>Ga0102591_1003710_pt1 | contig 13150 bp, 9 predicted proteins | sample AraplaCol_mCL_r2_2_FD_76860 | JGI IMG/M metagenome (GOLD analysis project Ga0102591, IMG submission 76860) | Arabidopsis root microbial communities from North Carolina, USA - plate scrape MF_Col_mCL_r2 (SPADES assembly) (version 2) | ecosystem: Host-associated > Plants > Roots > Endosphere... | reverse complement strand
AATTTAATCATTATCAGGATTATTTTAATAATCATCGTTCCTATCAATTATTACAGGCACGAACACATTCAGCGCTATTATACGGATCATTATGGCAGCTATAAACAGCATCTTAACGTTAAGCTGCATTGTTCTGGGAAACGAAATACTCAGAGGATTGAACAGAAGCATATTAAATTCAGGACTCGAATAAAACGGTTAACGAGAAAAACCTTATACTTTTCAAAATCACTTTTTATACATGATATCGTGATTGGTTTATTGGTTAATTGCTATGAATTTAACGAATCCATTTGAGTAGGAAATGAATATCAACAAAAATGCAACATCACCCAATAATTTATTATAAAATTATTGTAATATATTAAACCTAATATATATTTATGCTAATTTTTTGGTGAGAGTTTTGCTGGATTCTCTGCAGTAGAACCCTGGTTACTAACTTTTGGCACAGGTGTTCCCCCTAAAGTTTTTGTCAGCTGTTTCGCTAATAAAGTTGTTGGCGTTAGCTGTTGTGAATGCTCTTTAGCTTGGATTGGTTGCTGCGGCAGCGATGATACCGGCATATTAATTGCATTAGCGGTCAAAGGAACTGTCTGTATAGGCTGGTTTGCAGGCAACGGCATCAAGACTTCGAGAGGCATTTGCACTGGCATTGGTTGCTGCATCTGTATAAAATTATATGGAACTGATGCTATTGGGAATGCCGGGCCAGATGGAGCATAATAATTAGGTGGACTTAGCAATGTTGGATACGAGTTATATGATTGCAGATTTTGGGTAATAGCATTATTTTGTAATTGAATAGTGTTATTCAAGAGAGTAAGTGTATTTTGATTTCTTGCATCTAGTTCTTTTAACCAATCAATCTCTTTTTTTTGTGTCTGGTAAAGTTCTTTAAGTTGTTGAATCTCCAATTCTTTTTGCGAGTTTTCCTGTTTCAATTGTTGTATAATCTCGCTGTTATCAGCACAAGCTTTTTCTTTTTCTGATAATTGATTTTTCAGTATTTCCAGTTGAGCCTGCAATGATTTTAATAAATCAGAATCAATACCTATAGCGTTAGTGAATTCCATAACACTCGAGTTGCTGGCTACAGAACTAGCTATAGGATTAATTGGGGTGTTTTCTTCTACGCTAACAATCTTATCAGCGTTTTCACTCTCAGTATTTTTATTAGGTTTCAGCTTCTTCAATTTTATTTTGTCAGGCTTTTTAGCGAGTTGTTGCATATTGTTCACTATTTCAGGCTCAAATTCCTCATAGTATTGAGCTGGATTCTCATTGGCACTCCGCTTGTTACTAGCGTTTGCTTGAGCAGTGGGTTTATTAGAGGGTATTGTTTTTGGCACCTGATCAAACATCTGTATTAATGCTTTTATCAATTTTTCTGTTTGTTCATCATTTAATGTTTCAGCTGGTAAAATATCCGTTGTATTAATTTCAGGCAGCTTAAAAATTTCCTTAAAACTTGCATGCACAAGTAATAGTCCATCTAGCTTTGCGCTATAATGCATTCGATAGTGTTTAAAATAGGATTTGTCGAGATGCATTCCATCCGTTATATTTGACAGCTTTTGGCGAACTTGCTCATAAAGTTTAGTGATGGAGGTATTATCCTTTTTAAAAACAATAATTTTTTTAAAAAAATTCTTAAAACTATCTTTTTCTTCTTTATCAGCAAAGGTATGTTTTATATTTTTCAATAAAGCATCTGGCAAATGAAAGCCCTTGTCTAAACCATTCTCTTTGAAATCTAATTGTTGAAATCTAGTACTTTTCCGAATATGGTCTGAAATCTGCTTAGTTTTTGCATCCAACTCACTTCTTGTATATTGAGGAAATTCAGATAAATTCTTGCTGGATTTTCTAGGCATTTTTAATTTCTCCTGGATATATTAGGCAACACTTTACTATTTTGATATAAGTTAAATTTTTATGTGAGCTTTTATTAGACAGCCGAAACAATCCGTTGGCTAAAATATGTATTACTTGTGGCTTTTTTTCGATTAAAGAGCATACAATAATCTTAAGCAATATCGCAAATAATTTATTTGCTCTTTTGCCAAAAACAGCGGTGCCGAGGCAGATTATAGTAGCGCCTTGTGCAATTGCGGCTTCAAAATCTGCTGACATTCCCAGGTTATGCTGCAAAAACTTACATGGCTTAATTAAACTTGCCACATTAACTGTGGCAATCCGGGAAGATACGTAAGCGTTTAATTGTTTACACATTGCATTGTTATTTTGAATCTGCTTGTAATGCGGCTTTGCAATGTTGCGGTAATAATAATTGGCGTTGCTCATCGGTTTTGCACAATGGCAATTGTTTTAGCAAATAACGCAAATAGCGATAAGGATCGCATTGATTCGCTTGAGCCGTTCTAATTAAACTATAAATATTAGCTGCTGCTATTGCACCTCGCTCATTGCCAAGAAAAAGCCAGTTTCTGCGGCCAAGCGCGAAAGGACGAATTGCATTTTCAACATGATTATTATCAATCATCAATTCACCATTGTTTAAATAAGGTAATAAGGCATTCCATTGATTGAGCGCATATTGAATAGCTTTTGCAAGTGGGCTTTGAGGTGGTACGCTCAGTGACGTTTTTTCAAGCCAAACTTTGAAGCCCTCCACAATAGGTTTTGCTTTTTCTTGGCGTAACATTTTTATTTTATCGAATGATAAGGTGTTTTCTCGCGCATGCTTTTCAATCGCATATAATTGTTTGATGATGTTAATAGCTTCAAACGCTTTACCTTCAGTTTTATCGATTTTCACAATGTCCATAAATTTACGTCGGACATGGCTCCAACACCCAACTGCAATAACAGCTGCTTTGGCTTGTAAAGTATGATAACCAGCGTAACCATCCGTTTGCAAATAGCCCTGAAAATCACTTAAGAATGTATTAACAACACGGCTAGCGCGTGTGGGTTGATAATCATAGAGAATTAAACGGTGCTCAATATTGCCCGTCAAATAGACCCAGATATAACTTTTGTTTTTATTGCTCTTATTAACTTCTTTTAATACTTGCACGGGTGTTTCATCCACGCACACATAATAGCTTTTGATAATTTCATTTTTAATGAGATTAATTAAAGGCTGAAATAATTCACCACAGCTTAATACCCAATGACAGAGTGTACTGCGTGCAATATCAATCTGATAGCGCTGTAGAATATGTTCTTGTCGATAAAGTGGCACGTGATCATTGAATTTAGAAATGAGGACATGGGCGAGCAACCCAGGCGTTGCAATACTTTTGGGAATAGGTTGTGGTGGTAAGGTGGCTATTTTAACACCTTCCTCACAATGACGGCAGCTATATTTGTAACGGATATGTTGCAATATTTTGACTTGTGCTGGAACAAATTCCAGTTGCTCAGATTTATCTTCACCCATTTTATGCAGAGTATGACCGCATGCACAGATTTTTTCAGCTTCAAGTAAATCATAAATGATGCTCTCTCGCGGTAAATCCGCTGGCAATGGTTTGCGTCCACCTTTTTTACGGGTAAAGCTAGCCACGGTGATAGCCTCATCAGTTTGGAGTACGATTGCTTTTTCTTCTGCACTTAAAAGGGCTTCATCAAATAATCCCAACTGGCTGGCCGGTAATTTCTCCGATTTTTTACCAAATCGAAATTGCAACGCTTGCTTTAATTCGTGTTGCAATGAATGAATTTTCTGCTCTTTTTCTTGTAATTGCTGATTAAGTTGAACAACCAAGGCTTTTAATTGTTCAATATTATTAGGAAGCTGTGGGAATTTATTTTGCATGCAAAAATGATAACAAAATAATAGCGCTTAGTTAAATATTTTTTAAATGCTGCATTAACTATAGTGGGTGAATTGTAATTCCGGATGATCTATTAAATTCATAAAATCAAAGCCTGCTAACAGCCAGCTTAACTGCTGATGGGTAATTTCAAGCCGGTTATCTTTCCATTGTTTAGGGATATAAAACTTCTTTCGCTCTAAACGCTTGTAAATCATCACAAATCCATTTTTATGCCAGTAGATTCCTTTGATTTTATTGCGTTGCTGGTTACAAAATAAGAATAAGTATTTTTCTTGGGGATTTAGCTGTAAATGCTCCATCACAAGTTGATTCAACCCATCTATTGCTTTGCGCATGTCCACAGGCTTTGTGCTCACAAGAATTTTAAGCTCATTTGAAAAAGTTAGCATGACTGCGCTCCAGATGCTGTTATCAGCATCTGCAGAAAATCGGTGTTAATCGCCTCAATAGGTATTTGTAACTTTAGCGTATCATTAAATAATAAAAGACCATGCTGCTCAGACGTCTGTGCTTTTCCAGCGCGACTACTTACTGTTACTGGTATAAAATCTGCCAAAGAAGCGGCTATCGTTTTATTTGGGGCTTTGACGTTTAATTCAAACTTGTGTAGCTGATAATACCAACGGTAAAAAGTCTTATAGCTAATATCGTTTTGTTGGCAAAACTGTTTTTTTGTTAACCCACTTTTCTTCCATGCTTCAATAATGGGTAACCATTCGCTGGCTTTAGTATGTTTTCGTCTTTTCATTTTAGCTTGCTCCAATTAATTAGCGTTTGTTTAATTTGAAGCATTTTAAATAATTTTAACAGGTGTATTTAATTGATCGTTTACGAAGATACTATGATTAGTTTCAAATAGCGACATTTTGAAAAAGACATCATATTAATGTTGGTGAGATAGTATTGTGCTTATTCGTTAAGCTATCGTGATATAGAAGAGCTCACTAAAGTTTGACTTGGCCATTTTATCCTTAAAAATAACAATAGCTTAGCTGAAAGTAGTTTGGCACATCAGAACCTATGCAAGTATATCTTGCGTAAGCGAGGATAGCTTTAATAAATATTCAATCTTTGTTTTAAATGTTCAATTTCATCTTCTTGAGTTCTTCTATTTAAGATTTTTCCTTGCTCTGTCAATATGCCAGCTAATCTGATAGGAACCGCGCTTGTTGAATAATAATCATATAAAGTATCCGCCGTTGTTTGTAGCCTTGCTATCTGATTTATACGTCCTCCAAAATCTTTTGTTTTATTTTCTCGAATAGTATTAGCTCCAACCATTTCTTCAATCTTCTGCAAACTTTGTGCTGCTTCATATTCTAACCCTTTTGCTTGGAAAGCAAGCTGCTCCATAATACCTTCACACGCTTTACAAAACATAACCCCCCTTGCAGTTTCACTTTTTTCTCTACCTGTATAACCCCATTTATTTATTCCTATCAGAAAATCCTTATATTCTTTCATTAAATTTAAGTAATTTTGACGATCTTTATTTAGTTCATTTATTGAATTTTCTACCATAGAAGATACCCATTCTGTTATAAATAAATAAGTTTGGGGGTCTGAAATTTTTGAATTACAAAGATTTTTAGCTGCTTCACAAGCTTTTAAAGCTTCTGTAAAGCAATTTAATGCATATTGCGTATTGCTTTTTATTTCTTGGCTAACTGGTCTTTTCTTATTATAACATCTTGTAAATATTTTTTTCTCCACTTTAGCCAATCCTATATAATAATAACATTCAGCCATAGCAACCCAACATTTTATAGAAAATTCTAATTTTTTATTTTTTAGTTCCATTAATATTTCATGAAAGGCTTTTTGTGCATTTTCATAATCTTTTTTCCAGACCAGCTCACATGCTGCTTCATATCTCTTTTCTACAGTATTTTTTTCTGATAGTTTTTTATTTGGCTTTTTTTGATTTGCGGTTTCTATTTCAATTTGCTGATTATTTTCGACTGATGGCACTAGATTAGCAACATTAGTTTGGGAAATTGTTGTTTTAGCTGTCTTTTTATTACTTTTGATTTCTTGCTTTAAAAGTAAATGAAATTGCTCATCGGCCTGTTTTTGTTTTTGGACATTACCAACAAAATCAGCAGCATCAAGAAAATCTTGATAACTTTTGTTTAATTGAACAACAAATAATTCAGGATTTTCTACCAAAAAAATCCCTTTACCAACACAAGTCATTATAATATCACTAAGAAAAGCAACGTTTGCTTGAATAGCCTTGTAATATTTTCTTTTTTCAAAATAATCTTGTTTCCCATCTTTAAAAATTAATTCTTGCAATTTCTTTATTATGGACAAAGTAAAATTTTTAACCAATTCAAAACTGTACTTTAAATCCATTTTTTCATTATAACTTAATTTGTTATGATCAATTTCCTTATAAACATGGATAGCTTGCCTAAATGCAATCAAAGGCCTAGCTAAAACCATCAGCTTTTTTTTAAACTCTAATTTTTCTTCATTATAAGTTTTTCTTGCAACCAATAATCCATTGTATAACATCAAAAACAACATGTTTTTAATGTTATCAAAAGAATGATTTTTGTTTAAAAAATTAAAAGTTGGCTCTGCAATAGCGAGTAGTGCCCCTACTTGGTTATTAAAAATATTTTCATCAAAGTACTTAATTGAAAATTTCAAAACAAATAAGTCAATTTTACAACCTATATCCATTAATTCATCTGTTAAATTATTTAGAGCTAACATATTAGCGCGAGCAATTGCAGCAACATTATGTGCAAGAATTAAATCCCCAGCTTCTAAAGCATATTTATGTAAGGAATAAAATGTATAAATAATTTCTTTTTTTAATTTTTTTACAATTTCACTAGAATTTTTTTCTTTTCTAGCTAATTTTATATTATAGTTTAATTGCGCTAAAGCATACGGAATCTGTTTTCTCAAATAGTCATTTTTGGTTTCTTGATTAGCTCCCTGCCCTTCTTGTACCATTACTGCAACAATTTCATTTAAAGCTTTCTCATGTTTTTCTTTTTCTTGATATAATTTTTCTTCATTCAAATTTTCAAATTTATTTTTGAATTGCTCATATGTTTGTTGAAATTCACAATCAGGTGGAAGCTCAGGTTTAAATTCCGTTGCTGTGGTTATAAGAATATTGATAAATTTTTTATGTAATCCTTCAGGAGTGTTCTCATAAGTTTCATTCACATTGTTATTGTTAGCTAGGGGATGTTTTTTTCTAGAAGGCATGTTATTCCTCATATGTTAAAAAGACGGTTCTGGTGCACCAAACTACTTTCAGCTAAACTATTGTCATTTTTAAGGATAAAATGGCCAAGTTAAAGTCTTTTAAGTGGTATCAGTATGAGCCTACCATTATTCTGTGGTGTATTCGATGGTATTTTCAGACTGCTTTAACCTATCGCCAACTGCAAAGAATGCTCGTTGAACGCGGTTTGTGACCATTGTTCATACCACTATAAGGCATTAGATCCATCACGTTGAACCCGAATTGAATCAAAAGCTAAAACCGCATTTGAAAAAAACACTGTCGTCATGGCGTTGCGATAAAAAGGCCGTTTTACGGTTCTTCAAAAAAGTGTAAGGCAATGAATATGATTTTAAAAGGCCAAGTGAAAGCTGTTGCAGTGAACGATGCTCAGGCATAAAAATATTTTATTGAAACTTTATTTGATATCGCGGTATAAAAATAAATGGATAGCTATTTTTCAGTTTATTAAAATTTTTGCACCAAAGCCAGTTTGCGACACAACCGAATTGCGTTCTTCCCTTTAGAAAACCCAATGCGTTGTGCGTGGGGCAAGCCCCGCGAAATAAATTTTAACCTCATACAGCTTAAGGACCATCTCATGATAATTTTTTAATCTTTTTAATGGGTTCATTTTGTTCATCCTGTTCTTTCCTTTTGATTATAGTCATTTGACACTTTGATGGAAAAAACCTAAATTTGCTGGCGCCATGATCATCTTTTTCTTCGATAATCTTGAAAGGTTGTGTGGTTTTTGCTGCCTCCTTTATAGCTTCTTGTAAACTAACTCTATGCTCAAAAATAAAAGTCGCACATCCTTGAATTTGCTCATTACACTTTCCGAGTGCATCCTCGCTAAAATCAAAAAATTTCACCACCGTGAGCATAATGTTTATAGGCAGTTGATTCCATAAGGAAGGTTTGGTGGAGTTACGGTTAGCATCCAACGCTAAGAGCAGTATTCCTTGAATAAATTGACTTCTCCGACAACGAGTTTGTTCTGCCAGGGCATTTTGTTGCATTTCATCCAAATTAAAATTAGCAGGAAGTAAACTGATAGCCTGCATAGCCTTATCATAAGCCTTGATCGCTAATGCGCTTTGGCCTAATCTTGCCCAGGCAAATCCTTTAGCGTAATCAAGGTGAGCTGCCTCATGCGGCTTTAAAGCAAGCACTTGGTCATACAGGCCTATAGCCTCCTTATAATGACCTAAGCGAGCAAGGGCGTAGCCTTTATTATAAAGCACATTTGATTGACCAGGGGCTAACACCAAAGCCTTATCGTAAGCCTGGATAGCAGCCGTGTAATTTGCTTGCTCAGCCAACCCCAAACCGATACCGCACCAAAAATTAGCATCTTCCGACGTCAAGGCTAGCGCTTGATCATACGCTTCAATAGCAAACTCCTGAGCCGGTAACATAGCTAATAAAAATCGATTTTTATGTAACTGTTGAATTTTTTCTTTAAATTCTTTAAATTTTTTGTCCGCGATATAATCGAGCGCCGTTTTTCCTAATATATCTTTTTGGTTAAGCAAAGAGAGCTGGCCAATCGTGTGTATTTCTGATAATGCTCCCCAAACCAGGATAAGCTTAATAAGCTCTTCATCCTGAGTCTCAATAAGATCTTTTAAAATAGTGCTTCCATATTCATTTCTTAAATTAATGTCAGCCCCCTGGTTTAGTAGATAATCTGCTATTGCCATCTTCTTGTTTCGTAAAGCTATCCATAAAGCAGGGCCTTCAGCACGAAAATTTTTCCACTGATCATAAAAGCCGTTATAATTAACATTTGCGCCCAGTTCCACGAAATATTGAACTTTCTCCAAGTCATAACGGACGGCTTCTAAAAGAAATTTAGCTTTATAATTAGCATCCCCTTTATATGGCAGTAAACAGTTGACCATTTCCCAATCCCATTCCTTCTCATCGTCATATTTCCTGCTTAGTGCATAGTTTGGGACTGTCGTACCATACGCATCCGCCAGTTCCGCATCCGCGCCTCGTTCAAGAAGATAACGTGTCATGGGGACATTGCCGTTTGCTACTGCTATATGGAGAGGCGTACGCGCTCCATCAGCCTCCTCGTATCCATCAATATCAGCACCAAAGTTTAACAATAATGCCACCGTTGCTAGGGAATTTTCCTCAACGGCTTTATGTAAAAGTTCAAACGTATCAGGTTTCGCTCCTTGCTTAAGGAAGTATTCAGCAATGGTTAGCTGATTCTCTTCAACAGCACTTCTTAAAAATTCACCATACCAGCCATTCACAACAACTAGTGGTGTTAAATACTTAACCATATCTAATTGGCCATAGTTTATGGCAAGGATTAACGCTGCCTTCAAACTCGCTGGTGTAGTAGTTAACCCTTTTGCAATTAATAGCTTTGCTACTTCAACACGGCCAAATAAAGTTGCAAGCGATAAAAGATTAAGGTTTCTAAAACAAGACATGTTCTTCTCATCTTTATGCGAGATGTTAATATCAACAATGGCTAGTTCCAATTCGTCGATTTGATTGTAGAGTATTTTTGCGCCGAGTTGATAAAAAAGTAAGGAGTGTTCATCTGCTGTGAGTAATTGTTGAAGGAGATACAGGGCTTGGTCTAAATATTTAGAGAAATAGTCAAACGCGAATGGTTTTTCTTCCTGATCATTTTTTTCAGCTTTGAAAAATTGTACTAGATCAGTTAAATTAGCTTGGGTAGGATCTAAACCAAATGCTTTTAAGCAATCTATTCTAGTCTGTTCTAACTCATTAGCTAGATAATAAGCCTTGCTTCTTTTAAAGTAGTAAATGGCCTGCCTTGGAGCCTGTTCAATCGCTTTTGTATAATTATTAATCGCTGTTTGATAGTCTTGTTTTTGCAAATAGGCATCGCCTGCTTGGCTATATTCTTCACTTGTCAGTTGTGTACTAACTAAAGACCCTTCTAACATAGTTCATCTCCGATGAAAATTGTCAATAAATAAAAAATACTTTGTATCATTTTCATATTAATGAGGCCTGCACTTCAACTATTTTATAAAACGTTGAGAAAGCATTCAAATTTCAACTTGCCTATATTAGGCAAGTTCCTAATTATTGAGACATCAGAGCATCTCTTCATACAGTTGATTATTCTAAAATAATATCGGTAAGATGATTTCATGACAAAACACTTATTACTGCTATTTCATTTTATTCGGCTGTTAGCTGTGCTTTGTAAGCTTAATGGCACTAAAGCGCTGATAGCGGAAAATCTTTTTTTACGTAAACAACTGATCACCGTTAGCAGAAAATATAAGCGTTCACCGAATTTATCACTTTGAGATAGACTCCTCTTAGCGCTATTAAGTTCTCTTATTAAGCCTGCCAGGTTAATTGAATCCGCCATTATTATTAAACTCACTACCCTGCTTACATTTCATCAAGCACTCGTAAAACAAAAATATCACTTAATATTTTCTTCTTCTATTCATCAAAAACCTGCGCCTAAAGGCCCTTCTAAAGCACTAATTCAATTAATTGTTGAAATGAAGCAGCGTAATACTCACTTTGGTTATCTACGTATTGCCATGCAAATAAAAAATAGTTTCAATACGAATATCAACAAAAATATCATCCACTGCGTACTGGCAAAATATTATAGGTTTCATCCTGACCCTAAAGGTTCCTCTGGGTTATCATTTATAGGTCATATGAAAGATTCGTTATGGTCTATTGACTTATTCCAATGCGAATCTATTTTGTTAAAAACGCATTGGGTCATAGTAGTGATGGATCAATTTTCTCGACGCATCATTGGCTTTGCCGTTCATGCTGGTCATTTAGATGGTGCGGCTGTCTGCTGTATGTTTAACCAAATTATTGCTGGTAAACAACTTTCCATTTATCTTTCCTCAGACAATGATCCATTATTTCAATTTTATTGATAGAAGGCTAATCTGCACATTCTGGAAATTGAAGAAATTAAAACAATTCCCTATATACCTTGTTCACACCCATTTAGAGAAAGATTAATCGGGACAATACGGCGGGAGTATTTAGATCACATTTTATTTTGGAATGAACATGATCTACAAGAAAAATTGCATTAATTTCAAGATTTTTATAATCCATATCGCTCTCATCATTCATTAGCTGGAAAAACTCCACTACTACAAGCTAAAGAACGGGTTGATAACATCATTAATCTGGATAGTTTCCGATGGCAATCATATTGTCATAATCTATTCCAACTGCCTACCGCCGCTTAGACACGAATTAGAGACACACAGGTCTATATAAGCTTAATATATTTTTTAAATGGAAAAAGATTTTATTATTAGGTTTTTGCTCCAGCCGCACATCACATACTTTAATAATATAATTAATCACTTTTTTATCATAAGCTGTAAAGAGTTTCGATTGCTTTTCGACTAATTCATGATTTGTTATAATTAACAGACTTTTATCAAAGTCGGAATTATCCAGACATCTTTAGTACCGCCTGTAAGTAAAATAGGCTGTTTTTTTCGAGTACTCTCTCAAAGAATTTTTTAAGTTTTTGGTTCCATCTCTCTTCTTCAATAGCTGAATAAACCAGCTCTGGTGCAGAAAATAGCTTTCGCTTAAACTGCTTTTATTTTTAAGGATAAAAAATGAGCAATTTGATTAACTAACTTGACAATTTCAATTTTTTTTCAATAGGTGCAATCGAAAATTGATCGTTGTGATTACTCAATAAAGCCATTAATTGATTTAATACAATTTGTATGTGAGGCAATAGAGTAAAAGGTTGAATGATTGCCTTTATTTCTGCTTTTAAAGTGTGCTTAAAAATATCACGTTCATCCTTTTGGCTGCAAGATCCTGTATAAATATCCATTGCTTGTGTTATTTCGTGAGTTAGGGTAACAATTTCATCCAGTGGGAAATTTTGTTCAATTTCTATGTCTTGAATCAACTTTAAAAAAACAGCCAAAGTACTCAATAACTTTATGCGACAAGCGTATTTTAATTGCGGCAAACTGCCTATTGTTTCGTAAGTACCAATTTCTTGTTGATCTTTGCGAACTGTTTTTTCTAATTCTTGTGCCACTTGTACTTCTTGCGCGCTGAGTACACCTGATGGAAATATATGTGATGCTAAAGAGATTAAACTTGGATGAAAATTATCTGTATTTTTATAAGTTGCAGATGTACTGATCTGTTCTAAAAATTTAAAGCGAACAATATTAAGATCATCAATAATTTGTTGCTTATGATCAAAAATATTACGCTTTTTTTCTTCAATAGTTTTTTTAATAAAAATATCTACAGCCTGTTTTACATTTTCACTCATGGGAAAATTATATTTAAAAGCAAAATTAGCCATGCGAAATATGTAGCCACGATAGTGGTCTAATCCTTTTTCGGCCTCTTCATAACTCCAGCCTAGTTCAGATGCTTCAACGATGTCCACCGACCAGTGAGGCGCTGTTCTGGAAAAAAAGCGATGGAGGTCATCAATATGGGGTGAACCGTTATTTTTTCGAGCACTATTTAATTTTCTCGTGGTCTCATACCAAGCAATGTTCACTACAATATCATCGGACAAATTTATAAGTCTAGCTGAATAATTACTTAAAGTATCTTTTTGCAAGGTACTTTCTGGTACTTTACTGAGCTCTTCAAAAGTCAAATAGCGCTTACTTACTGAACTAAGTTTGAAAGTATTTCTATAGTCGTCTTCGCTAATATTTGCCAGCGATAACATTAATTTTATCTCCTTCCCAATATTATGTTGGTCGACAGACGCATATCTGTCATCAAAAATAGCAAAAGTTGAATAAATAACTTCTGTAAACATTTCAATATTGGTTTTTTCTTCTTTTGTGCCAATAACTACTTTGGCGTCTTCTACCATATCGCGTAGTTTTTTCGCATCCAATGGCAAAATCTGTATTTCTGTGGTATTTCTTTTCATAATTTAAATAAAAATTCTTAAAGTTAAAAAATATAAAATAGTATACCATTTGAAACCTACAAGATAGAAAAATAACTTGCTGTAAGCTCACATAATACTATTTAATATAAGTTCATACCGATTGAAAATTATAATCTAGCCATCGAGTAGGCAAAGGTG
>Ga0102591_1003709_pt1 | contig 13153 bp, 10 predicted proteins | sample AraplaCol_mCL_r2_2_FD_76860 | JGI IMG/M metagenome (GOLD analysis project Ga0102591, IMG submission 76860) | Arabidopsis root microbial communities from North Carolina, USA - plate scrape MF_Col_mCL_r2 (SPADES assembly) (version 2) | ecosystem: Host-associated > Plants > Roots > Endosphere... | reverse complement strand
GCGTGATCACGCCGGGCGAGTGCAAGATCGGCATCATGCCGGGCCACATCCACATGCCGGGCAAGATCGGCATCGTGTCGCGTTCGGGCACGCTGACCTATGAAGCGGTCAAGCAGACCACCGACGTCGGCCTGGGCCAGTCGACCTGCATCGGCATCGGCGGCGACCCGATCAACGGCACCAACTTCATCGACGCGCTGAAGCTGTTCCAGGAAGACCCGCAGACCGAAGGCATCATCATGGTCGGCGAGATCGGCGGTTCGGCCGAGGAAGAAGCGGCCGAGTTCATCGCCAAGCACGTGACCAAGCCGGTCGTGGGCTTCATCGCCGGCGCTTCGGCTCCGAAGGGCAAGCGCATGGGCCACGCCGGTGCGATCGCCTCGGGCGGCTCGGGCACCGCGGAAGGCAAATTCGCCGCGATGGAAAAGGCCGGCGTCACCACGGTGAAGTCGCCGGGCGACCTGGGTGCTGCCATCGCCAAGCGTCTGGCGAAGTAAGCGCCTCCAGCGTTCGTTGTTCGAGAAAGGCCGCCTTCGGGCGGCCTTTTTCTTTGGTCCCACGCGCTCACGGACCGGGATCGCGCGATCTGGAACAATGGACACCCCATCGCGAGTCGGCCGACTGGTGTCGCGCGGGCTCAACGCAAGCAGAAGGTTGTGCAATGCCGAACCCCCTACGCATCGCCCTCGCCCAGTTCGACTTCCCCGTCGGCGCCGTCCAGCGCAATGCCGAACGCATCGCGGCGATGATCGAACAGGCGCGGGACGAATACGGTGCCGACGTCGTGCTGTTTCCCGAGCTCGCGCTCAGCGGCTATCCGCCGGAAGACCTGCTGCTGCGTCCCAGCTTCCTCGCCGATTGCCAGGCCGGGATCGAACGCATCGCCGCCGGCGTGCGCGACATCGTGGCGGTGGTCGGCTGGCCGCAGGCGGCCGGCAGCGTCGTCTACAACGCGGCCAGCGTGCTGCGCGACGGCCATGTCTCGCACACCTACCGCAAGCGCGAACTGCCCAACTACGCGGTGTTCGACGAGCGCCGCTACTTCGATGTCGACCCCGACCGCGACGACTGCGTCTTCGACGTGGACGGCGTGCAGGTCGGTCTGCTGGTCTGCGAGGATCTGTGGTTTCCCGAGCCGCTCGCCAGCACCGTGGCCAAGGGCGCCGAGCTGGTGCTGGTGCCCAATGCGTCGCCGTTCGAACGCGACAAGCATTCCGATCGCGATGCGCTGATGGCGCAGCGCGTGCAGGAAACCGGCGTGGGCCTGGTGTACGTCAACGCGGTGGGCGGGCAGGATGCGCTGGTGTTCGACGGCGGATCGGTCGTCGCCGACGGCGACGGCACGGTGCACCCGGCCGCGGCGGCGTTCGCCGACCAGTGGCTGGTGGTGGATTTCGATCCCGATTCGCGCCGCTTCTCGCCGGTGCAGTGGGTGGAGGATGGCGACGAAAGCCGCGACGCGCTGGCCTGGCGCGCGGTCGTGCGCGGCACGCGCGACTACTTCGCCAAGAACGGTTTCAAGCATGCATGGCTGGGCTTGTCGGGCGGCATCGATTCCTCGCTGGTGCTGGCGATCGCGGTGGATGCGCTGGGCGCGGAGAACGTCACCGCCGTGCGCATGCCGTCGCGCTATACGGCCGGGTTGTCGAACGACCTGGCCGAGGAGCAGTGCCGCGTGCAGGGCGTCAGGCTGTTGACGATCCCGATCGAGAAGCCGTTCCAGGGCTTCCTGGATGCGTTGTCGGACACCTTCGCCGGGCGCGATGTCGACACCACCGAGGAGAACCTGCAGTCGCGCACGCGCGGCGCGCTGCTGATGGCGATGAGCAACAAGTTCGGCGGCCTGCTGCTGACCACCGGCAACAAGAGCGAGTACGCCGTCGGCTACGCCACCATCTACGGCGACATGTGCGGCGGCTATGCGCCGCTGAAGGACATCTACAAGACCGAGGTCTTCGCGCTCGCGCGCTGGCGCAATACCGTCGGCGACCGCGTGATCCCGCAGGAAGTGATCGACCGTCCGCCGTCGGCCGAGCTGCGCGAGAACCAGAAGGACCAGGATTCGCTACCGCCGTACGACGTGCTCGACGCGATCCTGCTGCGTTACGTCGACCAGGAGCAGTCGCGCGAGGAGATCATCGCCGCCGGTTTCGACCAGGCCACCGTGGATCGCGTGCTGCGCCTGGTGCGCATCAGCGAATGGAAGCGCCATCAGGCCGCGCCGGGGCCGAAGGTGTCGCGGCGTGCGTTCGGTCGCGAGCGGCGGTATCCGATTTCGAACGGATACGGGCACTGAGGGAGGCGAGCGGTTGGCAGCGCATGTGATCCCCAGGGTGCGCTTCGCATATCCGGGCTGCAAGCCCCGTCATCCCGGCGAAGGCCGGGACCCAGGCTCGCAGCGCATCGGCACTCCCTCGGCGCTTCCACACCTCACCGTCATTCCCGCGAAAGTTGAAGGCACGCCTCACCGCTTTCCGTTTTGACGAAAGCAGGGGCGTTCGTCGGAGACGCCATCAGCCTGGATCCCGGCCTTCGCCGGGATGACGACAAGATGGCGGGCCGGCGCACCTCCTCTCGTTTCGAGAGAGGGGGAGACTGAATCAGCGGATCCGGCCACGCGAGCCCCAAACAAAAACGCCGCCCGAAGGCGGCGTTTTCGTCATGCATCGATACAACCCGATCAGTCGTTGTCCAGCGGCGACTTCTCGCCCGCGAACGGGTTCAGCTTGCGCCAGTTGCTCGGGTAGTCCGGCCACTTGCCGGCCAGGAACGGATGGCTCGGATCGTTGAGCTGGAGCACGCGGCGGGCGTCGTCGGCCAGCGCCTTGTTGCCCAGGCCGTCGTACGCGGCGGCCAGGGTGGCGACGGCGTCGTTCTGGTACGAGCTCTGCGGGTAGGTTTCCAGCAGGAACTTGGCGCGTTCGGCAGCCGCCACATAGGCGGTGCGACGCAGGTAGTACAGCGCCGTGTCGAGCTCGTGGCGGGCGAACATGTCGCGCAGGCCGGCCATGCGCTCGCGCGCGTCGGCCGCGTAGCGGCTGTTCGGGTAGCGGTCGGCGACGATCGAGAAATCGTTGAACGCCTGCAGCGGCGTCGCCAGGTCGCGGCGGCTGGCGTCGAGCGTCCACACCTTCTGCAGGAACACCGTGTCGCGGCTGGAGTTGGTCAGCCCGCGCAGGTAGTACATGTACGCGATGTTCTTGTGCGTCGGATAGGTGCGGATGAAGCGGTCGATGCTGCTGATCGCGTCGTCGTGCTTGCCGGCCTTATACTGCGCGTAGGCGGTCTCGACCAGCGCCTGCTCGGTGTACGGGCCGTACGGGTACTGGGCGACCAGGCGCTTGAACGTCGTCTCGGCCGCGGACCAGTTGCCGTTGGTCATCGACTTGTGGGCTTTCTCGTAAAGCTGCTCGACGGGGACGCCCTCGTCCGCATCCTTGTCTTTGAATTTGCTGCAGCCCACGCCGGCGAAGGCGACGATCAACAGCAGGGCCAGCAGGCGCGAAGGGGCGGAACGTAGGCTCATGGGATCTCGACGGGCGCCGAAGGTACGAAGACCGGATAATAGCAGTCCCCACCTGCCTGCCCTGAATCCTCCCCGTCCGATGACTGCCAATTCCCAAGCGCCCGCCGCCCCCCTGAAGGCGACCGTTCCGGACGCCGCCGCCGGCCGTCGTTTCGACGCGGTGCTGGCCGAGCTGTTCCCCGATTTCTCCCGCTCCCGCCTGGCCGCCTGGATCAAGTCCGGCGACGCCCGCCTGGACGGACGCGAGGTCCGCCCGCGCGATCCGGTGCGCGGCGGCGAAACCGTCACGCTGAACGTCCAGCTGGACGTCCAGACGCATTCGGAGCCCGAGGACATCGCGCTCGACGTGCTCTACGAGGACGAGCACGTCTTCGTGATCAACAAGCCCGCCGGCCTGGTCGTGCATCCCGGCGCGGGCAATCCGGCCGGCACGCTGGTCAACGCGCTGCTGCACCGCGATCCCTCGCTCAACGTCCTGCCGCGTGCCGGCATCGTGCACCGCCTCGACAAGGACACCTCCGGCGTCATGGTCGTCGCGCGCACCCTGCAGGCCCATACGGCGCTGATCGAGCAGCTGTCCTCGCGCGAGGTCCACCGCCAGTACCTGGCCGTCGTGGTCGGTTCGCTCGTGTCCGGCGGGACGGCCAATGCGCCGATCGACCGCCACCCGCGCGACCGCATCCGCATGGCCGTGCGCGAGGACGGTCGCGACGCCGTCACGCATTACCGCCTGCGCGAACGCTTCCGCGCGCACACGCTGCTGGAATGCCGCCTGGAAACCGGCCGCACCCACCAGATCCGCGTGCATATGGCGCACCTGAAGCACCCGATCGTCGGCGACCCGCTCTACGGCGGCCCGCTGAAGCTGCCGCGCGGCGCGACCGAGGACCTCATCGCCACCCTGCGCGGCTTCAAGCGCCAGGCGCTGCATGCCGAAACGCTGGAATTCGCGCATCCGGTGACCGGCGAGCCCGTGCGCTGCACCGCGCCGGTCCCGGACGATCTCATCCAGCTGGTCCGCGCGCTGCGCGACGACACGGTCGCCGCTGCCGAGAAGGAACGCTGATCGATGGCCGGCGCCGCGTGGATCGATGCGCAGTGGCCCGTGCCTTCGCGCGTGCACGGCTTCACGACGGTGCGGCGCGGGCTCGGCGTTTCGGCGCCGCCTTTCGATGATTTCAACCTCGGCCTGCGCGCCGGCGACGAAGCGCAGGCAGTGGAAGCCAATCGCGCGCTGCTCGTCGAACACGCCGGCCTGCCGTCCGCGCCGTGCTGGCTGCGGCAGGTGCACGGCACGCAGGTGCACCGGTTCGATGCGCCCGCGACGGAGGAAGTCGAGGCCGATGCCTCGGTGACGTCTCAAGCCGGCGTCGTGCTGGCGATCCTCACCGCCGATTGCCTGCCGGTGCTGTTCTGCGCCGACGATGGCGGCGAGATCGGCGGCGCGCACGCCGGCTGGCGCGGACTGGCCGGCGGCGTGCTCGAGAACACGCTGGCCGCGATGCGAACCGCACCCGATCGCATGCACGCCTGGCTCGGCCCGGCCGCCGGCCCGCAGGCATACGAAATCGGACGGGAAGTATTCGATGCGTTCGTTTCGCTCGACGCCGGTGCGCAAAGCGCATTCGTCGCGACACGTCCGGAGCACTGGCGCGTGGACCTCTACGCACTCGCGCGCCGCCGCCTGCAGGCGGCCGGCATGGCGCCCGAGCGCATCCACGGCGGCGGGCTGTGCACGATTTCCGATCCGCAGCGCTTCTTCTCGCATCGACGCGACCAGCGCGGCGGTCGCATGGCGTCGCTGATCTGGATCGACGAACGCGAATGACCCGCGTCGCGCCGACGCCGCTGTACCGTCAGCTGCTTCCGGCGCGTTTCGACGATCTGCCTCCGACGGTGCGCGTGTTGCACGAACGCGAGGGCCTGCATCGCTACCGCGGCAAGGTCGAAGTGGAGCGGGGGCGTGGCATCCTGTCGCGGCTGTGCGCGTGGGCGACACGGTTGCCCGTCGCGGGCCGCGGCACGATCGAGGTGGAGATCGACTGCACGCCGCACCACGAACGTTGGGCGCGCGAGTTCGCGGGCCGCGCGATGCGCTCGCATCTGTGGGTCGGCGATGGCCTGCTGTGCGAACGGCTCGGGCTGGTGACGTTCGGCTTCCGCCTCGACGTCGAGCCGCTGGGCGCGGGTCACGCGGTCGTGTGGCGCGTGGCGAAAGTGCGCGCGCTGGGCGTGCCGCTGCCGCAGCGCTGGTTCGATGGCGTCGGTGCGCGCGAATACGAACGCGACCGGCGCTATCGTTTCGATGTGTTCGCGTCGATGCCGTGGATCGGACGACTGGTGCATTACCGGGGTGGCTGGATGTCGAGTGAGCTTCATCGCGAACACGCCGTGATCGTCTTCGACGGCGTCTGCGTGCTCTGCAACGGCTGGGTGCGGTTCCTGCTCCGCCACGACCGGCGCGGTCGCTACCGCTTTGCCGCGATGCAGGGCGAAAGCGGCCGCGCGTTGCTGCTTTCGCACGGACTGGACGCGGACGATCCGGTGTCGTTCCTGCTGATCGATAACGGCGTCGCCTGGACGGACACGGACGCGATCGTCCGCGTGCTCGCCGGGCTGGGCGGGGCGTGGCGGCTGGTGGGCGTCCTGCGCGTGGTGCCGCGCGGCGTGCGCAATCGCCTCTATCGCTGGTTCGCACGCAACCGCTACCGGATCTTCGGACGCTATGACCAGTGCACGATTCCTGCGCCGGAACAGGCCGCGAGGTTCCTTCCATGACGCGGGTACGCCTGATGCTCGCGACGTTGTTCGCGGCGATCCTGCTGGCCGGCTGCGCGACCACCGCGACCACCGCGACCACCACCGCGTCGATGCAGGGCGACGCCGCGAGGCCGGCACAGTCGGCGGGCTGGATCCGCAGCGAGCTGTACTTCGCGGTCGGTAACGAGGATGGCAGCGGCGTCATCGACGACGCGCAGTGGCGCGCCTTTCTCGATGACGTGGTGACGCCGAGGTTTCCCGATGGACTGACCGTGCTCGACGGCTACGGCCAGTGGCGCTTCCAGCAGGATGGCCGGCTCGTGCGGCAGCGCTGCAAGGTGCTGGTCGTGCTGCACGAGGACGGAGCGAAGCGGCGCGAGGACATCGAGGCGATCCGGCTGGCGTGGAAACGCATGACCGGGCACGAGTCGGTGCTGTGGGCGAGGGGCCCGGTGGACGTCTCGTTCTGATGCTGCGTTCCGATCGAGGATCCACGCATCGAGGGCCGGCGCATCGAGGGCCCGCGCGTGCCCGCGCCATGTCCCCATTCCAATCCTTCCCTTGGAAGGCGCACCAAAGTCGCTAGGATTTCCCCATCCCACGCCCAGAGCCCTCCATGCCGACCACCCCATCCCGCCGCTGGTTCGTCCCGGGCGATCTCAACGGCTTCTTCGGCCTGGTCGTCGACAATCTGTCGATCCTGGGTTTCATCTCGGCCGCCCTGATCGGCATCTTCGGATTCCCCGCCGAGGTCGTGTTCACCCGCATGTTCCCCGGCACCGCGTTCGGCGTGCTGGTCGGCAACCTGATCTACACCTGGATGGCGCATCGGCTCGCGCGCGAAAGCGGGCGCACCGACGTCACCGCGATGCCGCTCGGACTGGACGCACCGACCAGCATCGGCATGGCGTTGCTGGTGCTCGGCCCGGCGTTCGTCGCGTTCAAGCAGCAGGGCATGGACGAAGCCGCGGCGGCGACCGCGACCTGGCAACTGGGCATGGCCTCGCTGGTGGTGATGGGCGCGCTGAAGCTGGTGCTGTCGTTCTTCGGCGATGCGATCACGCGCGCGGTGCCGCGCGCGGCGCTGCTGGGTTCCATCGGCGGCGCGGCGCTCGCGTTGCTGGGCTTCTTGCCGCTGATCGAAACCCTGCGCTCGCCGGTGGTCGGCTTCGTCACCTTCGGCCTGCTGATGTATGTGCTGGTCGCGAAGGGCAAGTTGCCGATCCGCATGCCAGGCGTGCTGCTCGCCTTCATCGTCGGCACGGTGCTGTACTACGGACTTGGAATCGCGGGCCTCGGCACGCCGGGCTTCAAGTTGCCCGACGCCGCGCCGCTGCGCTTCACGCTGCCGCTGCCGACGCTGCAGTTCCTCGACGGCATGAAGTACACCGTGCCGTACCTGCCGCTGCTGCTGCCGTTCGGCCTGCTGATGGTGGTGGGCGGCATCAACGTGAGCGAGAGCGCACGCGCTGCCGGCGACGACTACCGCACGCGCGACGTCCTGCTGGCCGAAGCGGTCGCCACGCTGGTCGCGGGGTTCTGCGGCGGTGTCGCGCAGACCACGCCGTACATCGGCCAGCCCGCGTACAAGCACATGGGCGCGCGCATGGGCTACACGCTGCTGACGGGCCTGTTCATCGGCCTGGGCGGCATCTTCGGCTATGTCTCCGGACTGGTGCAGTGGCTGCCGATCGCGGTGCTCGCGCCCATCATCGTCTACGTCGGCATGGACATCACGGTGCAGGCCTTCCACGACAGTCCGCGCCGGCATGCGCTTGCGGTCGCGCTCGCGTTCCTGCCGTCGGTGGCGTACCTGCTGGTGATCAAGATCGGCAATCCGGCGTGGATCGCACCCGACCGTTTCGCCGCGCTGTATGAAGGCATCGACAGCCACGGCCTGCCGGACCTCGCGACCATCGTGACGCTCGGCAACGGCTTCATCATCACCGCGATGATCTGGTCCACCGCGCTGGTGGCGATGATCGATCACCGCTTCCGCCGCGCCGCGGTGGTGCTGCTGATCGGCGCGGTCCTCACGATGTTCGGCTTCATCCATTCGGTCGATCCGCGCGGCAGCATCTACTGGCCGTGGATGCTCGACGGCCTGCGTCGCGCGATCGCGTGGCAGTTCGCAGGCGCGTACGTGGCGCTGGCGGTGCTGCTGGGGCTGCTGTCGTTGCAGCGCCAGACGCCGCCCGAAGGCACCGATCAAGCACATTGATCGGCAGGCAGACCGCCCCTATTTCCTGATTTCGCCCCCACGACGAACACACCCATGTCCCTGCAGGAAGAACTCAACGCCAATCCCGGCGTCGCCGCGCGCGATGCCGCCACGCACGGTTTCGTGTTCAACCACACGATGCTGCGTGTGAAGGACATCGCGAAGTCGCTGGATTTCTACACGCGCGTGCTCGGCTTCACGCTGGTGCGTCGCCGCGACTTCGACGAAGCGAAGTTCAGCCTGTACTTCCTGGTGCTGGTGGACGACGCCACGCAGATTCCGGCCGAAGAGCCCGCGCGCGGGCAGTGGCTGCTCAGCCAGCGCGGCGTGCTGGAACTCACGCACAACCATGGCACCGAGTCCGATGCCGACTTCCGTTATCACGACGGTAACAGCGAGCCGCGCGGCTTCGGCCACATCTGCGTGTCGGTGCCGGACGTCGAGGCGGCCTGCGCGCGTTTCGAACAGCTCGGCGTCGCGTTCCAGAAGCGCCTCACCGACGGCCGCATGAAGGACATCGCCTTCATCAAGGATCCGGACGGCTACTGGGTGGAAATCCTTCAGCCGACCGCGCGCGTCTGATTCGCCGTTTCGCAGCCCTCTCCCGCTGGCGGGAGAGGGCGCGATGAGGACAGCGGGAACCGCTAGATCGGCTCCCGCAACGCGGCCAGATACTTCCTGCGCCACGCCGTGATGTCGTTCTCGCGCAGCACGGCCATCATCGCTTCCCAGCGTTCGCGGCGCTCCTGCAATGGCATTTCCATGGCGGCGGCGAGCGCATCGGCGACGCCGTCCATGTCGTAGGGATTGACCAGCAGCGCCGCATCGAGCTCGCGCGCCGCGCCGGCGAAGCTCGACAGCACCAGTACGCCCGGATCCTTCGGATCCTGCGCCGCCACGTATTCCTTGGCCACCAGGTTCATGCCGTCGCGCAATGGCGTGACCAGGCCCACGCGCGAGAGCCGGTAGAAGCCGGTCAGCGACGGATGCGGATAGTTGCGGTTGACGTAGCGTACCGGCGTCCAGTCCGGCTCGGCGTGCGCGCCGTTGATGTGGCCGGACAACTGCTCCAGCTCGCTGCGCAGCTTCTGGTATTCCAGCACCTCGCCGCGTGATACCGGCGCGATCTGCAGGAACGTCAGCTTGCCGCGGTGTTCCGGGTGTCGCTTCAGGAAGCGGCCGAACGAACGGAAGCGCTCAGGCAGTCCCTTCGAATAATCCAGACGGTCCACGCCGATCGCCAGCGCACGCCCGGACAGGCTCTGCGCGAGCCGCTTCACGCCGACCTTGTTCGCCGCGGCTTTGGCCTGTTCCTCGATTTGCGCGGTGTCGATGCTGATCGGAAACGCGCCGGCGCGCAGCCGTACGCCCTTGCGCGTTTCCAGCACGCCGTGCGAAATCACCCGGCCGCGGCCGAACAGGCGCACGTAATCCTGGAAGCGTTCGAGGTCGCGTTCGGTCTGGAAACCGATCAGATCGTAGGACGACAGGCCTTCGAACAGCCGCTCATGCTGCGGCAACGCGGCGAGCAGGTCGGAGGAGGGCATCGGTACATGCAGGAAGAAGCCCAGCCGGCACGTCACGCCCAGTTCGCGCAGCAGCTTCGCCATCGGGATCAGGTGGTAATCGTGGATCCACACGATGTCGTCATCGCGCAACAGCGGCGCGAGCTTCTCGGCGAACAGTGCGTTGACGCGTCGATACGCGGCATAGGTGATGCGGCTGTAGTCGACCAGGTCGACGCGGAAATGCAGCAGCGGCCACAGCGTGCGGTTTGCGAAGCCGTTGTAGTAGTCGTCGTGGTCGCGCTTGGACAGGTCCACCGTGACGTAACGGATGTTGCCGGCATCGTGCTCGTGCACCTGGCCGGAGTCGTCCGGATCGATGCGCCCGCTCCAGCCGAACCACATGCCGCCGGTTTCCTCCAGCGCGGCCTGCAACGCCACCGCAAGTCCGCCGGCACTGCTGATTCCCGGTACCGCAACGCGATTCGAAACAACGACCAGACGACTCATGCCGCATCCTGCCAGGGCCGCGACAGGCGCATGGCGGCGTTGATCAGGCCGACATGCGAGTAGGTCTGCGGGAAATTGCCCCAGGCCTCGCCGTCGTCGAATTCCAGGTCTTCCGACAGCAGGCCCAGGTGGTTGCGCCGGGCGAGGATGCGTTCGAACAGCGATCTCGCCTCTTCCTGCCTGCCGACCGACGCGAGTGCGTCGATGTACCAGAACGTGCAGATCGTGAAGCTCGTTTCCGGTGCGCCGAAATCATCGGGCATCACATAGCGGAACAACGCGTCGCCGCGCTTGAGGCCCTTGCCGATCGCCTCGACCGTGCGCACGAAACGCGGGTCGTCGGGCTTCACGAAGCCAAGGTCGGCGAGCAGCAGCAGCGAGGCGTCGAGCCGGTTGCCGTCGAGGGATTCGACGAAATGCCCCAGCTCCTCGTTGTACGCATGCGCGACGATGCGCGCATGCATCTCGTCGGCGCGCTGCCGCCACAACTGCGCCTGCGGCGCGAGTTTGAGATGCACCGCGATGCGAGCCAGCCGGTCGCACGCGGCCCAGCACATCACGCTGGAATAGGTATGCACTTCCTCGCGGCCGCGGAATTCCCAAAGGCCTGCGTCGGGGCGATCGTGCAATGCGTAGGCGCGTTCGCCCACCGGCTCCAGCCGCGCGAACACCGAGGCATCGCCCACGCGCGCAAGGCGCGTATCGAAGAACAGCTGCGTGGAGGCGAGTACGACGCTTCCGTACACGTCGTGTTGCTTCTGCAACCACGCCAGGTTGCCGCGCCGCACGGGGCCCATGCCGCGATAACCGGCGAGCGATTCGACTTCGGATTCGGCCAGCTGCTGCTCGTAACCGATGCCGTACAACGGCTGGAGTTCGCCATCGTCGGAGGCGATGTTGGCCAGATAGCGCAGGTATTCCTCCATCGTGCGCGTCGCGCCCAACCGGTTGAGCGCGCGCACGACGAACGCCGAATCGCGCAGCCAGCAGTAGCGGTAATCCCAGTTGCGCACGGTGTTGGGCGCTTCTGGAATCGACGTCGTCATCGCCGCGACTATCGCGCCGGTCTCGTCGTACTGGCACAGCTTCAGCGTGATCGCGCTGCGGATCACGGCCTCCTGCCATTCCAGCGGAATGGAAAGGTTCCGCACCCAGTTGCGCCAGTAGTTGAGCGTCTGTTCTTCCGCGTTGCGCGCGAATCCGGACACCGATTGCGTCAGCGTTTCATCCGGGCCGAGCACGAAGTGCGCATCGCGATCGAGCACGAACGGCAGCGCGTCGCGCACCAGGCGCACGGGCATGTCGCTGGTCAGGCGCAGCGTGAACTCGGGAATGATGTAGCGGATGTGGTTGCTGCCCCACGTGGTCTCCGGCTTCACCGATCCGTATTCGGCGAGCGGGCGAAGATGCACGCGGATGCGCGGCGTGCCGGAAAGCGGGCGCAGCCGGCGCACCAGCATCACGGGCCGGTAGAAGCGGTCGTTCTGGTGCCAGCGCGGGGCGAAATCGACGATCTCCACCGCGCCGCCGTTCGCGTCGCGCAGCACCGTGCGCAGCATCGCGGTGTTGCTGATGTACGACTGCTCGGCCGAAACGAAGTTCTCCAGTTCGATCGTCCAGTCGCCGCCCTGGTGTTCGCGCGGCGAGAGCAGGCCGCAGAACACCGGGTCGCCGTCGAACGCGGGCACGCAGCCCCATACGATGCGGGCCTGCGGGTCGACCAGTGCGGCGACGCTGCCGTTGCCGATCAGGCCGAGTTCGAGGCTGGATGGAAGGGTGTCGGTCGGGGTCATCCGTACTCCAGTTCTTCTGAGGCGGACCTCGCGCGACTGCATCGCGCGGGCGCGCCTGTCATGCGGGATCCAGTCACGCGAGATCGAGTCCTTCCTCCAGCCATGCGCGCACGGCCGACGGATCGTGCAGTGCGTAGCGCGCCGCGCTGGGCTGGCGCGAGCCCACGAGCACGCCGAAGCCGGCGTGGCTGCCCACGGCCTGGAAAGCGTGCTCGTCGGTCAGGTCGTCGCCGACGAACACCGGACGACGCCCGTGGAAGGGCGGGTGCGCGAGCAGGTCCACGACCGCGCTGCCCTTGTGCGCGCCGTCGGGTCGCAGTTCGACGACCATGTTTCCGTACTGCAGGTGATAGCCCGGCAGTTCGATCAGGATCGAATCGGCGTACTGGCGCAGCAGGTCTTCGGCGTCGGGCGCGGCGCGCCAGTGCATCGCGATCGTCGTGCCCTTGTCCTCCACGCGCGCGCCCGGATACCGCTGCGCGAGCGCCTGTCCCCAGGCCACGGCCTGGTCGAGCGCGAGCGGGCGCGGGTGGCGTTCCTGATGGCCGTCCTCGCGCCGTTCCAGCCCGTGAAGGCCCACCGCCGGCAGTTTCAGCGGAGCGAACAGCGCATCCAGCTGCGACAGCTGGCGGCCGCTCACCAGCGCGAGCGCACCGTCCAGGCGGCCATGCAGCACCGCGAGCACGTCGATCAGGCCCGGATCCACCAGGACATCGCCCGGAACATCGGCGAAATCCAGCAGCGTGCCGTCGACATCGAGGAACAGCGCCCATTCGGAGGACACCGCGGGCGGGGCGGGGAGGGTGAGGGCGATCGTGGACATGCACGCATTGTGAAC
>Ga0102591_1003703_pt1 | contig 13175 bp, 14 predicted proteins | sample AraplaCol_mCL_r2_2_FD_76860 | JGI IMG/M metagenome (GOLD analysis project Ga0102591, IMG submission 76860) | Arabidopsis root microbial communities from North Carolina, USA - plate scrape MF_Col_mCL_r2 (SPADES assembly) (version 2) | ecosystem: Host-associated > Plants > Roots > Endosphere... | reverse complement strand
GGCCGACGCCGGTCTTCATCATGGTCCATGGCGTCTGCGTCACGCCGGGGCGATGGCGTCGGGTCGCTACCGACGTGGCAGTACCTACGTCGAGAGGCATCTCGTCGCATGGCGATCGCAGGTCCGGATCGGCGACGTCGTGTCGGCGGGTGACCTGTTCCCACCCGTTCCCTTTCGGGGCGTCTCGCTCGCGAGCGACCCGCGCATGTCGGGCAATGGCATGGGTAACGCCGCGCCGCGTATCAGTGGCGTCGCTGCGACCCGCGCGACCGTCCGGATCGCGCAGCATGGCATCGTGCTTCGCGAGGTCGTCGTGCCGCCGGGCCCTTTCGTCATCGACGACTTCTACGCCTCAGGGCGCGCGGGAGACATCGATGTGGACGTCGAGGAAAACGACGGACACCACCAGCGATTCCGCGTGCCGTATTTTCCGGTGCCCGAACGGCTGGGCGAAGGTCGCACCGTCGTTTCCTTCGATGCCGGTCGCATGCCGGGAGCGAACGTGCCGGCTAACGTCGCGCAGGCCACGTGGCGTCACGGTTTTCCGGGCGAGGTCACCGCATACACCGGATGTCGCGAGACCGGCGGCGTGTTCGCGATGCTCGTCGGGGGTGCGGTCGACACCCTCGCGGGAGCCCTCGCGGCCGACACCACCCACGCCGTGGCGGGGCATGAACGGGCACGCTCGTGGCGGTTGCGGCACGGCATACGCTGGGGGCAGGGCAGCATCCTGTCGACATCGATGAGCGGCGGCCGCGACATCGTGCGCGCTCGTCATCGCGATCCCGCCGGTCTCGTGTCGGGTCGCCGTATCGATATGCTTCTCCAGCGCGACCTCGGCGGTGAGCGCGGTTATCTGAATGTGAGCATCGGTCGCGCGTCGCGGGCCGCCGACGAGGCGTCGGTCGAGCACGCTCTGTCGTGGACGCGGAGCTGGAACCGCCTCTCGCTCGACCTCTCGCTGCGGCACACGCGTCGGGACGACGGTACATCGGTTCAACGCGATGTTTCCGGCCAGTTCGGCGTGTCGATGCCGCTCGGCGTTCCTTCCCCCGCGCAGTTGCACGCCGCCACGCAGGCGTCAACCCATGCGGCGGGTGGGCGGCTCGGCCTTCATGGTGCCGTCGGTAACGACGCCGATACGACGTACACGGTGGCCCTGGCGCACGAGACGGCGGAGGGCGCGCGCGTGGACGCGTCGGTCGGCCGGCGTTTCGGCGGGGCGGAGATTTCCGCGGCGGTCGATCGCTCGGTGGCGGCGCGCACGGTGGCCCTGGCCGCGTCCGGTGGCGTGGTGGTGCACGCCGGTGGCGTCACCTTCGCCCAGCGGCTCGGTGACGCCACCGGTCTCGCGCACGCGGCGGGAGCGCGAGGCGCGCGCCTGGGTGGCTATTCCGGCGTACGGCTCGATCGCCATGGCTACGCCGTGCTCCCGTCCCTCATGCCGTATCGCTGGAACGCCGTGGATATCGATCCCACCGGCGTGTCGCTCGATGTCGCGATGGGGTCCACGCACCGGCGTGTCGCCCCCACGGCCGGTGCGGTGGTTCTCGTGCCGTTCGTCACCCAGGTCGGCCAGACGCATCTGGTCGTCGCGCGGCGGGCCGATGGGGCACCCCTCCCTTTCGGCGCCGAAGTCGTCGACCACGAGGGCCGTTCCGCCGGCATCGTCGGCCAGGGCGGCCTGGTTTTTCTTCGCGCCGGGACATCGGCCAGCCACTGGACCGCGCGTTGGTCCGGCGATCCACCCGGTACCTGCGAATTGCGACTCGGCGATGCCGGAACCACCGCCGCCGGCGACATCCGACACACGGGAGTATGCGAATGACCCTCACGTCCCCTTTCTTGCGCACTTCGCGCCTCGCCCTGGCCGCCTTGCTCCCGGTGGCGACCGGCGCGTCGGCGCTCGCATCCGACACGCTGACCTTCGCGGTTCGCGGGTCGATCCGGCCCTCGTGCGGCCTCGCCGCCGATCGCGTCAGGATCGACCTCGGCGCCGTGACGGCGGCCGAACTCGCCGGCGGCACGTCCCCGTGGCGCGGGGCCGCCTTCACCGGCACGGACTGCGTGGGCGTCACCCGGGCGACCGTCACCCTGACGGCCACACCGTTCGGTCCGGATCCCCGCTACCTCGCGGCGACCGGGACCGGTGGCGGGGTGGCGATCGAGCTCCGGACCGCGGACGGGGCGCCTCTCCCGCCGGATGGGGTGACCTCCGCGGGGTTTCACTGGCCGGCCGGCAATCCGGTGCTGGGGTTTCAGGCGCGGTACGTCCGGGTAGGGGCGCTGCGGCCCGGCGGGGCGGGCGCCAGTGCCCAGATCCATATCCGCTGGGAATGAGGCACCCGGCCGGCGGCTCGTCGCCCGGCCGACGTTCGACTAAACTACTGGGTCAGTTCTGACCCACGCACACCGTCGCCCCGGCAGGGTGCGCCAGGACGTTACGTACAAGAGGGCAAATGCATGGCACGCGGCATCAACAAGGTCATCATCGTCGGCAATCTCGGCGCAGACCCGGAAACCCGTTACACCGGTAACGGTACGGCGATCACGTCCTTGCGGCTCGCCACGTCCGAAGCCTGGACCGACAAGCAGAGCGGCGAAAAGCAGGAGCGCACCGAGTGGCACCGCGTCAAGCTGTTCGGCAAGCTCGCGGAAATCGCTGGTGAATACCTGAAGAAGGGCCGCCAGGTGTACATCGAAGGCTCGCTGCGCACCGACAAGTACACGGACAAGGATGGCGTCGAGCGTTACTCGACCGACATCATCGCCAACGAGATGCAGATGCTCGGCGGCCAGGCCGGTGGCGGCGGCGAAGGCGGCGGCTTCGGAGGCGGTCAGGGCGGCGGTCGTTCGCAGCCCGCGCGTAGCCAGGGCGGTGGCGGTCAGGGCGGCGGCAACTGGGGTGGCGGCGGTGGTGGCGGAAGCCAGCAGCGCGGCGGCAACTTCGGTGGCGGCCAGCCGCGTGGCGGCGACGACTACGGCCAGCCGCGCGGCGGCAATGCACCGCAGCGCTCCGCGCCGCCGGTCAACGAAGGCTTCGACGACGACGACATCCCGTTCTGAGTCGATAGTCCTGCAAGTGTCATACGATGGACGGGCGCCGCATGGCGCCCGTTTCGTTTCTACAGGGGAAAATCTGATGCGTTATCTCGCTGCGGCTCTCGTGCCGCTCGTCGTGGCCGGCTGTACGTCGGTGCAGGTGCGGCCGCTGGATCCGTCGTTGCATGTCCAGCACGTGTGCATCCAGGAGAATCCGGACGTCATCGTCAAGGATTTCCTGCCCGTGCTTCGCGACGGGTTCCAGAGGCACGGCATCGCTACCGACGTCTATTCGACGATCCGTCCGGAAGCGTGCCCATACGTCCTGAAGTACACCGCTCTGCAGTCATGGGATTTCGCGTTGTATCTGTCGCATGCCGAATTGCGCATGGAACACGATGGACGACAGATCGCGTTCGCCGAGTATCACCTCAAGGGCAAAGGCGGCTTATCGATGGCGAAGTGGCAGGGCGTGAAGACGAAGATGGATCCCGTCATCGATCAGCTACTGAAATAAACCGCATATGTCAGAGCTCGCGCGCGGCGTCCACGAGCACGCGCTCCAGCGCTTCGGCCGCATCGGTCAATGCGGGTTGCCGGTCGATCACGTATTCCATGACGCCAAGGTCCGGCAGGTCTTCGTCGAGCCGCGCCATCCCCTCGGGGATGGCATAACCGGTGAACGCGCCGACGCCGAGGCCGGCCATGATGGCCGCGTGGATGACGAGCACGCTGCTGCTGACCACGGCGATCCGGTGTGGGCGTCCGACGGACTTCAGCGCGTCGAGGATGCGTTCGCGCGAGATGCTCGGTTCGGGATGCACTGCCAGCGGCAACATCGCTTCGCCGACCGGCCGGGGGCGCGAAGCGCTGCCGCACCAGCACAGCGGTTCGGTTCTGACGACGTAACCACGGCGACTGCCGCTGAGCCGCTTGGCGAAGACGAGGTCGTGCCGGCCTTCGCTGAGGCCGCGGAACAGTTCGCTGCTGAGTCCCGTGGTGATGACCAGCTCGACCTCGGGGTTGCGCTGCACAAAGGCGGCGAGGGCACCCGCGAGGCGCGACGACGCGAAGTCTTCGGGCAGCCCCACGCGCACCGTGCCATTGAGCGATGGGCCGCAGACGCTCGTCATCGCCTCGTCCATCAGGTCGAGGATGCGCAGGGCATAACCGTGCAAGGTATCGCCATTTCTTGAAAGCCGGACGTTGCGGGTATCGCGCTCGAACAGCGGCAATCCGACGAGTTCTTCAAGCCGCCTTACGTGCTGGCTGACCGTGGATTGCGACAGACAAAGGTGTTCGGAGGCTACGGTGAAGCTTCCCGTGCGCGCCACGACGACGAAACTGCGAAGCAATTCGGTGGGTAACGGACGCATCGTTTTTCCCGATAAATGCGCGCTGATTACTTCATAAATCCGGCCACCGGAACGGGATACGCTTTTCTCGCACCCTCCCACTCCAGCGGACCACACTCATGAACCTCAAATCCCTGATCCTGTCGACGATGCTCGCCCTCGCGGGCACCGTTGCCGTCACCCCTGCCATGGCGGCCACGCCCGTGAAAGACATCGTGCTCGTGCATGGCGCCTGGGTCAACGGCAGCGGCTGGCGTCCGGTATACGACATCCTCGTGAAAGACGGCTACCACGTATCCGTCGCGGAACACCCGCTCACGTCCTTCGGCGACGACGTCACTGCGGTGAAACGTATCGTCGACATGCAGCAGGGTCCGGTGATCCTCGTCGGCCACAGCTACGGCGGCGCGATCATCACCGACGTCGGCAACGATCCCAAGGTGGTGGGCCTCGTTTACATCGCGGCACATGCATTGGACGAAGGCGAGACGGAGGTCGCGAATGGCAAGCGCTTCCCGAGCGCCACGAGCAAGACGCCGGACATCAAGAAGACGGCCGACGGCTTCCTCTATCTCGATCCCGCGAAGTACCCGGCGGACTTTGCCGCCGATCTGAATCCAGCGCAGGCGGCATTCGAGGCTAACGCGCAGGAACTGACCGCGGCATCCGTATTCAATTCGCCGGCGGGCAAGCCGGCATGGAAGACGAAGCCTAGCTGGTACGCCGTCGCGACGGCCGACCGCATCATCAACCCGGACCTCGAGCGCATGTACGCGAAGCGTGCCGGCAGCCAGACGATCGAAGTGCAGGGCGCGAGCCACTCGGTGTATCAGTCGCATCCGAAGGAAGTCGCGGCGCTGATCGAACAGGCGGCGAACAACGCGGTGAAGTGATCGATGGCCGGCTCCCACCAACGAAAAAGGCCCGGACGAATCCGGGCCTTTTTTGCGATACCGCTGGATCAGTTCGTACCGTGCAGCGCGTGCTTGAGATCGCGCATCTGGTCGTGACCCGCCTTGACCGACGCATAGGCCTGACCGATCAGCGTGCGCGTGCCGGCGCTCAGATCCTGATCCTTCATGGCGTCTTCGTACTTCGCCTTGATGTGGTCTTCGCCGCGCTCGACTTCGTCGACGATCGCCGTGTCGTCCTTCGAGCTCATCTTCGCGCGCAGCTCGACGAACATGCGGTGAGCCTTCGCGAGCACGGTGCCATCGTCTTCCGGCGTGCCACCCAGCGAACGAACCTGCTGCTGCAGCGTCTGCGTCACCTGACGGCGTTCCGCGGCGCGCGACTGGAACTGGGCGGAGTAGCGCGTGTTCTCGGCGTCCTTGGCGGCTTCGCCATAGCCCTCGGCACTGTCGATCGTGGTCTCGATAAGGCTGTTCAGGACCTTGATGTCGTGTTCGGTGCTGGTGGTCATCGTTGCGCTCCTTCTTTACTTCAGGGAAGTGTTGCGTGGGCCGACAGCTTCGCCGTCCGGGGGTGCACGAATCCGTGAACATCGCGTGCGAGTCGCGCACACACGGCGAAACCGTTCATTCAGGGCGATGCGGTGCATACTTCGCCCTCACGCGGTTACCACGGGAATACACCATGGCTTCGAATCGCCGCGCCCTGGTCACGGGCGCGTCAGCCGGCATCGGCGAGGCATTCGCACGCGAGCTCGCGCGTCGCGGACACGACCTCGTGCTCACGGCACGGCGTGCGGATCGTCTGGAAGCGCTGGCGCGCGAGCTGCGCGACCGGCACGGCATCGAGGTCATCGTCGCGCCGCTCGATCTCGCCCGGCCCGACGGCGTCGAAGCACTGGTCGCCGCGCTCGACGCGCAGGCGCTGACCATCGATGTGCTGGTCAACAACGCGGGTTACGGCGTGACGGGCTATTTCGACGAACAGCCATGGCCCGTCCATGCCGCCTTCATCCAGGTGTTGATGACCGCGCCGACGGAGCTCGCTTACCGTCTGCTGCCCGGCATGAAGGCGCGAGGCTACGGTCGCATCGTCAACGTCGCGTCCCTCGCGGGCCATGTTCCCGGGTCGGCGGGACATACGCTCTACGCCGCGTCCAAGGCCTACCTGATCCGGTTCTCGCAGTCGCTGGCGCTGGAAGGGAAGGGCACGGGCGTCCATGCCACGGCGGTATGCCCAGGCTTCACGTATTCCGAGTTCCACGACGTCACGGGCTCCCGGGCGTTGGTCTCCAGGATGCCGTCGTTCATGTGGATGGACGCGCCCACGGTCGCGAGGCAGGGTCTCGACGCCGTGGAGGCCGGCAAGGCCGTCTACGTCAACGGCCGCGTGAACCGCCTTATCAAGGGTTTCTTCAAGCTGATCCCGGACGCGCTGGCCCTGAAACTGGTGGAACGGCAGGGCCGTCGCTTCCGGACCGGTCCTCACCGGGGCTGATCCGGCCCGACCGTGACCTCTGGCATAGGCCTCGCCGGGCGGCGGGGGCTAGCCTCGTTCGGTTTGCGGCGCCTGTCGCGCCGCCGAAGCCGTCACCGGGGATCCTTGATGTCGACAATACGCACCACGGCGCTTACCGGCGCTGTCCTCCTTGGCCTGATCGGGGCGTCCGCCTCGGCGCAGACCGTCAGCACGGACGACTACCGCCGCGCGGATTCGTTCCTCGCCGTCAACACGGCGCCGCTCGTCGACCACTCGGTCCAGCGTGTCACGTGGATCGACGACGGCCATTTCTGGTACCGCGACCACGACAAGGATGGCGACCAGTTCATCCGGGTCGACGCGGCCACCGGCGAATCCTCCCGCGCCTTCGACCGCGACAAGGTCGCGGCGGCGCTTTCCACGGCCACCGGCAAGAAGGTCGATGCGGCGAAGCTGCCCGTCACGGGGTTCGTCGTGCGTCCGGACGACGGCCTCGACATCACGTCGCGCGGCAAGCAGTACGTCTGCGACAAGGCCATCGGCAAGTGCGAACTCGCCGCGGAGAAGAAGGATGCGAAAGGCAAGCCCTATGGCGACGAGCCGGGTCTCGCGTCGCCGGACGGCAAGTCCGCCGCCTTCATCCGTGACTGGAACCTCTGGGTGCGCGACGTCGCCACGGGTGCCGAGACGCAGCTGACCACCGATGGTGTGAAGGATTACGGTTACGCCACCGACAATGCCGGCTGGAAGCACACCGACGAGGCGATCCTCGTCTGGTCGCCGGATTCGAAGAAGATCGCCACGTTCCAGCAGGATCAGCGCAAGACCGGCGAGATGACGCTCGTCAGCGTCAACGTCGGCCATCCGAAGGTCGATACCTGGAAATATCCGCTGCCGGGCGACAAGGACGTGACCATGATCGAGCGCGTCGTGATCGACGTGCCGACGAAGAAGACCGTTCGCTTCAAAATGCAGCCGGACCAGCATCGCTCGACGATCTGCGACGACGTGTCGTGCAGCCCCGGCGTGTGGGACGACGTGCGCTGGTCGGCCGACGGAAAGTCCGTCGCGTTCGTCTCGACGGCGCGCGACCACACGCACGAGTGGTTCCGCGTGGCAAACCCGGAAACGGGCGACGTACGCACCGTGTTCGACGAAAAGGCGAAGACCTATTTCGAAGGCGGCAACGACATGGCCAACTGGCAGTACGTGCCGGAGACGGACCAGGTCGTGTGGTTCTCGGAGCGGAGCAACTGGGGCCACCTGTACATGTACAGCCTCAAGACGGGCAAGCTCGAGCACGCCATCACGCAGGGCGACTGGAACGTCACCCAGGTGCTGCACATCGACCCGAAGACCAAAACGATCTGGTTCCGTGGCGTCGGCCGCGAGAAGGGCGTCGATCCGTACTACCAGCAGTTCTACAAGGTGGGCTTCGACGGCAAGGGCCTCACGCTGCTCACGCCGGAGAACGCCGATCACACCATTTCGATGTCGAAGGACGGCACGTACTTCTTCGATTCGTACTCGACGATCGATACGCCGCCCGTCGCCGTGGTTCGCCGCGCCGACACCGGTGCCACGGTGAAGGAAATCGCTCGTGCCGACATCTCGCGCCTGAAAGCGAAGGGCTGGGTGCCGCCCACCGCGTTCACCGTGAAGGCGCGCGACGGCAAGACGGACCTCTACGGCCAGATGTTCAAGCCGACGAACTTCGACGCCTCGAAGAAGTACCCGCTCGTCGTCTACATCTATCCGGGCCCGCAGGTCGGCTCGGTGCGCACGCGCAGCTTCATTCCCTCGCATGGCGACAACCAGGCGCTGGCCGAACTCGGCTTCGTCGTGGTCGCGGTAGACGGCATGGGCACGCCGCTGCGCTCCAAGGCGTTCCACGACGCGTACTTCCAGAACATCGGCGACAACACGCTGCCCGACCAGGTCGCGGCGGTGAAGCAGCTGGTGAAGAAGTACGCGTGGCTCGACGGCGATCGCGTCGGCATCTGGGGTCATTCCGGCGGCGGCAACGCCACGGCGACCGCGATGTTCCGTTATGCCGACACCTTCAAGGTCGGCATCTCGGAGTCGGGCAACCACGACAACCGCAATTACGAAGACGACTGGGCCGAGAAGTGGCAGGGCCTGCTCGTGACCGACAAGGACGGCAAGTCGAACTACGACGACCAGGCGAACCAGAAGTGGGCATCGGGCCTGAAGGGTCACCTCATGCTGGCCCACGGCACGTCGGACGACAACGTGCCGCCGTACGAGACCTTGCTGGTGGTGGATGCCCTGATCAAGGCCAACAAGGACTTCGATCTGGTGATGATCCCGAACGCGCACCACGGTTACGGCGCGGCGACGCAGTACATGACGCGCCGCCGCTGGGATTACTTCGTGCGCAATCTCAGGAACGAGACGCCGCCAAAGGAATTCGAACTCACGCCGATGCCGCCTCCGGGCGGCTGATGAAAGAAGCCCCGCGAACGCGGGGCTTTTTTTCAGGCGACGGGCGCGAAGCGCATCGCGCCGGCGTTCATGCAGTACCGTAGTCCCGTCGGGTCCGGGCCGTCGTCGAAAACGTGTCCCAGGTGCGCGTCGCAGCGGGCGCAGTTCACGGCGATGCGTTCCTCGAGCAGGCTGCGATCCGTCTTCTGCACGATGTTCCGCTTCGAGATCGGCTGCCAGAAGCTCGGCCAGCCCGTGCCGGAATCGAACTTGGTCGCCGAGTCGTAAAGAGCCGTATCGCAGCCGATGCAGCGATAGATGCCGTTATCGTGGCGATTCCAGTTCTCGCCGGTGTACGGCGGCTCGGTGCCTTCGTGGCGGGTGATGTAGTACGAGCGCGTCGACAGCTTCGCCTTCCACTGTTCGTCGGTCAGCACCACGCGTTCTTCGACGCACGTGCCGAGCGGCTTCTTGTCGGGAGCGAAACAGTCGAGCGTGACCGGCCCGGTCTTCGGCGGCGGGACATCCGCGGCGACCGCGGGCCGGATAGATCGCAGCACGAAGGGCAGGGAAGCCGAGGCGACGGCCGTCACGGCCAGCACACCAAGGAAACGACGTCGATCGGGATCGTGGCGCATGCTGCCTCCGAGGGGCGGGGGCCGGACGGCCCCCTTCCCACACCAGACCGGCGTTAGCGGCCCGGCATTACACGTCGGTCAGTCGTTGACCCAGTGGCATTCGCGATGGGTCTCGTACCGGGCGTTCTTGTTCTGGTGGTTCTTCTGGATCTGGTTACCCGCGTAGCCGCCGCCCACCGCGCCGGCGACGGTCGCGAGCGTCTTGCCCTTGCCTCCGCCCACCTGGTTGCCCAGCAGGCCGCCCGCGACGGCGCCCACACCGGTGCCGATCAGGCGATTGTTGTCCTTGGACTGGATTTCCTTGGTCTCGACGTCGCGGCACACCTGGTGCTGGCTACGCCGTGCCTGCGCATCGGCCGGCGGCGGGGTGAAGGCAGCCGCGCTGGCAAGGGTGATCGCGGCGGCGGCGAGGAGAGCGGTCTTCATGGGTGTTCCTCCTTCTCGGTGGTCTTCAGGGATACCGCCGCGCTCGTGACGGACGGGTCAATCCGGGGGCTCTCGGGCGTACGGGTCGACATCGCGTATGGCCGCGGTTTAATTGGCGTGCCCCGCACTTCGGCGACGGCCTCGGTCAGCTCGGCGCCAAGCAGCAGGATCAGCGCCGAGTAATAGACCCAGACCAGGAGCACCACCACGCCGCCCGCCGGGCCGTAGGGCCCGCCGACGTTGCTGCGATCGAGGTAGATGGCGATGGCGAACTTGCCGACCGCGAACAGGAGGGCCGTGAGGGTCGCGCCGATCATCGCGTCGCGCCATTCGATGATGGCGTCCGGCAGCACCTTGTAGATGGCTCCGAAGATCAGCACGAAGACGCCCAGGGAGATCAGGATCTCGAGCACCTGCCAGCCCGTGGTGCCGCCACGAACGAACACGGCGATGAGGGCGCTGGCGGAGAAGGAAATCACGAGCAGGAACGCCAGCGACAGCAGCAGGCCCAGCGCGTGCATGCGCGCCCGCAGCCAGCCCACGATGGCGCCCCGGGTCGAGCCCGGTCGCGGCTGTAGGCTCCACACCCGGTTCAGCGCGCCCTGCAGCTGGGCGAACACCGCCGACGCGCCGACCAGCGTCACGCCAAGGCCGATCACGCCCGCCATGCTGCCGACGCTCGGCTTCTGTTTCGCGTTCTCGATGACGAGCCGCACGGCGTCGGAGGCACGCGGCCCCACCAGCCCGTTCAGGCTGTCGATCAGTTGTGTCTGCCATTCCGGCCGCAGTGATGCGACGACCCACAGCAGCAGCACCAGCAGCGGCGCGAAGGACAGCGCCGAGTAGAACGCCAGTGCCGCGGCACGGGTCATCAGCTCGTCGTCGCTGAATCCTCGCGCGGTGGTGCGGATGACCCGCCAGATGAGTTTCAGCTTCGCGTGCACGGGAGCCTCCTTGTCGTTCGCGGCCCAGCTTACGGCTCCGGTGCGAAGGGGATGTCGAGCCCTTCGGTGGGAGCCAGCCTGCTGGCGAAGGGTGCTCGCGGCAAGCACCCTTCGCCAGCAGGCTGGCTCCCACCAGCGCCGTCTATCCGACTGACGAATGCATGCGTGCGATAGCTTCAGGCACACCGTTCGCGCCCGCTACTTCGATGACGCGCTCGCCCATGGCGAAATCGTCAACGAGCTCGTGCGCCCAAGTGCTGTGGTACGGCATGTAGACGCCCCAGCCGCCCAGTTCGACCACCGGCGCGATGTCCGATTTCAGGGAGTTGCCGACCATCGCGAAGCGCGCCGGTGGGATGTCGAACTCGGCGAAAAGGCGGCGGTAGGCCGCGGGATCCTTTTCCGAGACGATCTCGATCCGATGGAAGATGTCGGCGAGGCCGCTTCGGGCGACCTTGTATTCCTGATGGAAGAGATCGCCTTTCGTGATCAGCACCACGCGGTGCGTGGCGGCCACGGCCGTCACCGCGTCGCGGATACCGGGAAGGAGCTCGACGGGATGCGCCAGGACGTCCTTGCCGAGGCGAACGATGCGATGGATGTCGCGTGCCTCGATCCGGCCGTCCGTCAGTTCGATGGCGGACTCGATCATCGACAGGGTCATGCCCTTGGCACCGTACCCGAAGAGGGCGATGTTGCCGCGTTCGGTGGCGAGCAGCGCGTCGCGCAGGCCGTCGCTGGCGAGGTCCACGTAGCGCCCGAGGATCGCCTCGAAGGACGCTTGCGCGTCGTCGTAGAACTCCTGGCTGCGCCAGAGGGTGTCGTCGCCGTCGAAGCCGACCAGGTCGATCATGGCATGCAAGTCCCGGGGGTTACGGCCCGGTAGGATAGCGCGAACCCACCCATCGAGGCCCCGGAGACCCCGTCATGTTCGATTTCACCGACATCGCATGCCCGTATTGCGGCGAAACCATCGAGGTCGCCGTCGACGTCTCGGCGGGCAGCCAGACGTACATCGAGGATTGCCAGGTGTGTTGCCGTCCGATCGTGATGCGGCTCGTGGTCGACGAGGGGGACGAATCCTTCGAGCTCACGGCATCCGCGGAAAACGACGGCTAGAAGCACCGTGGGAGCGGCCCTGGCCGCTCCCACACGCGCATCAGAACGCGACGCTGGTCTTCAGACCGAGCACGAAGGCGTTGTCGTTCTGCTTGCTGCCGCCCGGATCCTTGATGTACTGGAGGTTCGGGCGGATCGCGACCGAAGCGATCGGCGACCAGCTGTAGAACACTTCCACCACTTTCTCGTACCCGTCGTTGATCACGCGGGCCTGTTCCGGATTCAGCGCGTTGAGCAAGCGCTGGTTCTTCGCGGCATAGCCGTTCGCGTGCGTGGCACCGAAGGCCGCGCCGACAAAGTCGTTCGGACGATCGAAGATGCCCTTGTACTCGACACCGACCGCGACCTGGCTGTTGGTCGCGGAGGTGGCGTGGTCGGCGGCGGTGTAGTTGAAGAACGCCGTCGTGCCCTTGCCGCCGGCTTCACCGGTGAACTGCTGCTGGAAGGTCACCCATGCGCCGCGACGCGAATCGTGCTGCAGCGCCGTGCCACCCGCCAGCGCGAGCGGCTGATGATCGGTGTTGAGATAGAGGTCGTCACCGTCGGAGGTGTTGTACCAGACGCCCGCGCGGTACGAGCCGGGCAGGCCGTTGACCGAAGGCTTCCAGCCGAATTCCAGCGGGATCAGCGCTCCAGTGGTGCCGCTCGGGAAGTCGGGCTTCCAGCCGTTGCGACGCGCATACGAGTCGTCGACGTACTTCGGGTTCACCTGATATGCCGCGATCTGGACGAAGGTGTCGCTCGTCGTATTGAGCTTGAGCACCGTGGCCCACTGGCTCGTCGGCCAGTTCACCCAGTAGTCGCCCACGATGTTG
>Ga0102591_1003698_pt1 | contig 13199 bp, 12 predicted proteins | sample AraplaCol_mCL_r2_2_FD_76860 | JGI IMG/M metagenome (GOLD analysis project Ga0102591, IMG submission 76860) | Arabidopsis root microbial communities from North Carolina, USA - plate scrape MF_Col_mCL_r2 (SPADES assembly) (version 2) | ecosystem: Host-associated > Plants > Roots > Endosphere... | reverse complement strand
CACCGGCATCATCTGCAAGGGAGAATTCGACGGCCGCGAGGTGATCGGCTCCGGCTCAACTGGCACAAGCGCTACATCACGCTCGGTCCCGTCGCGACGCTGCTGGGCCTTGCCTTCAAGGCCTATGATCCCGAGCATCTCGTCGGCGATCAGGAAGAGCTCGGCATCACCGTCGTGCTGATCCCGACCGATCTGCCCGGCGTCGAGATCGGCCATCGCCATCTGCCGTCGATGCAGGTGTTCCAGAACGGCCCAAATTGGGGCCGCGATGTCTTCATCCCGCTCGATTACGTCATCGGCGGCCAGGAGCGGCTGGGGCAGGGCTGGAAGATGCTGATGACGGCGCTCGCCGCCGGCCGCGGCATCTCGCTGCCATCGCTCTCTGCCGCGGGTGCCGTCTATGCGGCGCGCACCACCGGCGCTTATGCCCGCATCCGCGAGCAGTTCGGCATCTCCATCTCGAAATTCGAAGGCGTGGAAGAGCCGCTCGCGCGCATCGTCGGCACCGCCTATCAGCTGGATGCGGCGCGGCGGCTGACCTGCGCGGCGCTGAATGCCGGCGTTCATCCCGCCGTCATCTCCGGCATCATGAAGCTGCATGCGACCGAGCGGATGCGCACCGCGATCGACGATGCGATGGACATCCACGGCGGCAAGGCCGTGATCGACGGCCCGCAAAACTATCTCGGCAATCTGCACCGCGCGGTACCCGTCGGCATCACCGTCGAAGGCGCCAACATCCTGACGCGCAATCTCATCGTATTCGGGCAGGGCGCGATCCGCGCGCATCCCTATCTGCTCGACGAGATGAATGCGCTCGCTGACACCGATCGCGAGCGCGGACTTACGGCCTTCGACAAGGCGTTCTGGAAGCACGTCGGCCACAGTTTCCGGACGCTGGTCCGCGCCTTCGGCCGGAGCTGGACTTTTGGTGCCTTCGCTCTAGCGCCCGATGCGGGCGACGCCACGCCGTTCTACCGCCAGCTCTCGCGCTATTCGGCGGCGTTCGCGCTCTGTGCCGACATGGCGCTGCTGACGCTCGGCGGCGCGCTCAAGCGCAAGGAGATGTTGTCGGCGCGCTTCGGCGACATCCTGTCCGAGCTGTATCTGCTCTCGGCCGCGCTAAAACGCTGGCAGGACGAGGGCCGGCAGAAGGAGGACTTTGCCGCGCTGGAATGGTGCATGGCGACGGGTTTTCGGACCATCGAGAACCGGCTTGCCGAGATCCTCGCCAACCTGCCGAACCGCTTCGTCGCGGCTTTTCTGAAGCTCGTGGTCCAGCCGTTCGGCGCCCGTGTGCTCGGCCCCTCCGACCGCGTCGTACATCAATGTGCAAGCATCGTGCTGGAGCCGTCGGCGGCGCGCGAGCGCCTGACGCCGGATCTGGCCCATGTCGACGACGACGGTGGCTTTGCCCGGCTGGAGCGTGCCTTCAAGCTGGTCACTGGCACTGAGGCCATCGCCAAGCGCATGCGCGCGGCGCATGTCCGCGACTGGAAGGAGGCCGTCGCCAAAGGTGTGATCACGCAGGCCGAGGGCGAGCAACTGGCCGCTGCTCATAGCGCCGTCGCCGAAGTGATCGAGGTCGACGATTTTGCGCCGGAAACGCTGTCGCCGATTTACAAGAAAACCGTCAATGTGCATCAGTTCTTCCAGGAACTCGGTGAACAGAGGGCGGCGAGCTGATGGCACGACCGGTATTCATCGTCGACGGCAGCCGGACGCCGTTCTTGAAGGCGCGCTCGGGGCCCGGGCCGTTCACGCCTGTCGATCTCGCCGTGCAATGCGGCCGGCCGCTGCTGGCGCGCCAGCCGTTTTCGCCCGACAGCTTCGACCAGGTCATCCTCGGCTGCGTCAACGTGATCGCGGACGAGATGAATCCGGCCCGTGTCGCCGCGCTTCGGCTCGGCATGGGCGAGGACATGGTCGCCTTCACCGTGCAGATCAATTGCGGCTCCGGCATGCAGTCGATCGACACCGCCTACCGCTACATCCGCGAAGGCCATGCCGACTTGATTTTGGCGGGCGGCACCGAGGCGCTGAGCCACGCGCCGCTGGTCTGGCCGAATTCCGGCGTGCGCTGGTTCGCCGGTCTTGCCACCGCCAAGGGCGTGGCGGCGAAGCTCGCCGCTGCCTTCAAATTGCGGCCGAGTTACCTCAAGCCGATCATCGGCCTGGAGCGCGGCCTGACCGACCCCGTCACCGATCTGAACATGGGCCAGACCGCCGAGGTCGTGGGCCATCTCTTCGGCATCACCCGCGCCCAGTCGGATGCCTATGCGGCAGAGAGCCACCGCCGGCTCGCGCATGCGCAAGGCGCGGGTTTTCTCAAGGGCGAGGTCGAGACCGCGTTCTCGCGTGACGGCAAATTCTTCGACCATGACGACGGCGTGCGCCCGGACTCCACGGCGGAGTCGCTGGCAAAGCTCCGGCCGGTGTTCGAGCGCCCCTGGGGGCAAGTCACCGCCGGCAATTCCTCGCAGATCACCGACGGCGCGTCCTGGGTGATCCTGGCCTCCGACGCGGCCGTCGCCAAGCACAAGCTGACGCCAAAGGCCGCCATCGTCGACAGCAACTGGGCCGCGCTCGATCCCAGCATCATGGGGCTAGGTCCGGTGATGTCAGCAACGCCGCTGCTCCAGCGCAACGGCCTCACGGTGCAGGATGTCGAGACCTGGGAGCTGAACGAGGCTTTTGCCACCCAGGTGCTGGGCTGCCTGGCTGCCTGGAACGACGACAAATTCTGCCGCGAAATTTTGGGCCTCGATGGTGCGGCCGGCGAGATCGACCGTGACAAGCTCAACATCGACGGCGGTGCGATCTCGCTCGGCCATCCCGTCGGCACCTCCGGCAACCGCATCGTGCTGCATCTCGTCAACGCGATGAAGCGGCTCGGCACGCGGCGTGGCGTCGCGACCGAGTGCATCGGCGGCGGGCTCGGCGGCGCCATGTTGATCGAGGCGGTGTGACCATGGATTCCAGGATCATGACCGCGCTCGGCGACCGCATCCTCGAGCTGGGACCCAAGCCGGCGACCGACAATCCGTACAAGCACTTCAAGCTGACGCGCGACGCCGACGGCGTCGCCTGGCTGCTGTTCGACCGCGCCGACGCCAGCGCCAATACGTTGTCCTCCGACGTAATGGAGGAGTTCGACGCAGTGCTCGCAGCGATCGAGACCGAGCGTCCCGCCGGGCTCGTGCTCCGTTCGGCGAAACCATCCGGCTTCATCGCGGGCGCCGACGTCAACGAATTCCGCGGCGCCAGCGATCCGGAGATGGTGGAGACGCGCATCCGCGCCGCGCATGCGGTGATCGACCATCTGGAAGCCTTGAAGCTGCCGACGGTTGCGGTCATCCACGGCTTCTGTCTCGGCGGCGGGCTCGAGGTTGCGCTGGCCTGCCAATCACGCATCGCCATCGACGGCGCGCGCTTCGGCTTCCCGGAGGTGATGCTGGGCCTGCATCCAGGCCTGGGCGGCACTGCGCGTTTCACCGCGCTGGTCAATCCCACCCAGTCGATGGCGCTGATGCTCACCGGCCGCACCATCGATGCACGCCGCGCCAAGGCGATCGGCCTCGTCGATACCGTCACGCAGGAGCGCCATGTCCGGGGCGCGGTGAAGGATGCGCTGTTCGGCCGGCTGAAGCGGGCGCGCCCGGGCCTTCTGACGCGCGCGGCCAATTTCGGCCCGGTGCGCGGGCTGCTCGCAAAGCGCATGCGCTCGGAGGCGGCGAAGGCCGCGTCCCGTGAGCACTATCCCGCACCCTATGCGCTGATCGAGCTCTGGGAAACCCATGGCGGCAGCAAGGCCGCGATGCTGAAGGCGGAGCAGACGTCCTTCGCCAAGCTGATGGTGACGCCGACCGCGCAGAATTTGATCCGCGTCTTCTTCCTGCGCGAGCAGATGAAGAAGGCCGCAGGCTCCGGCAACTCGATCAAGCATGTCCATGTCATTGGCGCCGGCGCCATGGGCGGCGATATCGCAGCCTGGGTCGCGGGGCAGGGACTGCGGGTCTCGCTCGCCGACATGAAGGCCGAGCCGATCGCGGGCGCGGTGAAGCGCGCCGCCGAGCTTTACGGCAAGATCATCCGCAAGCCGACCGAGGTGCGCGATGCGCTCGACCGGCTGATCCCCGACATGGACGGGGAGGGCGTCCGCAACGCCGATCTCGTCATCGAGGCCGTGCCGGAGAAGCTCGAGCTCAAGCAGAAGGTCTATGCCGGGCTCGAGCCGCGGATGAAGCCCGGCGCGATCCTCGCGACCAACACGTCGAGCATCCCGCTTCAGGATCTCCGCATCACGCTGGCGCGGCCGGAGCGGTTGGTCGGCCTGCATTTCTTCAATCCGGTCTCGCGGCTGCAATTGGTCGAAGTCGTCAGTCACGATGGCAACGATGCGCAGGTGCTGAAGGATGCGCTTGCTTTCGTCGGTGCGATCGACCGTCTGCCATTGCCTGTGAAGAGCTCGCCCGGCTTCCTCGTCAACCGCGCGCTGACGCCCTACATGCTGGAAGCCATGGTGATGCTGGACGAGAAGATCGACCAGCGCCTGATCGACGCCGCAGCCGAGCAGTTCGGCATGCCGATGGGGCCGATCGAGCTCGCCGACCAGGTCGGGCTCGACATCTGCCTCGACGTCGGGGACATGCTGCGCACCAAGTTCGGCGACCTGCTGCCGCCGACGCCCGCCTGGCTGCGCGACAAGGTCGCCAAGGGCGAGCTCGGTCGCAAGACCGGCAAGGGCTTTTACACCTGGAAGGACGGCAAGGCGGAGAAGGCACAGCTTCCCGAGACCGGTCCGCGCGTCACCGACCAGATGATCGATCGCCTGGTGCTGCCGATGTCGAACGTTTGCGTCGCGGCACTGCGCGAAGGCATCGTCGATGACCCCGATATGGTTGACGGCGCGATGATCTTCGGCACCGGCTACGCGCCGTTCCGCGGCGGTCCGTTGAATTATGCGCGCACGCGCGGTGTGGAAAACATTGTATCGACGCTGCGTGCGCTGGCCGAGCGATTCGGCGGCCGCTTCGCGCCCGACCCGGGCTGGGACACTTTCAAGTGAGAGACAGATGACCGAAAAGTCCGACACCGCGCCGCGCGGCGATCTCTGCATCCGTACGCTCGCGATGCCCGCCGACACCAACGCCAATGGCGACATTTTTGGCGGTTGGCTGCTCAGCCAGATGGACGTCGGCGGCGGCGTGTTTGCATCGAAAGCCGCGAAGTCGCGCACCGTCACGGTTGCGATCGAAGCGATGAATTTTCGCAAGGCGGTCTATGTGGGCGATCTTGTCTCGGTCTATGCCAACCTCGTCCGCGTCGGCCGCACTTCGATGACCGTGCATCTCGAGGCGTGGGCGTTGCGGCGCGGGGAGGAGCATCCGTTTCTCGTCACCGACGGGAATTTTACCTACGTCTCGATCGACGAGCATGGCCGCCCACAGGAAGTTCGCCCGACCGACGCGCCCATTGCGACGTGACCGCGCGCGGCTGTCCGTCTCATCTCACGAAAGCTTGCAGCCGATGAAACGCGGCGCTGATGTGGGTCGACGCGTCGCGGCTTTGCCAAGAACGGGTCATAAAACGGATGAGGTCCCGGCGTACTGAATTGAACGTCGATTCGGGTCAGAAACGGTTGATTTGCCTTCAGGAACCTTTGGGCGGAGATGCCGTTATTTGCCCGCACTGAGGAATCTACGGGCCATGCCGGACAGCTACATCATCGAAGTCAACTCGCAGACCGCGGGAATCGTCGTTCGCAGCCAGGGCGGCTACTGCTTTTTCGCCTCGTCCCACCAGTTCAATCGTCTCGAAGGCCAGCTCTTCCGCAACGCCCGCGAAGCCGAGCGCGCCGCGCGCAAGCTGGTGAACGGCGATGTGAAAGAAGCGGCGTAGGCGCCGCTGTCGTTCCTTGGCGCGCGGAGCGCAGGTCGGAATCTTTTTCCGAGGACGCTGCTCTTGTCGCCCCCGTCTCGCCGTTGCGCGGCGAGCCACCCTCTCCCGCAAAGGGAGAGGATAGGGTTGTCGCATTACAGTTTTGTCGCGGAGCGCGACAACAGCTTCCAATCCTCGCCCTGCTTCAGCCAGTTCATCAGGATATGAAGGCTGTTTGCCACTTTCTGTCCGCCGGTCATCATCTCGGCTAGCCAATGGAAGCGCACGATCGCGGCAGGGCCGACGATCTTGATGGTCGGGTTCTTGTACGTAATCGACAGAAACTGCGTCTTACCGTCGGTGGCGTTGGCGACGAAGGCCGCCTTGTCTTCGAGGAAGCCGTTGGAGTGGCTGTAGCTCAGATCATCCGCGCAGAGCGCGCTCAGCGCCTTCGGGTCGGCCGCGATCTGGGCGAGACGAAATGCCTCGACGTTTCTTGCCACCGCCTCGTGGTCCGTCGTGGCAGCATGATCGCGATCCCGTGTCATGGTATCCTCATTTCTTGATCTTGCGCGAACTGTTGCAGTCGCATTGATTTTGTCGGGCGGCAGGTCGCAACATACTGCGTCGGGCCAGCAGGGCAAATTCTGACGCGCAAAGCATGGTCGGAATTTTTTGCCGCCCTTGATGGAGCTGCCTTTTCCTTCTCCCTTGCGGGTGATGGTGGCATAGGTCGCCTCCGGCGACCATCCTTAAGAGAACGCTGAAGCAAAGCTTCGGCTATGGCGCGCTTCTAATGGAAATGAGTTCTGGGAGACATACCCATTCACCCCTCCTGCCGCTGCGCGGCGAGCCACCCTCTCCCCTTGTGGGGCCCGCAAGGGGAGAGGGCAAGAGTCGCCATCACAACTTCGTTGCTGCCCGCGACAGGAGCTTCCACTCGTCGCCCTGCTTCTGCCAGTTCATCAGGATGTGAAGATTGGTCGATACTTTCTTTCCATCGGCCGCCATCTCCTGCTCGCCCAGCCAGTGGAAGCGCACGATCGCTGCTGGACCGACGACCTTGATGGTCGGGTCCTTGTACTCGATCGACAGGAATTTCGACTTGCCGTCGGTCGCATTGGCGATGAAGGTGGCTTTGTCCTCGACCTTGCCGCTGGAATGGCTGTAGCTGAGATCGTCCCAGCACAGCGCGCCGAGTGCCTTCGGATCGGCCGCGATCTGGGCAAGGCGGAAGGCCTCGACCTTCTTCGCCACGGCATCCTCGTCCACTGATGCGGCGAGCGCCGGTGTCGTGAGCGCAAGCGTGGAGACGGCAAGAGCCGAGAGAGCCAGATCGCGTCGGTTGATCGTCATCGTTTCCTCCTTTTTGATCTTGCACCGAGTGTTGCAGCCGCGCGCGACTTTGTCGAGTGTCACCTCGATGCCATGTGCATGCGTCATTGCGCGGTTGAAGCCATATTGATACGTCTCGCGCATCGATGCGCCGCGGATTTGGGAAAGTACGGAAATGATCGAAGCCACAACGGAAGCGACGGGCAGGGCATTGCTGTTCGACATCGACGGCACGCTTGCCGACACCGACCCGCTGCACTTGAAGGCGTTCAACCAGGTCCTCGGTCCGCACGGTCATGTCTTCGACCACGCGCGCTTCTCAAGGGAGCTGCAAGGCTTCGCCAATGTTGCAATCGGCGAGCGCTTTCTGTCCCACGAGGCGCCGGAGCGGCGTGCCCTGATCCTCGACGAGAAAGAGGAGGTCTTCCGTACGCTGGTGGCCGGGCAGATCGTGCCGCTCCCGGGCCTGATGGCGCTGCTCGACCGGGCGGATGCGGCCGGCATTCCCATGGTGGCCGTGACCAATGCACCGCGCCTCAACGCCGAGCTGTTGCTCTCCGGCCTCGGCATCGCGCATCGCTTCAAGGCACTCGTGATCGGCGCCGAGCTGCCGCACGGCAAGCCGCATCCGTTGCCCTATCAGGAAGGGCTGCGTTTCGTCGGCGCGAGGGCGGAGGCTTCGATCGCCTTCGAGGACTCCCGCACCGGCGTGCAATCGGCCACAGCGGCCGGCATTCCGACCATCGGCGTCCGGACCAGTCTCAGCCATGCCGACCTCGTTGCGGTCGGCGCGGTCGCTTCCGCCAGCGCCTTCGACGATCCGGCCCTGCTGGCGCGTCTCGCAAGCGTCATGGAATGGTGAGGGCCTTCATCCGTTAACCGTGATCGGCGTGCGGATTGACCGCAACCGTGAACCGCCGCACCATGCAGCATTCTGATTTGAGGCCGTTGCCGTGACCGGACTGACCCATCGCCAAGCTGAAATCCTCAACATCGCGCGCGCCTCCGGCCGCGTCATGGTCGAGGAGCTCGCGCGCCGGTTCGAGGTGTCGGCCCAGACCATCCGCAAGGATCTCAACGATCTCTGTGAGCGGAGATCGCTGACCCGCATCCATGGCGGCGCCATCATCGCCTCCGGCGTCGAAAACCTCGCCTATGAGGCGAGGCGCTTTGTCGCCGCTGACGAGAAGAAGGCGATTGGAGCTGCTGCTGCATCGCTGATCCCGAACGGTTGCTCGCTGTTCATCAACATCGGCACCACGACCGAGGAGGTCGCGAGCGCGCTGACCTCGCACGAGGATTTGCTAGTCATCACCAACAATCTCAACGTCGCCATGCTGCTCTACCGCCATCCCCGCATCGAGGTGGTGGTGGCCGGCGGCACGGTGCGGCGCGCCGACGGCGCCGTGGTCGGCTCGACGGCGACGCAGCTGATCGGCCAATTCAAGGTGGACTACGCCATCATCGGCGCGTCCGCGATCGACGAGGAGGGCGCGTTGCTCGACTTCGACTATCGCGAGGTGCAGGTCGCGCAGGCCATCATCGCCAATGCCCGCAGCGTGATGCTGGTTGCAGATTCCACCAAGCTGCGCCGCAGCGCGCCGGTCCGCATCGCGCACATCACCCAGATCCAGACCTTCGTCACCGACCAGGAGCTGCCTGAGCGCCTCGCCACGATCTGCCACAGCAAGGGTATCGAGGTGATGGCGGCAATGCCGAAGGGCGCGGAGATCGACGATGCGCCGGCCGAGGTACAGGATGCGGCGCCGGAAGCCGCGCCGGTGGTAAGGCTGCGCTAGGGCTCAAGCGCCTCCCATGGGTTGAGCAATGTCACGCCTGTTGGTTCGAAATCCGCCACATTACGCGTAACGACCGTCAAACCGTGAACAAGCGCGGTCGCGGCAATGAGGGCGTCGCGCTCAGCCGGTGGGTTGGGAACGTGCAATTGCGCGCAACGCTGTGCCACGACCGTATCGATCGCCAGGATTCGCCCCTCGAAGCGGGCCAGAATATGATCATCGATCCAGTCGCGCAGGATCGCACCTTGCACGGCGTCCTTACGAGCGATCAGACGCGCGCCAACCTCAATTTCAAGAATCGAGATAGCTGACATGAAGAAACTCGCAGCGGGCACTGCATTGGCCCAAGCGAGGACGTTGCGGTCAGCCTTATCCGGTCGCCTCAGTTCTGAGACAACATTGGTGTCCAACAGAAACATCAGTCGAGATCGGCGGGCCTGGAGATTCCACCGCTGATGCGGGGCGGATCGAACTCGAAGTCCGCGTTCGGCTGCGCCAGAGCTTCGGCGAGGCTCATGTGTCCGCCGCTCAGGCGCAGATAATCTTCGATGCTCAGCAGGACATGTGCCGGACGGCCGCGGTCGGTGATGAAGACAGGCCCCTTCGAGGCCGCCTTCTTGGCGCCGCTTGTATCCTGGTTGAACTCTCGGCTGGTCAGGGTGGTCACCATCCTCTGTACTTTCTTGCGGCCACAATACTTCGAGTAGATGATATGTAGAGAAGTTTCTACTTTCAAGTGCTAACCGGCGACCGAGAGGAGCCAAACGGTTCTTGCCGCGCAACCGAACCATTTGCCTTCAAACTTGCCCTCGCTTCTGCCTTTTCCCTCGCCGAATTGCCCCCAAAAATGTTCCTCTTTCGCTTTCCTCCGCCTCTCTTTCATCTTGCTTTCGTTTTTCGGTGTGATCTAATCAAAAACGAAAGTAACCGCTCGAAGGAACGAGCGGCGTTCGGGGGATGCGTCTGTTGGAGCGTATTTTCGACCTCGCCATCATTGGAGGCGGTGTGAACGGTTGCGGCATCGCGCGTGATGCCGTGGGCCGCGGCAATTCCGTTTTCCTGTGCGAAATGAACGATCTGGCGAGCGGGACATCGTCCTGGTCGACCAAGCTGGTGCATGGCGGCCTGCGCTATCTCGAGTATTACGAGTTTCGGCTGGTCCGCGAGGCGCTGATCGAACGCGAGATCCTCTGGGGCATCGCGCCCCACATCATCCGCCCCTTGCGTTTCGTTTTGCCGCATCACGCTGGCTTACGCCCGGCCTGGCTGCTGCGCCTCGGCCTCTTCCTCTATGATCACATTGGCGGCCGGCATCTGCTCCCCGCGACCCGCTCGGTTGATCTCGGGCGTGACGAGGTCGGGAAGCCGCTGATCCCGAACCGCTACACCCGCGCCTTCGAATATTCGGATTGCTTCGTCGATGACGCCCGTCTCGTCGTGCTCAACGCACGTGATGCCGCCGACAAGGGCGCCGAGATCCGTACTCGCACCCGCGCCACCGAGATCCGCCAGGCCAATGGTCTGTGGACCGTCGGCATGGTCAACACGCTGACCGGCGAGCGCTCGCAGATCCAGGCGAAGGCGCTGGTCAATGCCGGCGGCCCCTGGGTCGAGGACGTGCTCGGCCGCGGCGCCGGCGTCAATGCGAAAGCCAAGGTGCGCCTGGTGCAGGGCTCGCACATCGTGGTCCGAAAGCTCTACGACCACGACCGCGCCTACATGTTCCAGAACGCCGACGGCCGCATCATCTTCGTGATCCCGTACCAGGACGATTTCACGCTGATCGGGACCACCGACCGCGACTATGACGGCGATCCTTCCAAGGTGAAGGCGACGCCTGAGGAGATCCAGTATCTCTGCACAGCGGCAAGTGAATATCTGGCCAAGCCGGTGACGCCGGATGATGTGGTCTGGACCTATTCCGGCGTCCGTCCGCTCTATGACGACGGCGCCAGCGAAGCCAAGGCCGCGACGCGCGACTACGTGTTCGAGCTCGACACGCCCGGCGGGGCGCCGCTGCTGTCGATCTATGGCGGCAAGATCACGACCTATCGCCGCCTCGCCGAAGAAGCGCTGGAGCGGCTCGCGCCCTATCTTCGCAGCGCAAAAGCGCGGGAGGGCTGGACCGGAAAATGGCCGCTGCCCGGCGGCGACATGAATGTGTCCGACATCGACGGCCTGATCGCCGAGCTGCAGCGCGGCTATTCCTTCCTCAGTCACGAGCATGCGCGACGTCTCGCCCGCGCCTATGGCACAAAGGCCGTCAAGCTGCTCGGCGACGCGAAATCGGCGGCCGATCTCGGCCAGGCCTTTGGTGCGACGTTGACCGAGCGCGAGGTCCGCTACCTCATGGCCAATGAATGGGCCGTGACCGCCGAGGACGTGGTCTGGCGCCGTTCCAAGCTCGGCCTGCGACTATCTGCCGACGAGATCGGCGTGCTCGACGACTGGATCAGGACCCACGCCGTGCCGCAAACTCCCCTCCTGGAAGCAGGAGGACGCTCATGACCGTGACGCTCGATCACGTGACCCGGACTGTCGAGGGCGTCCCTCATATCCGCGACGTCTCGCTGACGCTCGAGAGCGGAACCCTCAACGTGCTGCTCGGGCCGACGCTGTCAGGCAAGACCTCGATCATGCGGCTGCTTGCGGGGCTCGACAAGCCGACCAGTGGCAAGGTGGTGGTGAACGGCAAGGACGTCACCGGTGCCGACGTGCGCCAGCGTTCGGTCGCGATGGTCTACCAGCAGTTCATCAACTACCCCTCGCTCACGGTCTACGAGAATATCGCTTCGCCCCTGCGCGTGCAGGGCAAGCCGCGCGACGAGATCGAGGCGCGCGTCGCTGAGGCGGCAAAACTGCTGCGGCTCGAACCGTTCCTGAAGCGCACGCCGCTGCAGCTCTCCGGCGGCCAGCAGCAGCGCACCGCGATCGCGCGGGCTCTGGTCAAGGGCGCCGATCTCGTGCTGCTCGACGAGCCGCTCGCCAATCTCGACTACAAGCTGCGCGAAGAGCTGCGCGCCGAGCTGCCGCGGATCTTCGAGGCCTCGGGCGCGATCTTCGTCTATGCCACCACCGAGCCGACCGAGGCGCTTTTGCTCGGCGGCAACACGGTTTGTATGTGGGAGGGCCAGGCGCTGCAGATGGGCGAGACCGCCAATGTCTATCGCCGGCCGCAGACGCTGCGCGTCGCGCAGGTCTTCTCGGATCCGCCGCTCAACCTGGTCGGCATCGAGAAGAAAAACGGTTCCGTGCAATATGCCGGCGGCACGGCGTCGCCAGCCTCGGGCCTCTATTCGTCACTGGCCGATGGTGCCTATCGCGTCGGCTTCCGCGCGCATCAGCTTGCCCTCGCAAATGGTGAGGCCGATCGCCACGCCTTCCACGCCACAGTCACGGTGACCGAGATCACCGGTTCGGAGAGTTTCGTGCATCTGACCCGCGACGGATCGAACTGGGTGGCGGTGCTGCATGGCGTGCACGAGTTCGAGCCCGGCCAGACGCTCGACGCGGTGCTCGACCCCAACGATGTCTTTGTGTTCGACGCGGCTGACCGCCTGGTCGCCGCGCCGGGCTCCTAAGGGGGAGATGCGCCATGGCCCGCATTGACCTCGTCGATCTCGCGCATTCCTACGGCGGCAATGACGCGCCGCCGGAAAGCTTTGCGCTGAAGCCGGTCACCATGACCTGGCGGCAGGGCGGCGCTTACGCGCTGCTCGGTCCCTCCGGTTGCGGCAAGACCACGTTGCTCAACGTCATCTCCGGCATCATCACGCCGTCGCGGGGGAAAATCCTGTTCGACGGCCAGGACATCACACCGCTGTCAACCCAGAAGCGCAACATCGCCCAGGTGTTCCAGTTTCCGGTGATCTACGACACCATGACGGTCGGACAGAATTTGGCGTTTCCGCTGAAGAACCGCGGCGTGCCGAAGGCCGAGATCGACAAGCGCGTCGCCGAGATCGGCCGCCTGCTCGATCTCGAACCCTATCTGAACCGCAAGGCGACGCGGCTCACGGCGGACGCCAAGCAGAAGATCTCGCTCGGCCGCGGTCTCGTCCGCTCCGACGTTGCCGCCGTGCTGTTCGACGAGCCGCTGACGGTGATCGATCCCGAGCTGAAATGGCAGCTGCGCTCGAAGCTGAAGGCGCTGCATCGCGAGCTCGACCTCACGATGATCTACGT
>Ga0102591_1003687_pt1 | contig 13225 bp, 12 predicted proteins | sample AraplaCol_mCL_r2_2_FD_76860 | JGI IMG/M metagenome (GOLD analysis project Ga0102591, IMG submission 76860) | Arabidopsis root microbial communities from North Carolina, USA - plate scrape MF_Col_mCL_r2 (SPADES assembly) (version 2) | ecosystem: Host-associated > Plants > Roots > Endosphere... | reverse complement strand
TCGAGACCTATGTTCAGAACCAGTCCCAGCAGCTGACCTTCCGTCAGACGGGCCTGCCGATGGCGCTCTTGGGTTCGTCGGGCGTCGATCCGGACAACACCCCGATCACCGTCACCCGGCCGCTGAACACGCCGGGCGGCCCGCTGAAGGGCTTCGAGATCAACTACCAGCAGGCCTTCACCTTCCTGCCGGGCGTGCTGCGCAACACGGGCGCGCTGTTCAACTACACCTATGTCGACAGCCAGATCGACTACTTCCTGGCCGCCGGCGGCCTGACCACCAACGACCTGATCGGCCTGTCCAAGAACGCCTACAACGCCACCCTCTACTACGAGGACAGCAAGTTCAGCGCCCGGGTCTCGGCCTCGTACCGCGACAAGTCGATCGTCGCCCTGCCGGCCAACAACCCGCTGCAGGACCTGGAAGGCTATTCGCCGAACCTGACCTTCGACATGGCCGCCTCGTACCAGATCAACGACCACTTCAAGCTGTCGCTGGAAGGCCTGAACATCTTCGACCGCTTCAACCGGCAGTTCATCGACTCCGACCGGGACAGCACCTTCGTCTACACCCACACCGGCCGGCAGTTCAGCCTGGGCCTGCAGTACAAGTTCTAGCCTGGCGAAGGGCGGGCTCCTCCGATCGGGGGCCCGCCCGATCCCGCCGCAATCGCGAAATAAGCCCGCAACAATTCGGGCCGAAGAGGCGGACAGGGACATCACCCCGGAAGGAAACCCCTCTATGCGCCGCACGCTCATCGTCGCGCTCGCTTCGCTCACCACGCTGGCCGCCGGCGCCGCCCTGGCCCAGGAAGGCCCGCCGCCCGGAGCGCCGCGCCAGATGCCGTCGCCGGAAGACGTCTTCAAGCGCTGGGACGCCAACGCCGATGGCGTGGTCGACAAGGCCGAATGGACCGGCGCCGGCCGTCCGGAAGACCGCTTCGCCATGATCGACGCCGACAAGGACGGCAAGGTCACGCTCGCGGAGCTGAAGACCGCCTTCGAACAGATGCGCGCCCGTCGCATGCAGCAAGGCTTCCCGCCCCCCGGAGGCGCCCCGCCGCCGGAAGGCGCCCCGCCGCAGAACTAAGCGCTCTTCCGAGCCGCTTCGAACGCCGCCCGATCGCCTCGGGCGGCGTCTTCGTTTTAGCCGAGCACCCGGGCGCGCTGCGTCGCCAGCGTCAGGGTCCCGGGCCACAGCACCGTGTCGTGAAAGGCCTTGAGGTCGAAGGCGCGGCCCTGGCGCTGGCGAGCCGCCTCGCGCAGGCGGACCAGCTCCAGCCAGGCCAGCCCCTGCCCGGCCGGGCCGCCTGGCCCGATCGCGGCGCGTTCGACGTCCTGGGCGATCGGCGCGAACACCGGCGGCGGGCCTTGCAGGTCGGCGAACCAGGCCTCGGCCTTGGCGCGGGTCCAGCCCTTGGCGTGCATCCCCGTGTCGACTGCCAGGCGACCGGCGCGGAACAGCATCCATTGCACATAGCCCAGCTCCGCCAGCGGATCGCCGGCGAAGGCGCCCTCCTCGTCGGCGACCTGCTCGGCATAGATCGCCCAGCCCTCGACGAAGCCGGGACAGGCCAGGCGCGAGCGCAGCGGGTGCGCGCCGGAGCCTTCCTCCATCGGGATCTGCAGCATGTGGCCCGGTACGCTCTCATGGTGGACGACGCTGGGCAGGGTCCAGCTGGGCCGGCTGCGGATGGCGGCGAGATCGACGAAATAGGCCCCCGGCCGCTTGCCGTCGAAGCTGGGCGCGTCGCGATAGCCCTGGCGGCCGGCCGCCTCGTCGTCCCGCGACATCCGCGAGATCCGGGCCGTCAGGGTCCCGGGCGGAACCGCGCCGAACGACCGGGGAAGCCGCGCCTTGGCCTTCTCCAGCCAGGCGTTCATGTCGGCCACCAGCTTGTCGCGGCCGGCGTCGTCGTCGCTGTAGAGCCAGCGCGGATCGCGCGACACCGTCGCCAGCCGCGCGCCGACCGTTCCCTTCGTCAGCCCCCGCGCCCGCAACAGCTTGTCGGCCCGCGCGCTGAACGTCCGGGCGGCCTCAAGGCCTCGCGCGTGCGCCTCGGCCGGGGCGATCGCCATGCCCAGGTTCAGCTGCAGCACCAGCGCGTAATAGGCCTGGGCGTCCTTGAAGCGCACGCCCGCGCCCGCGCCGGCCTTGGCCTTGAGAGCGGTCAGCGCCTCGCTCTGGCGGCCCAAGGCGGCGCCGAGATCCGCCGGCGCCCCGGCGGCGGCCTTGGCCAGGCCCGCCGCGACCTTGTCGATCACGAAGGCCGGCGGGATCACGCCCAGCGCCGCGTCGGCGCGCAGCTTGTCGGTCTCGGCGTCCAGCTTGGCGACCAGGACGGACGGGGCGTCGCCGCCGGCCTTCACCGCATCGGCGGCCTTCAGCCACGCTCCCGCGCGGGTGGTGACGACATAGGGCGCACCCGGCCCCGCTCCGAACGGAAAGTGGCGGACGATCTCGGCCTCGGTCTCGAAGGCCTGAAGGATGGAGTCGCGGTCCAGGCGCGCGTTCGGCGACAGGCCCTCGGCCGGAAAGGCCTTCAGCGCCGCCAGCCGTTCGGCCGCCGAACCGCCCTTGACCATCTTGTCCAGCAGGGTCTTGAGCGCCGCGTCGGCGCCGTCTCGCGCCAGGACCGGGCCGGCCGCCAGCAACGCGCCGCCGGCGGCGACGCCTCCCAGGGCTTGGCGGCGGTTGAGCATGGCGTCCTCCCGAGCTTCTCGTTTGTCCCTGTCTTACGCCGCCTGACACCGGTGTCCAGGCGACAGCGGCGGCGGCAAAAAGATAACGGTAACAAAGCTAGTGACAACGCTGTCTTCTTGCCGCTAGCTTCGCCCCAAGGCGTGCATCCGACGCGCCGGCGAGGAAACCTTGATGATCCGTCCGGCCGCTCTCTGTCTTGTTTCGCTGCTGGCCCTGACCAGCGCCGCGCGCGCCGACGACACGCCTCGCCCCATCCGCCTGAACCAGACGGGTCTGGAGACCCTGGGCCCCAAGCGCGCCGTGCTGGCCGATCCCTCGACCACGCCGCTGGACTGGACCCTGCTGGACGCGTCGGGCGCGGCCGTCGCCGAAGGAAAGACAAAAGTGTTCGGCGACGACGCGGCCTCGGGCGAGCACGTCCACCAGATCGACTTCTCGACCTTCCGCAGGACCGGCGACGGCTATCGCCTGAAGGTCGGCGCGGCCGAGAGCCGCCCCTTCACCCTGCGCGCCAAGCCCGACGGCAAGCTGACCCGCGCGGCCCTGTCGTTCTTCTACCAGCAGCGCGCCAGCGTGCCGATCGAGGCGCGCTTCGTCGAGCGCCCGAACCTGGCCCGCCCCGCCGGCCACGCCCCCGATAAGGCGACCTGCTTTGATCAAGCCGACGAGCGCGGCCAGGTCTGGCCGGGCTGCGACTACACGCTGGACGCCAGCGCCGGCTGGTACGACGCCGGCGACCACGGCAAGTACGTCGTCAACGGCGGCGTCTCGGTCTGGACTCTGGTCAACGCCTATGAGCGCGCCGCCGTGTTGAAGCGCCAAACCGCCCTGAAGGCCCTGGGCGACGGCTCGCAAGCCCTTCCGGAAAACGCCAACGGCGTTCCCGACATCCTGGACGAGGCCCGCTTCGAGCTGACCTTCCTGCTGGCCATGCAGGTCCCGCAGGGCAAGACGCTGCAAGTCCCGGTCGGCAAGCAGACCCCCTCGGGCGGCAAGCTGAAACTCACGCCGATCGACGCCTCGGGCATGGCCCACCAGAAGATCGCCGACCGCTACTGGACCGGCCTGCCGACCGCGCCGGCCGACGACAAGCAGGTGCGCTATCTCTACTATCCGACCACCGGCGCGACCCTGAACCTGGCCGCCGTCGCCGCCCAGGCCGCGCGGGTGTGGAAGACCCTCGACCCGGCCTTCTCGGCCCAATGCCTGGACGCCGCCCGCCGCGCCTTCGCCGCCGCGCAGGCCCATCCCGACATCTACGCCATCGGCCCGTTCACCGGCAGCGGCGGCTATGGCGACGGCGACCTGACCGACGAGTTCTACTGGGCCGCCGCCGAGCTCTACGCCGCGACGGGGGAAGCCCCGTACGAAAAGGCCCTGCGCGCCTCGCCGCTGTTCCTGGCCTCGCCGACGGCCGGAACGCGGCCGACCGGCGACATCAGCTGGGGTTCGGTCGGCGCCCTCGGCACGATCACCCTGGCGCTCGCGCCCAACGGCTTGAAGCCGGCGGAGGTCGCCCAGGCCCGCGCCAACCTCACGGCCAGCGCCGGCAAATACCTGTCCGACGACATCAGCCAGGGCTACGCCCTGCCCTATGCCGCGCCCGGCTATCCATGGGGCTCGAACGCGTCGGTGCTGAACCGGGTCCTGGTGCTGGGCCTGGCCCACGACGTCACCGGCGAGATCGCCTACCGCTACGGCGCTGTGGACGCCATGGACTATGTCCTGGGCCGCAACCCGCTGGACCGTTCCTACGTCACCGGCTTCGGCGCGCGGCCGATGCGTCACCCGCACCACCGCTTCTGGGCGCACCAGGCCGATCCGGCCTATCCCGAGCCGCCAGCCGGCGTGCTGTCCGGCGGCCCCAACTCGACCAGCATGGGCGACCCGGTGGCCAAGGACATGAAGGGCGCTTGCCGGCCCCAGACCTGCTGGACCGACGACTACCGCGCCTTCACCCAGAACGAGGTGGCGATCAACTGGAACGCCCCGCTGGTCTGGGCCTCGGCCTTCCTGGACGACACGGCGCGATAGGGCGACGTCTGCCTCAACGCTGGACGAACTCGCGCGGGATCTCGGGCGGGGCGCAGCCCGGCGACGAGGGCCTGGGCGGCGCCTCCTGCGCGGGCGAAGGTTTCCCCTCGCCGCGGATCACCTGGACCTGCTTCAGACAGCGGCCGTCGGCGGTGCGCTGCATGCGGATCTTGCGGATCTCGAACTTGCGCGGCTCGGCCGCCTTGACCCAGGCATAGGCCCCGACGCCGCCCGCCCCGCCGACGGCGATGGCCAGAGCGGCGCTGGCCGCCACCCAGGCCGGGCCCAGCGACCACCGGTGCGCCGGCGGACTGGAACCGGGCGGCTCCTCGAAGATCCAGCGGTAGCCCAGCTTGGGCACGGTCTCGATGAAGCGCGGCGCGCGGGCGTCGTCACCCAGGGCGCGACGCAGCTTGGCCACCGCCTGGCTCAGCGCCTCGTCGGAGCCGTCGACCTCGCCCCAGACCGTCTCGATCAGGTGGCCGCGCGAGGCCGTCAGGCCCGGCCGCTCCACCAGGGTCAGCAGCAGGTCGAAGACGCGCGGCTCCAGGTTGCTGGCCCCCGAGGGCGCGCGGACCCGACGGCTCTCGACGTCGATCGACACCTCGCCGAACGCCATCCGAGGGCGGGGTCGGCATAGTTCAGCTTTCCGAGAGCTTTCCGTCAGGACTTCCACGCGCCGATCATCCCCCATGCGTCCGATCACGCATAAGGAGACGAACTGTGCGGCGCAATTTGGTCATCGCGATCGGGGCAAGCCTGGCCCTGGCCCCATTCCACCCAGCCCTGGCCCAGGAGCCGCCCCCGCCACCGGCCCCAGCGCCGGCCGCCGCCTCGCCGGCCGACTACGCGGCGGCGGTCGAGAGCCTGGCCGGCAAGCTGGAGACCGCCTATGTCGAGCCGGCGTACGGCAAGCAATACGCGGCGATGCTACGGGCCAACAAAGCCGCCTACTCGCAAATCACCGAGCCGGCCGCGCTGGCCAAGCGCCTGACCGACGACCTGCGGGCGGTGCATCCAGACAACCATCTGCGGGTGACGCTGGGCCGTCCCGACGGCGGTCCCGGCGCGGGTCCCCGGCGCATCGGCCCGGGTCCTGGTCCCGGTCCCGGTCCTGGCGGCGGGCCGCGGCCGCCCGCGATCGAGGATCCCAAGTGGATCGCCGACGGCGTCGCCTACATCAAGTTCAACATGTTCGACGGCTCGCCCGAGACCCTGGCGACGCTGGAGGCCTTCATGAAGGACCACGTGGACGCCAAGGCGATCATCTTCGACGCCCGCACCCATCGCGGCGGCGGCCCGGCCGAGATGAACGTCATCCTGCCCTACCTCTATGCCCAACCGACGCGGCTGGTCGGCATGGACATGGCCCAGGCCGTCGTCGACGCGCGGGGCGACCCGACGCGGGGGGATCCCAATATGCGCCCGGTCAGCGCGCCCAAGGGCGTGAATCGGCGCGAGCATTGGGTGACCCCGAACGCCGAGACCCGCCTGCGCGACGCCAAGGTCTTCTATCTCACCTCGACCCGCACCGGCTCGGCCGCCGAACATCTGGCCCTGGCGTTCAAGCGCACCCATCGCGCCACCCTGGTCGGCGAGCACACCGGCGGGGCCAACCACTTCGGCGGCTTCGAATCCCTGGGCGCGGGCCTCGCCGCCTTCATCCCCGTGGGCCGGACCTTCGACCCGGACACCAACTGGGACTGGGAAGGCGTCGGCGTCCAGCCCGACGTCGCCGTGCCGGCCGAGCAGGCCTTGGACAAGGCCCTGGCGCTGGCGAAGGGCTAGAGGCCGAGCGAGGCCTTCAGGAACGCGTTGGCCCTGTCGAGCAGGGTCGCGCGGGCGGCGGCGTCGTTCAGCTGGTGATCCAGGCCCGGGAACTCGACCAGCTCGGCCTTGCGGCCCGCCGCCTTCAGCCGTGACAGCATCAGGCGGGACTCGCCGATGCGGACGTTGGAATCCTCGTCGCCATGGAACATCAGCACCGGCGCCTTGATCCGGTCCGCATTCTGGGCAGGCGAGCCCTCCTTCACGTGCGGCCCTCGTCCGATGAAGGCGTCGGTGATCTTGTAGTCCGTGAACACCCGCCGCTCTTCTCGCAGCGCGTCGAGGTCGGTGACCGGCGCCACGGCGACGATGGCCTTGAAGAGATCCGGGTCCAACACCGACGACTGCAGCGCCGCGTAACCGCCATACGACCAGCCGACGATGGCCAGCTTCCCCGGCGCGGCGATGCCCTGTGCCGTCAGCCAGCGGCCGGCGTCGTTGACGTCGCCGATGGCCGTCTTCCAGGACTGGAAGCCGTTCTTCTGGAACCACGCCTCGCCATAGCCGCTGGAGCCCCGATAGTTGGGCTGCAGTACCGCATAGCCCTGGTGGGCGAAGAACTGGGCCAGCCAGTCGAAGCCCCACTCGTCGCGCGAACTGGGCCCGCCGTGCGGCAGCACGATCGCCGGCAGGTTCTTGCCGTCGCTGCCCGGCGGCAGGGTCAGATAGGCCGGCACCATGGTCCCGTCGGCGGCCTTGTAGCTGACCGGCTGGACCGGCGAGAGCTTGAACGAGTCCAGTTCGGGTCGGTCGGGCATGACCTCGCTGAGCTTCTTGGCGGTCTTGTCGAACAGGTAGTAGCGGCCGGGATCGACATCGCTGCCGGCCCACAGCAGCAGGCGCGAGCCGTCCTGGCTGGCGTCGACGAAGTGAACGCCGGGATGGCCCGGCAGCGCCTTCGACAGGGCGTTGGCCAGTCCTTGCAGCGCCGGGTCGAAGAACACCGCCTGGCGCTTTTCGGTGGCGTAGCTGGCCCCGACCACGCGCCGGTCGCGGCCGATGCGGATCAGCCTGTCGACGTCCACGTCGTCGCGGGCGAGCAGCACTTCGCGCTTCAGCGCGCCGTCCAGGCTGACGCGCACCACCGCCTGGCGGCCGTTCACCCATTCGTAGCCGTAGGCGGCGTTGAGGTCACGGTCGACGGCGACGGGCGCGAAACCGGTGTGGGCGTCGTCATCATAGGTGCTGAGCGCGGTCCAGGCCCCGCCGCCGGCGGGGCGATAGGAGTAGTTTACCCGCGCGGTGCTGTAGCCGACGTTGGTCCTGGGCTGCTGGCCGACGATCCGGACCGCGCCATGCTGGTCGGAGATGAACTCCACCGCGTCGCCGCGCGGCGGCTCCACCGGCGTGCGAGCCAAGGTGGTGCTGTCGACCCGCTCCACGCCCACGCCTTCGCGCTGGTTGCCCAGCAGCGTTCCGGTGGTCCCCTCCTCGGCATAGTTGCGGGTCATCAGCACCGCGCCGGAGGCGTCATCGGCGAGCCAGTCGATCACGCCGCCGCCGGACTGCTGATAGCTCCAGACGAAATTGCGCGTGCGGGCGCTCAGCTCCACCACCTTGCTGCCGTCGGCGTTGAGGGCCGCCATGCGCGAGAAACCCAGCTTGCGGGCGTCACGCACCAGCAGCATGTAGATGTTGCAGGCTAGGCGCGTGTTCGACACCCAGCCGCAATCGGTGACCCGATCGGGATTGCCGCTCGACGTCAGGATCGGCTTGGGCTGGCTCGATCCGTCGAGCGGCGCCACGAACAGCGCGGTCGCCTGTCCGTTCGCCAGGGCCTCCACCAGGGCGACAGACTTGCCGTCGGGCGACATGCTGGCGTCCACCACCTTCTCACGCGCGCCGAAGGCCTTGGCGGCGGCGGACGGTTCCGCCTGGACGGCCGGCGCCAACGCTGAGACAGCCAGGCCCGCGACCAGCCAGTACGAAACTCTCGACATGCAACTCTACCTGAAATTGGCGCCCCTACATGCGCCACTAGAGGTCAAGCTTGCCGCGAAAATCAAGATGCCGCATCGGCCGCTTGAGTAGCCGCCCGAGGCGGGCTAAACGGTGCGTCCCTTTGGCGGGCGTAGTTCAGAGGTAGAACGTCAGCTTCCCAAGCTGAATGTCGGGGGTTCGATTCCCCCCGCCCGCTCCAAGGTCCCTTCCCCTCTTCCGCCCCTTTTGTTGACCGTTGGCGCCTTCCGGCGCACGATCGATCAAACAGACGTTTGGGAGAGACGCCCATGGCCGACGGCGAGGATCATCCGCGCGCTCAATTCCACGCCATGACCGACGGCACGCCTCAGGACTGGGCGATCATCGCCGGGGCGTCGATGGAGTTCGGCCGCGAGCTGCCGACCCGACTGGCCGCCCACCTGGGCCTGCTGCGCGGCGACTGCGGCGGCTTCGCCATCGACCGGCTGGAGCACAGCCTGCAGACCGCGACCCGCGCCCACCAGGCCGGCGAAGACGAGGAATATGTCGTCTGCGCGCTGCTGCACGACATCGGCGACATCCTGGGACCGCGCAATCACGCCGACATCGCCGCGGCGATCCTGCAGCCCTTCGTGTCGGAGCGGAACCACTGGATGGTGGCCCACCACGCCATCTTCCAGGGCTACTACTTCTTCCACCACCTGGGCCTGGACCGCGACATGCGCGATCAGTTCCGCGGCCATCCCGACTTCGAGCACACGGCCAAGTTCTGCCACGTCTACGACCAGGAAGCCTTCGACCCCAGCTTCCAGTCGATGCCGCTGGAGGCCTTCGAGCCGATGCTGCAGCGGGTGATGAGCACGCCGAAGCGGTCGATCTACATGCCGGCGCGGGCGGCGGCGGAGTAGACGCCCTACTCCACCCGTTCGGCCTTGATCCCCAGCTTGGCCAGCTGCGCCTGGACGCTGTCCGGCCCCACCAGGTGACCCGAGCCCACGGCCACGAAGCTGACACCCGAGCCGGCCAGCTTGGTTTTCAGCTGCCGCGCCCAGTCCTGGTTCCGCTTGACGATCAGAAGCTCGTAGAGCTCGGGATATTCGCCCTTCATTTCCGAGACGAACTCGCTCTCCAGTTCGACCGTGTCGCCGGCGGCCCAGGCGGCGACCATCTTGTCGATCTTGCCGACGCCTTCGTCCACGTCGTCCAGGGTCGCACTCAGGAAGTCGGCCTCGGTCTTGGCCGGCAGGTCGGCGAAGAAGCGGATCTGCTGCTCGGGGGTCTCGAAGGCGTTCTGCGGCTTTCCGGCGGCCTTGACCTCCTGGGTCAACACCTGCTCGACGCCGCTCTTGGGGTCGTAGCCGGCCTTGATCACCGGCAGCATGGCCAGCGACACCGCCGCCAGCCATGGCCGCATCATGTCCAGCATCTGGGGCGGCACGCCGCCGCCCTGGGCCAGCGTGCTGGCGTGCTGGAACTTGTCGGGCGCGATCTTGGTCGACAGGGGGTGAGCCGGGTCCAGGCCGTATTTCAGGACCAGCGGCTGCATGGTCGCCGGATCGTCGGCGCCGATGATCTCCAGCGTCAGGTCGCCGCTGGTCTTCAGAGCCTGGTCGATCTTGGCCGAGCGCCATTTGGTGTCGGGCTTCAGCACATGGATCGTGCCGAACAGGTAGATGGTCGAGTCCTTGTCCTTGACCGCCCACAGGGCGGGCTCGGCCAGGGCCGTTCCGGCGAAGCCGAGCGCCAGGACCGAAACCAAGCCCGCCGCGACGCGACGAGCCGACCGACTAAAACTGCGCAGCATGGGATCCCCGTTCGACTTGCGGCTTAAGACTTGAAGCGCGCCGCCGACGGACGCAAGCATCGTCGGCGGCGGCCTCGGGTCCGGACTACTTCAGAAACGCATCGACTGCGTCGGCGAAGGCCTTGGGTTGGTCCAGCATGATGAAATGGCGGGAGTCGTCGATCCGCTTCAGGCTCACGCCCGGCAGGGCCGCATAGGCGTCGGCATAGGTCTTGTCGATCATCGCCGTCGGGGCGCCCATGGCCGGGTCATAGGGATAGAGCAGCGTGGTCGGGGTCTTGATGGCGGTCAGGTCGCCTCGGGCGTCGGTGGTCAGGAGGTCGTACATGGCGCGGCCGACAACCGACTGCGACGAGGCCTTGGACCACGCCAGCGCCAGCGTCTGCCCCTCGGGCGACTTGACGAAGCGCGGCATGGTCATGGCCTGCTGGCTGGCGAAGGCCTCTGGGCTCAGGGCGATCGTCGCGTCGCGCATGGCGGCGGCCTGCGGCTTGACGCTCTCGACCGTGGCGGCCGGCGAGAACAGCACCGAGAAGAACGGCAAGCTGTCGACGATCATCAGCCGGCTGACGTCCTCGGGATGGCGGCGGGCCAGCAGCAGGCCGGTGAAGCCGCCCATCGAGTGGCCGATCACGGCCGGCGACTTCAGATGCGCCGACTTGATGTAGCCGTCGACGGCCTCGACCAGAGGCTCGACCACCGGTCCTTCGGCGTTGCCGGCGACCGGCGCCCCGGCGAAGCCCGCCACTTGCACGACGTGGACGCGGTGGGCAGCCGACAGCTGCTTGACGGTGGCGTCCCAGACCGCGCCCGACGAGGCCAGGCCTGGGATCAGGACGACGTCGGGCCCCTTGCCGGTGACGGTGACGCTGATCCGGTCCGCAGCGTGGGCGTGGTTGCCGCCGAAGACGCCGATGGCGGCGAGGACAGCGACGAAAAGGGCGAACAGGCGGAAGCGGGGCGTGGGTCTACGCATGGGTCTTCTCCTTGAAATCGAAGCGTGCGGAAGGGTTCGGCGACGCGGCGCCGAGCGGACTGAGGCAGGTTGTCGAAGCTTGGCGGGCGCTTGATCCGCCCACCGGACAGGGCTCAGGCCTCGTCCTGGAAGATGGTCTCGATGGGCTGGCCGAACAGGCGGGCGATCTTGAAGGCCAGCGGCAGGCTGGGGTCGTACTTGCCCGTCTCCAGGGCGTTGATGGTCTGGCGGGAGACCTGAAGCTTCTCGGCGAGGTCGGCCTGGCTCCAGTCCCGCTCGGCGCGGAGGACCTTCAGGCGGTTCTTCATTGGTACCGCCTGCGGATCAAGGGCTGGCTGACGCCCCAGGACAGGCAGAACAACGGGAAGACCAGGAACAGCGGCGGCTGCGGGATGACGCCGGCATTGCTCAGGAAGCCCCAGACGGTGGTGACCGCCAGAACCGCGCCCAGGCCCCAGAGCATCGCCTCGACATGGACCGCGCGTTCGAACTCGTCGGGCTCTTCCTTCAGATAGAGGCCCATGACGACCAGCACGCCCAGGATGGGAATGGCCGGCGCGGCGGCCACGATCCACAGCAGCGCGCCTGACAGTTTCCCGCCGCGCAGTAGGCCGAGCGAGCCCAGCAGGACGACGCAGTAGCTGATCATCGCGATGGCCAGCCGGCGGCGGTAGCGCTTCATGATCGGACCGAGCCGGTCGGCCTTCAGGCGCGCGCTGCCGAAATAGGTATAGGCCAGGAACACCATGAACCAGACGAACAGCGCGACATAGCCCAGCGGTCCTCTGAAGAGAGGCACGAAGCCCATGCCGTAGCCGACCGCCGCCAGCGCCAGCACCCCTACGAAGAACAGGGCCCACTTGGGCCATGTGGGTTTCGCATCTTCCATGACAAGCACCCCTCTCAATTTGACAAGGATGCTTGTCACATCAGGGCGCAGATATGTCAAGCACGGTTGTCATTTTGTCAGGTCATGGCGACTAAACGACGGAGACGCTTGACGTTTGGAGTTGGCGCTACGCGGCCCTGCGGCCCAGGAACGGATCGGCCGCGGCGACGTCGCCCGTCACGCCGCGCCAATGCACCGCCTCCAGGCGCTTGGCGGCCAAGGCGCGCCCCAGGACGCCGGGGCGCGGTCGGCTCACCACCTCCCAGCCGTAGCGCGAGAAACGGTCGCGGAAGTCGGACCAGCGGATCACCCGCCCCTTGCCGTCCTGGCGCCAGACGGCCTTGTCGCAGCCGGGGATGCGCGCGCACCGCTCCCAGGCCTCGACGCGGCCTTGCAGGATCAGGAACGGGTCTTGAGCAGTACGGGCCAAGACGGCCTCCGTGAACTTTCCGCTTCCTCCGCGTCGGGCGAGACTGAGTCGCGCCTCAGGAGGACAGGGGCTAGAATTTGTGTATTCGCACTGACTGTCCACCAGATGTGGTGCGGCGGGTTGCCGCGCGACAGGCGCTGCGACAGGTCACTGAACCCGTCGGACGGCATAGCCGCGGGCCTTCATCAGTTCCGGCAGCCCCTCGGCGCCGGCCATGTGCAGGGCGCCGACGACGACCAGCTCGGTCCCCCGTCCCTGCCGCATCTCGGCGTCCAGCCGGTCGGCCCAGGCCAGGTTGCGGCGCTGCAGAAGGGCGTCGTAGAGCGCCGGGCGCTCGGCCTTCATGCGGCCGACCAGCCGCGTTCCCAGCCGCGCCATGTCGCCCTTCAGCCAGGCCCGCTCCAGGGCGACCCCGTCGCGTGGCGGCGACAGCTGCTCGCGGGCGACATCGTCCAGATAGGCCAGCTCGGCCTGTTCGGGCAGGTCGGCGAAGATGCGCAGCTGCTGTTCGAAGGTCTCGAACGTGACGATCGGCTTGTCGGCGGTCCGGGCGCGCTGAGTGGTGGCCGAGTCGACGCCGCTGGCGACGCCGCCGCCCGCCTTGGTCATCGGCGCGACCGACAGCATCATCGCCGCCGCCCA
>Ga0102591_1003685_pt1 | contig 13230 bp, 19 predicted proteins | sample AraplaCol_mCL_r2_2_FD_76860 | JGI IMG/M metagenome (GOLD analysis project Ga0102591, IMG submission 76860) | Arabidopsis root microbial communities from North Carolina, USA - plate scrape MF_Col_mCL_r2 (SPADES assembly) (version 2) | ecosystem: Host-associated > Plants > Roots > Endosphere... | reverse complement strand
TGCCTTTATAATTGATCTTCATACTAAGGCAAGTGCCTTATTGTCCTTGACCACCATTCCAATGCGTCCTATCAATTCGCATGCCCTATCATTCGACCCCTCTCGACCTTGCCTTTCACGCTCTCAGCGATCCGACCCGTCGCGCGGTCGTATCACGGCTGGTTGACGGCGAGGTGCCGGTCAGCGTTCTGGCCGAGCCGTTCGACATGGCGCTGCCCTCCTTCGCCCAGCATCTCAAGGTACTGGAAGATTGCGGACTGATCGCCAGCGAGAAGCGCGGGCGCAGCCGCTGGTGCCGGTTGGTACAGGCGCGCTTCGACGAGGCGGCGGACTGGATGATAGCGGAGCGCAGGCGCTGGACCGAGCGGTTGGATCGTCTGGAGGTCTACCTGGACAAAGCGGGAGAGGATGATTGATGAAGACCATGGCAACCCTGTTTGACACCTGGTCGCTTGATCGGGAAATTGTGCTGGTGAAGCTGCTCAATCACTCGCGTGACAAGGTCTTTGCCGCCTGGATGGACCCCACGGCGCTTGCCGAATGGTACGGTCCGGCCGGCCTTAGGATCGAGAGCCATGAGGCCGATATCCGTGAGGGTGGGCTCTGGCGGTTCGACATGGTGGGCATTTTCGAGGGCCAGGAGCAGCGCTTCCCGAATCTGATGCGCTTTCTGGAGATCGTGCCGAACGAGCGAATCGTGATGGACTATGGCACACCCGACCCGGACGACCCCGACCGCTTCCGCGTCACGGTGACTTTCGATGAGCAGGCCGACGGCAAAACCGTGCTGACCTTGCGCCAGCTCCACCCCAGCCCCGCACGGCGTCGGATCGTTATCGGGTTTGGCGCAGTCGAATACGGATTGCAAACCCTGGATGGCCTGGCAGCCTGGCTCGACCGTTGAGCGTTTGGCGTGCCTCGGTCGCCATTGACTGAGGCTGCCACGAGCCTTGCCCGGAGACAATGACCGCAATGAAAAAGGAAATCAGCCACGGAAGGCCTGTTTGACGGGAGTTTCCCTTACGTCAATCCTTGGCTAGTGCACGCGCATCTTCGCCGCGGTTACTGCTTCCAGAAACTTTGCACGCGCCACTTCGGCGTCGACGCGACCGGCAAGGGCACCCCGGCAGGCATTTCGCGCCTGGAGGAAGGACACCGCTTCATAGTCCTCCCAGCTATCTTTCAGAAACAGGACGGCATCGAAGGCGCTTGATACGAATTCGCTACCTCGCGAGCCCACCGAGATTTGAACGGGCTTCTCCCACTTGACGATTGACATGACGATCTCCCCACTTGGCTCTAGCGACGGGCAAACGTGCAATTCTTGGAAGAGTTCCGTGACCCCTAGAGCGGTCACGGATGCTGCCTCTGCGAGGGCGCGGACAGCCGACGAGAAGTGTCGCCGACCGCCCACGCCTCGTGCGCTACCCAGCCCCATCCAATGATCAGCAGATAGTAGCCTGTTCCCGGTTTTCTCCCTACGTGGTACAGGTAGCAGTGGTGCAAAAGGAGAGAGTCTCCTGCCTGTTGAATTGGTTAGGCTGTGGTTATCCTGTTGATAGGCGGTGGATCGTCTGTTGCCACCGGAAACTGCCCACGCGTCGGTTGTCGGAATGGCGCTGCGGGAGGGACGCCTTGGCGCGTGCCAGGTAGCAAGTTCTCGCGCCCGTCCAGGGTGAGTTCTGGCCCGTGAGCAGTCATCCGGCGTTGCCGCCCTTGCATTCAACTTTCGTCATGTCTTGGTTGTTCGTTGCTAGAATGCCGCGTGGCTTCGCCAGAGAACATACAGACTGACGCAAAATATCACCCACCTGAAGACCTGCGCGAGGATGTTCCGGTGGTTCGCCAGTCGTGTGGCGGCAATCGTGCCGATGATACCGCCACCGATGCCACCTAGAATGAAATAGCCCGCAGTAAGCCAATCGACAAAGCCCGACGCGGCATAGTTCACGGCCGTCGCCAATCCGAAGGTGCCGACCGCGAGCAGCGAGGTTCCAATCGCGTTTATGAGAGGCATGCCCGTTGCGACGAGGAGACCGGGCACAATAAGGAAACCGCCCCCTATTCCGAAAAGGCCGGAACATCCGCCGGCAAAAAGCGCAATCAGGCTTGTCTTCCCGTGTGTCCGTATCGTCAGCGACTGCTCGGTAACATCCGCTCGGCTCCTCGTCCCTCGCATCATGAAACTGACGAGCATCATCAGGAGGCCAAACATGAAGAGCAGGTTTTGGCCGTCGATGAGCTTCCCCAGACTGGAACCCAGGTAGGCACCGAGACATCCGGCGATCGCAAAGATCAAGGCGCATCGCCACCAGACATGACCCTTCACCGCATGGCCGGCCAGGTTGAGATACGCATTGGCCGAAACAGCGAGAGCCCCTGTGCCAATCGCGGTGTGTACATCGCGCATTCCGACAACATACACCAGCAGCGGGGTGGCGAGGATTGATCCGCCTCCCCCAATCAAACCGAGAATACAGCCGATCAATGATCCTGAGCTGAGAGAAAGCATAAGTTGCGGGAGACTGCCATCCACGTTGTTACGCGCCCCACGCCGATCCGGAAAATGCATCGAGGGGAATTTTTAGATAACGACGGCCGTTTTCCTCGATCGGAGGCAGTTCCCCTCCCCGTATATTCACCTGCAGCGCGTGCAAGATAAGCTTTGGCATGGGCAGGATCCTGTCGCGGGCTTCCCGCAAGGTGATGAAGTCGCTTCGCGATTGGCCGACGACATGCGGGTTCTTCCTGCGTTGCTCTGCAATCGAGCTTTCCCAAAGTGCCTGACGTCCTTGCGGCATGTAGTCATGGCCGGTGAACAGGCGTGTCTCCTCCGGCAGGCTCAGGATGTCCTGGATTGACTGCCACAGGCTGGCTGCGCTGCCGCCCGGAAAATCAGCGCGGGCGGAGCCGCTATCGGGCATGAACAGTGTATCATGGATGAAGGCTGCGTCGCCCACGACGTAGGTAATCGACGCCAGGGTATGGCCGGGCGAATGCATGACGCGGACCTCGAGCTCGCCGATGTTGAATCTGTCACCATCACGAAAGAGCCGATCCCATTGCGAACCGTCGCATGCGAAATCATGCCAGTTGTAGATATCTTTCCAGATCTGCTGCACTGCCGTCACATGCTCACCGATCGCCGTCGGCGCTCCGGTTTTTGCCTTGAGATAACTGGCTGCCGAAAAGTGGTCCGCATGAGGATGCGTGTCCAAGATCCACTCGAGCTTCAGGTCGTTGCCCGCGATGTAATCGAGGATGATGGTCGCATTGATCGAAGCGGTCGTGCCGGACTTCTCATCGAAATCCAGCACCGGGTCGATGATGGCGCAGTTTCGCGTTTTGGGGCACGAGACGACATACTGGATACTGCCAGTGCGCGGGTCGTAAAATCCGGCGACCTCAGGGTTTTGCATGGGGGCTGCCTTCTGGTGCTGCTCCACGCGCAAAGAAGATCGCTCGGCTCGGATCGACGTCGTAATCCTTTTCGAAGGTCGTGGCGTCAGTTGCGATTGTTGCGACTGAATCGAGAATGAACTGCACCTTCTCGTCTGGTAGCAGCACACTAAAGTTCAGCCGGACAAAGCCGGGCTTCTTTAGTTCATCTCCCGAGAGAATGGCCTGTCTGATCTCCTCGCTCTGCTGTTCATCGATCGACAGCAGTCGGTGGACATAAGGCCCGGCACAAGCGCAGCCACCGCGCGCCTGGATTCCGAAGCGGTCACTGAGCATTCGCGTCACCAGTTGCTGGTGGACGTAGCCGCCCTTCCCGTTCCTCACTCTGAAGGAAAAGATCGGCAGCCGGTCGGCATTGGACAGACCGAGCAACTCCAGTTGCGGGACGTCCTTCCAGGCGTGGTGTGCACGTCGTGCAAGCTCGCGATTGCGCATCGTCATCGCATCAGCCCCGATCGCATCCTTGACGATGAATGCGAGGGCCGCACGGATATCACCGACCACATTCGGTGTACCGGCTTCTTCGCGCGATTCGAGACTGTCGCTATAATCATGCGTCTGCGGCGAGACGAACTTCACCGTGCCACCACCCGGCCAGGTCGGGTTCTTCGTCGAAAGCCCATCGCGCCGAAGGATCATGATTCCGGAGGCACCGGGGCCACCGATGAACTTGTGCGGCGAAACAACGATCGCGTCGATTTCCGCATCGGCGGCAGGGGACATGGAAATCGGCACATAGGGACCGGCCCCCGCATAGTCCCAAATCATCTTTGCGCCAGCAGCCTTGACCATCGCAGTAATCGCCGCGACGTTGCTGGTGATGCCGGTGATGTTTGAGGCAGCAGACAGCGTGCACACCACCAAATCGGCGTTACCGTGCTTGAGCGCATCTGTCAGCAGTGACAGGTCAGGTCCGCCCGATGGACTCTCGGCGATCTCGACAACCTCCGCTCCACTTTCCCGCCAGGGCAGGATGTTGGAGTGATGCTCGTAAGGGCCGACAACAATGCGAACGTGCTTACCAGCCGAAACCGCCTCGGCAATGCCATAGAGCTTGACGAGGCGATTGATGCCAGACGTTGCGCCTGAGCCCGTGAAAATCACTGCATGTTGTTCACTCGCCCCACAGAATTCCCCGATCATCGCGCGTGCTTCCCGGCGCATACGGGTCATGAACCCACCGCAGTAGGAAGCCTCCGTGTGACTGTTGGCGTAGTAGGGAAGGATGTCTTCCAGGATGAAACGCTCGATTTGGTGGAGCGCGCGACCGGATGCAACGTAGTCTGCGTAGACCAGCTCCTTCGCCCCGTACGGCCCGTCGATCGTCGCATGCGATCCGACCAGTCCTTCCCGGAGGGTGTCCACGAGGCGATTGCGTTTCAAACTTCGGCGAAATCTGGAAATAGGGGATTCGGTCTGTCGCGCCGCAGGTTGTGCAAAGTCCACGATCGTTCTCCTTCGCCTCGGGGCGTTGACACCGATCGTATCCTCCTTCAGGCTCAAAGAAGTCACCTAATTTTCGCTAGTTTCTGCAAAAGACATATCAAATGAACGAAGAATCTACAAAAATTGACGATTTTGATATGAAGATACTGAGTGCGATGCAGCACGATGCCAATCTCTCGCAGCGCGATCTCGCGGAGAAGATCGGCTTGTCTCAAAATGCCTGCTGGCGGCGACTGCAACGCCTTCATTCCATCGGCCTGATCAAAGGCGCACACTGCAATATCGATCTCCAGGCGCTGGGGTTAGATCTGACTGTTTTCGTGATGATCCGCACGCGCCACCATTCGAAAGAATGGAGCGAAGGATTCCGCGCGCATGTCGAGGGCCTGCCGGAGGTGATCGACTTTTATCGGATCGGCGGGGATTGGGACTATCTGATCAAGGTCATCACCAAGGGCATGTCCGGCTACGACGCATTTTATCAGAAACTGATCACGAACTTCGACCTTGCAACGGTGACAGGCTTCTTTTCCATGGAAGCGATCATCAACAATCGGCCGGTCGAGTTGAGAAAACTGACCGCCAAAGCCGCGGGATCCACCCCGCCGAAAGCGACCTCGACGCGTGACCGTCTCTAGTGCCCGGCAACGGAGCTGAATTCTTCCGCCGGTGCTGCTTGCTCACCGCAGACATTCCCCTCAAGATTTTCGACCGCAAAAGGAACTCCATTTTGAGGGGCAAGGCAGCGACGCCCGCTCAACCTGCTTCTCCTTCGACACCACGCAGAAGGCGGCAGGACGCCCAACCTCCCCGCCAGGCCGTCCCGCGTCTCGCCAAACTCAGTCGCACACCCTGGGCTGTCTCGCCCGCCGCGGGGAGATACAAAGCGTTTCCAGAACGACGGCGTCCGCCATCCGTCGGTTGGACGTCAGTTGAACCGGCACCGAAGGAGGGCCTGTTCCGGGAAAGCGATTACCCCTTCGATTCGACGAGGATCACCAGAGACTCCGGCACCACCCCGTCGAAGGCCATCGCATCGGCGGCTGCCTTGCTCTGCATCGCCGCCTGCAAGCCATCCATATCCGCAACGTCCATCATCAACGCCACGCGAGTCGGATCCTGAGGATCAACAAACGTTCGGATGTTGGTAACCCCGAGCGGACCAAAGAACTCCTCCCGCTTTGGTGAGGTGAGCCAGTGTTTCGCGCCCTTTGTGATGTTGTGATAGCCAATAATCGTCGGCATGGCATCCTCCCTGCGACGACGGCGGCCGGATCCAGGGCCGCGCTCCATCGCGCAAAGCTACTGTGCCCTGTTTTTGCTTTGGTGTGAATTGGTGGCGGTGGGATACGGAGTTCCACGTCGCAGAGTTCGTGATGAAAGCACACGCAGGATCAGTCGTCTGGCGGCGCATGAAATCCAGATGGCAGGAAGGGTCCAGCCGAGGGGACTTCGATATCCTTCCGGGACGAAGCGGATGGTCGGCGAACGCTGAACGCGGCCACTATCGCCCTAAATTTGATCGGGCGATAGGCAGGATCGTCGCCCGGTTCGCCAAGGTCCTTCGATTTCGGATCTTTCAACGCACTTTCCTCCCGACCCCGCAACGACAAGGTCAGATAGTACCAGCCTTTCTCTATGCCCGCCACGGAAGAGGCTGCTGTCCGATGCCGTTGGTGTCGCCATTGGAGAGAACAACCCGCCACGCTAACCTTGACGACACGCTTACCGACCCAATTCTCTTCGGGAAGAGAGGTGCCCCGATCTTCCGAAAGCAATCCAGACCGTTTCCGGCATTGCCGGGAGCACATGGAAGCTGCATTTTCGGCCCTGTCCGACGCCGCGATCTTGACAAGGATGGAATCTTGAAGAGGTGACCGCCGCTTCCAGCGAGTTGGCTCACAACCATATCCTGGCCCTCCTTGCCAACCACGGTCTGGCGCGCGAATTTGCAGCTCTGAACAAAGTGCCAGAGGTCGGAGCCAGGAGCTGGATTGGCGCGTCTTCAAGTTTTGCTTCTTGCTGCCAGAGATTTGCTTCTAGCCGCCAGCCATCTTGCTGGTGATATTTCGACTATCGATTTGTCGATGCAACGGTGGGGAAGCGCCTGCCGACGTTCCGATCTCTTAAGGAGGAAAGTAGATGACTAGTCTAGCGTCGAGCCGCGTATACCGCAAAAGCCGGGTTACATGGTGACGTCGATCTTTGCTCCTATCGGATACATGACGCTCCCCGGGCCTGCCGGAACGGCAATTGCATGGTCTCTAATATAATTTGCGGTTGGGAGGCTGGGTGTAATGAACTGGCACAAATCCGATAATTTCGCTCCACTGGTCCTCGTGTTCCATGGTCAACAAAAATACAGGCAGATCCGTTCGCTTCGGCAAATGGCTGAAGTTCTTATTGTCGCCTGGCCCTCCTTTGACGGTGAGGAATACCTGATGGCTGCGAAAATTTGCCTGGATGCGCACCTTGGCACCTGCTCGGTGAACGAGGCACGGATCGCGTTGATTCGTGCCGCCGCAGAAGCAAATATTCCGGTCATCACCGTCGTGCCAACAATCAGCGACGAGCAGTCTTCAGTTGTGGAAGGCGGCGTTTCGTTAGTGAAAGGGGTTCATTCCGCATAAGATTGAACCACGATCGGCTTGGCCCCGACGGTACGCTCCGTTGCTCCGTGCACGCTATCACTGCAGGTCACAAATCGCCGGACAACGCCATAAGCCTACGGAACCTTTCGGTAAATCCAAAGCTGGGCCGGAGGAATATTTCGTACCATGAACGCCAAATGGCGCACCTCATAGCCGGCAGGAAGTGCCACGACCGGAGACAATAGGCCGTAGGTTATTTGAACAACCGGTCTCCCGACGGGAACGCGTTCCAACAGATCGAGGACGAGTGCTAGCCTCCGATCGACAGGCAGGTGCAAAAGCGGGATCGCGGAGATGACGCAATCAAACTTGGCGGCTCGTTTCCCACCCAGCGTTAGGTCGAGTGCAAAAGCGTCGCCGCATCGAATATCGACCTGTGGGAAAAGACTTCGCAGATGCTGACAGAACTCTGGCGAGTACTCGATGGAGGTAAGGTTTTGTGGTGCGATACCGCGTGCCAGGATTGCTTTGGTAATTACGCCTGTGCCTGGACCGAGTTCAAGTACGGGTAGCCCAGAACCGGGATGCACAACGCTAGCCATCTTTCGAGCTGTCACGGTGGATGTCGGCGCAATTGCACCGACAGAAGTTCGATCACGTTTCCAGCCCTTTAAGAAAGCAATTTCATCCCTGAACTTAAGTCCGACACGCTTCCGCATACTCATTGAACTGTCCCTTCATTCGTTACGAAGCCTCATCACGAGCTGTCAGCTGCGAGGCGAAAATGCGCTTGTGAAAATCTTTAGGAGACGCCGGACACGAGCAGTGGCACGGAGAGGGGCTTCGCGTTGTCGTCAAGGATTTCGAACCGGTAACGATTGTCTTCGTCGCACGATACGGAGTAGGTCAGCCTGTCGACGACGTTGTTTTGGGCGTCAAAGGTGAGAACCTTGGGCTTGAGTTCCGTGATCTTGTGCTCGGCGAGATAGATCGAATTGCAGATGATAATCTGGTCCCCAGGCTGGCATGTGCGGGCGGCGGCACCGTTTAGGATGCAGCATCTGGATCCGCGCACACCTAAAATGACGTATGTGGAGATGCGGGCGCCGGAATTCTTGTTCCAGATTTCCACAAACTCCATCGGAAGGATCCCGGCCTCTTCGCAGTGAGCGGGGTCGAGTGTGATCGATCCGTGGTAGTTGAGATTTGCCTCGGTCACATGGATCCCATGGAGCTTCCCGGCCACCAATTTTCGCATTTTGCCCCCTCGCTATCGGTCTTGCCCGGTCCGACCGCTGTCGGCAGTCCGGCACTGTAAAGCAGTCGTCGGAAATTTGAGGCTCGCATCAGAGACTCAAGAAATAACTTGCAACCAGCTAATTAAGTGGGTGCTATCGGATTGGAGGCGTCGTTAACAGGATAGAATATGTCGTTTGGGTACGGTTGGGTAATTATTGCGCATGCCAACGCGCCTATTCGGCGGGCGCCAGTTTGCTTGCCGCTCAGCAACTCGAAACACTGTCCGTTTGAGCGATGATCGTTGACCTCGCCTCACGCCCTCATCGCGACATGCGCAAGATCCCGCGTAACTGGGCGCTACTGTGGATCCACCTATCGCAAATTAAGGGAAGGCCAAAGAAGCCATCTGGAGGGCTCTTGAAGGATTTGTTCTTCAAGGTGTCGAAGGATGAACGCACACGACCACCGTGAGGCTCGGGTGCCTTCCCTCAGCAAGCAGAGGTGCGATTTGCTAGATGCTCTGGGGTGGTGCGAAGAAGCAGTTGAGGTAATCTTCGTTAGGGTGGAGACAGACATGAAACTCCCCGTCTCCCGAAGGCAACTCGTTGCCGTAGGGCACGAAAAACGTGTGTGGTCGTTTGGCGAGGAAGTGGTCGCCCGGATGAAGGATAATTGAGAAGCCACCGCGCATCTTTCGAACGCGTTCGCGCGGAATAGCATCGCAGTCGCCACCCTGGCCACGCCCCCTGCAGCAAGCTGGAGGGTAGGTCCAGCCGGATACGGCGTCGTGCGCGTCGGAAGAAACACTCGACGTTGCACCGATGAGGATAGTTGCAGCTATCATTGTGAACGACGACGCGGTCATCTGACCCTCCCCCCGATCGTTCAGAACATCGCATTTTACGCCCAAGATGGAGAACGAACAATTCCATATCCTGTGCGCACGAGCTTCGGGATCCGGTTGGACCAGCCGGGCGGAATAAGCTTGCTCCACCCCGACGAGAGGTTTTCGCCACCCTTTAAGCGGTCGACGAACAGAGAAAGGGCTTCCGGCAGCAACTGCTCGTTCGCGGTGGATAGCGGCGGGTATTCCAGCATGAGTTCCGGTCCGAGTGGAGCGATACCGAACGCAGGCTCTATGAGGTGAGCGGAGTATTAGCTGCGTGTGATCGCAACTACCCTCTCCTGCCCGCTGTGGGCCGTGATCCACCGCTCCGCCGCATCCCGATGTCGAAACGATGCAAGCTCCAACCAACCTCTCGACCTAGCGGCTGCTTTTGACAGACCAGATTGCGATACCCATCAAAGCAAGTCCGGACATTTGAACGAGTGAAAGCGAATGGCCGTAAATCTTCCAATCGATCACGAAAGCCGTCATGGGATATACAAACTGCAGTGCGGCAGTTCGACCGGTGCTCAGGCGAGCAAATCCGGCAAACATTACGACATAGGCAAGACCCGTATGGATCGCACCTAGCCCTGCTAGCCAGGCAATTGTGCCCCCATGGCTGGGCCACCCGTGTAGAACTGGCCACCAAAATGTAAGGGCAGCGCCAACTAGACACTGCCACCAAGCGAGGGCGAATGAACTTACGGATCTCATCACCTTCGTCAGCAATGGAACCCAGGCGTAGACAAACGAGCCCGAAAGGCTCATCAGCAAACCGTAGAAATACTCTTGATGCCGCGCGCCCGTACCAATCACGTCGGTCGTCAGCACCAATCCCGCGAATGCCAAGAGCGCAGCGCCCACCTGTTTTCGGGACACCTTTTCCCGAAGAAGCCACACACCGAGCGCCATCGTCCAGAATGGCTGGATATGGAATACGACAGTGGAAACGCCGATTGACGTACGTGGAATCGCGGCGAAATGGAGCGCCCAGCTAATAATCATCAGAACGCCCGTCGCGACAGCGCCGAGTAGGTCCCGTGCCTGCAGCCTGATTTCAGCCAACCGCCCACTCAACACGCCCCAGAAAAGCAAAGCAAGAAACCCAAAAAAGCATCGAAATGCTACCGTAGTGAGCGGGTCTTGGTTCGCCTGGAGCACGAAGATGCCCATCGTCCCAAGGATCAGCCCGCCGAGCACCATAAGGATCGTGCCCTGGCGTTCCCGCGCGTCACCAGGGACGGCCAAACCGGCAGATGTTGCAAGTGACGTGAGACCCCGTGTGTTCATCGGAAAATAATGGCGCTGGATTGAGATCCAGAAAAGCGAATATCTGTTACAAGTATCATTCGATAATCGAATGGTTGGTGAGATGAACGATCTGCAGATTGATTGGCTTAGAACCTTCGTGGCAGTTGTCGACACGGGCTCCATCACGGCAGCATCCCGTCAGCTTTCCCGTTCCCAGTCGGCAGTCAGTATGCAACTCAAGAAGCTTGAGGAATGCGTAGGAAGTTCCTTGCTAAACCGGGGGCCACGCCACCTGTCTCTGACGCCTCCCGGCTTCGATTTACTCGCTTACGCCCGACAACTGATCGAATTGCACGGCCGCGCCCAGATCGCGATGCGCGGATCAACGGTTTCTGGGAAGGTCGCCGTCGGTGTCCCTGACGACTACGTCGCGAGTTACTTCGCGCCAATTTTGCGGACCTTCGCCAACCGTTTCGCCGAAGTAGAAATATCAGTCGTTTGCGAGCCGTCGAGTTCGCTATTGCCAAGGATCGACCGTGGTGATTTGGATTTGGCACTCGTGACACGCGATATGGCGACCCGAGGGGAGCCAAATCGCGGCATATTCCTTTTCTACGAACCCTTGGTGTGGGTTGCGTCAGACCAACATGAGGCGTGGCGGAAGAACCCGCTGCCCTTGGCTTTGCACGAACTGGGAAACCGCTTCCGTGGCGAAGTTTTGGCAGGCATCGCGGCACTTGGGCGTGACTACCGTGTCGTCTATAGTTCACATAACCTAACCGGACAGTTGGCGGTAGTAGAGGCAGGTTTGGCCGTTGCCGCGCTTGCACGATCCAGCGTTCCCAGTCATTTGAAGTTACTGGATACTCGCCATGGTCTGCCGGAGCTGCCCAAAATGGAGGTAGCCTTGGTTCGCAGCAAAGACTCTAAGCGCTCTGCGGCGGTCGACGCTATGCACAGCGAAGTCCTTCAAGTGTTGAATTTCCAGCCTTGATTTTCGTTGTCCGTTGGCATCATGGCGCCGGGATGACGCACCCGAGAGGTGCTGTGGCTCGATGGCGGCCTTTTCCGATGGGGCTGGATTGTTTAACCACAACTTGATCGAAGGACCATCGATAGCCACGACATGATGGAACCGCTTGCCTGTTGACCAAAGCCTCGTGAAGCGTGTGAGACATGGTCGTTTCCGGGGCAACTTTTGTGATGACCGGTGACCACCCGGTCACCGCAGGTCAGAGCACCGATTGCCTCCCAGCGATTGCCACGCCTTATTGAAAACGGCGTTCAAAATCACAATCTCAAAGCGATGATTGGAGCCTGACGATGCTATACCTAACTCTCGTCCTCGCCTTTTGCGTTTTAACCAGCACATACTTCGCCGGACGTTTCTACGCCGCAAAGACCCGGTTGGTCGAAAAGGCAATTGAGGAAACGATTGAGCGTAAGCTGTCGACATCCCCGATAAGCACCGAGTTGCACCGCCTGCGGGAAGAGAACGGAGTGATGCGCAACCTGCTGATCGACATGGTGGAAAACGAGGCTTCGCTAGCCGACGCAACCAAAATGTCAGAGGTGGAAAGGACACGCGCGACAAACGCTCGAACACTCCGGCGCCGGGAGGTTTTCGGTGAGGCGATACTTGTACTTCAGCAGACCAATGGAGGGCGACCCACAGCAGACAGCCTACTGAGCGGGCCTAGAGGCAGGCCTGGTGTGAACGTTATCCATCCGCCAATCTAGGGTGGCTCTCACTTGGAAGCCAATCGCCATACCCCGGAAGATGGGCGATAAACTGTCAGGCCTATCAGCCCGTCCAGGCGTATACGTCCGCTGGCTCTGCTACCCCCTTAAGCACGAATGAACCAACATTCCTAAACCCTTTCGGTACCTGTGCTGCGAATGGCCTTGATGCCAGAAGGTTGTGGCCGACCGTATCTGCAACTTTCTCGATCCGGGCCGCTTCGTTGACTGCGCGGCCGATCGCCGTGAAATCGAGGCGGCGGGAGGCACCTATGTTGCCGTAAAAAACCTCGCCAACGTGCAGAGCGATATCGACCAACAGCTGCGGCTCCTCTTCATCGTTGCGCCTTGCATTCAGCAATTGATTGGCTTTGACGGCCATCCGAGCCGACGACAAAGCACGGCCACAAGCCTCGGAGGGATCGTCGATGTCAGCAGGGAAAATCGCCAGCAGGCTATCACCCATAAACTTGAGGATCTCGCCACCATTTTCCTCCACCGGCCCGGCGATCGCCTCGAAGTGTTCGTTCAGCCAGCCGACAATCCTCTCCGGTGGCCACCGCTCGTTCAAGGACGTGAAGTCCTTTAGATCGGCAAGCAGGATTGCTGCGTATA
>Ga0102591_1003684_pt1 | contig 13235 bp, 9 predicted proteins | sample AraplaCol_mCL_r2_2_FD_76860 | JGI IMG/M metagenome (GOLD analysis project Ga0102591, IMG submission 76860) | Arabidopsis root microbial communities from North Carolina, USA - plate scrape MF_Col_mCL_r2 (SPADES assembly) (version 2) | ecosystem: Host-associated > Plants > Roots > Endosphere... | reverse complement strand
TGAAATAGGCGTGCTGGCAGACATTGGCGAGCGTCGGCTGGTCGCTGGTCGATTCGTAGGTGATCGACAGTTCGCCATTGCCATGCACCCGGAAAGTCGCCTGGATGGTGCAATTGCCGGGATAGCCCGCACGGCCATCGGGATCGACGATCTTCAGCACCACGCGGTCGACGTCATGCTCGACGATCGTCCAGTTGCGTTTGGCGATATTGTCGCTGCCGCCATGCAGATGCGTCACGCCGTTTTCATTCAGTTCGAGCTGATAGTCCTTGTCGTCAAGCGTAAACCTGCCGCCGCCGACGCGGTTGGCGCAGCGGCCGGGTGTCGCGCCGAAATAGGACGAATAGAGGGGGTAGCTGTCGAAATCGTCGAAGCCGAGCTGCAGCGGCGCGTCATGTCCCTCGAGGCGCAGATCCTGGATGACTGCGCCCCAGCTCATGATCTTGGCCGTCAGCCCACCGCCCTTGATCACGACGCGATAGACGGTCTCGCCCGCCTTCGTCTGCCCGAAAACGTCCCGCTCCAACTTATCCGACATCATTGACCGTCCATTCTATTTCTGCTGCAAATTCCTCAATTCGGAATCGATTTGAGGAATTTGCAGCGATTCAAACTGTGCATTGCACGTCCGATGAAGGCGCGCGGTGTGGTAGGGTTCGGGACAGGAACCTGCCCGCATTTGCTTCAATCCGCAACCGGCGGATCAGAAAGAAAATGCCGCAGCAGTGAGGCGGCGGCACCGGCTCGGGGCGCGATCGGCAAGGTCAGAGGTCCGTTCCGATCTCTTCCACATCAAAGGGCGTCGTCTGGTAGATTTCGTTGATCCAGTTGCCGAACAGGAGATGCGCATGGCTGCGCCAGCGGTTCTGCGGCGCAAGCGCCGGATCGTTATGCGGGAAGTAATTGTGCGGCATCTTGATCGGCACGCCGGCATCGACGTCGCGAAAATACTCGTCGGAAAGCGAGGTGGAATCATATTCGACATGGTTGAACATGTAGAGCCGCCGGCCCTTCTTCTCGTGCACGAGACACACGCCCATCTCGGGTGATTCCATCAGGATCTCCAGGTTTTCGGACTTCTCGATATCGGCGCGGCGCACTTCGGTCCAGCGCGACACCGGCACCTCGAAATTGTCGGAAAAGCCGTTGAGATAGATGGACGAAGGCTTCAGGTTGCGGTGGCGGTAAACCCCGAAGGCCTTCTCTTTGAGCTCGTATTTCGGAACGCCGTGGAAATGATAGATCGCGGCCATCGCGCCCCAGCAGACGTTCATCGTCGAATGGACATTCGTTTCCGTCCAGTCGAGAATCTGCTGCATCTCCGCCCAATAGGTGACGTCCTCATAGGGCAAAAGCTCGATCGGCGCCCCGGTGATGATGAAGCCGTCGAACTTGCGATGTTTTACCTCCTCCCAGGTCTGGTAGAAGGCAAGCAAATGATCTTCTGACGTATTCTTCGCCTTGTGGCCGCCGATACGGATGAGCGACAGTTCCACCTGCAGCGGCGAGGCGCCGACGAGACGCGCCATCTGCAATTCGGTCTTGATCTTGTTCGGCATGAGGTTGAGCAGCCCGATCTGCAACGGTCGGATATCCTGACGGATCGCCAACGTCTCGGTCATCACCCGCACACCTTCCTGAACCAGGGTTTCGAAGGCGGGCAGCGTATCGGGGATCTTGATGGGCATTGCGGTCACTCGATCAAAAACAAAAACCGGCGGCGAAAAAAATCGCTACCGGTCCGCACGCGGCCCTTTAGCGATTTTTTTAACGTGGCTGCAAGCCGGCCGGCCAAATCACCACGGAGCGCTTTAATTAGACCCAGTCGGGTCGCGAATCAACTGTCGACTGCAGTCAAGTGACCTCTGCCGCATCATCACAGTTTAATGAATGATAGAATCTGTTGATAGACCCGTAACGCCACCATGTTATTTATAGGGGCATGGGCGATTTGGAAAAGCGTAATGGCAGATAAGATTGAGGGGAGGCCGGGCATCCGAAGGCAGGATAGGGTAGGGTATGATTTCAGCCTGACATATCGCCTCGGCGTCATGTTCTCAGCATTCTGGAATTCGGAAGTGCGTGGCAGGGTGCTGTTTCTGGCGACCGTGCTGATCCTCGTTATCCTGGCGACGTCCTACGGCCAGGTCATATTGAACGAGTGGAATGCGCCCTTCTATGACTCGCTGGAGCGCCGCGACCTCGGCGAATTCTTCCACCAACTCGAAATCTTCGCGATGATCGCCGGCACGCTGCTGCTGCTCAACGTGCTGCAGGCCTGGCTGAACCAGATGACGGCGCTCTATATGCGTGAAGGCCTGTCACGCGATCTCGTCGACCAGTGGCTGAAGCGCAAGCGGGCACTGCGGCTTGCCTCCAGCGGCCTGATCGGCGTCAATCCGGACCAGCGTCTGCACGAGGATTCCCGCAACCTTGCCGAAAGCACGACAGGGCTCGTTCTCGGCCTGCTGCAGTCGACCATCCTCCTGGTGAGCTTCATCGGCGTGCTCTGGGAGCTTTCGAGCGGCTTCATCTTCCGCATCAGCGGCCACAGCTTCTCCATTCCGGGCTACATGGTCTGGGCGGCGATTTTCTATGCCGCTTCCGCCTCGGTGCTGAGCCAGGTCGTCGGCCGCAAGCTGGTCAAGCTCAATGCCGACCGTTTTTCGAAAGAAGCCGAGCTTCGCTTCACGCTGATGCATGCCAATGAGAACATGCCGGCGATCACCGTTGCCCGCGGCGAGGAGAACGAGCGCCGACGTATCAACACCGACATCAGCTCGGTACTGACAGTCGTCAAGCGGCTCGCCATGGCCAATACCAATCTCACCTGGGTTTCGGCCGGCTACGGCTGGCTGGTAATCGTCATCCCGATCATCGTTGCCGCCCCAGCTTATTTCTCCGGCGGCCTCACCCTCGGCCAGCTGATGATGTCGGTCGGCGCCTTCAACCAGGTCAACACGGCGCTGCGCTGGTATGTCTCCAATTTCGGCCCGATCGCCGAGTGGCGCGCCACGCTGATGCGCGTCACCGATTTCCGCCAGGCGCTGCTCGACATGGACGAGGACTTCGACCTGAAGGACAGTATCGCCTATGAAAACGCCGCGCCCGACACACTGACGTTGAAGGATGTGGTGATCGTCGCCAAAGTCGGCGAAGATATCGAGGAATGCGGCGGTTTCCGACTGCGTGAAACCAATGTCGTGATCAAGGCCGGCGAAAGGATCATGATCAACGGCGATCACAGCGTCAACCGCAAGCTGCTGTTCCAGGCGATGGCCGGCCTCTGGCCGTGCGGTAGTGGCACGATGGGCCTGCCGCCAATCGACGACATGCTCTTCGTTCCGCAGGTTGCTTATGTTCCCGGCGGCACGCTGCGCGAGGCGCTGGCCTTTCCCGAACGTCCCGAAGCCTACGAGAAAGCCGCCGTCGAGGCGGCCCTCGACAAGGTTGGCCTGCATTCGCTGATCGCAAGGCTCGATACCCGCGCCCGCTGGGACAAGCTGCTCGACGGCGACCAGCAGAAAGCGATCGGATTTGCCCGCCTCCTGCTCGTGCGCCCGCGCTGGATCATCTTCGACGAAGTGCTGGAAGGCATGGAGCCGGAACTGCAGGAAACAATGGCCAACCTGCTCGTCTCCATGCCCGAAAGCGGCATGATCTATATCGGCCGCTCCGAGGCCTATCTCGAGGCGCTGAAGCCGCGCGTGCTGCATCTGCAAGCGCTGCCGTCAATTTCCGAGGAGCCGCCTGTCGCCCAGACCGGCGCCAGCGCCAGTGCGGGCGCTGCCGCCGTGCCCGCGCCGGCGCTTTAATACATGCCGCCCAAAAGTGTGGAGCTGTTTTGGGATGACGGCCTGCATAAGGTAAGGATTTGAGCCGCTGGTCACATCGGCGGCGTGATGCCGTTGAGGCCGACGGCGATCTGGCTTGCCGAGATGCTGCCGTCCGCCGCCTTTTCGCCGGTGACGACGACGCCGGCGCCGGGCTTCAGATCATCCTTGGTCGCAGGCGCCAACGTCACGATCGGCGTGCCATCGGCAATCGCGATGGTCTTTTCCTTGCCCTGATAGGTCAGCGTGATCGTGTGACCGTCGACGGATTTGACGGCGTTGCTGACGGTCGCGTTGGTCATCTGGCTGTTCGGCTGCGCATCCCAGGGACGGTTGCCCTCACCGGTTCCCTTCATCGACGCCGGAAAGATCAGCACCTCGATCGCCCCGTCCGGGCCCGTGCCCTTCGGAAGTGAAGCGACGCCGACGAAATCGCCGGGCTTGATATCCTCGACCGAGGCTTTCTTGATGCCGCCGACCTTCCAGCCGGATTTCAGCGCGATCGTCGCATCGCTGCCCTCGCGCGTCTTGACGACGAGCGTATCGCCGCTGAGGCTTTCGATGGCGCCGCGAACACGAATGCGCTGGGCATCCTGCGCCTGCGCGGCTTGCGACAGGGCAAGGGTCACGAGGCTACCGGCGACAAACGCCGTGAAAATTCCGGAATAGGGCTTGCGAGACATCTGACTTTTCCTTGTCGCCATTGCGATCGGCAATATCCCCGGCTGCCGGACGGCACCTTATGCCGCAGGACGACACACTGACGAATCAAGGAAAAGTGAGCCTTCAGCCTCGAGAAAATCTCAGCCTTCCAGCTCTTCCCGCAGCATTTCGAGCTCCAGCCACTCCTCTTCCATCTTTGTCAGGCCGGCGCGCAGTTTTTCCATCTCGCTGGCAAGTCGGTTGAAGGCGGCAGGATCGCGCGTGAAAAGATTGGGATCTGCCATCACCTGTTCGCGCTTGGCGATTTCGGCTTCGGCCTTCGCCATTTCCTTCGGCAGGTTTTCCAGTGCGAATTTCTGCTTGAAGGAGAGTTTGACCTTCGAGCTGCCTGACGCGGGTGCCTCCTGCGTCTTCGGCTTCTCCGCCGCCTTCTCGGCTTTTCTGCGCTCCTCGAGCGCGCCCTTGCGTTGCACAAGCATGTCCGAGTAGCCGCCGGCATATTCGATCCAGCGGCCATCAGGCGCATCCGGCACGGCGGGTGCGATCGTCGAGGTCACGGTGCGGTCGAGGAAATCGCGGTCGTGGCTGACGAGAATGACGGTGCCGGGAAAGCCTGCGACAATCTCCTGCAGGAGATCGAGTGTTTCGATATCGAGATCGTTGGTCGGCTCGTCGAGGATCAAGAGATTCGTTGGGCGCGAAAGGATGCGCGCCAGCATCAGCCGGGCGCGTTCGCCGCCGGAGAGGTTTCTGATCGGCGTACGCGCCTGTTCCGGCTGGAATAGAAATTCCTTCATGTAGCCGGTGACATGGCGCTGCTCGCCGTTGACGAGCAGGTTTTCGCCGCGCCCGTCCGTCAGATAGTTGGCAAGCGTATCCTCGGGGTCAAGATCCTCGCGCTTCTGGTCGAGCGTCGCGATCTCCAGATTGGTGCCGAGCTTCACCGTGCCGCTGTCAGGCGAAAGCTGCCCGGTCAGCATCTTCAGCAGCGTCGTCTTGCCGGCGCCGTTCGGTCCGACGAGACCAATGCAGTCGCCGCGATGCACGCGGATCGAAAACGGCGTGACGATTGCCCGCTCGCCGAAGCTCTTGGTGATCTTGTTGGCCTCGATCACCAGCTTGCCGGATTCCTGCGCGTCCGAAACCGTGGCCTGCACCGTGCCCTGCGGCCCCTTGTGGCCGCGATAGTTCGAGCGCATCGTCTGCAGCTCGCCGAGACGGCGCATATTGCGCTTGCGCCGCGCCGTGACGCCATAGCGCAGCCAGTGCTCCTCGCGCTCGATCGACTTGCCGAGCTTGTGCTGCTCCAGTTCCTCGGCCTCCAGCACCTGGTCGCGCCAGGCTTCGAAATGCGCAAAGCCGCGGTCGAGCCGGCGCGAGGTGCCGCGGTCGAGCCAAACGGTTGCCGTCGAGACCTTTTCGAGGAAACGCCGGTCGTGCGAGATCAGCACCAAGGCGCTGCGCGTCTTTTGCAGCTCGCCTTCCAGCCATTCGATCGTCGGCAGGTCGAGATGGTTGGTCGGTTCGTCGAGCAGAAGAATGTCTGGCTCCGGTGCCATAACCCGGGCAAGGGCAGCGCGCCGCGATTCGCCACCGGACAGCATTCTGGGGTCTTCTTCGCCGGTCAGCCCGAGATGCGACAGCAGATAGGTGACACGATAGGGATCATCACCCGGCCCGAGGCCGGCCTCGGCATAGGCCTGCACCGTGTTGAAGCCGGCAAAGTCCGGCGCCTGCTCGAGATAGCGCACCGTCGAGGACGGATGGCGGAAGACCTCGCCGGACTGTGCCTCGACCAGGCCGGCGGCAATCTTCAGCAGCGTCGATTTTCCCGAGCCGTTACGCCCGACGAGACAGATTTTGTCACCGGCCTCGATCTGCAGGCTAGCACCCGCCAGAAGCGGTGCGCCGCCGAAGCTCAGGAAGATATCGTCGAGTTTTAGAATGGGAGGGGCCAAAAATCAGACTCCGGAAAGATCGTAGGGCCGGGCGAGCACGATTGCCCGGCCGCTGCGGAGCGAAAAGCGAACGGTACCTTCCGCAACATTGGAAATGGTGCGCGACGAGCCGAAAGGCAGATGGAAATCCGCCAGCGGATAACGCGCATTCTCGATGGAAAGCCCTCTCAGCTCGCTGAATCCGGGCACGGAAAACAGGCTGCCCTTGGGAAGGTCCAGTTCGATCGTACCGGCAACCAGCGGCACTGCCTCTTCCTTGCCCGAGGTCAGCAGCAGGTCGAAACCCTCTTCCGCCAGGCTGACGGCCGACAGCAGGTGCTGAAGCGCATGATCGGAGCGTTCGCCGCCGAGCGCGCCGGCGAGGATGAGCCGCCGCGCGCCCCGCGCGATTGCTTCCGCCACGGCGATTTCGCCGTCCGTCGCCGCCTTCGCTGCCGGATAAGGCTGTTTCGGCACATTGGGAAATGCATTCGCGAGATCGGCCGGCGTCGAATCGAAATCACCGACCCAGAGCTCCGGCTCGATGCCGAGTGCTGCCGCATGCCGCATGCCGCCATCGGCCGCAATGAAGCGGCTGTCGGCGATGGCGTGGCGCAGGCGCTCCGTCAGGCTGAGTTCGCCGCCAAGGAGAATGGTGAAGGTGGATTGGCTCATGGGCATTGCCCTTAGCGCAAACGGGGGGTCGAGGGGAAGGGGCGCCGCTTGCCTGAAAGCGCCACGCGTCCAACACCAACAGGACGCTCGATCACTTTGAACTACCGCCTAGCCCGGCGTATCCTTGTCGCGCGACAGGAAGACCGCCTCGTAGCCGCCGATGAAGCGCTCGAAAAGCGCTGCGAAGCGCTCGACATCTTCCTGCGGCCAGTCAGAAACGATCTCGGAAATGATTGCAAGCTTCTGCGCGACGATCTCGGCAAGCAGGTCCTGGCCGACCTCGGTCATGACGACGACGATCCGCCGCGCATCGGCCTGCGAGGCCTCGCGGCGCAACACGTTGCGCCCGACCATGTCGGCGACCACCCGGCTTGCCCGTGACGGATCGATGCGCAGCATCTCCGCAATCAGGCCGACCGTGACCTCGCCGGCAGGCTGCGCCCTCCGTACGGCATCGAGCACGTCGAGATGCGAAAGCTCAAGGCCTGGTGCAGCACTCTGGATCGCCAGCCGGCCGATCAGCCGACGCCCGGTCATCAGCCGCATGCGTGCCATGCTCCGGCCGATACGCGGCACGTTTTCACGATCCGGCTCGGCCGGCTCCGCAGAAAGGGTCTTGGTCAGGACTTCGCTCATCACAGGACCATAACAGAGCCGATTTGAAAATTGAATATGCCGATGTCATTAATGTGCCATTGACAACTATATGCTGTTAGCACATAAAAACACATCAACCCGGAACGATGCCTCCCATGGACATGCAACTCGCGCCTGCGCCGCTCGTGACGGATCCTCGTCGCCGGCTTATCCTCTTCCTTTTCCTGATGACCGCCATGTTCATGGCGACGCTTGATAATCAGATCGTCTCCACGGCTCTGCCGACGATCGTCGGTGAATTCGGCCATCTCGAGCGCTTCGGCTGGATCGGCTCGGCCTATCTCCTGTCGCTGAGCGCCGTCATGCCGCTCTACGGCAAGCTCGGCGACTTGTTCGGCCGCAAATATGTGATGATGACGGCGATCATGATCTTCACCGTCGGCTCGGCGGTCTGCGGCCTTGCGGTCTCGATGAATACGCTGATCGCCGCCCGCGTGCTGCAGGGCCTTGGCGGCGGCGGCATCATGGTGTCGATCTTCGCCGTCAACGCCGATCTGTTCGAGCCGCGCGAGCGGGCTCGCTATCAGAGCTATTCCAGCCTTGTGCTGATGGCATCGGGCGCGATCGGCCCTGTGCTTGGCGGCACGATGAGCGATCTCTTCGGCTGGCGCTCGATCTTCCTCGTCAACGTGCCGATCGGCTTCATCGTGCTCACCGGCCTTGCCTTCATGCTGCCCTACCGCAAACCGCATCGCCGCCCCAAGATCGATTATGCCGGCGCGCTCCTGCTTGCCATGACGACGACAAGCATCGTGCTTGCCACCGACAGCAGCGAACTGTTCGGCGCATTGATCTCACCGCAGAGCATCGGCATCGTTGCCTTCGGTGTGATCTGCGCCGTCACCTGGGTATTCACAGAGCGCCGCGCGCCGGAGCCGATCGTTCCCCTGCAGCTGTTTCGCAATTCGACCTTCAGCCTGCTCCTGGTGATCTCGATCATGGGCGGCGCCATCGCCATCGGCATGGTCAATTATCTCGCCCTCTTCCTGCAGACCACGACCGGCCTTTCGCCGTCGGCCGCCGGCCTCCTCTTCATCCTCCTGACCGGCGGCCTCGTCTGCGGATCGCTTACAGCAGGTCGGATCATCTCGAAGACGGGGCGCTACAAGCCCTTCGCCATCGCAAGCCTCACCTGCAGCGCCACTGCCTTTGCGTTGATGTCGCAGATCCACGCCGGAACGCCGATCGTCTTCATCGGCGCGATCATGATGCTGCACGGCATCGGCATCGGCCTTGCCCAGCAGGTTCCCGTCATCGGCGTACAGAATGCAGCACCGGCCCGCGACGTCGGCGCCGCCACCGGCTCGGTGACGCTGTCGCGCATGGGCGGCGCCTCGATCGCTATTTCCATCTACGGCGCCATCATCGCCTCTGAGCTCGGCAAGGTCGGCGTCTCCATTCCCGGCGTCGCCGATATCGAGCAGCTGACGCCGAAAATGATGGCCGCCCTTCCCGAAGCGAGCCGCCAGGCCGTTGCCGATACCTATGCCGCCGCCTTCTCACCGCTCTTCATGACTTCCTGCGCCATTGCGCTGATCGGCCTTGCGGCCGCCATCATGCTGAAGCCGGTGCAATTGCCCCGCGCCGGCGAAACGACGAGGCCGCAACCGGCGACAGCGGAAGCTGCCGAATAGTCGAATCGCCCCGCGGAAATGCCTTACCAAGAGGCGTCTCCTCACCAAGAGCATATTTCTGGTTGCAATTTTCACGCATGGCTGTCGCTATCGGGCTGGTTATTTCAATCGGCCCGTTCTTTTTCCGCGCTGTCGACGAATCTCCGCTTTGTGACGGAACTTTCGCCATAATTTCATCCGAGCGAAGGGAGGCCTTAATGCCTGAGGCTTGCCAAAATGCAACGGCGCCACATTTAAGCAGAGTCTCGCTATGCAACCGATGCGTAAATCAGCTACAGCAAAGACTTGTATCGGCCGATTGTGCAGCGCGAGATCAGGGGTGCGCACCTGTTGAATTCCCTTTGCCATGGTCGGTCCGAATCTCAGGCAAACCGGCAAAACAGCGACATGATGCGGAGAAACAGACTGGATAGCTTGACGACGTGGAAATCGCCCGCGCTTTCCAGTGATGCCATCTCCGCGCCGCGGCGCTTCGCGCGTCGCCTGATGCTGCTTTCGGCCGTCGCAATGGCGCTGAATGGCTGCCAAACGCTGATCGACCAATCCTATCAGCCGAGTGTTTCACCTTCTTCCAATCCACAGATCGTCGACGAGGTGCAGAAGAACGACCCGCGCGCGGCGATGGGCGCCCGCGAGCATCCGCGCATCGTGGCAAGCTACGGCGGCGAATACAAGGACGCCAAAACCGAGCGCCTCGTCGCCCGCATCGCCGGCGCGCTGACGGCGGTGTCGGAAAATCCGAGCCAGTCCTACCGCATCACCATCCTGAATTCGCCGGCGATCAACGCCTTTGCGCTGCCGGGCGGTTATCTCTACGTCACCCGCGGCCTGCTTGCCCTTGCCAACGACGCTTCGGAAGTTGCCGCCGTGCTGTCGCACGAAATGGGCCATGTGACGGCAAACCACGGCATCGAGCGGCAGAAGCGCGAAGAGGCTGAGGTCATCGCCAGCCGCGTCGTCGCCGAAGTCCTTTCCAGCGACATCGCCGGCAAGCAGGCGCTTGCCCGCGGCAAGCTGCGGCTCGCCGCCTTCTCCCGCCAGCAGGAGCTGCAGGCCGATGTCATCGGTGTGCGCATGCTCGGCGAAGCCGGCTACGACCCCTATGCCGCTGCCCGTTTCCTCGATTCCATGGCCGCTTACAGTCGCTTCATGTCGGTTGATCCCGAAGCCGACCAGAGCCTCGACTTCCTGTCGAGCCATCCGAATTCCGCCCAGCGCATAGAGCTTGCCCGCACCCACGCCCGCGCCTTCGGCCAGGAAGGCTCTGTCGGCGACAAGGGCCGCGATTATTATCTCGACGGCATAGACGGACTGCTGTACGGCGACAGCCCGGAAGAAGGCTATGTGCGCGGCCAGACCTTCCTGCATGGCGGCCTCGGCATCCGCTTCGACGTGCCGCCGGATTTCCACATCGACAACAAGGTCGAGGCGGTGATGGCCACCGGCCCGAACGACATCGCCGTCCGTTTCGACGGCGTCGCCGACAATCAGAACCAGAGCCTCACCAACTATATCTCCAGCGGCTGGGTAACCGGCCTCGACCCCTCGACCATCCAGCCGATCACCATCAACGGCATGGAAGCAGCCACCGCGCGCGCCAGCGCCGACCGCTGGGATTTCGATGTCACCGTGATCCGCAACAATTCGCAGATCTTCCGTTTCCTGACCGCCGTGCCGAAAGGCAGCGACGCCCTTGAGCCAACGGCCAATGTGCTACGCGCCAGTTTCCGGCGCATGACGCCGGCAGAGGCGGCATCGCTGAAGCCGCTGCGCATCCGCGTCGTCACCGTCCGGCCGGGTGAGAACATCTCGACGCTCGCCGCCCGCATGATGGGCACCGACCGCAAGCTCGATCTCTTCAAGCTCATCAACGCCCTGCCCACGGGTGCAGCCGTTTCAACAGGCGATCGCGTCAAGATCATCGCCGAATAAAAAGAGGCCCGGCTTGCGCCGGGCCAGTCTGTGCTGCTGGAGGGGACAAGCATGTCGCGCAAAAGTGGGCAGCGGTTTTGCGATAACGACATGCGTAAAAAAAACACTTAAAAGCGCGACCGGCGAATCTGAAAGATCGCGACGCGCTTTCGGTTCAGGCGTAGGCCGCCATATGCGGATCGGCGCTGACGAGGGCGCTGCGGAGTTTTTCCATCGCCCGGCTTTCGATCTGACGCACACGTTCCTTGGAAATGCCGAGATCGGCACCGAGTTCTTCGAGCGTGGCACCGTCTTCCGCCAAACGCCGGGCGCTGATGATCTTCATCTCGCGTTCGTTGAGATGTTTCAGCGCCGAAGCGAGCCAGACGCGGCGACGCTCCCCGTCGATCATGTTGGAAACCTGCTCGTCCGGCAGGGGATCGTCGCTGACGAGGAAGTCCATCTTCTCCGCGCTCTCGGCATCGCCGGAGACCGAAGGCGCCTGCAGCGAAGCGTCGTTACCGGAAAGCCTGGCATCCATCGTCTGCACATCGGCGAGGCTCACGCCGAGGGCCGCGGCGATTTCCTGGTGAATGGATTGCAGCGTCAGCTGTGTGTCACCCTTGGCGAGCTTGGCGCGCAGACGACGCAGATTGAAGAACAGCGCCTTTTGCGCTGAACTCGTGCCACCACGCACGATCGACCAGTTGCGCAGGATATAATCCTGGATCGAAGCCCGGATCCACCAGCTTGCATAGGTCGAAAAGCGCACGTCGCGTTCCGGCTCGAAGCGTGCGGCGGCCTCCAGCAGGCCGACATAGCCCTCCTGCACGAGATCGCTCATCGGCAGGCCGAAATTGCGGAACTTGCAGGCCATGGATATGACGAGGCGCATATGGGCCATGGCGATCTGGTTGCGCGCGCCGCGGTCGTCGTGATCCTTCCAGCGGGTGGCGAGATCGTGCTCTTCTTGACGGGCAAGATAGGGGGCGGCCATCGCGATTTTGATCATGCGCCGATCTGCAGACATGTTCTTCATTTCGATCTCCCAAAGCAGGCCTCTCGCCCTGAAATGAACAATAAAACTCATGTTCCGGAACATCGCTGTCCGGATTGAATGGGTTCTGAATGCATAAAAGCCTCGCCCCTGGACTTTTCAGGGGGAGGCCCTATTTCTCATCATGTGCCGGTAAGACGGCTGGGCTGGACCTGTTTCTTCACTTTGCCGGATGGGCAATATAGAAAAGGCATGATCCGCTCCTCATCGAACATTGACGGAATAGCAGTTCGCTCGTTGAGGCCATTGCCTGACGAGCAGTCCGCAATTACGTGTGATAAACGCGGCAGTCGGGAAAAAGTTCCAATAAAAAAACCCGGCACGAAGGCCGGGTTTTTTGACAGAAAAACAGGGTCGCTTTACGCGGCTTCGTCCTGCGAATCGTCTTCTTCAATCGCCTTGCCGCGCTTCGGACCCTTGTTGAGATTGGTCTCGACGAGACGGACGGCTTCGGTTTCCGACATCTTGTTGACAGCGGCGATTTCGCGCGCCATGCGGTCGAGCGCAGCCTCATAGAGCTGGCGCTCGGAATAGGACTGTTCGGGCTGGTTCTCGGCACGATAGAGATCGCGCACAACTTCAGCGATGGAAATCAGGTCGCCGGAATTGATCTTGGCATCATATTCCTGGGCGCGGCGGGACCACATGGTGCGCTTGACGCGCGCCTTGCCCTGCACGACCTTCAATGCACGCTCGACGAAATCCGTTTCCGAAAGCTTGCGCATACCGATGCTCATGGCCTTCGCAACCGGAACCTTCAGACGCATCTTGTCCTTCTCGAAATCGATAACGAAAAGTTCGAGCTTCATGCCGGCAACTTCTTGCTCTTCGATAGCGGTGATGGTACCGACGCCATGAGCGGGGTAGA
>Ga0102591_1003681_pt1 | contig 13238 bp, 10 predicted proteins | sample AraplaCol_mCL_r2_2_FD_76860 | JGI IMG/M metagenome (GOLD analysis project Ga0102591, IMG submission 76860) | Arabidopsis root microbial communities from North Carolina, USA - plate scrape MF_Col_mCL_r2 (SPADES assembly) (version 2) | ecosystem: Host-associated > Plants > Roots > Endosphere... | reverse complement strand
GGTTTCCCGGGTTCGAGCCGGCATAGGCCATCTTCAGCGACCATTCGGGGCTCGTCCACATGCAGATGATAGCCTTTGCAGCCGGCTCGTCTACCTTGCCGCCCTCCACATATTCGGGCTTCAGGATATGAATGTTGGAGCCGCCAAACACGACGGCACGCTTGCCGTCCGGGCCGGTGGGAATGAGGCCATAGCGCATGTTGTCGATTACCGTCTGCGCCTTGACCTTGTCGGTATCCGTCGCCTTTTTCTGCAGGTCGAGCATGACGTTGTAGTCGGACGGGTGCGAGATCATCATGCCGAGCTGGCCAGCGAGGAAGAGGGGCTGGTTGTCGGCCTGCTGGTTGGTAAGCGCCGAAACCGGAACCGACTTGTCGCGCACATACATGTCGTAGGAAGCTTGCAGGGCCGCCTTGCTCTGCGGTGAGTTCAGCTCGACCACCTTATACGTCGGGTTGGCCGTCGCTTCGTCGAAGACGCCGCCGCCATAGGCCCACAGCTGAGGCATGAAGCGGTACGGTGTATTTCCGGCATTCTTGCGCGCCACGAGGCCATAACCGGCAATTCCGAGCTTGTCGTGGATCTGCTTGGAATACTTCACGACGTCGTCCCAGGTTGCCGGAGCCTTGTCCGGATCAAGGCCCGCACGCTTGAAGATGTCGGCGTTCCAGATGAACGCCATCGTTTCGTTGTTGGTCGGAATGCCGTAGGTCACCCCATCCCAGGTTACGGCCTTCATTGCGCCCGGCCAGAAATCCTCGGTCGAATACCCCACATCCTCCGGTTTGAGCGGCTGCAAATAGCCCTTTGAGGCAAACTCGGTGCCGCCGAGGATCTGCAGGCGGACCGCCATCGGTGCTGCATTGCCAAGGAGTGCGGTGCGGAACTTGTCCAGCAGGTCGTTATAGGTGAGAGCCTGTTCCTCAAGCTGGATGTTTGGATAGGTCTTGCGGAAGGTCTGGAAGAAGTCCTTGTAATACTGGCGCAGGAGGTCGGGGTCGCCCTCGAACACGCCCTGATACCAGAAAGTCAGTCGCCCCTTATAGTCGAGCGGGGTGACCTTGGCGCAATCACCCGCCGTGTCAAAATCCTGGGTGCCGGCAATGGAGCGCACATATTGCGGCGACCACTTGCTCAAATCGATCGACGCACCGAGCGCCGACGCAGACATCAACGATATCATCAAGGCGGTTGAGACAGTGCCGCGTAGGACGGCACCTCCGAGTGAAATCCTCGTCATAGGTATCCTCCGGGTTCGCTCCCATGCCGCCCTGCCTCAAGGCGAGCGGTCTTTTGCTCCTCGGCCCCAGGACGTTTGTATCCAGTGTATGCCTTAAAGCTAATCATACGTTTTCAGATCGTCGATTGCCTGTCAACCGGCGAAATCGTACATTGTTTGGAGGAGCTTCGCGTGATACTTAAGAAATGCGTGTATTAATTGGGGACAGTCTTGGCCGATACGAGCGCTTTCAAAGCACAGCCACCCGAAGGGATCGACGCGATCGGGGCCTCCAGCGAGGGTGCCTCGCTCTATCAGCTGATCAGGGAAGACATCATCGAAGGGCGGCTCGCCGCCAACGAACGGCTCGTGGTCACCGATCTCGCCCGTCGTCACGGCACCTCGACCAACCCCGTGCGCGAGGCTCTGCAACTGCTGCGCGGGGAGGGCTTTGTGACCCTTGTTCCCAATCGCGGAGCGCGCGTCCGGCCGATTGATCAGGATTTTGTTCGGGACATCTACGAGATCGGAGTTTTGATCGAGCCGGCACTGACACGATGGTTCGTCAGCATGGCGACCGTCGAAGACATTGCTGAACTCGAACGCATCCAGGCGCTGATTGAAGAGAACGACTTCGCCGACACGCTCAGGCACAGTGAGCTCGACACCGCCTTTCACACCGTGATGTACCAGAGGCACTATAATCGCCATGCCGCCGAGCTTTGGTGGAAGCATCGCGAAGTGCTTCGAGCCGTGAGCCGGCGTTTCAACTTCACACTCGCCCGGCGTGCGGCGATCCTTAGCGAGCATCGAGAGCTCATCGAGCACGTAAAGGCGGGCAACGCGAACGAGGCAGCCGAGCTTATTGCGCGCCATGTCGAGGGCTCCGGCCGACACATCCTCGAACACATGCGTGCGCGCAACGCCGCTCGGGCAGGATAGAAAAGATCGCCTGGAATATCGTTATCCCAACCACTTCGGATAAAGGCAGTTGAGATGAAAATCACCAGCGTGCGGCCGTGGCTGATCAAGTCCGAGGCTTCCTATTGGGGAGAGTTTCTGTTCGTCGAAGTGACGACGGATGAGGGGGTGAGCGGCTGGGGAGAGATCACCACCACGACAAGGCTTGCCAATCGCGCCCTCTGCACGATCCTGCGGCAGATCGGTGCCGCAGTGACGGGCGAGGACCCGGCGCGTATCGAGTATCTCTGGCACAAGATATTCCGCAGCTTCACCTACATGGGCAGTCGCGGGGCCGCGGTCGAATGCGTGAGCGCCATTGACATTGCTCTCTGGGACATACGAGGCAAGGTACTCGGCAAGCCGATTTACGAGCTGTTGGGCGGATCGGTACGCGATGAAATTGCGCTCTACACCCACCCAAACCAGGCCAAATTTACCAGCAAGGAGGCTGTCGTCCGCGAAATTCGCGACATCGTCGAATCCGGCCACACTGCCCTCAAGTTCGATCCCTTTCCCTACCAAGGGCGCGTCGCCGATGGACAGCCTCGCGAACAGCGGGACGGGTACCTCGATGGCAGCATGTCCCGCAAGGACGAGCGCGAAGCCGCCGAACTCACGGCTCTGATCCGGGAAACGGCAGGCTCTGATGTCGACATTCTCATCGATGCGCATGGCCGGTTCGACGTTCCGACCGCCATTCGCCTTTGTCGAAGCCTCGAGGAGGCTGGTCAGATCGACTGGTTCGAGGAGCCCTGTCCGCCGGAGAGCCTCAATGCTCTCCGACAGGTCCGTGAGAAGGTCAGCGCCGCCATCTCGTGGGGCGAGCGCGGCCACACCAAGTGGGATTTCGTGCCGGTGCTCGAAAACAGGCTCGCTGACTACATCATGCCTGATGTCACCTGGACCGGCGGCATTACTGAACTCAAGAAGATTTCTGCCCTGTGCGAAGCCTACTACATCCCGGTCTCGCCGCATGACGCCGCAGGGCCGATCAACGTGGTTGCGGGAGCGCAGGTGATGATGACCGTTCCCAACTTCTACAAACTCGAAACGTCGGAGTGGAACCTCGGCAAATACGATCACCTCATCGACAGACCGCTCGATGTTTCGAACGGCAGCCTCAAGCTTGCGCCCAGACCTGGTCTCGGTGTTGAAATGAACCGCGACTACCTTCAAGACCACGAGATAGAGCTGGCCTAGCAACGCTCTACGCCGCCCCAGCGAGCGCGGCGACGAGCCCCACCCACCAAAACGAGGACAAGTCATGCCAGAGGCAGATGGAGCCGACGAGGCGCTCAATCGGGTGAACATGCATTCCAAGCCGTCCGACCTTCGCATCACCGACATGCGAGTAGCAGAAATTGTCGGCGCGCCGTTCACCTCGGTGCTGCTCAAGATTTACACCAACCAGGGCATCGTCGGGCTTGGCGAGGTGCGCGACGGTGCCAGCGCCACCTATGCCCTGATGCTGAAGAGCCGGTTGCTTGGCGAGAACCCTTGCAACATCGATCGACTGTTTCGCCGGATCAAGCAGTTCGGCGGACACGGCCGGCAGGGCGGTGGTGTATCTGCGGTTGAAATCGCGTTGTGGGATCTGGCCGGCAAGGCCTATGGCGTCCCCATCTACCAGATGCTCGGCGGCCGGTTTCGGGAAAAAGTGCGTGTCTACTGCGATACCGACGCAACGGTGCCGAGCGGCACCGAGACCGGAAAGCGCCTCAAGCAGCGCATGGAGCTCGGCTTCACCTTCCTCAAGATGGATCTTGGGCTGATGCAGATCGCGGATGTGCCCGGTGCGGTCGTGTTTCCGGCCGGCTCACTGGAAGGCTACCGCCACAGTCCCACTCGCGGGCCGCTGAAGACCAATGACGAGCGGCGCGTCCGCAACGCTGCGTACGATTTGCATAACGTCCAGCACCCGTTTACCGGCCTCCACTTTTCCGACAAGGGCCTCGACCTGCTTGAGCAATACATCGCCGAGGTTCGGGAGGTCATCGGCATGGATGTGCCGCTCGCGATCGACCATATCGGCCATATCTCGTTGCAGAACGGCATTCGCCTCGCCAGGCGAATTGAAAAATACGTGCCAGCCTGGCTCGAGGATGTGATCCCTTGGCAATACACCGAGCAGTACCAGCGACTGCAGGAGGCCACCACGGTGCCGATCTGCACCGGCGAGGATATCTATCTCAAGGAGGGCTTCGAGCCTCTGCTCAAGAGCGGCGGCGTCTCCGTTATCCACCCGGACCTGCTCACCAGCGGGGGCATCCTCGAGACCAAGAAGATTGGCGATATGGCGCAGGACGATGGTGTCGCCATGGCCATCCATATGGCAGAAAGTCCAATCGCCGCAATGGCTGCGGCACATGTCGCGACCGCGACCGAAAATTTCATGGCGCTCGAATACCACTCCGCCGATGTCGACTGGTGGGACGATATCGTCACGGGCCTTCCCAAACCGCTGGTGAAGAACGGCTTCATCACTGTTCCGGACAAGCCGGGGCTCGGGATTGACGACGTCGTCGACGAGGTGATCTCGCGGCATCTGCAGCCGGGTGTTACCGGCATTTGGCAGCCTACGGATCACTGGGACAATGAGTATTCCTGGGATCGCACCTGGAGCTGAGGAAAAAGGAACGAAGATGAAGATCACCGATCTCCGCTGCGCCGTCATCGGCAAGCACCCGATCGTGCGCATCGTTACGGACGAGGGCCTCTATGGCCTGGGCGAAGTCGAATTCACCAAGTCCTACCTCAAGCCCTTTGTGCTGCATTTCCGCGAGGCGCTGGTCGGCGAGGACCCGACCGACGTCGAGAGAGTCATGCTGAAGATCCGCCAACGCGGCTCTTTCAAGCCCTACGGCGCCGCGGTGAGCGCCATTGAACATGCGTTGTGGGATATTGCTGGCAAGGCCGCGGGCGTGCCCGCCTATAAACTGCTCGGCGGCAAGGTGCGGGACAAGGTGCGCGTCTACAACGGCTCGGTTCGCCAAAAACGCACGGGCGACCGGCCGGAGGATTACGCCGCTGACGTGAAGTGGATGATGGAGCAGCCGCAGAACTTCTTCATGATCAAGCAAGGGATCTCGTTCCACTCCAACATGAAGGACACCATCGAGGGCTTCCACTACGGCGTGACGCAGAAGAAGGCCGGCTATCACGGCGCCATGGATCAGGGCGTGATCAGCGAGCGCGGTTTCAATCACATGATCGACTGCGTGATCGCAATGAAGGAAGTGCTGGGCGACAAGGTCAGCCTGGCGCTCGACTGCGGCCCCGGCTGGATGCTGCCCGATGCGATCAAGTTCGCCCGCGCGGTCGAGAAGTACAATTTGATGTGGCTCGAGGACATGCTGACTGGCGACTATGTGCCATGGGTCAATCCGCAGGCCTATCGGGAGCTGACAACCTCCACCTCGACGCCAATCCACACTGGTGAGCAGATCTACCTGCGACACAATTTCAAGGAGCTGATCGAAACGCAGGCGGTACGCGTCATCGGCCCCGATCCAGCCGATGTCGGAGGCATTGCCGAGCTCAAATGGGTCGCCGAGCACGCCTACATGCACTCGATCCTGATGGCGCCGCACGGCACTGCCAACGGTCTGCTCGGCCTCGGCGCGTTGATCAATGTCTGCGCTACCTTGCCGGCAAATTACATCGCCTTCGAATATCCCACCGCCTCCGATCCCTGGTGGGAGGATCTGGTAATCGGCTTGCCGCCGCAGATCGTCAAGGACAGCATGGTGGACCTGCTGGAAGCGCCGGGGCTCGGCCTCGATATAGACGCTGAAACGGCCAGGAGATATCTGAGGGAAGAGGATGCGGGCTTTTTCGACTGAAGCTTTCTCCACTTGCCCGCAGCAGCAATAGGAGCGGCGAAACCAGTCCGCGTCGTCTATATTCCCGCGTCCTTAGGGGCGGCTTCTCGAAAATCGTGTTCCATATACAACTGACTACTATTCCTCGAATACCTTGCCGGTGCGAGCCTCGAGCCGGTAGCGGTTGCCGGGATAGATGAGGCGGGCGGTGGAGACGACGTGCCGCCCGGACCAGGTGCGGCGGCGGATGGCCAGGCAAGGCTCGCTCTTCAGGATCGTCAGGAGCTTGCACTCCCAGGACTGCGGCATGGCCGCCTCGACGATGTGCTCGGATCCGCTCAGCGGGGCGGCAGCCGTCAGATAGGCGTTTGGGGTCAGAGAGGCAAAGTCCTGCGCCAGATAATCGGGGGCTGCTGCCGGATTGACGAACCGGTCTTCGATCTGCACCGGCACGCCGTTTTCGCTGTGCACGATCAGGGAGTGAAAGACGGGTGCGCCGATATCGAGCTCCAGCGCGTCGGCCGTCTCGGGAGATGCTGTCTCCTGCGCCAAAATCACCACCGAGGCCTCATGCGCGTTGCCGCGCTCAGCAATCTCTTCGGCAATATTGCGCACCTCGAACAGGGCCGAATACCCCTTGCGCTCCGCGACAAAGGAGCCGACGCCCTGGATGCGAACCAGCTCGCCTTCGTTTGCGAGTTCACGCAATGCCCTGTTGGCGGTCATCTTGCTGACGCCGAGTTCGTTCACCAATTCGTTTTCGGAAGGCACGCGATGCTTCGGAGGCCACTCGCCGCTATGGATGCGGTCGAGTATCATCTGCTTGACGCCGGCGTAGAGCGGTGCGGTATCGTTATCCCTCATCATCTCGCTTGGACGCTTCATTGCCTATTCCCTTTGCAATCGCGGAATCCGCTCGATAAGTCGACTTTCCTCTTGCATAACACAAAATATCTCATATGGTACCATATACAACCTCTCGAAAGATCGATCAACAAGATCGGCGTCGAGCAAGCCGGCGAAGACCGGTGTCGGACCGCAAGGTCAATCGTCACTTCAGAGGAGATAGAACCAATGAAATTCAGCGCGCTTCTTCTTTCCAGCGCCTTTGCGCTCTCGGCCTTCGTCGCGCCCGTCGCCGCCAAGGACTGGAAGACGGCCACCATTACGCTTGAGGGTGCCTATGCGCCCTGGAACATGACCAATGCCGACGGCACGCTCGGTGGCTTCGAGCCCGAACTTGCCAAGGTTCTGTGCGAACGTGCCAAGATCGACTGCAAGCTCGTCGCATCCGACTGGGATGGCATGATCCCGGCACTCAATGCCGGCAAATTCGACGTCATCATGGATGCGCTGTCGATCACCGATGACCGCAAGAAGGTCATCGGCTTCACCATCCCTTATGCTGCGACGCCGGCCGCCTTCGCGACCGCCAAGGACAGCCCGCTTGCCAATGCAGCCGGTACCGGTGCGACGATCAAGATGACGCCCGGCCAGACCGGCGTTAAGGAAGTCGATGCGCTGAAGGAGGCCTTCAAGGGCAAGACGATCGGAATTCAGGCCGCGACCGTTTACGCGAAGTTCGTTTACGACAATTTCGGCGATATCGCCGAGATCCGCGAGTACAAGACCGGCGCCGACCGCGATCTCGATCTGCAGAACGGCCGTATTGATCTTGGCTTCGACGATGCCGTGTATTTCGCCAATGCCTTCCAGTCCGCAAACGACACGCTGGCCTTTACCGGGCCCGAGATCGTTGGCCCGATCTGGGGCGAGGGCGAGGGTCTCGGCATCCGCCAGGCCGATACCGACCTTCGTGACAAGTTCAACGAAGCGATCAAGTCCGCACTCGCCGACGGTACCGTGAAGAACCTCTCGATGAAGTGGTTCAAGGTCGACGTCAGCCCGCAGAACTGATTTCCGGCTAAGGCCGGAGGTCCCGGTCTCCGGCTTCAAGGCCGGGGACCGCATGCTATTCTGACACCGCCGGGACAGCGGCGGGCGCGGGGAACATGATATGGCAACACTGGAACTGATTGGGTTCGGCTCGACCGGATGGGGGGCGCTTCTTCTGCTCGCCGCGTTGATGACGCTTGCCGTGACCGCAAGCGCGCTTGCGATCGGCGCGGTGCTCGGCGCGATAATCTCTGCTGCCAAGCTCTCCGGCAAGGCCTGGCTTGTTGCGCTCGGCAACGTCTACACGACTGTCTTTCGCGGTGTGCCGGAATTGCTGATCATCTACCTCATCTATTTCGGAGGGTCCTCCGCAGTCACCTCGATCGGCAAGGCAATGGGCTATGAGGGCTTCCTCGGGCTGCCGTCGTTTCTGGCCGGTGCGCTGGCTGTGGGGATCATCTCCGGCGCCTATCAGGCGGAAGTATTCCGCGGGGCGTACCTTGCCATTTCCAAGGGTGAATTGGAGGCGGCATCAGCGATCGGCATGCATCGCGGTCTGCGCTTTCGCCGGATCATCATTCCGCAGGTGCTGCGCTTCGCAATCCCCGGTCTCGGCAACGTCTGGCAGCTCAGCCTCAAGGATTCCGCACTGATCTCGGTGACCGGTTTGGCGGAACTGATGCGCACCAGCCAGGTCGCTGCCGGTTCGACACGACAGTATTTCCTGTTCTTCATCGTCGGCGGCATCCTCTACCTGATCCTGACAAGCCTCTCCGACCGGGTTTTCAATGGCGCAGAGCGGCGCGCCAATCGCAGCATGCCGACAGCGGCCATGGGAAAGGCGTGAGGTAACACGATGGATTTCGCTTTTCTCGCCCAAACGATGACGACCCTGCTCAAAGCCGTCCCGATGACCTTGGCTCTGTTCTCCCTCTCGGTCTTCTTCGGTGGTCTTCTGGCCCTGCTGATCGTCTGGATGCGTGTCGCCGGCAATCCGGTGCTGTCGTCGATTGCCAAGGGATACATCTTCATCTTTCGCGGCTCGCCGCTGCTGATCCAGATGTTCCTCGTCTTTTATGGCCTCGGCCAGTTCGGCTTCATCCGCTATTCCTTCCTTTGGCCGTTCCTGCGTGAACCGTTCGTTTGTGCGGTACTGTCACTGGCACTCTGCACCGCCGGCTATTCTGCCGAGATCTTCCGTGGTGGCATTCGCGCCGTCTCGCCGCGCGAGATCGAGGCCGCTCGCTCGATCGGCATGTCCGGTGCTCTTCTCGTGCGCCGCATCCTGGCGCCGATCGCATTCCGGCACGCGCTTCCGGCCTACTCCACCGAGATCGTCCTGATGATGAAATCGACGGCACTCGCAAGCCTGGTCACCGTATGGGAAGTGACCGGCGTGGCACAGCGGCTGATCTCGCAAACATACCGCACGATGGAAGTGTTCCTCTGTGCGGCGATCATCTATCTCGTTCTCAACTTCATCATCCTGCAGGCGATGTCCCTGCTTGAATATTCGCTCTCGCGACACCGCCGTGCGATCCCGCCGGCGCTGAAAGCCTGAGAGCCCTCCGGACACGATTGGAGCTTCCATGCCAGGCGTTACCCGACTTTCCGTCCGCAACATCCGCAAAAGCTTCGGCACGCACGAGGTCTTGCGTGGCATCTCCCTCGATGCCGAGGATGGCGACGTCATTTCCCTGCTCGGGGCCTCGGGTTCCGGCAAGTCCACCTTCCTGCGCTGCATCAACCTGTTGGAAACGGCAACCGACGGCGAGATCTGGGTGGATGGCGAGCAGATCCGCATGATCCACAAGGGCGGCACTAGCCGGCCGGCGAGCCAGAAGCAGGTCGACCATATCCGCTCGGAACTGGGCATGGTCTTCCAGTCCTTCAATCTGTGGTCACACATGACGATCCTGCAGAATGTAATCGAGGGACCGGTCCACGTGCTCAAGCGTCCGCGTTCCGAATGCGTCGCCGAGGCAGAGGCGCTTCTCGAAAAGGTCGGCATTGCCGACAAGCGCCACGCCTATCCAGCGCACCTGTCGGGCGGCCAGCAGCAGCGCGCAGCGATCGCCCGGGCACTCGCGATGAAACCGAAAGTCATGCTCTTCGACGAGCCGACGTCGGCGCTTGACCCGGAGCTCGTCGGCGAGGTGTTGCGTGTCATGCGCGCGCTTGCCGAGGAGGGGATGACGATGCTGGTCGTCACGCACGAGATGAGCTTTGCGCGCAATGTTTCCAATCGCGTTGTCTTCATGAAGGAAGGCCTGGTCGAGAGCAGCGGCGCACCGGACGACATGTTCGGGGGGGGCGCGTCACCGGCCTTCCGGCAGTTCATCGGTCATTTCGGAAGCGGGCAATGACGGTCACCATCGACACGCTGATCGGCTGGCGTGACATTGCACGCGTTGCGGCCGGCGAGACGCTTGCGCTTTCACCCGCAGCCTGGGGCCGCATCGACAATGCCAGCCGGATCATTGAACGCATTGTCGAGACAGGGATACGTGCCTACGGCATCAATACAGGCGTCGGCGCGCTTTCCGATACGGTCGTCGATCGCAACTTACAAAGCCGGCTGTCGCGCAACATCGTCCTCAGTCACGCCTGTGGCGTCGGCGAACTCCTGGCGGGCCGCGAGGTCCGGGCAATCATCACGGCGCAAGTCGCCAATTTCGCGCATGGCCATTCCGGCGTACGGGCGGATATCATCCGCCACCTCACGGCATTTTTGGAGCACGATTGCGTGCCTGATGTCCCGTCGAGGGGCTCAGCCGGTTACCTTACGCACAATGCCCATACTGCGCTCGTCCTCATCGGGGAAGGAAGCGCATCGGTGGCGGGCAGGCGCATGAACGGCCGGGAGGCTCTCGATACCATTGGTCTTGAACCACTCGTGCTCGGTGCAAAAGAGGGGTTAAGCCTCGTCAACGGAACGGCCTGTGCAACGGGTTTAGCCAGCGTCGCGCTAGCACGCGCGAACCATCTGCTCGACTGGGCCGATGCTGTGGCAGCCCTGACGCTGGAAGCTTGCGGGTGTCAGATGGCGGCCTTCGACGAGGCGGTGCTAGCGCTTCGTCCGTCGCGCGGCATCGCGCATGTCGGCGCTTCCTTGAGGCGGCGCCTGGAGGGCAGCGGGCTGATCGCAGCAGCGCTCGCAAAACGCACGCAGGATGCGCTCAGCCTACGCTCGGTCCCGCACGCCCATGGAGCAGCTCGCGACGTCTTTGACAATGCATCCGACGTCGTCGATCGCGAACTTGCCTCAGTCACCGACAATCCGGCGGTCTCGGGAACACCTGAAAATCCTGTCGTCTCGTCGGAGGCCCATGCCGTGGCGCCAGCCCTCGCGCAGGCGTCCGACAGCCTCGCGATCGCCCTTGCGCAGATATCGGCCATGAGCGAGCGCCGTATGGATCGGCTCGTCAATCCGCTGATCAGCAACCTGCCGCCTTTTCTGGCGAGCGATGCCGGCAGTAATTCCGGCTTCATGATCGCGCAATATACCGCGGCCGCGCTCAGCAACGAGAACCGCAGACTGGCCGCACCCGCTTCCACCGATGGCGGCGTTACCTCCGGCCTGCAGGAGGATTTTCTCGCGCATCCAACGGCTGCGGCAAATAAGCTCCTTTCGGTCATCGACAACGCTGAATATATAGTCGCCATCGAGTTGATGGCGGCAGCCCAGGCGCATGACTTCCTGGCGTCGACAGCAAAGCGCGCCAAGGCGACGGACGCAATCCACCGTGCGGTACGTCAGGTCGTCCCGCATTACGCCGACGATCGCCCGTTGGCTGCCGACATCGAAGCGCTTCGTAGCTTTATCCGGCAAGAAGCACCGCCCGAATTGATCTGAGGAGCAGAAATGACAGCTGATTTCGACGTTGCCGTGATCGGCCTCGGCGCCATGGGAAGCGCTGCCATCTCCTTCCTTGCGGCGCGCGGCGCCAGGACGATTGGCATCGACGCCTATTTTCCTGCCCATGCGCTCAGCTCTTCGCATGGAGATAGCCGCCTGATCCGGATGGGCTACTTCGAAGATCCGTCCTATGTGCCGCTGCTGCAGCGCGCCTATAGCAACTGGCGCACTTTGGAGGCGCGGCTTCGCACGGAAATTCTGACGATCACCGGTGTTCTCCAGATCGGGGCTGAAGACAGCAAGATCGTTACGGGCACACGCGCGTCCTGCAAGATGCACGACCTGCCGCATGAGGTCCTCGACAAGATGGACGTGGCGCGTCGGTTTCCCGCCTTCCAACTGGACGATGAGGATGTTGCTGTCCTCGATCCAAAGGGGGGCTATCTCAGGCCCGAGGCGGCTGTCATGGGCTATCTCAAACTTGCAGCGCAGGATGGTGCGGTTCTTCACTTCGGCGAACGGGTAACCGCGATCGAGCCGGGCGACGGCGGGGTGACGATCCGATCGGCTGAGGGCCACTATCGTGCCAAAAAGGTGGTGGTTGCCACCGGCTCGTGGATCGCCGAACTCATTCCCGATTTGAAGGAACACGCAGTACCGATCCGACAGGTCGTCGCCTGGTATCAGTCGCAGGACGGATTTGCGACGGAACCGCAGCGCATGCCGTGCTTCCTTCGGGACGAGGGGGCAGAGGGCTCTTACTTCGGTTTTCCGGCGATCGGCATGGACAGCGTCAAAGTCGGGAGGCACGCGCATTTCCGCGAGCCGATCGATCCCAACCAGCCCAATCCGCCCGTCAACGACAGAGATACGGCACTCCTCGATAGCTTTATCGCCAGGCGCGTGCCGGCCGCTGCCGGACCGCGGGTCAGCGCCGTGACATGCCGCTACACGATGCTGCCGAGTGAGGATTTTCTGCTCGACCTTGCCCCTGGCAACCCGAACGTCGTCGTCGCGTCGCCCTGCTCCGGCCATGGCTTCAAGTTCACGAGCGTCGTCGGCGAGATTCTCGCCGACCTGGCACTTCAAGGTGGAACCAGCTTGCCGGTTGCAGCCTTCTCGTTCGATGCGATGAACCGCTTCGTCTCGGCCCGCAAATCGGCGTGACGCTCCAGGCTAGCTGCAGCGCAATCCGGTTTCCGCATTGAACAGGTGGATTGCTTGCGGATCGAAGGTGAGCGTCAGCATCTGACCATTCTCCAAGGTCGTGCGCGGCGGCAGGCAGGCCATGATCCGTTGCGTGCCCGCAAAAGCGGTGACGACAAGCTCGGGACCAGTCAATTCTGCAACCTCGCATTTCGCCGGTAGCGTGAGGCCGGACGAACCAAGCCGAAGTGCTTCCGGCCGTATTCCGACAATCAGCTTCTGGCCATCTCTTGGCTCGGCTTGAAGTCCGCCCGGAAGAGGTAGCACGATGTCG
>Ga0102591_1003680_pt1 | contig 13238 bp, 11 predicted proteins | sample AraplaCol_mCL_r2_2_FD_76860 | JGI IMG/M metagenome (GOLD analysis project Ga0102591, IMG submission 76860) | Arabidopsis root microbial communities from North Carolina, USA - plate scrape MF_Col_mCL_r2 (SPADES assembly) (version 2) | ecosystem: Host-associated > Plants > Roots > Endosphere... | reverse complement strand
CCGCCGCGAGGACCCGAAGGCCCTGATCGCCGGCCCCGCCGTCTCCGGGGCCCAGCCCGGCGCACCGCTCTTCCTCGAGCGCTTCGTGGCGCTGTGCGGCGACGCCGTGGACGTGCTCACCTGGCACATCTACCCCACCGAGGGCGACGGCACGGACGAGGCCGCGCTGGCCACGGTGGCCGAGGTCGACCGCTCGATCGCCCGCTTCTCGGCGCTGTGGAAGGACCGCTCGCGCAACCCGCTCGGCCACGCGAAGCCGATCCGGTTCGGCGTGACGGAATTCGGCCTGTCGTGGCGCACCGACCGGCCGCGCTTCCTGTCCGACCAGGTGGGCGCGATGTGGGCCGCCGAGTCGGCACTGCGCATGGCCCGGCAAGGCGTGAGCGTGGCGCACTACTTTGCCTACATGGGCACCGGGTTCCACGGGCTGCTGGACACCGGCGGCGTGCCGCGCCCGACCTACTACGGCTTCGGCCTGCTGGGGGAACTGCAGGGTTCCTTCATCGAGGCGACGAGCAGCGATCCGCTGCTGTGGGCCCACGCGACCCGGAAGGGCAAGCAGCTTCAACTCGTGCTGTTCAACACCGGCACGCAGGCCCGGCCGGTGCGCATCGACGCGGAGGCCGCGCTGGCGTTCAAGGACGCCCGCTTCTTCGACGCCGCCATCGCGGACGAGGAGAAGCCCCTGCAGCCCCTGGCTGCGGAAGGGGACCGCACGGTCACCCTGCCCGCGCGCTCGATGGCGATCGTCCGGCTGGAGCTGGCACCGTGAGCCCCGACCAGCTCCTGCGCCGCCGCCTCCTCGCCGCGTCGGCGCTCGGCGCGGGCCTGCCGGCCTGCGCCGTCGCCCCGAAGACGGCGTCGGGCCTCGACGACGCGATGGCACTGCCGATCCTCGTCGACCGCGACTCGGACACCGGCCGCGGCATCTTCTTCGGCATCTTCCGCGAGAGCGCGCTGCCCGATCTGGTGGACGACGTGCCGGCCGATCTGCGGCGCCAGCCGGCAGCCGCGATGTGGTTCACCCGCTTCGGCGCGGCCTTCCCGGAGTCGCAGATCCGCTTCCTCGCGCAGCACGGCATGGCGGCACAGGTGACCTGGGAGCCCTGGGGCTTCGACAACAGCCCGGTGGCGCTCGCCGACATCGTCGCCGGAAAGTGGGACGCCACCCTCGACGCCTGGGCGCAGGGCGCGGCGCGCATCGACCACCCCTTCATGCTGCGCGTGGGGCATGAGTTCAATGGCGACTGGTACCCCTGGTGCCTGGTGAAGAACGGCCGCCAGCCCCAGCTCTTCGCGCGGGCGCACCGCCGCATCGTCGAGCGCTTCCGGGCGGCCGGCGCGAACAAGGTCCGCTGGGTCTGGTGCTTCAACAACGACAGCACGCCCGCGGAGGCCTGGAACGACCCGCGTGCCGCCTACCCCGGCGACGACTACGTCGACTGGATCGGCATCGACGGCTACAACTTCGGCACGAGCCAGAGCTGGTCGCAGTGGAAGCCCTTCAGCCAGGTCTTCGGCGCCGCGGTGGGCATGGCCCGCGAGATCGCGCCATCCAAGCCGATCGTGCTGGCCGAGCTCGGCTGCTCCGAAATCGGCGGCAACAAGGCCGCGTGGATCGAGCGCATGTTCAGCGACATCGAGACGCTTCCCAACGTCCGCGCCTTCACCTGGTTCGACATCGTCAAGGAAACCAGCTGGGCGCTGACCACCAGCAACGACAGCTGGCTGGCCGCCATCCAGGGCCTGCGCCGCCCGTCCATCCGCGGCAACGGCAACGCGCTGCTGTCCATCACCACCTCGAGGAGACCGGCATGACCCCCCGAAGCACCCACGGCCCGGCACGGCTGGCGGGAACGATCGTCGCGGCGCTCGCAGCGGGCTGCAGCACGGCGCCCGCGCCGAAGGCCGCCCCAGCGGCCGCCGACGCCGCGCGGCCAGCGGCGAACGCCGCCGCCGAGCCGGCGCCCGACGCCGGCAGGCTGGTGCTTGCGACCATGAAGACCGGCGGCGGGACCGACCAGGGCGCATCCACCGATGCCTTCGCGTACGCGGAAAAGGCCGGCGATGCCTCCGTCGGCAAGCTGGCGGCGGCGAACGGGGTCGCCCGCGTGACCGGGGTCATCTGGCCGCAGAAGGGCAGCACCTGGGCCGGGATCGGCTTCACCGCCGGCGTGGCCAACGGCGGCAAGCCGATGGACGCCTCGGCCTACAAGACCTTGACGCTCCAGCTCGCCGCCAGCGCACCCGGCGTGCTGCGCATCCGCGTGCTCGGCGACGACAAGGGCGTTCGCGACACCGGCTGCTACCCGGTCGCGCTGCAGCCGGTCACGCCGGAACTGCGCGAGTACAGCATCCCGCTGGCCAGGTTCGCTTCCGAGTCGTACTGCGGCGCCAATGCGCGAACCGCTGCCGCGACGCAGGCCGCCCTGTCGGCCGTGGAAGTGGCCGACGCCAAGGTGAGCGCCGGCAAGCGGGACATCGACTTCCAGGTGGGCCGCATCACGCTGGGCCGCTGAGCCGCAGGGGCGGCATCAGAGGGAGAAGCCGAGCAGCGCCGCGACGCCGGCCTCCTTGTTGGGACGCGCGAAACTGTCGCGTGTCAACCGGCTCATCTTGATCGTCAGCGTGTCGGTCATGAACCACTTGTCGTACAGCGCATTGATCTCGCCGCTCACGTAGAGCCGCATCAGGCTGCGGTCCACCGCCGCGAGCAAGGCCTTGTCCCCTTTGCGGACCATCACCGCATAGGGTTCGACCGACAGGGCCAGCGGGCTGACCTCGAGCGAATCGAGCGCCCTGTCGGCGGACGCCAGGCCGAGCAGCAACGAGTCGTCCTGCGGGAAGGCCCGGGCCCGGCCCTCTTTCAGCGCCTGGTAGGCCTCGGCATTGCTGGCGTAGGACTGGAACTGCGCACGCAGCTCTCCATCGGCCAGCTGCTTGAACAGCTTCTCCGAGGTCGTGCCCTGGATGAGCGCGATCGGCAGCCCGTTCAGGTCCTTCACGGATTCGACGTGGACGCTCCTGGGCGTGAGGACGCGCATCGAGGCCACGAAGAACGAATAGCTGAAATCGACCTTCTGCTGGCGAGCCAGGGTGTGGGTCGTCGACCCGCATTCGAGGTCGATGTCGCCGGCCTGCAGCTTGGGGATGCGCTCCGCGCCGCTGACGACCCTGAACTGCACCTTGAGCTCGCCGAGCTTCAGCTCGCGCTTGATCTCCTCGACGGCGTTCATGCACAAGTCGACCGAGTAGCCGACGGGTTGCTTCCGCTCGTTCAGGAACGAGAAGGGCCGGGCCGATTCGCGCACGCCGATGGTGATGGTCCGGCTGTCGCGGATCCTCGCCATGGTGTCGCCGTGGGACTGCGCCCACGCGGCGCCGGTGGACCCCAGCAGCAGCAACAGCAGGAACGACAACACGCGAGGCTGCAATGAAGACATGGCCCGGACTCCTTCGAAAGCTCGAAGTCTGGAGGCCGCCCCCGCGGAAGGAATGATCGCCCGTCGATCGATTCCTGACCGCGGTCATCGCGCCGCCTTGCGCGAGGAATAGTTCCGGATGCGCCGCGTGGACCCGGGTCGATGTAAGTCCGGGCGCGCTGAATTTGCATCCTGTTGCATGACGTCTCGCCGTGCCAACGCCTTGCCCGGCCTCCCTTCGTTTCCGCAAGTTTGGTCAGCTTTCACCAACATCGCGACTCACACAATCGCGCCGGAAATCGAGAGAGCAGCCCATCGGACGAGATGGGCGTCCCCCCCTCACGCAACAGGATCTTCATGACAAGCACGCCAAGCCGACGCCCCCAACGCGCCACTGCGAGCAGCGCACTGCTGTGCGCCCTGGTGCTGTCTGCCTGCGGCGGAGGGAATGACTCGGGCTCAGCCCCGGCACCGGTTGCGTCAGCACCTGCACCTGCACCTGCACCTGCACCTGCACCTGCACCTGCACCCGCTCCTGCGCCAGCACCCGCTCCTGCGCCAGCACCCGCACCCGCACCCGCACCCGCGCCTGCGCCCGCACCGCCCAGTGGCCAGACCCCGTCCTATCGGTGGGACAACGTGGCGATCGGAGCCGGCGGGTTCGTGACAGCGGTGATTCCCAGCAAGACGCAGCAGAACCTGTTCTATGCGCGTACCGACGTCGGCGGCGCCTATCGCTGGGACAACACCCTCGGGAAGTGGGTGCCATTGCTCGACGGCGTGTCGGAAGACGACGTCGGCCTGCTGGGGGTGGAGTCGATGGCCCTGGACGCCAAGGCCTCGTCCGTGGTCTACGTGCTCGCCGGCACCTCGTACTTCAGCAACGGCAAGACGGTGGTGATGCGGTCCACCGACTACGGCAACACCTTCTCCCGCATCACCGACGTCAGCGCGCAGTTCCGCGTCCACGGCAACGGCATGGGGCGCGGCAACGGCGAGAAGATGCAGGTCGACCCGGGCAACGGCAGCGTGCTCTATGTCGGCTCCCGCAACAACGGCCTGTTCAAGAGCACCGATGCCGGCGCGAGTTTTGCCCGCGTGAACACCCTGCCGGTGACCGGCACGCCCAACGAGGCCGGCATCAGCTTCGTGATGCTGGACCCGGCGAGCGTGGCCAACGGCGTGGCACAGCGCATCATCGTCGGCGTGTCGCGCTATGGCTCGGTCGGCGCGAACCTCTATCGCAGCGATGACGCCGGTGCGAGCTTCAGCGCGGTGACCGGCGCACCGGCCGGCTTCCTGCCGCAGCGTGCCGCATGGGCGGGCGACGGGAACCTCTACATCACCTATGCCAACGGGTCCGGCCCGCACGGAGACTCGAGGAGCCTGAACCCGCCGGAGCCGATGGACGCCGGCCAGGTCTGGAAATACGGCATCGCCAGCGGCGCCTGGACCAACGTCACCCCCACGGGCATCACCGGGGCCTTCTCCGGCGTCTCCGTGGACAGCAAGAATCCGCAGCGGGTGCTGGTGTCGACCATCAACAACTGGATGCAACAGGGCAGTGGCTGGGGCGATCACTTCTTCGTCACGTCCAACGGCGGAGGGGCGTGGACCGATGTGGTCTCCCGCGGATTCGCCCTCGACACCGGAGGGGTCAGCTGGATCGGCGGCAACACCATCCACTGGGCGAACAGCATCGAGTTCGATCCCTTCGACGCCAAGGCAGCCTGGGTGACGTCGGGCAATGGTGTCTTCCGGACCGCCAACCTGGACGCGGTGCCGACGACCTGGACCTTCGCCGTCAAGGGCCTGGAGGAAACGGTGCCCCTCGGGCTCGTGAGCATCCCCGGGGGACCGCTGCTGTCGGTGATCGGAGACTACGACGGCTACCGCCACACCGACGTCTCCGCCTACGCGCCGATCCACACGCCGCGCATCGGCACCACCTCCGGGCTGGCGGTCGCGGCCGCCAACACCTCGGTCGTCGTCCGTGTGGGAGGCGAGAAGATGTACCGTTCCGCCGACACGGGTGTCAGCTGGACGCAGGTGCCCATCACCCAGGCTGCGTCGATCTCGGACGGCGTGGTCGCACTGTCGGCGGACGGCGGAACACTGCTGCACACGATGACTGCCGGCGGCGTCACCGCCACCTACCGCTCGACCGACTTTGCCGCTGCGAGCCCGGCATGGAGCAAGGTCTCCAGCCTCGGCTCGCGTCCCGTGCGGCCGACCGCCGATCCGGCCAGGGCGGGCAAGTTCTACGCCTACGACAACAGCAACGGCACCGTGTTGACCAGCACCGACGGCGGCGCCAGTTTCAACGTCGCGGCGACGCTGGCCGCCGGGGGCTCCGCGCGGCTGGGCGTGGCGCCGGGCCGCGAGGGCGACGTGTGGGTCGCGCTGAAGGACGGCGGCCTGGTGCGCTCCACCAACTCGGGAACGTCGTTCAGCAAGCTGTCCAACGTCACGTTCTGCAGTGCGGTCGGCTTCGGCAAGGCGCTCTCGGGCGCGAGCTATCCCACCGTGTTCATCTGGGGTTCCGCGAATGGCGGCAAGCGGGGGATCTACCGCTCTTCCGATGCGGGCCAGAACTGGATCCGCATCAATGACGACGCCCACCAGTTCGGCGGCCCCGGGAACGGCCAGTTCGTCGTCGGCGACATGAACACGGAAGGGCTGGTCTACATGAGCACGGTGGGACGGGGCATCGTCTACGGCGCGCCGCAGCGCTGATGCCGGGCTTCGGGCCCGTGCTCTCCCGAGATTTGCATCTCGTTGCAGTCGTCTCTCCGCGGTCGTCGTTCCGTCAACTCTTGCAGCGCCGCCTCCAACACAATCCCGCCGCACATCAACATCCCCGCAGCGTCTCGACGCAACAGGATCTTCAAGATGAACATGCCTAGCCAACGTCCCCAACGCATCACTGCGACGAGCGCACTGCTGTGCGCCATGGTGCTGTCCGCCTGTGGGGGTGGCCGCGACACGGACACGGCGGCGGCACCGGTTGCGTCCGCGCCGAGCCCGGCGCCTGCACCTGCACCTGCACCTGCACCTGCACCTGCACCTGCACCTGCACCTGCACCTGCGCCCGCACCCGCACCCGCACCCGCACCCGCACCCGCGCCTGCACCTGCACCTGCACCGGCACCTGCACCTGCACCTGCACCTGCACCTGCACCTGCACCTGCACCTGCACCTGCACCTGCACCTGCACCCACGCCTGCACCCGCACCCGCACCCGCGCCCGCGCCTGCACCCGCACCTGCACCCGCACCTGCGCCCGCGCCTGCACCCGCGCCGGCTGTGCAAATCACCTGGCCCGACCCGGCCGCCATCGACTGGGGCACGGCCCTCAGCACGGCCCAGCTGAACGCGATAGCGAGCGTCCCGGGCACGTATGCCTATTCACCCGCCGTTGGCGCGAAACCCGAGGTCGGCGTCCAGACGCTGTCGCTCACGTTCACGCCGCAGGACACGAGCAAGTACGCGAAGAGCACCATCACGCGCAAGCTGACGGTCCACAAGGCCCAGCCGCCGGTGCGCTGGGACCTGCCGTCCGCCGTGCTCCAGGGTTCCGCGCTCACACCCTCGCAGATCAGCACGGCGCCCTATGCGATCTACGGCATCCAGGGCTCGGCCGACCCGGCCTCGTACATGACCGCCGACGGCAAGCCCCTGGGCACCGCCACCACGGCCGCCGCCGGGTCCGCCATCGTCCTGGCCACCTTCGTCCCGAGGGACAGCGCGCACTACATCTCGTCGGTCATCAGCACCACGCTGACCATCAAGCCCGCGTCCACCACGGCCGCCATCGACTTCGGCGACGCCAAGCAGACCGTCCAGGGCTTCGGCGGCTCGGCCGCCTGGTATTACAACAAGATGACGGACGATCGCATGAACGTCCTGTTCGGCACCAGCCTCGCCGACAGCCTCGGGCTGAGCATCCTGCGGCTGCGCATCGCGCCCGCCGACTGGAACGCTTCCACCAGGACGGCCGATACCAGCCAGTGGGGCGCCGAGATGGAGAACGGCATCTCGGCCCAGGCGCGCGGCGCCCTGGTCTTCGCCTCGCCGTGGTCGCCCCCGGCGAGCATGAAGATCGTCAACACGGACCGCAAGAACCCGCTCTACAGCGGCCGCCTCGACCCGGCCAAGTACGCCGACTACGCCCAGTACCTGAACGCCTACATCCGGTATGCCGCCAGCCGCAACGTGAAGCTCTACGCCGTCTCGCTGCAGAACGAGCCGGACTGGGACCCCACCGACTACGAGTCCTGCCTGTGGAACGCCGACGAGATGACGGCCTGGATCGGCGGCCATGGCGCCACGGCAACCGCCGGCACGACCACCAAGCTCATGGCCGCCGAGTCCTTCTACTACTCCCAGGCCACCACCGACACGCTGCTGGCAGACCCCAAGGCCGCCGCCAACCTCTCGATCATCGGCGGCCACCTCTACGGCGGCACGCCGTACTACTCCAGCACGGCCCAGAAGCTCGGCAAGGAGGTGTGGATGACCGAGCACTTCCTGGACTCGGTCAACAAGTCCGACGCCAAGACCTCGTGGTCGACCAGCATCGATGACGCCATTGCCATCGCCAAGGAAATCCACGACGGCCTGACACTGTCTCAGTACAACGCCTACGTCCATTGGTGGCTCGTCAACTCCAACGACGCGACGCCCACCGGCCTGATCGGCACGAACAACAAGCCGACCTACTTCGGCATCGGCCTGAAGCACTTCTCGTACTTCATCCGCCCCGGCTACGTCCGCTACGACGCGACGGCGCTGCCGCAGAAGGGCGTCCGCGTCTCGGCGTTCGGAACGCCCCCAGGCGCCGCCGACGGCAAGACCGTGGTCGTGCTCGTGAACGAGAACACCACCGACGTCACCCTCACGACGTCCATCGCGGGCCGCTCGCTGACCGGCCTCACGCCGTACCGCACCACCGCAACCGCCACGTTCGAGCGCCAGCCCACGATCGGCGTGAGCGCCAACACGTTCTCCGTCTCGCTGCCGGCCAAGAGCATCACGACCCTGGTGAACTGAGAACGACGACAGCCAAGCTGGCGTGGGGCTGCGCTGTTCTGCATTCGCGCCGTTAACGGCCGCCGGTAGCCCCCGGGGGCCGCAGTTCGACCCATCCAACCCCTCAAGGGAGACAACAGTGAACACCTCGAAGCTCTTCAATGCCATGAACCGTGCAGCCGTCTGCACCATGGCGGCCCTCGGCCTGCTGGGTGCGGCCGGCTCCGCACAGGCGCAGATTGCCGTCGGGAAGCCCAAGTTCCTGGGCAACATCATCGCCGGCAACCCGCCGGGCAACTTCAGCGGCTACTGGAACCAGGTCTCGCCCGAGAACGCCGGCAAGTGGGAATCGGTCGAGCCGGCGCGTGGCCAGATGAACTGGGGCCCGCTCGACACCGCCTACAACTACGCACGGTCGAACGGCTTCGCGTTCAAGCAGCACACCTTCGTGTGGGGTTCGCAGGAGCCGAGATGGATCGGCGGCCTGAGCCACGCGCAGCAGGCCGAGGAGGTCGAGGACTTCATGCGGCAGTACTGCCAGCGCTACCCGCAGACGCAGTACATCGACGTGGTCAACGAGCCGCTGCACCAGCCGGCCAGCTACCGCGAGGCCCTCGGCGGCGCGGGCTCGACCGGCTGGGACTGGATCGTCTGGTCGTTCCAGAAGGCCCGCCAGCACTGCCCCAACGCCAAGCTCCTCATCAACGAGTACGGGATCATCAACGACGCCAATGCGGTGAACCGCTACAAGGGCATCATCGGCATCCTGAAGTCGCGCGGCTTGATCGACGGCGTGGGCATCCAGTCCCACTACTTCAGCATGGACAACCTGGCGCCGGCGACGCTCACGCAGAATCTGGACTCGCTGGCCCAGGCCGGCCTGCCGATCTACGTGTCCGAACTGGACATGACCGGTGACGACGCCACGCAGCTGGCGCGCTATCGCGAGAAGTTCCCGCTCCTGTGGACGCACCCGGCCGTCGCGGGCGTCACCCTGTGGGGCTACATCGAAGGCCAGACCTGGGTGGCCAACTCCCACCTCGTGCGCCGCGACGGCAGCGAGCGGCCCGCGCTGACCTGGCTCGCCAACTACGTGCGCAGCAGCAACCCGGGCGGGGGCGGCGGCACGACCAACAAGACCATCGTCGTGCGCGCACGCGGCACCTCGGGCCAGGAGCGCGTGACCCTGCGCATCGGCGGCACCGAAGTGAAGTCGTGGACGCTCGGTCGAACCATGACCAACTACACGTTCACGACCAGCCTGTCGGGCGGCAGCACCGTCGAGTTCACCAACGACGCCGCGGGCCGCGACGTGCAGGTCGACTACCTGAGCGTGAACGGCAGCGTGCGGCAGGCCGAGAACCAGACCTACAACACCGGCGTGTACCAGAACGGCCGCTGCGGCGGCGGCAGCGGTCGCAGCGAATGGCTGCACTGCAATGGCGCCATCGGATTCGGCGATCTCTGAGCCTCCCTGGCGCAACAGGAGAACAGTCATGAAGAACACCATGAAGCTTCGCAAGGCGCTGTCGGCGCTGGCGACCCTCGTGCTGTCGGCGGGCGCCCTGGTGGCCGCCGCCCCGGCACAGGCCGCCATCACGGTCGACACCAACGCCTGGTACGTCATCGTCAACGCCAACAGCGGCAAGGCGCTCGACCTCTACAACTGGATGACCGGCGACGGCGCCGAGTTCCGCCAGTGGACCCGGCATGACGACGCCGCCAACCAGCAGTTCCAGCTGCTGAGCTCCGGCAACGGCACCTACCGGCTCAAGAACAGGCACTCGGGCAAGGTCGTCGACGTCTGGAACTTCTCGAAGGCCGACGGCGCCGCCGTCAACCAGTACACCGACCACGACGGCAGCAACCAGCAATGGCAGCTGGTCGGCTCCGACAACAATGCGGTGCGCTTCATCAACCGCAATTCGGGCAAGGCCCTCGAGGTCGCCGGCGCCTCCACCGCCGACGGCGGCGACGTCACCCAGTACACCGATTGGGGCGGCCGCAACCAGACCTGGGCGCTGGTGCAGGTCGGTGCCACCACACCGCCGCCGGGCGGCGGCGGCGGGACCGGCAACGTGTCGCTGCCGACCAGCTTCCGCTGGACCTCCAGTGCACCGCTGATGACCGCCAAGCCTGCCGCGCAGTTCCCGGAAGTGGCCATCAAGGACCCGTCGGTCGTGTACCACAACGGCCTCTGGCACGTGTTCTCCACCCAGGCCAAGGGCAACGGCTGGGGCCTGGAGTACCGCTCCTTCTCGGACTGGTCGAACGCCGGATCGGCAACGCCCTACTTCCTCGATTCCACCGCGATCGGCGGCGGGTACCGGGCCGCGCCCTTCGTGTTCTTCCATGCGCCGTCGCGCCTGTGGTACCTGGTGTTCCAGAACGGCAACGCGGCCTACTCGACCAACCCGGACATCGCCAACCCGGGCGGCTGGAGCCCGCTGAAGACCTTCTACAGCAGCGTCCCGCCGATCGTCCAGCAGAACACCAGCAACGGCCGGGGCAGCTGGCTGGACTTTGCGGTGGCCTGCGACACGGCCAACTGCCACCTGTTCTCCGCCGGCGACAACGGGCAGATCTACCGCTCGCAGACCACGCTCGCGAACTTCCCCAACGGCTTCGGCAACACGGTGATCGCGCTGCAGGATGCCGATCGCAACAAGGTCTTCGAAGCGCCGCAGGTGTACAAGGTCCGCGAGACCGGGCAATACCTGCTGATCGTCGAGGCCATCGGAAGCGGCGGCCGCTACTTCCGCTCGTGGACGGCCAGCAGCCTGGGCGGCACCTGGACGCCGCTGGCCGCGAGCGAGTCCAGCCCGTTCGCCGGCGATGCCAACGTGAGCTTCCCGACCGGCAAGTGGAGCCAGGGCATCAGCCACGGGGAAATGCTGCGCACCGGGTATGACCAGAACGTCGAGATCAGCGCCTGCAACATGCGCTTCCTCTACCAGGGCCTGACGCCGGGGTCGAAGGAAAGCTACGACAAGCTGCCGTACCGCCTGGGCCTGCTCACGCAGACGAACTCGCCCTGTTCCGCCACACCCTGATGCAGATCCGCACGGGCCGCGAGGCGGCCTGTGCGAATGCTCACGGCCATCGCGCTGTTGATCTTTTGGTCATGGCGCGATCATGCAGCGCCGTCCTGGGCCGCCCACACTGTCGACGTGATGACAACGACGAGTGGGCCATGCTGCTGACGCCTTTCCGCTTCATTACGCGCATCCTCTTCAGCGACCTGAGGCTGGAACGCGACGGACAGAACCTGCACATCCGCATCGCCGCGGCGACGCCCGCCGGCGAGCCGCAAGCGCCGATCGAAACGGCCCGTGCCGAAGCGGCGCCGTCGCGGGCCGCGCTGAAGGCCCTGCTCGATCCGCATCCCCAGGCGCGCAAGGTGCTGCGCCACCTCCGGTACGTCGAGCGCGCGCTGGCCACCCAGGGCCTGGCCGTCCTGGCGGCCATGCCCGTCGAAGCGCTGGCCGTGGCGCTGAAGCAGCTGGATTCGATCGCCTCCGGCCGTTCGGACCGCCGCCTCGCGGACCTGCGTTCGAAGATGGCCGTCGCCGTCATGGAACGCTCGAACGATGCGCCCGCCGCCGACCCCGCCGATCGGCTGTCCGATTTCGTGACGGAATCCCGGCTGCTGGTCGAAGAGGCCTCGCACTCGGTGTTCATGGAGCTCGAACGGCAGTACCACGCCCTGCTTCCGCAGGAGACGATCCGCGCGTCGCTCCATGCGTCAAGGGCGGCGTCTTGACGCGTTGAAGAGCCCCCCGTCCATCGCAGGAATTGTCACCTTGGGTCAGTTCACGGCGCTTGCGGACTGGATTCAGCGCCTTCCGATTCGCGGCCACTTGCATCCTGTTGCATCGCGTCTCGTGGCGCCAACGCCCCGCGCACCGTCCGTCGATACCGCAAGTTCGATCAACTTCTCCCGGGGCCACGACTCAACAATTTCGCCAGGAATCGGAAAGCGCAGCACGTCGATCGACATGGGCGCACCGCACTTTGACGTCACCGGATCTTCACGATGAGCATGCCAATCCAACGCCCCCCACGCAGCACCGCGACAAGCGCACTGCTGTTCGCCCTGGTGCTGTCTGCCTGCGGCGGAGGCCATGGCTCTGACACTGCTGCACCGCCGGTTGCGTCAGGGCCTGCACCTGCACCTGCACCTGCACCTGCACCTGCACCTGCACCCGCACCGGCACCGGCACCGGCACCGGCACCCGCACCATCCATCACCGCCGACCTCGGCGTGTCCAATCGGCTTCTCGTCGGCCTGGGTGCCGGCAACAAGATCGCCGACATGACGAGCCAGCAGATCCAGCCGGACATCATCGACACGTATCTCGTCGGGGTGGGAGACGGTTCGTGGCCGTACTGGAACAGCCCCGACGGGGCCTACGTCACCTACGCCTCCGCGAACGCCAAGGCGGCCGGCGCCATCCCGCTGTTCACGCTCTACCAGATGGCCTCCCGGGGCGAGGGGAATCTCGCCGCCATCAACGACGCGAGCTTCATGGCCAGCTACTGGTCACAGGTCAAGCTGATGTACCAGAAGATCGGCGCGACGGGCCAGCCCACGCTCGTCAACCTGGAACCGGACTTCTGGGGCTTCCTGCTGGCAGGCGCCCCCGGTGGCGACCCGACGAAGGTGCCGGCGCGCGTGAGCACGATGAGCGAGTGCGCGAGCCTGCCGGACAACGCCGTGGGGTTCGCGAAATGCCTGTTGCAGCTCGGGCGGACTTATGCGCCCAAGGCGAAGATCGGCTTTCC
>Ga0102591_1003676_pt1 | contig 13247 bp, 4 predicted proteins | sample AraplaCol_mCL_r2_2_FD_76860 | JGI IMG/M metagenome (GOLD analysis project Ga0102591, IMG submission 76860) | Arabidopsis root microbial communities from North Carolina, USA - plate scrape MF_Col_mCL_r2 (SPADES assembly) (version 2) | ecosystem: Host-associated > Plants > Roots > Endosphere... | reverse complement strand
AGCCCCAAAGAATTCTTTCAGCCATTTTTTAAGCGCTTTTTTATCTTTATTTTGAGTAAGTAAATCATGGATCGCTACTAAAATCTGTTTTGTAGTAAATAAAGCATTGTCTACTATATCTATTCTAGCAATTCCTTTTGTAGCGTCTAACCCGTCTGTTATTCCTTCAATGATCTCAATTCGCTGAACCATGTATTCAGCTTCGCTTCTATTCTCATCCATAATATCTAGGTTATTTTTTATAGCAGACACTATAGTTGTTGTTAAACCAAGAATATCATTGATACCAAGCAACATAGGTAAATCCTCTTCTATTCATTTATAAGTTAAAAAACAGCCATTATAGTGATAATGGCTATTTGATTACATGTGGTTTCGTTTTATCGTCTTATCAACGCCACCTTGGCCATGAAATGATCTATTATCTAAGTCCAAATTTTCAATATCGATAACTTCTTCATCACTATTTTCAACATCGATAACTGCTTCATCTTCTATAGAATCAAAAGGACGTGGCAGAGGTTTAACATTTATCGCTGGTATAACTTTATTGTCTAAATCATATAATGCCTCAGCTGCCGTATGGCGGGCACTAGGGAAAAAGCTTAAACAGCTTCCAATAAAAGTTAATAACTCAGGTCTTTCTTCAGCAAAGCTTTCATCAAACTCTACAGGTGACTGTGGTTTGAATTTTGCAGTGGCTGAGCTTTTTTTAGCGGTTGTTGTCATTAATGATCTAACGTAGTTTGTAGCGTTTTTTCTGGCAATCATCTCAGGGGTATCACCCGTAGACGATACAAGCTCAACCGTATTTTTTATAACTGCACTCATGACAATGCCAAAGGAGTAAATATCGTGTTTTTGGGTCGGCGTAATTAACTCAGAAGGTATATTAAGTAATGGTTTATCAGCTTTGATATTAGCTATCCATGTTTCAGGTGGAAGATAATCGAAAGTTCCAACAAGGCTACCTACTATCGTAGTCTGCCCTTTAAATGTTCCTTTAATATCATCAGCTTTTGCAACACCTAAATCAGCTATTTTGAGACAATACTGAGTTTTACCATCCTTATCAGGGCGCACATCAAAAAAGATATTTGAAAGTTTTATATCCCGATGAGCAGTCTTTCCAATGGTATGTATATGATTTAAACCCGCCAGAAGTTCATGCGTAATTTGCATGAGGAAAGACCAATCATTTATATTTTTAATCACATCATCTTCAATCATTTTCTGCAAAGTAGTTGCATAATAAATCATAACCATATAAAAAGCGTTTTCACCAAACGAAATACCTACAAGTCGAGCAACATTTTCGTGCGCACAGTTATACAATGCGATTACTTCCCGCATTCCAGCTTTTATAGTTTCTTCAGGAGTTTGACCACTTAATTGTTTGAATTCTTTAAGTGCATACTGCATATTGTCATGATAAGCCTTATAAACGACAGAAAATGAGCCTTCACCTATTTTTTCAAATCCCTGTAAGCGGTTATAGTCTACTTCTCTAAAATCTATTCTATTTTCTAGACTTTTAATTAACTTATTATAGGCTACTGTATGTTCTTCCACTGTTGGAACTGTTTCATTTAGTTCTTTGTCATTTTCAGGCAGACTGAGTTTATCTATAACATGAGTCAAACCTGTAGATAGGTTTGAGTTATTATTGTTATTAACAGCTTCTTCAGGCGATGGGTTGATATTTGGTTGAGAAGGTTTAACAGGCGGCGCTATAACAGCTTTAACAGGCATTTCTTCTGCAGATCCTGACAATCTTGCTAATTTCTCTGTCAAGCCTGTAGATGCTGCAGGTTGTACAGCTATTTCAGAGCTTCTTTTCTGAGGCAAGTTAACATAAGGATTATAGATCTCAGCTTGTGGTTCAGATCTCGTTGCAGGTATTGCAATTTGAGATAAGTTATTATTGTTTTCCGCTGCTTGAATTGATTGCTCATCTACTATTTCAAATTTTATATTTTTACAATACGTATTTAAATAGGATAAAAGTTTTTCCTCATGTTCTCGAGGACAATCATAAAATACAATTTTATTGCAAGGTGTTTTAATATTCGCTATTGCGTTAGCTAAAGCGAGAAGTTCAGTTTGGGCATTAGCTTGATCAACATTGATTGAAATATGAAGTTCATCCACGTTATAAAGTCTAGATATTCCTGCCCCTCCCAACATAGTGTTGAAAATATATTTATTCATATTAGCAATTGAAATTTTATTGCCAACTATAAAAATCTGTTTAAAACCTTTATATCTTAATTGATTAACAAAAAACTCTAATGCTTTTTGGTCAGCTAGTCCTGTGTTATTTATATTAAAGCTATGCAATGAGAGAGCTTTTGAAATAGCTTGTGCTATTAACACAAAAGCTCGCGGACTTTCGGCAGGAATATTGCTTAAATTTAGCTTTAGCAGCTTATCACTACCACTCGTGCAAATTCGATTTAAGGATGACAGATCATTTTCTGAGTCATGTAATCTATTGTTAGACAAATCTAACTCTTCTAAACAACGATGTATAGAATAAAAAGAAAAATGATGCTTTAATGCTTCTTCAATCAACCCAATTGATATTTGATCCTCATAAGACGAACCTTTTACTTGACAGCTTTTCGTTTTATTAATGGCTATTGCCTTAATCATAACCGACTTAAGATTAGCGGTTTCTCGTAACAATGTACTAAAAATAACACCATCACTTATTTCACTTTCTAAGAATCGTAGACCTGTTACGCAGCTAGCATTTTCATCATGAGCTAAAAAATTAATAATATTATCGATATCCTGCTTATCAAAATTGCGATTAAATCCAACTAACTCAAAAGTGCCTGTTGATTTATAGATTGTACTACTGAATTTAACAGTATTATTTTTTCCATAAAATGCTACAGAATATTTTTCATCATCCAGTTTAATAATATCAAAAATTTTAGGTGACATTGCTTCAGCGACCAATCCTGTGCTTGCCATTTTCTGTGTTAAGCCTGAAGATTCTACTGAAGCCATTTTACCAGGACTTTCTATTTGCATTGCAACAGCTGTATTTTCAGCAAGTTCAGGTTTTGCTAGAGCAATCTCTGCTTCACTTTTTTCCGAAGTATTCTTATCAAAAATCTCAATCTCATCAATAAAAGTATTAGACTCTTGTAATTGCATCATTTGAGTACGAAAAGTTGATATAGGAGAATCATTAAAATCGTGAATAACAAGTTTTTTTAGGAATTTAACCTGTTTGAATTCTTCCAAAAGCGCAGTTAATTTAGCAGGGGTATAATTAGCTACTGATATATGTAATTCACCAACTTTTCCAACAGGATTACTTTCTTGAATAGTTCTTATAAATGTATGCAACAAATTACTATCAAGCTTTTTATGTACAAATCTTAACTGTTTGAGAACATTACTTCCCTGACTAAATCCAAATGCAAAACTTTTTAATTCTGTACTATCCATTCGAACACCACTTAAATCCAAACTTTGTAATGATGGCTTCTTGGCAATACTTTCGCCTAGAGCTAAAACTGTAATTGCTTGGCGATCAAAATTGATAAAACTCAAATCTAAATGTGCTAATCGTGGACATTGATCTATAATAGTTTTGTAATCTTCTTTGCCTGTTTGGTTATCCATAACATTATGCGCTAAAGATAAACTTTCTAAGTTTTGAAGCTGAGTCAACGTATCTTTAATTGATCTTAAAGACAAACTATCAACTGTATAATTAATTGCTAATTTAGTAATGCTTTTGCTTTTATTTATCTCTTTTAAGAAAAAATTAAATTGAGAATAATCACCAATTTTAGCCTGTATTAAACTTATTGATTTTATCAGCCCCTGATTTGCCAGCTTTTGTATATGTATAACAATATTTTCAACATCATCAGGCTGAAGCACAGTAAAATCGATTCCTTCCATTTTAAATTCTTTGTTTGCCGTTAATATTGCCTTAAACACTATTCTTTCCTGGTTTAAAAACACTGCTATAGTGGTATCAATATCGACAGGCACTTCATAATAATTCGACTCTCTTCTCTTTATGATATTAGGGCTGGCAGTGGCTGGCGCATAGTCCATCTCTGTATAATCTTGGTCTGGAGCAGGTGGTGCAACCAGATAAAAATGACGTGGAATACTAATATTTTCTTCTTTATTGGCCAGCTGAGATCTTTTAAATACAGGAGTACCCATTAAATAAATTTCATTTATCTTTTCATTTAATTTAGCAAATCCTGTTAATTTTGATATAAAAGCATCATTAACGTCAGATGGTTGAAAATTATAAAATAAAATTTTACCACAAGGTATTTTAATCTGCTTTATTAATTCACTTAAATTAATAAGATCTTTTTGAGCGCTAGCTGAATTAACATTAACAGAGATATGAAGTTCATCAATAGAATTAATATTAGCAGTTGTGCCTAACATAACGCTAAAAACATAGTACATATTTATAACAGAAATCTTATTACCAACCATGGAAATCTGCTTAAATTTTTTCGATTTTAATTGCTCTGCAAAAACTTCTATTGCTTTCCCAGTTAAACCGGTATTATCTATATTAAGTGTGTGCAATGATTGGCATTGATTAGCAATTTGTCCTATTACGCTAAAAGCAATTTGACTTTCATGTTCAGCAAAAAGAATATTACTTAGATTTAATTTTTGCAATTTCTCATTACCAGCTTTACAAATTCTAGATAAGGATGATAAATCTTTAACTGAGTTAGATAATTTATTATCGGATAAATCTAACTCTTCTAAATAACAGTTAGATTGGTAAAAAATGCTGGCTAAAGCTTCTTCTATCACATCAAGCACTAAGGAATCCATGGTATCATTAATAGCGATTGTTTTAATATGGGCAGGTGTAAGGCTAATTATTTTTCGTAACAATGTACTTAATATAACCCCATCATCTATTTCTGTTCGCAAAAATCGAAGACCGGTTATTCGGCTTGCATTAGCTTTAACATTAAAAAACCTAATAATGTTATCGATATCTTCTGCATCAAAACTGCTGTTAAATCCAATAAGTTCAAAAGTGCCTATTGATTTATAGACAGTACTTTTGAATCTAAGAGTATTGTCGCTTCCATAAAATGCTATAGAGTAGCTTTCATCATCTAGTTTAGTAATATCAAAAGATTTCTGCGCTACTGTTTTTTCAATATCCATGCTATCGGCAACATTCTTAGCTGGTGGCATGAAGCCAGTACAGTTTACATAGCCCGACTTATCAATATTATTCGCATTATTATTGTTAACGCTGTCAGACATTTGCTTACTAGAAATCACTGGCTGCTGATTTTGCGCCATAGTAAAAACTGTGTTTGTGAAAGCAATATTTGAATCCTCAAACTTAACAAAATCAGGAATCTGGAGAAAAAATCCTGTAGGTATTTCGACTTGTAGATTCTGCAGGTTTGACTTGCCTAAATTAACATTAAGCGTTGGTGCATTTGGAAATATAATTTCTTGTTCTTGTCCTCTAACTTGGCTTTCTACTAAAAATTCGTTATGCGGCTTTATAATATCGTTTTTATTGAAATAGTTGTTAAGATCGATACCTTCAATGACTAGTTTTGTTATATTAAGCTTTGGAATAAGTGGGAATAGATCATCTCTTAACGGTATTATGCCAATACTTGGTGTAAAATGTATCTCACCTATAGAATGGCGAGCCTTTTTAAATTCCTGTAGTGCATCTACCCAAGCTAGGGTGCTAATTTCGCCCTTAAACTCTACCAGACGTAAATTAACTTTTGGCTTACTATGAGCATCAGGCCCAAAACTAAAAAATGCTTTCAATGCAGCTTTTTTGAATCCACATTCGCTCATAATTAATGAATGTAATTTATGTTGATAAGCACATTTTCCTATGGTTTCGCCTAATTTGCGTCCAAGCTGCGCTTCGTCGGAAAATTGGTTGTAACTTAAATTTAAGTTAGTTAATTGGGTAAGGTGGGGTACGATCTCGCATAAAGCATTACCTGAATTACCATCCAAATTATTATGAGCCAAAGATAAATTGGTCAACGTTACCAATTCTTTTAAGTGGTTTGCAATCAAGTCAATATGTAAACGATTTGTTAAATTACTTGTTTCTTGAGTTTCACTAATTTCAAGTTCTTTAATCTTTCCTGCTTGAACCATACCAGCTAATAAACTTTGAATAAGTGTATAATCACCAAAATTACATTTGTTGAATTTTAATCTTTCTAATGCTGAATTGGCCTGCATCAATCTAATAATACTAGCAATATCTTGTGAGTTTAACGCGTTAAAATCGATGCCATCAAATACGAGAGTATTAAAAGGTTTTGTGATCTCTAAAGAAAATTTATCTGAACCGTCAGGATTTGGAAAAATTAATTTAGTACCATTAGTGCTTGAAATAGATTTACAGACTTGCTTAACATTTTCATATGGCATAGGAAAGGCCTCATTTCATAAGTGATTTTTATATAATAGATACGAATTCTGTTTACTAGCAACCAAAATCCGTTTCGGGAAAGTTTTCAATTATTTGATACATAATTGAAAACTAATTTGAGCGGTCCGTAATATGAGCTTATCATCTTGTACAAAAATAGCGCAAGCCAAAAATAAAAAATTATATTTTAAGAAAAACCTGCTTAGATTATGCAAAAATTAATTAAAATATTATTCATTTTTCAAAACAATGCGATAGCGTGCTTCATTTCGCTGTAATTTCTCTAAAGCTGCGTTAACATCACTCATTGCCATCACTTCAGTTCTAGCCGCAATTTTGTGACGTGCCGCAAATTGTAGCATTTCAGCAATTTCTGGACAGCTACCAATGTTGCTACCGTAAATACTTTTGCGGCCAAGGATTAAAGAAAAAATGGGAATGCTCACGGGTATGGTTAATCCACTGAGAAAACATAATTTTCCTTTTGGACGTAATGCATTAACATAAGCAGCCCAATCTAAATTTGTAGTTGTTGTCACTAAAATAAGATCCATCGAATTAGCTGCTTTTTTCAAAGCATTTGGATCAGCGCTATTAATAAAATAATCAGCACCCAATGTTTGCGCTTCGTGTGCTTTGGATGGTGTTGATGAAAAAGCCGTTACTTCACAGCCAAATGCACGCGCAAATTGCAAAGCCATGTGGCCTAATCCGCCGATCCCAATTACACCAACACGCATATTTGGATTTGTTATATGCTGTCGCAAGGGTGAATATACTGTTATGCCACCACAAAATAATGGTGCTACTGTTTCAGAACTTAATTCATGAGGAATTACAAAAGCGAAACGACTATTAACACGAATGGAATCTGCAAAACCACCGTAATTACCTAAACAAGTAGCTTGCTCATTTTTACACTGATTTTCTTCACCACGCATACACCATTCGCAATGGCCACAAGAATAACTCTGCCAACCAATACCTACTCGCTGCCCTATTTGCAAATGTTTAACATGCTTACCCAATTGCGTAACAACTCCTACAATTTCATGGCCTGGAACGCATGGATAACTGTTACTATTCCAATCATTATTCACAATATGCAAATCACTATGACAAATAGCACAATGTGTGATTTTAACTTCTACATCATCATCACTTAAAGGTTTAGGCTCATAGGAAAATTTTTGTAATGGTTGTTTAGCGCCCAAAGCTGCATAGCAGTGAATAGTCATGTAAAGCTCTCCTAAGATAATTACTTAAGCAAGATTTTCTAAAAAAACTTTTAAATCTTTATCCAATTCGGCTGAAATAGTAATTTTCTTTTTACCACTTAAATTAAAACTAATTTTTGCAGCGTGTAGAAATAATCGTTTACAGCCTTGCTGTCGCATGATTTTATTAAAATCTTTATCACCATATTTTTCATCGCCTACGATAGGATGTCCTACATGTAACGCATGCACACGGATTTGATGCGTACGCCCTGTTAATAATTTAGCTTCAACTAAAGTCGCTTTGGGGAATTGCTGAATAATGCGAAATTCGGTCGCTGCTGGTTTGCCGTCGGAACTGACATTGACGATCCGTTCCCCTGATTTTAATTCATTTTTTTTAAGGGGAGCATCAACAAGTTTAATTTGTTTAGGCCATTGGCCACGTACTAAAGTTTGATAAATCTTTTCAACTTTGCCGCTGCGCATCAGTTCATGCAATTCTTTCAGCGCGCTGGATTTTTTGGCTAAAACTAAACAGCCTGATGTATCTCTATCCAAACGGTGCACTAACTCTAAAAATTTGGCCTGTGGACGCATGGCGCGCAACGCTTCGATTACCCCTAAGCTGATACCACTACCACCATGGACAGCCATACCGGCAGGTTTATTGATAATAACGATATCGTCATCTTCAAACAAAATCCTATCTTGCAACAAGTTCTTAACATTCCGGGAAGGCTTAGTTGGCGTTGACGGCTCAGCAAGTCGTACCGGCGGTACTCGGATAACATCCGATTCTTGCAAACGGTAGTCTGGCTTGATCCGCTTCTTATTTACCCTAACTTCTCCTTTACGTACGATTCTGTAGATTAAGCTTTTAGGCGCACCTTTAAGCTTGGTTATTAAGAAATTATCGATTCTCTGTCCAGCATGGTTAGCATCTACAGTTAGCTGTTGGACGGAAGTTTTATTTTGATCGTGCTTCATACTAGGTACCTTATTATATAAGTGGTCATGCCAGCGAAGGCTGGCATCCAGAGAAACGAAGTGCAGAATAATAACATGATCACAAAGCTAATTACTGCTATCCTCACCCTATCGCCTTAAAGGTAGAGAGGAGCTAGATTTCAGCTTTCGCTGGAATGACATATAAAAGCCTTGCCGTAACAGGAAATGTTGTTATAATCACAAGGTTATTTATGAAAGTAGTTGATTGAATTCCTACTCTGCGTATCGCTGATGCGCCCATAGATAGCCAGGTAAGGTAGTTCCTGCCCTATTGTTAAATACTGCCGAATTTTTACATTATTAATTTTAGATGAATTGTGGCGGCAGTTAGCGCCCAAGTCAATTGAATAAAAACTAGGCTCCTAAGACTTACTTAAAAAAGCTGGGCCCATCCACAAATTACTTGGTTATAACTTAACGATAGAGTTAACGAATTTAGGTATTAATGCGATGCAAATTTATGTGAACTACATACATAACATAAGCAACCGCCCTGGCGGTGCCCGCTGCACGCTATCATTCTCTACGTTCCCTATAATAATGAACCAGTAAGGCATTTACACGCTTCCGAGTGGATTGGAACATACTACAAGTGAGTCCTGATGAGCCATAAACTTAATTAGGATCACAACTATGAATAGAATGCTTATCAATGCTACCCAGCAAGAAGAAATTCGGGTAGCTCTCGTTTCTGGCCAAATTCTGCTGGATTTAGATATTGAACATTTAAGCCAAAAAAGAGCTAACATCTTCAAAGGCAATAAATCAAATATCTACAAAGGCAAAATCACTCGCATCGAACCTAGCTTAGAAGCTGTATTTGTCGACTACGGCGCAGAACGTCATGGTTTTCTTCCTTTCAAAGAAATTGCACCTGAATATCTCAGAGCTGACCAACGCAATTTAGAAAGACCTAACTACCGTGATGGCTTGAAAGTTAATCAAGAGATTCTTGTTCAAATTGAAAAAGAAGAACGTGGCAATAAGGGCGCAGCACTCACCACTTATATTAGCTTAGCCGGCTGCTACTTGGTTTTGATGCCTAACAATCCTGGCGCTGGCGGTATTTCACGCCGTATTGAAGGCGACGATCGTACTGACATGCGCGAAGTCATCGCTTCATTAGAAATTCCAGAAGGTATGGGATTAATTATCCGTACCGCTGGCGTTGGTAGAAGCTATGAGGAATTACATTGGGATTTAGGCGTATTATTAAAATTATGGGGTGCGATTCAAACCGCTTTCAGTGAACGCCCTGCTCCATTCTTAGTACATCAAGAAAGCGACATTATCATGCGCGCGATTCGCGATTATCTGCGCAAAGATATTAATGAAATCATTATCGATAGCCCAAGCGTTTTTGCACGTGCTCAGCAGCAAATCAGTTTAATTCGTCCAGACTTCAGCGATCGCTTGAAATTATATCGGGACACATCGCCACTTTTCAGTCGTTTTCAAATTGAAAATCAAATTGAGTCTGCTTTTCAACGCGTTGTACATTTACCGTCAGGCAGCACGATTGTTATCGACCACACGGAAGCATTAGTTTCCATTGACATCAACTCGGCAAAGGCAACTAAAGGCGGCGATATTGAAGAAACCGCATTAAGCACTAACTTAGAAGCAGCCGACGAAATTGCAAGACAATTACGTTTACGCGACTTGGGCGGTTTAATTGTTATCGACTTTATCGATATGGCCTCCAACCGAAATCAACGCTTAGTTGAAGACCGTTTACGTGAAGCTTTAAAAATCGATCGCGCACGTGTACAAGTTGGCCGCATTTCACGCTTTGGTTTGTTGGAAATGTCGCGTCAACGTTTACGTCCTTCCTTAGTTGAATCCACATTAATTACTTGCCCACGTTGTAGCGGTCAAGGTACGTTACGCACCATTGAATCGTTGGCGCTTTCGATTATGCGAATCATTGAAGAAGATGCATTAAAAGAAAAAACCGCTCGCGTACAGGCGCAATTGCCAGTGGATGTTGCGACTTATTTACTTAATGAAAAACGTGCGGCATTACATCAGATTGAACAACGCAGTAAAGTCCAAATATTAATTATTCCAAATCCACATTTGGAAACGCCACACTATAAAATCACGCGTATACGCACCGATGATTCAAGCTCACAAACGGAAGGCACCATTAGTTACACCATGGTTGAGCAACATTTTGATGAAATTGCATTGCCAAGCACAACACCGCAATTAATTGATGAACCCGCCGTTGCGATTAAAAATATTGTGGGCACTGCTCCGGCAGCAAAACAAAAAACAGGTATTTTTGGTCGTATTTTAGCGAGCTTGTTCCACACAACGAAACGTGAAACACCTGTAGCGCCAAAAGCAGCCGATAAATCACGCTCGAAAGACGAGCGTCCTTCCAATCGTGAAGGCGGACAACATGGCAGACGTCATCAACAACAAAGACATCATCAACAACGTGACGCACGTAACGGTGAAAATCGCGAACGTGATAACCGTGAAGGACGTGAAGGTGGTGGCGGTAGACGTAATAATCAAAGACGTCGTGGTCATGGCCGCAACAACCGTCGTGGCGGTGGTAATGGTGGTGGATATCAACAACAGCAACAACAATATCAGCAACAAACGCCTGCTGCTGCGCCACAAGAACAATTTAAAGATGAACGCAATAAACAGCCAGCCAATATTCAGGCAGAAAAACCAATGGCAGCGCCTGTTATGCCAACAGCAGGAGCACCGGCTGAAAACATTTTACCAATAGCGACTCATGAAAAACCTGTTGCACAACATGTTCCAGCTGAAACACATGAACAGCCTATTGTCATAAATCAACCTATTGAAGAAATTAAGGAAGTAGTAAAACCTGTTGCGAGCAATGTCGGACTTTCCGATCGCACAAAATTAGTGAGCAACCGCACCGGTCGACCTAGCACACGTCGTTTCGGTGGCAGCGCGCAAACACGTCCTCGCGGTGATTACGTTCCACCTGCTGGAACCAACCAAGAGGAATTATTGGAATCGCCATATAGTCTTGCTGAAAAAGCAGATGAGATTATACCGGCGTTCTCCAATGAACATGCCCACTCCCAAAATGGAGGAAATAACGATAATAATAAATCGGGCTAATGGATGAGAAGTAAAACTTTGGGGGCCTTGTGCCCCCATTTTTTTAATTAGTTTGAAAAATATCTTTATCTACTATTTAACGTCTGCTATTTAACAAACCTTAATTTATATTAAAAGCTTTACTTTGCGGTAACAACTGAATCGAAGGATACCATTCAGCTAAAGATTTCTGAATTGCTTCAAATAAAAGGGGCATATCCAATTGATTTTGATAAGCTAATTTTGCAAAATTACTAGCCCACATGTCTATCAACTCACCTTGCCTATTCATCAAAGCTATTAGCTTATCATTATTTGTTTGCCTTAGACCTGGATATTCATAAGGATAAAGCATATGCTCTTTGAACCAATTTGTAAGCTGACGTGCACTTTCTACAACTTCACCTTTAATTTTTACAGTGCTACCGTTTCTATTTTCTTTATGATAACCAATAGACATTGGCATATAGCCGCCAGCATATGAATGATCGTATCTATCATGAGCTAATGCCTGTTCCCAGTCTATAATGCCATGAATAATTAAATCCAACATCATTTGGTGAATAATAAATGATGCTGGATTGCGTACGCATTCTGTTCCAAATAGTAAATATGTGATATTGATTAAAGCTTTTACAACTATTTTTTTCGGCATGATATTGATCGTACCTAAGCATTTTTTTATATCTATACGGTTAGTATTATATTCACCTATTGTTTCTGCTCCGTTCAAAATCTGCCTTATCCAAAGCGCAATTTCACCGTCATTAATTTCCACTTGCTGTTGATTTCTCAAATCTTTATTAATTATTGATTTAATTTCTACTATCAAAGCATAAACTTCTCGGTAATTACCAAGATTAGCGACTAAATCAGTTCTTGCACCATTGGTAGTAATTTCTTGTTTTTCAAGCGCCTGAAATGCTGAAAATTTAAACCTCCAACCACGCGAAAAAACCTCCCCACAAATTTTATTACCTTGTTCTTGTCGCATCTGGTGTATGCTTCGTTTTTGAGAACGATTAGCCAAGCGTAAATTAGCTACAAAACTATTAGCATTTTCGCTAAAAAAAGTATGCTGTTGTGGTAACGTGACTCGTTCACAAGCGATTAGAAACACTTTTCGAAATGCAGCGAATGCTTCGATAAAATTCTCTGCTAATAAATTAGGCGCTGATTGGAAGCGCACCTTTAATTCAGCCTGTAACCTTTCTACAGAATAACGTAAATATTTTTTAAAATCTGGATATATATGTTCTAATTTTCGGAAGGGACTTTTTGATAAATCTGCAGTATTAAATAAATATTCACCTGTTGAAGTATTATTAGAAAGCTTGCCATTAATGATTTCAAGAGTAGAAATTTTTGATAATGAGCTATCGGCTTGGCTTGCCAAATCTTCTATAACAAGGCTGTCACAATAGTTTCGTACTAAGCTATGTCGATATTCATTCCAAAGCACATGAGGAAAGTTTCTCTCA
>Ga0102591_1003673_pt1 | contig 13256 bp, 11 predicted proteins | sample AraplaCol_mCL_r2_2_FD_76860 | JGI IMG/M metagenome (GOLD analysis project Ga0102591, IMG submission 76860) | Arabidopsis root microbial communities from North Carolina, USA - plate scrape MF_Col_mCL_r2 (SPADES assembly) (version 2) | ecosystem: Host-associated > Plants > Roots > Endosphere... | reverse complement strand
ATCGAATCCGGCGGCTTCCGCGGCAATCGTCTGTTCGACCGCATTGTTGATGACCTGGTGGGAGGTCTGATGATAGCCGCGCTGCTGCGCCAGAATGAAGACGCCGAATTCCATGGGATGTAGTCCTCCGCCACGTTTGCTGGATCAAAGTTACGGCCTTGAGATTTTTCGAACAATGGGCGTAAGCTGAGCATCTCTTTTGCAGAATCTGAAAAGATCGATGAATCGCCTCCAGGCCATGGAATTGTTCGTCAGCACCGTTCGCGAAGGCAGCTTCTCCGCCGCCGGGCGTCGGGTCGGGCTCTCGCCGGCGTCGGTGTCGCGCTATGTCGGGGAGCTTGAGGCCCAGCTCGGGGTACAGCTGATCAACCGCAGCACCCGGCATCTCGGACTGACCGAGGCGGGTAAGATCTTCTTCCAGCGCACCGAGCAGGTGCTGCACGGCATCGAGGATGCCGAAGCCGCGGCGCTCGCCTTGCAGAGTACGCCGCGCGGGACGCTGCGGGTGCACTCGCGGACGCTGTTCGGCATCAAGGTGCTGTCGCCACTGATCCCGCAGTTCCAGAAGCTCTATCCGGAGCTGAAGGTCGAGCTGCGGCTGTCGGAGCGGCGCGTTCAGCTTCGCGAGGAGGAGTTCGACATCGACTTCCAGATTGCCGCGCCCAAGGATCCCGGCCTGATGCAGCGCAGGTTGGTGCGGAGCGACCGCATCCTCGTGGCCTCGCCGGACTACGTTGCGCGCATGCCACGACTCCGCGGGCCCGACGATCTCGCCGGGCACAACTGCCTGACCTATTGGATGGGACCTGACGACGTGGTGTGGAAGTTCATGCGCAAGAGCAGGCTGCGCGAGATCGTCGTACCGTCCTCGTTCAGCAGCAACAACGGCATCATCCTGTGCGACCTCGCAGTGCGAGGGCACGGCATTGCGCTGCTCGACGACTACACGGTCGCGGACGAAGTGAAGGGTGGGCGGTTGGTGCGTCTCTTGCCGAGCTTCCGCGTCACCAACTCGACCTTCGACGAGGGCATCTACGCCACGTTCCAGCAGGCCAGCTATCTGCCGGAGAAGATCCGGGTGTTCGTCGACTATATGGCCGAGAGCGTGCCGCGGTTGATCAAGCGATCGGCCTAATGTCACGCAGCGCCGTCAGCGCGTGCCAAACCTGTGGGCCGGCAGCCCCTTCACGCCGAGACCCTCGACGGCGAACAACCCGCCGGCGCCTGGACTGTCGTCGGCGAGATGGGTGCTGCACGAGATCGACGTCACGTAGAGGATATCGAGGCCCGGGCCGCCGAAGGTCGCGCTGGTCGGATGCCGGACCGGCATCTCGATCTTTCGCACCATTGTTCCGTCAGGCGCGAACCGCGCGATGGCGCCGATCCGCACCAGCACGGTCCATAGATGGCCGTCCGCATCGACTGTTGCGCCGTCGCCGCCGGAGCCGTGCGCATCCATCTCGGCGAAGACGCGCTTGTTCAAGAGGGGGCCGTCGCAGCGATAGTCGTAAGCCCAGATCACGCGCCGCGCGGTGTCGGCCAGATAGAACGTCCGGCCGTCAGGGCTGAAGCAGGGACCGTTGGTCACGGCGAGATCGGACTCGAGGTGTTCGATCGCACCCGCTTCATCGATGCGATAAAGGCCGCCGAGTGGCTTTTCATCCTCGGCCCGCCCGCCCTGCATCGTGCCGGCGACGAAACGTCCGAACGGATCGGCCTTGCCGTCGTTCAGGCGGAGCATCGGATGATCGAGGCCGATTGAGGGGCCTGCGGTCAATTCCCGCGTCCCGAAATCGTAATGCGCGAAGCCGTGACGCAAGGCCAGCACCGCGCGGTCGTTCCGCGCCAGGGCCAGCGAACCGATCGGGGCGGGCACCTGATGTTCCTCGATCGCGCCGGTCGCAGGCGACAGTCTTCGGATCGATCCTGCGAGCGAATCGATCCAGATCAGCGACTGGGTCCGATCGTCCCAGACCGGGCTCTCGCCGAGCTGATCCGTGGTCGTTCCGACCCGAGTGATGTGCGGGGTTGCATTCATCGGAGCACCTCGTGGATCCCCTCGGCAGAGCAGGCTTGACCGATCGGTCGGCGAAAAACTACGTTCATTTGCACGGATGCTCTGTGTCAGGTCAGATTGCGGGTTCAATGGTTGAATTGTCGACGACAAAGGACGGAGTGGCCAACCAGGCGGAGGCGTCCGATCGCGTCCTCCAGATTCTCGCGGAAGCCGGGCGGCTGTTTGCCACCAAGGGTTTCGACGGCACGTCGATGCGCGACATCGCGATGGCCTGCGGCATCTCGAAATCGCTGCTGTATCATCATTTCTCCAATAAGGACGAGATCTACGCGCGTGTTGCGGTCGGATCCACGCTGGAACTTTACCTGTTCGTGCGCGATCGCATTCCCGATGCTCCGCCGTCGCAGAAGATCCGCGCCTTCATGGTCGCCACCGCCGAATATTTCCGGCGCTATCGCTGGGCTTGGATCGCGTCGACGACCGCATTCTGGAACGATCCCGACCGACACCGGCAGAAGGAGCGGCTGACGCGCCGCGACCGGTTCGAGAACTTCCTGCGCGGACTGATCCAGGAAGCGATCGACGCCGGCGAGATCCGCAAGCTCGATGTTCCCATGACCGGGCGGTTGATCCTGTCGTCGCTCAACTGGATGCATCGGTGGTACAATCCCAACAAGTCGGCGACGCCGGAGCAGATCGCCGATATCTTCTTTGACATGGTGTTCAACGGCCTGCGGAATGACGGATCCGTCAGCCCGCCGATCGTTGAACCACCGAAGTCGCCCCGACGAAAGGCGCGCTAGGCGAGCAGTTTCAGTCGAGCGCGATGTGCTGCGCCGTGATCACTGGCCCCCACAGAGCTGCGTCCTTGGTCAGCTGCGTATCGAGCAGTTGCGGCGGCCCGAGGTCGGCCCGCAAGCCGTCGATCTCGAGCTGTTTGGCAATCTCGGGCTTTTGCATCGCGGCGTTGGCGGCTGCATTCAGCCGTTCGATCGCCTCGCGCGGGGTGCCGGCCGGCGCATGCAGCGCAGTCCAGAATGATGCCGAGAGCTCGGGGTAGCCTGAGTCGGCAAACGTTGGCACATCGGACAGGTTCGGCATGCGCTTGTCGGTGGAGACGGCGAGCAGTCGAAGCTTGCCGGCCTTGACGTGCTCGATGATGGCGGCAGGCGTTGCGAAATTGAGGTCGCATTCCCCCGACAGCAGTTCCATCACCGATGCCGGATTGTTGCGATAGGCGACATCGGTGACTGAAAAGCCCATCGATTTCCCCATCATGATCCCGAACAAGTGTGTCACGCTGCCGGGACCGAGCGTGGCATAGAACATCGGTTTGTCGCGGCCCTTGGCGTAAGCGACAAAGCTCTTCATGTCGGTGACGGGCATTTTCGCATTCACGGTCAGCGACAGCGGGCCGTTGCAAAGCATGGCGACGGAAGCGAAATCCGCCAGCTTGTAGGGCAGGTTTTTGCGCAGCAGCACGTTGAGCGAGATCGGGCCGGTGCCACCGGCGAGCAGCACCGAGCCATCTTTGACTGCGCGCGCCACATATTGCGATCCGACGATGCCGTTGGCGCCCGGCTTGTTGTCGACCAGCACGGGCTGGTCGAGCACCTCTGACATCCCCTTGGCGATGGAACGCATCAGGCTGTCGATCGAGCCGCCGCTCCCATAGGGCACAATGATGAAGACGGTTTGTGACGAGCGCGCGCTCACGATCGCAGGTGCAGCAAAGGGCGCGACGATGGCGCCGGCCATGAGCGTCGCGGCCTGACGTCGGCTGATCTTGGTCATGGCGGTTCCTCCCCGGGAATATGTTGTCGCGTTGACGCAAATCTATGGCCCGACCGATCGGTCAGTCAACAGGACAAAATCCGCAACTATTGCCAGACGTGGAGCTTAGTGATATCAGCACATCGACTGACCGATCGGTCAGGCGGTGATAACGCCGCCGTCCGGACGTCGAAGTACCAAGATCAAGCAAGAGCCAGGAGGAAGCCATGTCCGACGATATCGTGACGCTCGAAATATCCGACCACATCGCAATCGTGACGCTGAACCGTCCTCCGGTGAATGCGCTCAATCGTGCAATGCGCGATCGGATCGTTGCAGTGTTCGACGAGATTTCCGAGCGCAGCGACGTGCGCGTTGCGATCCTCACCGGCAACGGCAAGGTGTTTTGCAGCGGCGCCGATCTGAAGGACCGTCCGGATCCGTCGAAGGTCGGCGCGTTCCACGATCACAACCGCATCACCCGCGAGACCGGGAACTGCATCCGCGAGTGCTCCAAGCCGGTGATCGCCGCGATCAACGGCGTCGCGCTCGGTGCCGGCCTCGGCCTGATGGCGTCCTGCGACATCTTCTACGCGTCGGAAGAAGCCGTGTTTGGCATGCCCGAGATCAATGTCGGCCTTGCCGGCGGTGCGGCGATGCTCAACACGCTGTTCGGCAAGTCGCTGATGCGCCGCATGTTCTTCACCGGCGTCCGGATCCCTGCGGCCGAGCTTTATCGCCTCGGCATCATCGAGGCCTGCACCGGCAAGGAGGAACTCATGCCCGAAGCGATGAAGGTCGCGCGCGAGATCGCGGCCAAGAGCCCGATCGCGATGGAGTATGCCAAGAATGCGGCCAACATGGTCGAGCTGATGCCGCCGCGCGACGCCTATCGCTTCGAGCAGAACATCACCATGGCGCTGTCGAAGACCGAGGACGCCAAGGAGGCGCGGATGGCGTTCCTGGAGAAGCGCGCGCCGGTGTTCAAGGGGCGCTGACGATGCGACCGGGAGAAGGTCTCGACGCGTTGATGATGCCGCGCTCGATCGCGATCATCGGCGCGTCGCAGGATGCGACCAAGATCGGCGGCCGGCCGGTGGATCTGCTGCGGCGCTACGGCTATGCGGGCAAGATCTACCCCGTGAACCCGAAGGCGGACGTGGTTCAGGGCCTTCAGGCCTACGCATCGGTGAGCGCGCTGCCTGAGGCGCCTGATCTTGCGATCGTCGCGATCGATGCCGAGAGGGCGCCCGAAGCGATCGAGCAGTGCGCCGAGCGCGGCGTGCGCAGCGTTGTCGTGTTCTCGTCCGGTTTTGCCGAGCTTGGCGAGCAGGGCCGCGCGATGCAGAATCGGCTGCAAGCGGCAGCGCGCCGGACCGGCATGCGGCTGCTCGGTCCCAACTGCCTCGGCGCGGTCAGCATTCCCGAACGGGCCATTGCGACCTTCTCGATCGTGCTCGAGCACAGTATGCCGAAGGCGGGCTCGCTCGGCATCGTGTCGCAAAGCGGCAATCTCGGCAGCTACACCATGCGCATGGCGAGCGATCGCGGCGCTGGCATCAGCCGCTTCATGACCACCGGCAATGAGTGCGACATCGATATTGCCGACGGCATCGCCTGGCTGGCCCGCGATCCCGAGACCAAGGTGATCCTGTGCTGTTTCGAAGCCTGCCGCGATGCGGGCCGGCTGATCGCCGCGCTGACCGAGGCGCGCGATGCCGGAAAGCCGGTCATTGCGCTGAAGGTCGGCACGTCGGAGGCGGGACAGGCCGCGGCGGCGTCCCATACCGGTGCCATGGCGGGATCGGATGCGGTGTTTGACGCGCTGTTGGCGCGGTACGGCGCGGTGCGGGTGCGCAGCATCGAGGAATTGATCGATCTCGGGCACGCCGCCTCCATCCTGTTGCCGGATCGGCTGCCGAAGGGGCCGCGCCTCGCGGTCGTGACGGCGTCAGGTGGCTTTGGCGTATTGCTTGCCGATGCTGCACAGGCTGTTGGCCTGTCATTGCCGGAGCTGAGTGAAGTGACGCAGCGTGCGATCCTTGAGCTGGTGCCGTTTGCGTCGGCGCGCAATCCGGTCGATGCGACCGCGCAGATGTCGAGCCGGCCCGACATGCTGCAGAAGATCCTGTCGGCGGTGGTGGCTGACGACCGCACGGATGTGATCGTGCTGCCGCTGCCGTTCTCGCTCCACATGCCGCGATTGCGCTCTGTCTATATGGAGACGCTGCGCCATATTCGCGTGCAGTATCCCGATCGTCCTGTCATTTTGTGCGTCGAGGGGCCCCCGGACGCGCTCGCCGAGTTGCACGCGATGGGCTATCCGACCATTCCGAGCTTTGACGGCTGCTGCGCCATCGTCGCGGCCTTGGCGCGCTTGCAGGCGCTGGCGACTGCGCCGAAGGAGGCGAGCCCGCCCGCCATCGCCAAGGCGGCGCCGCTGAAGGCGGATGCCTTCCGGCATGAGCTTGGCGCGAAGCATGCGCTTGCGGAGGTCGGTATCCCCGTGCTCGCCGAGCAACTGGTATCGAATGCCGACGCGGCGGCGCGAGCGGCGTGTGAGATCGGCTTCCCCGTGGTCTTGAAGATTGCCTCGCCGGATCTTCCGCACAAGACGGAGGTCGGAGGAGTGGCTGTCGGCCTGCGCTCCGAAGAAGAGGTACGACAGGCCCATGCCCAGATGCTGGCGCGTGTCGCCGACAAGGCGCCGCGTGCGGTGATCGATGGCGTGATCGTTGCGCCGATGGCCCAGGGCCTGTCCGAGCTGATCCTTGGCAGCCGGATCGATCCGGTGTTTGGCCCTGTCGTGATGGTCGGCCTCGGCGGCATCTTTGCGGAGATCGTGCAGGACACCGCCGTGCAGATGGCGCCCGTCAGCGAGACGCAGGCGATGGCGATGCTAAGATCGCTCAAGGCGTTCGCGGTCCTCGACGGGGCGCGTGGACGGCGCCGCACGGATCTGAAGGCCGCGGCGCGGGCGATCACGGCGTTGTCGCGCTTTGCGGTCGCGCAGGCGAACGCGGTGTCGGAAATCGACATCAATCCGCTGCTGCTGAAAGCGGACGGCGAGGGCGCCGTCGCGCTCGATGCGTTGCTGGTCCCGCACACCAGGAAGGCAACGCAAGACCACTGAACACATCGATCAACAAGAACCGCGAAGTCGGTTCAATGATTTGTGGGGAGGAACTCGTGATGAAGCTCAATACCCGTCTTCTCAACATCGCCGTGATGCTGGGAGCACTGCTGATGTTGGCAACACCGCTGCGCGCGCAGGGCGTGTCCGGTGATGTGATCAAGATCGGCATCATGAACGACCAAAATGGTCCCTATGCCGACAATTGCGGGCCGGGCGCAGTGGCCTCGGCGAAACTCGCGATCAGCGATTTCGGCGGTGCCGTTAATGGCAAGAAGATCGAGCTCGTTGTCGCCGACGACCAGAACAAGCCCGATGTCGGTGTTGCCATTGCGCTGCGCTGGCTCGACAATGAGGGCGTCGACGCCATCGTCGGCTGCTCGGCCTCGTCGATCGCGCTCGGCGTCGCGGACATCATGAAGGCGCGGAAGAGGCCTTACATGCTGGCGGGCACGGCCGGTTCGTTCTTCACCAATGACAAATGCTCGCCGATGACCACGCAATGGATGGTCGACACCTATGCGCAACCGAAGGCCACGGTGAAGGCGCTGCTGTCCCAGGGCGTCGACACCTGGTTCTTCCTGACCGTGGACTACGCTTTCGGCAAGGGCTGGCAGGCCGACGCCACGAACTTCATCAAGGCCGGCGGCGGCAAGGTGGTGGGATCGGTACTGCACCCGCTCAACTCGTCCGATTTCTCGTCGTTCCTGCTGACGGCGCAGGCGAGCGGCGCGAAGGCGATTGCGCTCGCCAATTCCGGATCTGATTTCGGCAATGCCATCAAGCAGGCGCAGGAATTCGGCCTGTCGCAGAAGCAGCTGCTAGTGCCGCTCGGACTCATGATCAACCAGGCGCAAGGGATCGGGCTCCGCGACCTGCAGAACGTGCGCCTGACCACGCCGTTCTATTGGGACATGACTTCCGAGACGCGCGCCTTTTCCAAGCGTTTTAGCGAAGCGTCCAACGGCCAGATCCTAAACGAAGCCAAGTCCGCCACCTACAGCGCGATCACGCATTACCTCAAGGCGATCGCGGCCACGGGCACCGACGATGGCGAGGCCGTGATGAAGCAGATGAAGAAGACGCCGATCAACGATTTCGAGATGAAGGATGTGAGCATCCGGGCCGACGGCCAGGTGATGCGGCCGCTCTACGTGGCTCGCATCAAGACGCCGGCCGAGTCGAAATACGCCTTCGACTATTATGAGATCACGGGGACCATTCTGGCCGAGGACGCCTGGCGGCCGGCCTCGGAGAGCGCCTGCGATCTGCTCAAGACGCAGTGATCGGAAGAAGCGGGACGACGCCGGCCGCCGGCGCAGCTGGTGTCGACCCAAGGTTCAGCTAACGCGGGAAATCGACATGACTGGCATTGATACGGCGCAGCCTGCAACGGCCACGGCCGGCGAATTGTCCGGCGAGGCCTATCGGGTGGCGATACGTCGTTGGCTGCGTGCCAACCTGCCGGCGAGCTTTCGCAGCGACAGTGCGGCCTTCGCGTCGCCGAGCCTGCAGCAATCGATTGAATGGGAAGCCGCGCTGTATCGCGCCGGGCTTGCCGGCATCACCTGGCCGAAGGCTTATGGCGGCCATGGCCGGACGTTGCGGGAGCACCTGATCGCCAACCAGGAGATCGGCGCGCTCGCGATGCCAGAAAGCGTCAATTCGATCGGCAAGGAGCTTGCCGGTCCGATCATTCTTGCTGTCGGCACCGAGGAGCAGAAGCACCGCTTCCTGCCCGCGATCCTCGAGATGCGGGATATCTGGTGCCAGGGCTTTTCCGAGCCGGAAGCGGGCTCGGACCTGGCGGGTCTGCGGACACGCGCGACCCGCGACGGCGACATTTGGCGGATCACCGGTCAGAAGATCTGGACCAGCGGGGCGTATCGCGCCCAGCGCTGTCTGGTGCTGGCGCGGACCGGACCGCTGGAGGACCGCCATCGCGGCCTTGCGATGTTCGCGGTACGCCTCGATGCCAAGGGCGTCCGCGTGCGGCCGATCAAGTCGATCGACGATCGCGAGAGCTTTTGCGAGGTGTTCTTCGACGACGTCGAGGTGCTGCAATCCGACGCGCTCGGCGCACCCGATGAAGGCTGGAACGCAGCGATCCGCGTGCTCGAAATCGAGCGGGCGACCAACCGTATGTACCGGTCGTGGCGCTTCGAGAACGAACTTCGCCATCTAATTGCGGCCTGCAAAAGCGATCCGGCGCTGGCGCAGCTGGTCGCGAACCCGCGTTACGAGGCCAAGATCGGCGAGGTCGTGGTCGATATCGAGGTGCTGAAGGCGCATGTCGAGACAGCGGTCGACGCGCTGGCCAACGGCGACAAGATCGGTGCGCGCGGCAGTCTCGCGAAACTGCACTGGAGCGAGGCACATCAGCGCTTTGCCGCGCTCGCACTGGAGCTGTTGTCGCAAGCGTCGTTGCCGCAGCTTCCGGCCGTGCAGATCGCGCGCCGCCGCTTCGAGGCGATCTATCTGCAGGCGCGCGCCGAGACGATCTACGCCGGTACCACGGAAATTCAGCTCGGCATCATCGCCGACCGAATCCTGCAGCTTTCGAAAGGTAAGTGATGACGACTTTGATCGGCGAAGGATTGCAGCCGAGCGAGTTCGCGGTGACGGCGGCTCGCGCGGTGGCGGATTGCGCGGCGCTTGGTCCGCGCGAGCAGGCGAAGCACCTCGCCAATGACGGGCTGCTGGGCGTGATTGCGTCGGAAGAGGTCGGAGGGCTCAATTTGCCGCTGGCCTTTGCGGTCCCGGTGGTCGCAGCGGCCAGCTCGGGCCTGCTTAGCTTTCCCCTGATGGAGGTGCTGTTGCTGTCGCGCGCGCTGAAGGAGGCGCTGCCGCGTGCGGCAGGGGCGGTCGTGTCCGGCGATATGCTGGCGACGATCGCATGGCAGGGCAGCGTGAGCGCCGAACGCGAAGGCGAATCCATCGTGCTCGATGGCTGCGTCGCGCGCGCGGCCGGTGTCCGCGACGCGGATACCCTTCTGGTGCGGCTCAACACCGGCGGTGCAGTGCTGATGCCGACCGACAGCGAGGGTGTTGTCATCGAGGACGCTGCGGGCCTCGATCTGACGGTGCCCGATCATGCGGTTCGCTTGCAGGGAGTCGCGGTACCGGCGGCGAGTGTCGTGCCGGAGAACGCCTGGAGCGTGCTGTGCTCCGACGCCAACGTGCTACGCGCCGCCGCCATCCTCGGATCCGCCGAGACGTGCTTGGCCATGGCGCAGGAGCACGCGTCGACGCGCCGGCAGTTTGGGCGCGCCCTGTCCTACAATCAGGCGCTGCGGCATTCGCTGGCGCGGCAGAAGCTTGCGCTTGAAGGCATCAGGCATGCACTCACGCGCAGCGTCGGCGACGAGGCTGGTGCGCTGGAACGCGATGCGGTGTTTCTTGCCGCGGCGGCGTATGGCTGCGCGATCAGCGAAGGCGCGCTGCAGGTTCATGGCGGCATGGGATTCACCTGGGACGTGCCGGTGCACCGGCATCTGCGCCGTGTCCGCGCCTTGCAGGCGCAAGGCAATGCCAGCGAAGTTTTGGCTGGGCTCGGCCGTCGCACCGTGGCCGCCATCGCTCCGGCGTCTGATATCGCTGTGCGAGCATAGAGAAGGAGAACGACAATGACTGATGCCAAGGACAAGTCGCTCGCCGGTCGTGTTGCGCTAGTGACCGGGGCCGGAAACGGAATCGGACGCGCGACCGCGCTGCTGCTGGCCTCGCGTGGCGCCATCGTGGGCGTCAACGATCTCAAGCCTGAGTTCGTCGCTGGCACCGTGGATGCGATCAAGGCGGCCGGCGGCGAGGCCGTCGCGATCACCCAGAATGTCGCGAGCCGCGACGGAATGCGGACGGCGGTGCTCGGCTTTGCAGAGCGGCAGGGCCGCCTGGATATCCTCGTCAACAATGCGGCTTGGGTTCGCTACCAGTCGGTACCCGACATCGCCCCCGAGACCGTGGATCGCATGCTTGATATCGGCTTCAAGGCGATCATCTGGGGTATTCAGGTCGCGGCCGAGGCGATGGATGCCGAGCGCGGCGGCGCGATCGTCAACGTCGCGTCGGTCGCCGGCTTGATCTCGGCCAAGAACAGCATCGTCTATAGCGGCATCAAGGCCGGCGTGATGGGCATTACGCGGGCCGCTGCCGCCGAGCTCGGCGAACGCAAGATCCGCGTGAATGCGGTCGCGCCGTCGGCGATTCCGACCGAGGGCACGATGCGCAACCGCAACGCCGAGCTCGATGCGCGCCGGATCGCACGGACGCCGCTGGGTCGGCTCGGCACGGTGGACGATATCGCCAGGGCGATCGCCTTCCTCGTCGGCGACGACAGCGGCTTCATCTCGGCACAGGTGCTGACGCTCGACGGCGGGATGGTGCTTACCAACATCGCCTGAGCGGCATAGCGGGGCCGGTTGCGATGCGCGCGGAACGGCAAGCTGAACGGAACGGACGTGTCGTCCTGATCACCGGGGCCGCTGCCGGGATCGGTTGGGCGGCCGCGCGGCGCTTTGCGGCTGAAGGCGCCCGGGTGCTGATCGCCGACATCGACGCCGACAAGGCGGCAAGCCGCGCCCGTGAGCTTGGCGCAGCGCATGCCTTCTTCGGCGTCGACATGGCGCAGCCCGAGCAGGTGGCCGAGATGGTGGAGTCTTGTGTCCACCGCCTTGGTGGCCTCGACGTGCTCGTCAACAATGCCGGCCGGACCGACACGGATGGTCTTGGCGTGGTAGATCAGCCGGTTTCCACCTTTGAGAATCTCGTGGCGGTCAATCTGCGCGGCAGCCTTGTCGCTGCGGAGCAGGCGGCTGCGGTGATGCGGCGCTCCGGCGGCGGCGCCATCGGCAATGTCGCATCCGGCGCCGCGTTGCGGCCGGTGCCATTTCGCAATGGTTACAGCGCCTCTAAGGCGGGTGTGCTGGCGATGACGCGGCATCATGCCTATGCCTGGGCGCGCGACGGAATCAAGGTCAACGCGGTTGCGCCCGGCTATACGCGCACCGAGCTCGTCGAAGCGTTGATCGCCCGCGGTCGCATCGATCCGGTCGCCGTGGCCCGCCGCATTCCGCTCGGCCGCATGGCTGCGCCCGAGGAGATCGCGGCGGTCATTGCGTTCCTGGCTTCGCCTCGCATATCGTCGATCACCGGTTCGACGTTTCTGGCCGATGGCGGCTCGTTGCTCGGCAGCTTCGGGCCCACGGGAGAAACCAACGGCCGTGCTGCGCCAACCGGCAAGCCGACCCACGTCGTCATTGGCGCTTGCGGTGCGATCGGCCGGGCGTTGGCCGAAAGGCTGTCTGAAGCTGCGACGGTCAAGGTGCTTGATGCGGACGAGCACGCCATGGCCGAGGCGATCGCCAGCATCGCGCGCCGCTTCGGTCGCATCGACGGCGTCGTGAACGCAGTGGGCGCCGATGCGGTGATCGCAGGTAACTCTAGTGAAGCACTGGCGGATCATCTGACGGGCGCGGTCCGTGTTGCGAAAGCGGTTGGACCCATCCTACAGCAACAAGGCTTCGGCTCGCTGCTCAATCTGACATCGATCGGCGGGGATGTCGCCTTGGGCGACGACGTCGAGGCCGCCGCCAGTGCGGGGGCGGTCGCGATGCTCACGCGTACGCTCGCGTGTGAATGGAGCGGCCACGGCATTCGCGTCAATGCCATCGCCGCGGGACCGACCGAAGGGACGGCGTCACGCGCCATTGAACGGACGCCGCTGGGGCGCGTCGTATCGGCGCAAGACGTTGCCGAGACCGCGGCGTTTCTGCTCAGCCCCGACGCCGGATATGTCACGGGCAGCTTGATCACAGTCGACGGTGGACTCAGCATCCATGCCGGTCCGGATCGCGCCGTTGCAGGATACGTCACATGAACCTCACTCCCGAACAACAGGTCCTGAAGGACGCCTTCATTCGCGCCCGCGGTTACTGGCGGCCGTGGACGGAGGGGCTGTTGCGGCTGGATCCGGAGTTTCTGGCGACCTACGCCCGCTATGGCGGCTATCCCGCCGAGACCGGCCCCCTGTCGCGCAAGATGTGCGAGTTGATCTATGTGGCGCTGGATGGATCGGCGACGCATCTGTTCCGCTCGGGGCTCGCGCTGCACATGCAGTTGGCGCTGGAGCAGGGGGCGACCGCGCAGGAGATCGTCGATGTGCTACGGCTCGCCACGGCGCAGGGGCTCGACGGCTGCAATCTCGGTGTCGGCATTCTCGCCGAGGAACTGGCGCTGGCGGGACTGGATGCGGATCAGGCGGGTCTCTCGCACGAGCAGACGGCGCTTCGCGACGCCTATGTCGCGCAATTCGGGGACTGGCCGGACTTCTGCGAT
>Ga0102591_1003671_pt1 | contig 13272 bp, 10 predicted proteins | sample AraplaCol_mCL_r2_2_FD_76860 | JGI IMG/M metagenome (GOLD analysis project Ga0102591, IMG submission 76860) | Arabidopsis root microbial communities from North Carolina, USA - plate scrape MF_Col_mCL_r2 (SPADES assembly) (version 2) | ecosystem: Host-associated > Plants > Roots > Endosphere... | reverse complement strand
CGCGTGGCCGCGAACAGGCTGGCGGGATCCGCCTTGCCGGTGCCCGCGAGGTCCAGCGCCGTGCCGTGGTCGACCGAGGTGCGAATGAAAGGAAGGCCGAGCGTCACGTTGACCGTGCGGTCGAATGCTTCGCTCTTGAGTACGGGCAGAGCCTGGTCGTGATACATCGCCAGGACCGCGTCGTAGCGTGCGCGCATGGCCGGCACGAAGGCGGTATCGGCCGGCAGGGGGCCGAGCAGATCCATGCCGTCGTCGCGGAGGCGGTCGAGCAGCGGAATGATCGTGTCGATCTCTTCCCTGCCCATGTGACCGCCTTCGCCGGCATGCGGGTTCAGGCCGAGCACCGCGATGCGCGGACGCGCAATGCCGAAGTGCGAGCTCAGCGCCCCGGCCACGATGCGCAGCGTGCGTTCGAGCAGGGCGGGGGTGACCGCCGCGGGCACGGCGGACAGCGGCAGGTGCGTGGTGGCGAGCGTGACCCGCAGCTCGGGACTCGCGAGCATCATCACGACATCGGCCGCGGCGCGTTCGGCGAAGAATTCGGTGTGACCGCTGAAGGCGACGCCGCCCTCGTTGATGCTGGATTTCTGGACGGGGCCGGTGACGACCGCGTCGAAGTCGCCCGCAAGGCAGCCATCGGCCGCGAGGGCCAGCATCGCGAGCACGTGCCGCGCGTTGCGAGGATCGGGTTCGCCGAAACGTTCGGTCGCGCCGAGCGCGACGTGCCGGATACGGATCCGGCCGGCCGGGCGCGTGGCGATGCGCGTGCCGTCGTCGTCGACGATATCGAGGAGCAGGCCGCAGGCCGATGCGGCGCGGGCGAGGAGGTCGCGATCGGTGACGGCCACGAGATCGGCCGCCACATCGCTCGCGGCGAGCCGGGCGAGGAGTTCGGGCCCGACCCCGGCAGGCTCACCGGCGGTGACGGCGAGCCGTGGCAGGGTGGGCGTATCCATGGCCGTTACGGCGTGGCCGACGCCTGCTTGTCGTCCGGATCGCGGAGTTCCGGCACGCGGATGTCCACGAACGACGTCGAGCGGAGCTCGCGCAGGTAGTTTTCGTAAGCCTCGTCGGCCTTGCGCGTACCGATGGCCTGGCGGGCCTGGTTGCGCTGCGATTCTTCGGTGACGTCGCTCTGGCGGGCGCCGAGGCGCTGCATCACGATCCAGCCGGCATCGGTCTGGAACGGCTTGCCGACTTCGTCGTCCTTCAGGGCTTCGATCTGGGTGGCGATCGCCTGTCCCCAGGCGTCCTTCTGGAACCAGCCCATATCACCGCCGACGTTCGCGGTGGTGTTGTCCTTCGAATCGTCCTTCGCGAGCTTGGCGAAGTCTTCGTGCTTGTCGACGATGCGCGTGTAGAGATCCTGCGCCTTCTTTTCGGCCTGCTCGGGGGTGACGACCTCGGACGGCTTGATGAGGATCTGGCGCGCGTGGTATTCGGTGACGACCTGACGGCCCGGCTGACGGGTTTCGATCAGCTTCAGGACCTGGAAGCCGGTCGGACCGCGAAGGATCGGCGTGGTCTCGCCGGCCTTCAGCGACGACACGGCCTCGGCGAAGGCCGGCGGCACTTCGTCGAGACGGCGCCAGCCGAGGTCGCCGCCATCGAGCGCGTCGGGCGCGTCGGAGTAGCGGATGGCCGCGGCGTTGAAATCCATGCCGCCCTTGACCGCCTTCACGGCTTCCTCCGCCTTGGCCTGAGCCTGGGCGATGGCATCGGCGCTGGCGTCGGCCGGCGTGCCGACCTGGATATGCGCCAGGTGGACCTCGCCCGCCTTGTAGGAGGGGCTGGCGAGCAGGTTGTTCACTTCGGCGTCGGTGACCGTGACCTGGTCGCGCACGACGCTCTCGTGCAGGCGCTGGGCGATGATCTGGTCGGAAAGCTGCTGGCGGAACGCCGCATAGCTGTAACCGTCCTGCTCGACCGCGCCACGCAGCTGATCGAGGCTCATCTTGTTCTGCTGCGCCACGTTGGCGGCCGCGGAATCGATCTCCTGATCGGTCACGTGGATGTTCTGGTCGTTCGCGCGCTGGACCTGCAGCTTCATCAGGATGAGGCGGTCGAGCACCTGGCGGGCCAGGACGTCCTTGGGCGGCAGCTGGCCCGGGTTCGCGGCGTACTGGCGGACGATGGCGTTGATGGCCTCGTTCAGCTCGCTCTGCAGGATGACGTCCTCTTCCACGACCGCGACGATGCGGTCGATCGAGCCGTCGCCGATGTCCATCTTGCCCGCTGTCGGCTGGGCCGACGGCATGAGCTGGGCGTGGGCGGCAGGCACCGCCACCAGGATGGAGGCGGCGAGCACGGAGTACGCGAGGATCTGCTTCATCGAATAGGGAGCCCGGGGCGCCTGCCCCACTTATTGATAGCCAAGGATAGCACGCCGCAGGTACTGGCCCGATTGGGGGTTGAGCGAGCCGACACCCTTGAATTCGACCTCGAACATGATGGCGTTGTCCGTGGCGCGGAGGTAGTCGTGCACGTAATGCCGCCCGAGGACGCGGATCGCGACGCAACAGCTGTTGTACTCGATGCCCGCCGCGGCCTCCAGGGTGCGGTGGGAGAACGTGAAGGTCGGCTGCCCGAACTGGTTCGGAAGCACGTCGCGGCGGGCGAAGACCCATCGCGCCAGTGCGCGCCAGCGCTCGGACACCGGAAAGACCACCGAAGTGTCGAATTGTTCCATCACGTTGCGACGGTAACGGTACGAGAAGTTCAGGATGCCGTCGCCCTTGATACGGCGCTGGACCTGGACCGTCGCCAGGTCGGTGTCGCGGCCCTGGAAGAAGATCTCGCCGTCCGAGTTCCTGAAGGGGCTCTGGACCTTGTTGGGATTCCACTGGTACGAGCTGTTCAGGCGCCACTTGTCGTTGAAGCGGATGCCCAGCTGGGCCACGTAGTCCGAGCGTTCGAAGTCGGTCTGCGGCGTGCCGAACATCTGGACCTTCTGGTCGCTGAAGTACTTGATCTGTCCGATGCTGGCCGACAGTCGCTCCACACCGTTGTCGTCGAGCAGGCGCGTCGTCAGTGCCGCGGTGAGGTTGTTCGCGTCCTGCTGGCGATCGGCGCCGGAGAACCGGTTGGTCGAGAACAGCTGCCAGAAATCGAACGACATCACGTTGGTGTCGAAGGCCGGCAGGTTGTTCTGATTCCGGTAAGGCACGTACAGGTAGTAGATCCGCGGTTCGAGCGTCTGCGTATAGCTGTTGCCGAAGAGGCTCGTCTGGCGGTCGAAGATGAGGCCGGCATCGACGCTCGTGATCGGCACGCTGCGCGACGGGCTCTGCTCCGGGAAATTGAACCGCTGGTAATCCGACTGGAGCCGGTAGGCGGTGTAGCGATATTCCACGCGCGGCCGGACGAACCAGGAGGCGCCCGAAAAGTCGGCCGAGAGATAAGGTGCCAGATCGATGCGATTGCCGTCGACCTGTCCCTGGCCCCCCGAGAGGGGATTGAACGGCGCGCGGTCGGTCTTGCGGAAGGCGACGGCCTCCGTGTCGATGCCGGCGTCGAGCCAGCTGTTCAGCGGCGCATCCAGATTGAACACGGCGCGCGGCCAGCGGCGGTACGGCTCGACGGAGTTCGGCAGGCCCGCATCGACGTTCTGGTAATCGTCCGCGCCGATCGCCGCGCTCCAGTACTTGCCGCCCGTGCTCACATACGCGCTGGACGACAGCAGGCCGATGGCCGAGTTGTACAGATCGTTGCTGAAGTCGCGGAAATACTGGTTGTCCGACACGCGATTGATGTTGGCCGAGAAATTCCAGCCCTTCGCGATCGTGGTGGAGTTGGTCAGCTGCAACAGCCAGCGCTGCTTCGAACCGTCGCGATCGCTGGTGCCGCTTTCGTCTTCGTCCGGCCCCTTGTCGTGTGCCATGTACTGGAAGTCGACCGTGCCGTTCGAGCGGGGCAGCAGGTAGCGGAACTCGCCACCCAGCATCGCGCCGCGGTCGCTGTAGTAACCCGGCGTGATCGTCGCGTCGTAGTTCGGCGCGAGGTTCAGGTAATAGGGCAGGTTGAGGAACGTGCCCGAGCGGCTCGACGTGCCGAAGGTCGGGTAGAGGAAGCCGCTCTTGCGGCGGTCGTCCAGCGGGAACGTGAAGTACGGCAGGTAAAGGAAGGGCACGCCGCGGTAGCGCATGGTGGCGCTGCGCGCTTCGCCGACGCCCGTTTCCTTGTTCAGGTTCATCTTCTTCGCGCGGAATTCCCACTGCCGGCTGCCGACGTCGCAGGTGGAGTAGGTGGCGTCGGTGAACCGCCCATGCTGCGGGTCGAGCACCTTGGCGTGATCCGCCACGCCGTTGCCTCGCGACTGGAGCAACTGGTACGTGACGCCGTACGCGTCGCCCTGGTTCGGCGTTGTCGTGCCCGTGATGCGGTCGGCGCGCAGGAGCATGCCGGCCTCCTGATAGCGCACGTTGCCCTTGGCGTCGTAGGCCGTGGAGTCGGCGTTGTATGTCGCATCCTCGGCTTGCAGCACCTGGTCGCCACGCACGAGGCGCACGCCGCTGGTCAGGTGGTAGAGGTCCGGCTCCGGCGATTCGACCTTCACGCCCGTGGTGCCGTTGATGTTCGACGTGATGTCGGTGACGGACGTCTCGCGCAGCGACGTGTCCTTCGTGATCGAAGGATCGTAGAAGTCGAGCATCGCGTTCGGGCGGCACAGCGCGTAGCTGACCGGCCGCGGCGGGCAGACGAACGAGCCGAGCGGGCATGTCTCTGCCGCGACGGGTACGTTGGCTCGCGCTTCGCCCTGTGTCGGCGCGGTTTGGGCCGAAACCTCCAGGGCGCCGCCCGAAATGAAGAGGGCGACGGCGGTCGCCAGCAGGCGGCGTTTAGGCAGGATGCTGATGCGTGACGTCACAGGTTCGGTCTTGTCCGTTCGAAAGGCCGCCAACTTAGCAGAATCGCCAACCCCACCGCACGATGGCACGTCGCCCATGACCAGGTTCCCCAGGAGGGCGCGGCGTGGATCGCCGCACCGGCCGGTCGAGCTTACACCGAGGCAGCGGCTCTAATCGCGCGGACGACGTTCGTGCTGCCACAGCACTTCGCCATGGCCGCTGCGCCGGGCGAGCACGCGCGCCATCACGAACAGGAGATCGGAGAGGCGGTTCAGATAGCGCTGCGCCTCCGGCCGGACCGCTTCCTCGCGGCCGAGCGCCACCACCTCGCGCTCCGCGCGGCGGCAGATGGTGCGCGCGAGGTGGCAGGCGGACGCCGCCATGCCGCCGCCGGGCAGGATGAAATCCTTCAGTGCCGGCAGGTCGGCGTTGAAGCCGTCGAGGACACTCTCCAGCTGGTCGATGTCGCGCGCCTGCACCATCGCCATGCCCGGAATGCACAACTCCCCGCCCAGGTCGAACAGCTCGTGCTGGATCTGGGCGAGCGCCTCGCGGATATCGTCGTCGATGCCGGCGGCCACCACCATGCCGATGGCGCTGTTCAGCTCGTCGACGGTTCCGTACGCGCTGACGCGCAGGGAGTCCTTGCCGGTGCGGCTGCCGTCGCCGAGACCGGTGCTGCCGTCGTCGCCGGTACGTGTGTAGATCTTCGAGAGTCGGTTACCCATCGCCGCATTCTAGGGTGCTTTCACGCGGGCCGGGTATGATCCGCGGATGAGCCAGTCCGAACCCATTCTTATCGTCGGCGGGGGCCTCGTCGGCGCCAGCCTGGCCATCGCCCTCGACACCGCTGGCATCCCGTCGGTGCTGGTCGAGGCGGCGGCACCGCGCGTGGACGACCAGCCCAGTTACGACGAGCGCAACCTCGCGCTCGCCAGGGCGACCGTGAACGGGCTGGACGCCATCGGTGTCTGGGCCTTCGCGAAGGAGCGCGCCACACCGATCGTTCACATTCATACGAGCCGCGCGGGCGACTTCGGCAGCGTGCGGATGGACGCGGCCGCCGAGGGGGTGGATGCCCTCGGCTGGACGCTGCCGGCGCGCGAACTGGGCGCGGCGCTGCTTCGCCGGCTGGACCGCTGCACGCACCTGACCCGCCTCGCGCCCGCGCGCGTGGAAGGCATCGAACGCAGCGAGCACGGCTGGTGCGCGACGATCGACGCCGCCGGCGAGCGCCGCCGGTTGAGCACGCCCCTGCTCGTCGGTGCCGATGGCACGGCGTCGGGTATCCGCGCCCAGCTCGGCATCGGTACCCGCGAGCACGATTACGAACAGGCGTTGTTCGTCAGCACCATGCTGCCGGAACGCGATCCGGCTGGCCGTGCGTTCGAGCGCTTCACCGACGGCGGCCCCGTCGCCGTGCTGCCGCTTGCCGACCGGCGGGTAGGTGTCGTGCTCACGGTGCCCGCGGACCGGGCCGACGAGGTCGCGGCGATGGACGACACCGCCTTTCTCGCCTTCGCGCAGGAGCGCTTCGGCTGGCGCCTCGGCCGCCTGACACGCCCCGGGAAACGGGCGCCTTATCCGATCCGCCGCGTCGCCGCCGACACCCTCGTCGCACCGCGCGCCGTGCTCGTCGGCAACGCGGCGCAGACGGTGCACCCCATCGGCGCGCAGGGCTTCAACCTGGGCCTGCGCGATGCGCTGACGCTCGCCGAGCTCGCGGCGGACGCCGCGGACATCGGGTCGCCCGCGATGCTTGCGGAATACGCGCGTCGCCGCGCGCCGGACCGCGAAGGCACGATGGCGATGAGTCACGGGCTGATCCGCCTCGCCTGCCTCGAGCAACCGATGCTCGGGCCACTGCGCTCGCTGGCGATGCTGGCGCTCGACCGGGTGCCGCCGTTGCGTCGTGCGCTGAGCCGCCGGGGCATGGGATTCCGCGAAAACGCACCCTTCGCCGTGCGGGAGAAAACGCCATGAGCGACACGTGGTCGTCAGGCGGTTCGCGACGCCGTGCCGGTAGCCTGCTCGACGTCGCGGTCGTGGGCGGGGGCATGGTGGGCGCCGCGGCGTCGCTGGCCCTCGCGCGCGCGGGATTCTCGGTGGCGCTGGTCGACGCCCGCGAGCCCGCGGCGTGGTCCGCGATCGACGAGATCGATCTGCGTGTCGTTGGCCTCGCGCCATCGTCCGTCGCGTTGCTCGACGGCCTTGGCGTGTGGGACACCATTCGCGCCGCCCGCGCCTCCGCCTACGAGCGGATGGTGGTCTGGGACGCGGAGAACGGCGCGACGCTTCGCTTCGATGCCGCCGACGAAGCGCGTGACGTGCTCGGCTATATCGTCGAGAACGGCCTCGTGCAGGCGTCGCTGTGGCAGGGGCTCGACGATGCGGGCGTCCGGCGCATCGTGCCCGCCGAAGTGGTGGGCTACGCGATGCGCGAGGACCGCGCCCAGCTGGATCTCGCCGACGGACAAATCGTGTCGGCACGCCTCGTGGCCGCGGCGGATGGGGCGGAGTCGCCCTTGCGCGAGATGGTCGGCATCGGTACCCATGGCCGCGATTACGCGCAGCGTGGCGTCGTCGCGCACGTCGCCACGGCGCGGCCGCACGAGCGCACCGCGTGGCAACGCTTTCTCCCGACCGGGCCGCTCGCCTTCCTGCCGCTCGACGACGGACGCTGTTCGATCGTGTGGTCGCTGCCGGACGCCGAAGCGAAGCGCGTGATGGCGCTGGACGACGGCGCCTTCCGCGACGCACTGGGCGTGGCCTCCGACTTCCGTCTCGGACCCATCCTTTCGGTCAGCCGCCGCGCCGCGTTTCCGCTGCGCCTGAAGCTGGCCGATCGCTACGAAGTCGGCCGGCTGGTTCTGCTCGGCGATGCCGCGCATGCGGTGCATCCGCTCGCGGGGCAGGGCGTGAACCTGGGTCTGCGGGACGTGGCGGAACTCCGCGACACGCTGGTCGACGCACGCGATGCCGGCCGCGACATCGCCGCCACCCACGTGCTGCGCCGGTACGCCCGCCGGCGCCGCAGCGCGGATGGCCTCGATGCCTGGTCGTTCGACGCGCTGGCGCGTGTCTATGCGTGGAAGGCCTCGCCGCTGGTCACGGCACGCGGCGTCGGTGTCCGTGTGCTCGACGCGCTGGGTCCGCTGAAGCGCAGGCTCGCCCGCCACGCGGCGGGGCTGTAAAAAACCGGCGGGCTCGGGTTTCGCCCTGAAGGAGCCCGCCTGGGCGCGAAGCGGGCTCGCCGCAAGCCCGCTTCGCGCCCAGGTACGTTCCTGCAGACGAGCGGCGCTATGCTTGCGCCACTTCCCCGGGAGACATGCCGATGCGCCGTTCGCTGCTTGCCTTGTCCTTGCTGGTTTTCGGTTACGCCGGTGTCGCTTCGGCGGCGATGGTCGCCAAGCCGGTGCAGTGGACCGACCAGGGCGTCACCTACAAGAGCTTCCTCGTCTACGACGACGCGGTCACCGCGAAACGCCCCGGCGTGCTGATGGTGCCCAACTGGTATGGCATCAACGACATGGCGCTGGCCAAGGCGAAGGAGATCGCGGGTAAGGATTACGTGATCCTGCTGACCGACATGTACGGCGGCACCACGCGTCCGACGACCGCCGAGCAGGCCGGTGCCGTGGTCAAGCCGCTCTATGCCGATCGCAAGATCATGCGCCAGCGCGTGTCGCGCGCGTTCGCGGAGTTGCAGTCGCAGGCGAAGAACGCCCCGATCGACACCACGAAGCTCGCGGCGATCGGTTTCTGTTTCGGCGGTTCGGCGGTGCTGGACCTGGCGCGCGCGGGCGCGCAGGTAGCCGCGGTCGTCAGCTTCCATGGCGGTCTCGCCACCGACGATCCGAAGCTGGCGTCGAACATCCACGCCAGCGTCCTCGCGCTCAACGGGGCCGACGACGCGGGCTCGCCGCCGGACGTGCGCGCGGCGTTCGAGGCGGAGATGCGCGACGGCAAGGTCGACTGGGCATCGGTGGATTTCGGCGGCGCGGTGCATTGCTTCACGGAGAAGGAAGCCACGACCGCCGAAGGCAACTGCCGTTACGACGCGAAGGTCGCGAAACGCGCCTACGGCGCCATGCATGCATGGCTCGCCGAGGCCTTCGCCGCGAAGCGATGACGCGTCTGGCGGCGCCTCAGAAGCGCCGTTCGACCGAGTAATCGGCGAGCGCCGCGAGGGCGTCGCGGAAGGTCGACGGCGGGAGATCGGTCAGCGCTTCCCGGGCGGCGGTCGCGTGGGCCACCGCCTTCTCGTGCGTACGCTCGAGCGCACCGGCGTCACGAATGGCGGCGACGATGCGATCGAGCGAATCGAGCCCGCCGTGTTCGATGGCGTGGCGCAGCGACTTCAGCTGATCGTCGTCCGCCGTCTGCATCGCGTAGATCAGGGGCAGCGTGGGCTTGCCCTCGGCGAGGTCGTCGCCGATGTTCTTGCCGAGTGTCTCGGCATCCGACACGTAATCGAGCAGGTCGTCCGCGATCTGGAACGCATAGCCGAGTTCCATGCCGTAGCGACGAAGCGCGGCGGTCTGGGCATCGGGAAGGCTGCCAAGCACACCGCCGAGCTCGGTCGCGGCCGCGAACAGCACGGCCGTCTTGCGTTCGATCACCGCGAGATAAGCGGCCTCGTCGACATCGGCGTTGCCGATGTTCAGCAGCTGCAGTACCTCGCCCTCGGCGATCGTGTTGGTCGTGTCGGCCAGGATGCGCATGATGCGCATGTCGTCGAGCTCGACCATCAGCTGGAACGAACGGGAGTAGAGAAAGTCGCCGACGAGCACGCTGGCGGCGTTGCCCCAGAGCGCGTTGGCCGTCTTGCGGCCGCGCCGCATGTCCGACTCGTCAACCACGTCGTCGTGGAGCAGCGTGGAGGTGTGGATGAATTCGACGATCGCGGCGAGCTTGGCGTGCTCGGTGCCCTCGTAGCCGGCGGCGCGGGCGGCGAGTACATGCAGCATCGGCCGCAGACGCTTACCGCCGCCGGCGATGATGTGGTCGGCGATCCGGTTGATCAGCACCACGTCGGAGGACAGGCGATGCCGGATCAGTGCATCGACATCCTTCATGTCGTCCGCCGCCAGGGCGCGCACGCCGGCGAAATCGAGAGGGGTGGAACGAGCGGCGATGGAAGACATGGACCCTGTTCGTGTGCGGCAAATCAGCTCGCATTATAGGGGGCATGCCGGTGGTTTCGGCGTGGACGGCCCTTACCCCTCGTATACTCGCCCGCGATGTCCATCTACCGCAGCCCGTCCCGGATCGCCCGGTGAGCAAACTCAGTCCCCTGGAACGCCGGGCCGCCTTCACGCTCGCGGGCGTCATCAGCCTGCGTCTTTTCGGCCTTTTCCTCGTGCTGCCGGTGTTTTCCGTCTACGCGCGGGGCATGCCGGACGCGACGCCGTTCCTCATCGGCCTGGCACTGGGCGTCTACGGGATCGGCCAGATGCTGCTGCAGATACCCCTAGGTCTCCTTTCCGACCGCATCGGCCGGAAGCCCGCGATCACGCTGGGTCTCACCGTGTTCGCGGCCGGGGGACTCGTCGCCGCGCTGTCGCACACGCTCGCGGGCATCGTGCTCGGCCGTGCCCTGCAGGGCATGGGCGCGGTGGCCGGCGCGGGCACGGCGCTGGCCGCCGACCTCACGGCCGAGGAGAATCGCGGGAAGGTGATGGGGATCGTCGGCGTGTCGATCGGCATGTCGTTCCTGCTGGCGCTGATCCTCGGACCGCCGCTGGAGGCGGTCGCCGGCCTTTCCGGCCTGTTCGGACTGACGTCGATGCTCGCTCTCGTCGCCATCGCGATGCTGTGGCTGCGCGTGCCCACGCCGGTGCGCGCCTCGCGTAGCGCAGGGGCGCAGCCGGGCAGCGTCGTCGCGATGCTGGCCGATCGTCGCCTGTGGGTGCTCAATGGGTCGGTGTTCTTCCTGCATGCCCTGCTGACCGCGAGCTTCGTCGGCCTGCCGATCCTGCTCGTGGATGGGCTGCGCATCCCCGTGGCCAGCCACTGGATGCTTTATCTGCCCGTGATGGTCGTGGCCGCCGCGGCGATGGGCGTGCTGCTGCCGCGCATGCGCGACGACACGCGCGCCGCGCGGATGGTCGTTGGCGCCGTCGTCGCCATCGGTCTCGCACTGGCCGGCATGGCCGCCGCCGGAACGAGCGCCGTCGCGCTGGGCGTCGCGGCGACCGCGTTCTTCGGCGCGTTCAACCTGCTCGAGGCGGCGCTACCGAGTCTCGTGTCGCGACTGGCACCGGCGTCCCTGCGGGGCGCGGCCATGGGTGCGTATGCCACCAGCCAGTTCTTCGGCGCGTTCGTGGGTGGCGCCATCGGTGGCATCGCACTGGGACACCTCGGCGCCCATGGCGTCTTCGCGGCCGCCGCGGCGATGACGCTCGTCTGGCTGCCGCTGACGCTGTGGGGCGCGCGGCGCACGGCCGCGCCCGACAGCGCCACGAACGCGGCCTAGCACGGCACTCGTCGAACCCTACATGCGGTAGAGCCAGGCAACGACGCCGGCGCGGGTGAGCGCCCGCGTCGGGCGACGTTGGCGGCGTTTTTTCAGAATTTACGTATCGAATGGCGGCGACGGGATGCGCAGACTTCCGCGTGCACGCCGTTCACCCCTGCGGTGCGGCGGGCGACCCTTTCTCCTGACAGGACACCCCGCATGCCCAAGACCCTCGCCACGGTCGGTGCAACCGCGCTGACGCTCGCCGCCGCGCTCATGCCCTCGACCACCTGCGCCGCCAACGACGGCACCATCGAAATCACGGGCGACATCGTCGCGACGACCTGCCTCGTGGAAGGCAAACCACCGGGCGCCGGCAACATCACGAAAGACGTCCAGCTCGCCGGCATCAGCGCCGGTTCGCTATCGAAGCCCGGGGCGACCGCCGGCGACCGCGGCTTCGAGATCCGCATCGGCGGCAACGACGAGTGCACCGACGGCACTATCGCGAAGATCCGCTTCGACCCGTCGAGTCCCGCACTCGACCGCTCCACCGGCCGTCTCAACATCGACGCGTCGGCGGGCGCGGCGAGCAACGTGCAGATCGAGATCGCCAACGGCAACGGCAAGCCGATCAACCTCTATACCGAGGATTCCGAAGGCGCGCAGATCTCCGCCCACGAGGCCGCCATTCCGCTCATCGCCCGCTATTACAGCCTTGGCGGCGCGAAGGAAGGCAAGGCCGCTTCCCGCGTCGGCTTCCAGGTCGTGTATCAGTAAGCAAGGCAACGCGACGCCGGCCGGGTTCCGTGCCCGGCCGGATCGCAGGGACGTCGCAGACAAAGGAATCGTCATGTCCATAAAGCTCCTGGCGCTGGTCGCCTTGTCGTTCTTCGTGCTCGCGCCCGCTCGTGCGGCCATCGTGATCGGCGGCACGCGCATCGTGTTTCCCGCCGCATCGCGGGACGTATCGGTGAAAATCCAGAACAAGGGCAGTGATCCCGCGCTCGTGCAGGCGTGGATCGACGACGGTGACGTAACGTCCACGCCAACGACCGCGAAGGCCCCGTTCGCCATCACGCCGCCCGTGTTCCGCATCGATCCCGCCCAAGGGCATTCGCTGCGCATCGTGCATGTGGGCGATACGCCGGCGAGCGGGCGTGAAACCGTCTACTGGCTCAACGTGCTGGAAATCCCTCCCAAGTCGGCGGAAGCGGCGGGCAAGAACGTGCTGCAGCTCGCTTTCCGGCACCGCATCAAGCTCTTTCACCGGCCCGCCCATCTGCCAGGCTCCTCCGACAAGGCACCCTCGACCCTGCGCTGGTCGGTGGAACGCGAGGGGGCGCGAACGCAGGTGCGGGTCGACAACCCGTCGCCTTACTACGTGTCGTTCAACGCGGTGAGCCTTCCCGCGACAAAGCCCGGCGAAGCGCCACTATCGCTCGGCGGCGGCATGGTCGACCCGGGCGGATACGCACGTTTTCCCGTCGCTGAAGGTCAGGGCCGCCGTCGCATCGATTCCGTCGCGTTCGTGACCATCAACGATTACGGCGCCACGGTCCCCGGATCGGCGGCGATCGCCGAATGACGGCCGCGCTCACGTCATGGCGCACCGCCCGCTGGCCGCGACGCGTCGCGCGCGCACCCTTCTGGCCCTCGTCGGGGTCGCGGTAATGCGTGCGGCGATCGCGCAGGAAAACCGGATCGTGGCGTTCGATGCGGCGTTCCTGCCCGACGGCCCCTCGACCCTCGACGTCACGCGATTCGCTCGCGGCAATCCCGTGCTTCCCGGCACCTACGATGTCGACATCTGGCTCAACGACGAATGGCAGGCGCGCCAGTCGATCCGATTCGCGTCGGGCGACGAGGCCATGGATGCCGTGGCATGCCTCGACGCGGACGATCTCGTCGCCTTCGGTGTCGATGCTGCCGCCGTGCAGCCGATCGGTGATCCCTGCGAGCCTC
>Ga0102591_1003664_pt1 | contig 13300 bp, 14 predicted proteins | sample AraplaCol_mCL_r2_2_FD_76860 | JGI IMG/M metagenome (GOLD analysis project Ga0102591, IMG submission 76860) | Arabidopsis root microbial communities from North Carolina, USA - plate scrape MF_Col_mCL_r2 (SPADES assembly) (version 2) | ecosystem: Host-associated > Plants > Roots > Endosphere... | reverse complement strand
CATCCTCGGTCAAAGTGAGCTTGCGGGTCGTTCGGTGCAGCAGGATGCCGCCGAGCGATTTCTCCAGCTCGGCCAACCTTTCGCTAACGACGGATTTGGACAGCCGAAGACGCCGGGCCGCCTCGCTGACCGAGCCTGCCTCGACCACGGCGACAAAAGCCGCAATGCCTTCTATCCTGATCATCGTTCGGCTTTTCCGAATTCGAATTCCCCGATCTGGAGACTAATCCGAACGAAAGGAAAATGCCATCTTCCATTCAACGGAAGGGACGGCAAGGGCCGCCTCACCTCAACACAGGAGATGGAACCATGAACCGCTTGAACAACAAGGTCGCGATCGTCACCGGCGCAAGCTCCGGCATTGGCCGCGCCACGGCAAAACTCTTCGCCGCCGAAGGCGCCAGGGTCGTCGTCGGCGCCCGCCGTCAAGGCGAACTTGACAGCCTCGTTGCGGAGATCAAGGCAGAGGGCGGCGATGCCATCGCCATTGCCGGCGACGTGCGCTCGGAAGATTATCACAAGGCGCTGGTCGCCGCCGCCGTGACGAATTACGGCAAGCTCGACATCGCCTTCAACAATGCCGGCACGCTCGGCGAAGCCGGTCCGAGCACCGCCGTTTCCGAAGCGGGCTTCAGCGATGCGCTGGCGATCAATCTGACGGCCTCCTTCCTCGCCGCCAAGCACCAGATCGGGGCGATGGTGGAAAATGGCGGCGGCTCGGTGATCTTCACCTCGACCTTCGTCGGCTACAGCTTCGCCTTCCCGGGGGTTGCCGCCTATGCCGCCAGCAAATCCGGCCTGATCGGCCTGACACAGGCGCTTGCCGCCGAATTCGGCCAGCAGGGCGTGCGCGTCAATGCCATCCTGCCGGGTGCGGTCGATACCGACATGTATCGGGACATGAACGATACGCCTGAGAAGCAGGCCTTCGTCACCAATCTGCATGCGCTGAAGCGTGTCGCAACACCCGAAGAACTTGCCCGCTCAGTCCTCTACCTCGCCTCCGACGATGCAAGCTTCGTCACCGGTACGGCATCGCTGGTCGACGGCGGCGCTTCGATCACCCGCACCTGAGGCGGCGCGGCGCGGTTATCCGCTGCGGGTTGATGATCCTTCAACGCGCCGGCTTATCGCGCCGCCTTTTTCAGAGCATTCTCGCATTGAACAAGAACGGGCCGCGCGCCAACATTCGGTCAAAGGAACTTCATCATGTCACGCCTGCAGAACAAGACAGCGCTCATCACCGGCGGCACCAGCGGCATCGGCCTCGAGACCGCCCGCCAGTTCATCGCTGAGGGCGCCCGCGTCGTCGTTACCGGCAGCAGCGCGGCAAGCGTCGAGGCGGCCCGCGCCGAATTCGGCGGCAAAGCCACCGTCATCCAGGCCGATGCCGGCAATGCGGTCGGCCAGAAAGCCGTCGCCGATAGCGTGAGAGAGGCTTTCGGCACGCTCGACATCCTCTTCGTCAACGCCGGGGTCGCCGAATTCGGGCCGCTGGAACAGTGGAGCGAAGCCGCCTTCGACAAGTCGGTTGATATCAACGTCAAGGGCCCGTTCTTCCTGATTCAGGCGCTGCTGCCGATTTTTTCGAAGCAGGCCGCGATCGTGCTCAACACTTCGATCAACGCCCATATCGGCATGCCGAATTCCAGCGTCTATTCGCTGACGAAGGGCGCGCTGCTGACGCTTGCCAAGACATTGTCGGGCGAGCTCATCGGCCGCGGCATCCGCGTCAACGCCGTGAGCCCCGGTCCGATCTCCACGCCGCTCTACAGCAAGCTCGGCGCTTCACAAGCCCAATCCGAAGCGATGACTGCGCAGATCCAGGCCCAGATTCCCGTCGGCCGTTTCGGAACCCCCGGCGAAGTCGCCAAGACGATCGTTTTCCTCGCCTCCGATGAGGCGGCCTATATCGTCGGCAGCGAACTCATCATCGACGGCGGGATGAGCAACCTCTGACCGACGAGTGCGGCGGAGACTGGCTGCCGCCGCGGCTTGCCCGCCTCGGCATGGCGATCGCGATCGTCATGCGGCGGCTTCCGGACCAGCTCCGATGCCTGTCGCCCTCGCGATTGCATGTTCTCCGCCAAAGGCTTAGGGTCGATGGCGGTCAGAAAAGGCAACGGGTAGAAGGCCATGGCTCTCAGCGGCAAACGCATCCTCCTCATCATCTCCGGCGGCATCGCGGCCTATAAGAGCCTGGATCTGATCCGCCGGCTGCGCGAGCGCGGCGCGAGTGTGCGCCCTGTGATGACCAAAGGCGCCCAGGAATTCGTCACGCCGCTTGCCGTCGGTGCATTGGCGGCGGACCATGTGTACCTCGATCTGTTTTCGCGACAGGACGAACAGGATATCGGTCATATCCGGCTGGCGCGCGACTGCGACCTCGTGCTGATCGCCCCTGCGACCGCCGACCTGATGGCGAAGATGGCGAACGGGCTTGCCGACGATCTCGCCTCGACGGTGCTTCTGGCGACCAATAGGCCGGTGCTTGCCGCACCGGCGATGAACCCCGCCATGTGGGCGCATCCGGCAACGCGGCGGAATGCCGCGATGCTCAGAGCCGACGGCATCCGCTTCGTCGGGCCGATGGCCGGCGAGATGGCGGAAAGCTGGGAGGCAGGGCTCGGCCGGATGGCGGAACCGCTGGAGATCGTCGCTGCTGCCGAAACCATGCTCGACGACGGAGAAAAGCCGCTCAAGGGACGCAAGGCAATCGTCACGTCAGGACCGACGCATGAGCCGATCGATCCGGTGCGCTATATCGCCAACCGCTCCTCCGGCCGGCAGGGGCATGCGATCGCGGCAGCCCTTGCAAAGCTTGGAGCGGAGGTGACGCTCGTATCGGGGCCGGTGACAATCGCCGACCCCGTCGGCGTGACAGTCGTGCATGTCGAGCGGGCTGAAGAAATGCGTGATGCCGTGCTTGCGGCGCTGCCGGCCGACATCGCCGTGATGGTCGCAGCGGTGGCGGACTGGCGCGTCGCCTCGGCGGCCGACCAGAAGCTGAAGAAACATCCCGGCGAATCCATCCCGACGCTGGCGCTGACCGAGAACCCGGACATCCTGAAAACCGTCGGCCATCATACGATGCGGCCGAAGCTGGTGATCGGCTTTGCCGCCGAGACCCAGGACGTCGAAAGCAATGCAAAGGCAAAACTCGAAAGGAAAGGCGCCGACATGATCGTCGCCAATGACGTTTCTCCTGCGACTGGCATCATGGGCGGCAGCCACAACCGCGTCAAACTCGTTCGCCGCGACGGCGTCGAGCAATGGCCTGACCTGGCGAAGGAAGAGGTTGCCGAACGGCTCGCGGCGCTGATCGCCAGGCAGTTCAGCTAATCGCCAGCGGCTCAGCTATCGTCGAGCGGCTCAGGCAGGAATAGCCACGCGCGGCGGCTTGGAGGCACTCCGCTTCTCCGGCCGGAAGTCGGCGACGTCGATGCCGTCTTTACCGACGGTGACGGCGCTGCCATCCGGAATTTCCGCCCAGGCATCGCCATCGTCGTTCAGCGGCTCGGACACGAGGCAATAGCCCGCACCCACAGGCGAGGCATAGAGCGTCGGCGCCTTGCGGTCGGTCGCATAGCGAACAGCATAGAGCATGTTGCCATCGGAGAAGGCAGCGGTAAAGCGCAGCAGGATCGAGCCGATGACGCTGTCGGCCAGGTCCTCGACGACACCGATCATGTGAGCCATCGCAGCGATCGGCGCCTCGCGCAGACCGAATTGCAGCGCCAGCAGGAACATCAGTTCGGAATCGGTCGTGCCGCCGCGGGCATTGAACAGCTCGTCGTCGAGCATCGCCTCCATCGGCCGGCGCAGACGCTCGAAACCGGTGATCTGGCCGTTGTGCATGAAAGACCAGGTGCCATGGGTGAAGGGGTGGCAGTTGTCGCGGCGCGTGCCGCCGCCTGTGGCAGCGCGGACATGGGCGAGGAAGAGCGGCGAACGGATCTGCCGTGCCAGGCTCTTCAGATTGCAATCCGACCAGGCCGGCAGGATATCGCGGTAGCGGCCGGGCTCGGGCCTGTCGCCATACCAGGCGATACCGAAGCCATCACCATTCGTCGCCGTCTTGGCGCGGGTGGCGCAATGGGACTGCTCGATCAGCGAGTGCGCAGGCGAGGATACCAGTTCCTCAAGATAGAGAGGGTCTCCGCGATAGGCTGCCCAGCGACACATGGCTTTCTTGCTCCGGAACCCGCCGCCGCATCGGCGGGAATGCTCTAAATTGTCTGATGTCACGGCTAATAACAGCTTAACGCGTTGCCGGTTTGCAAGGGCAACATGACGGTTTCGTGACGTCTGGCACCTTCACATTCGGCGAAAAGCCGTGTTCTTTTGTGAACACCCGCGCTTCTCTCAAAGCAGCGCATGCGTGCATTTCTGCTTGCATCTCAGAAGAATCAGCCTAACTTTAAGCCATCAGCAACAGAACGAAAGGAAGGTGATCCAATGTCTAATGAGATTTCGGACCTCGTAACGGGCATGGAAGAGGTGACGAAGGCGAGGCAGCCCTCGCTCTAATCCCCGCCTTCCTAGGGCTGCATAGACAGTCCAGGCCAGTTTGAGGCCAAACTCATGGAAAGGGTCGCCGAGGCGGCCCTTTTTTATTGTCTTGATGTCTTTATCGTCTTGATGTCAGGCGTTGACGAAAGATCGAAATCTCACTACTCATAAAGTCATCAGATGACTTTATGAGTAGTGAGATGCGAGCGCTCAGCAAGACCAATCTCGCGGATGAGGCGATCGAGGCGATCCGCGGCGACATTCTCGGCAAACGCTGGGCGGTCGGCGAGAAATTGCCGAATGAAGCCTCGCTGTCGGCCATGCTTTCCGTCAGCCGCGGCACCGTGCGCGAGGCGGTGCGCGTTCTCGTCTCCCAGGGTTATCTCGAAACAAGACAGGGTTCGGGAACCTATGTCCGCTCGACGACCGATGCCGGCCGGCCGTTGACGATGGCCCGGCGCGCCAGCCTGCGTGACCAGTTCGAGGCGCGCTTGGCGCTCGACGTCGAGGCAGCCCGGCTGACGGCGATCCGCAAGACGCCGAAGACGGTTGCCGGGCTTCGCAGGCTGCTTGCCGAACGTGGCAATTACGACGGCGGCGATCAGGCCGCCTTCATCGAACGCGACCTCGCCTTCCACAAGGCTGTCATCGCCGCTTCCGGCAACCGGGCGATGATCGAGATCTACGATTTCTTTTCGGCCTCGATCGCCGATACCATTGCGGCGACGCTCGGCAAGGACATTCCCGAGCCGGATATGCAGGCGCATGCCGATATCGTCGACGCCATCGAAACCGGCGATCCCGACGAGGCGGATGCGGCGGTGCGCCGCTTCATGGCGCCCGTTCTTGCCGCCCTCGACAGGATGATCCTGTCATGAACGCGCCGTCCAGCCATGCCGCCAGCGCGCTCGACCCCGCCGACGAATTGCTGATCGACGCCGAGGCCGGCAGCCTTCCGCCGCCGCAGGCAACGCCGGTGCGGGGAGCTGCCGGGCGTTTCCTGCTCGGCGCGAGCCTGGTGCTGATCGCCTTCAACCTGCGCCCGGTCTTCTCGAGCGCCTCGGCGCTTCTGCCGGAGATCCGCTCGGAGCTCGGTGTCAGCGCGCTGGGCGCCAGCCTACTGACGACGCTACCGGTCGTCTGCCTTGGTGCCTTCTCGCCGCTTGCGCCTCGTCTTGCCCAGCGCCTCGGGACGGAGCGCACGCTGCTCGGCGTTCTACTGCTTCTCGCACTCGGCACGGGTTTGCGCGGACTTTCCTCCGTGCCACTGCTCTTCATCGGCACCGCCCTTGCGGGCGCCTGTATTGCTGTCGGCAACGTGCTGCTGCCGGGGCTGGTGAAGCGCGATTTCGCCGGGCGCGCCGCACTGATGACCGGCTTCTACACGATGGCGCTTTGCGCCGGTGCGGCAAGTGCCGCCGGGCTGACACTGCCGATCGAGCATGGATTGGGCGGCTCTCTTGCGGGCGCGCTCGCCATCTGGGCGCTGCCCGCCCTGATCGTCAGCCTGCTCTGGCTGCCCGAGGTTCTTCGCAGCGGCAGACAGGCAAGACGAAATGGCTTCCACGTCAAAGGCCTCTGGCGCGACCGGCTCGCCTGGCAAGTCACGCTGTTCATGGGGCTGCAATCGGCACTTGCCTATTGCGTCTTCGGCTGGCTGGTTCCGATCTTACGCGAGCGCGGGCTCGACGGCGTCACATCAGGGGCGATCGTTTCCCTGTCGGTGATGGTACAGGCGGCATCCTGCCTGATCGTTCCGCATATCGCCGTGCGCGGCCGCGACCAGCGGCTGATCAATGCGAGCCTCTGCGGCGTCGCCGTCATCGCCCTGCTCGGCCTGCTCTTCGCGCCACTTTCGACGGTCTGGCTATGGGCGGTGCTGCAGGGCATCGGCCAGGGTGGGCTGATCGCGGCGGCCATGACGACGATCGTGCTGCGCTCACGCGATCCCGATGTCGCCGCCCATCTTTCCGGCATGGCGCAATGCGTCGGTTACCTGCTTGCCGCCATCGGCCCGCTCATCGTCGGCCTCATCCGCGGCTGGACCGGCAGCTTTTCCTGGTGCGCTGCCCTCTTCGTCGCGCTCGGGCTCGGCGCGGCGATCAACGGCTGGAAGGCCGGCCGTGCGGTGGAGATCAATGTCCATGCCGTTGAGAAGGCCGGCTGAGCTCTTTGCTCACTGGCCCATCACCATCTCTTGATGTCGGTCGTCGGCCGCGGATGCTACGCTATCTCAGCCTCTCATTCCCCACGCCGGAGGAGACATCTTGCGCATACGAACCCTGTTTCTGTTCACCGCGCTCGCAGCAATGCTGGCCCCCGCCCTGTCCCATGCGCAGGAAAGCGATCCACCGAGGGCAAATATCCAGAGCGGCGCGCGCGACGGCGTATTGAAGCTGCTGCCGGCCGATTCCGTCACCGAGCACGCGCTGACGATCGGCGGCCGGAAGATTGCCTATACTGCCACCGCCGGCACGCTGGATCTCTTCGGCCAGGACGGCGTACAGACCGGCGCGGTCTTCTACACCGCCTATGTCGCAAGGGATGGCGGGCCGAACCGGCCTCTGACCTTTGCCTTCAACGGCGGGCCGGGTGCTGCTTCCGCCTTCCTGCATCTCGGGCTGGTCGGGCCAAAGGTGCTCGATTTCGGGCCGTATGGACGTGACGGCGCCAATGCGAAACTCGTCGACAATCCGCAAAGCTGGCTCGATTTCACCGATCTCGTGCTGATCGACCCGATCGGCACCGGCTGGAGCCGGACGGCAAAGGCCGACGACGCCTCCAGTTATTATAACGTCAGTGCCGATGCCCAGAGCATCGCCAAGGCGATTGCGCTCTATGTCGCGCACAACAACCGTTCCAACTCGCCGAAATATCTTCTCGGCGAGAGTTATGGCGGCTTCCGCGCGGCCAAGGTCGCCTCGGTGCTGCAGGAAAGCCAGGGCATCATCGTCGCCGGCGCGGTGATGCTTTCCCCCCTGCTCGAGGGCCAGCTGATGTTCAATGCCGATCAGTTTGCGCTCGGCGCGGCGCTGGAGCTGCCGTCACTGGCGGCGGCCGAACTCGACCGGCACAAGGCCTTTAACGAAGAGAAGCAGAAGGAGGCCGAGACCTTCGCGCTCGGCGACTATCTGACGACGCTGGCCGGACCACCGCCGACGGGTGCCGATGCCGCCGCCTTCTATGGCAGGATCGCTCGCCTGACGGGCATTCCAGAGGATATCGTCACCCGCAACCGCGGCTTCCTCGGCAGTTCCTTCGTCAAACATTCAGATGGGGGCGGCGAGGTGATGAGCGCCTACGACGCCTCCTTTGCAGCACCCGATCCCTATCCGGAATCGGATTACGACCGCGGCGACGACGCCATCCTTGACGGCTTCACCCGCGCCTATGGCGGCGCCTTTGCCGATTACGCCCGCAACGAGCTCGGCTTCAAGACGGAGATGACCTATTCGCTGCTCGACGGCGATATCAGCCGGCGCTGGGAATGGGGCGGCGGGCGCGGCGGCGGATCGCGCTTCCAGGCCAGCGCCACCGACGACATCAGGCAGCTGCTCGCCTCGAACTCGGCATTCCACCTGCTGATCGCGCATGGCTACAGCGATCTGGTGACGCCTTACAGCGTCAGCCGCTACGTCGTCGACCATCTGCCGCCCTCGCTCGCCGACGGCCGCGTCGGGCTAAAGCTTTATCGCGGCGGGCATATGTTCTATACGAAAGCCGATCAGCGGGCCGCCTTCACGGCGGATGCGAAGGCCTTCTACGCCTCACACCCGGCCGCTCAGCCGGCAGAGTAAAGCGTGGCGCGATCTTTCAGATTCGCCTGCCACGCTTTGGTTCTTTGTTTTCCGCATGTCATGATCGCAAAACCGGTCTACACTTTTGCGCGACATGCTTTGGGGGCTTGCCGATGCATATCACCGGAGGATGCCATTGCGGCGCGATCCGCTATCAGGCGGAGATCGATGCGGAGCGGATCTCGATCTGCCATTGCACCGATTGCCAGCGGCTGACGGGTTCGGCCTATCGCATCACCGCACCGGCGCGGCCGGCAAGTTTCACACTCCTATCAGGCGAGCCGAGAGGCTATGCAAAATATGGCGACAGCGGCGGTCTCAGCCGGCAATTCTTCTGCCCGAATTGCGGATCGCCGCTCTACCGCACGGATGGCGAAGGCGGCGCGATCGGTATCCGCGTCGGCAGCATCGACCAGCGGCGGGAGCTGACGCCCAGGAAACAGATATGGTGCCGGTCGGCTTTGCCCCGGGGTGGAGAATATCGAGCCGCTGCCACGTTTCGAGGGTGAGGATTAGCTTGATGCCGGCCAGACGAGTGGCAGGGACAGCGGTCAGGCTGGGCGGATAGGAACCCGGAGAAAGCCATGAGGATCAGTGCGCGCAACCGTATTAAGGGCAAAGTGGTCGAGGTCGTCAAAGGCGCGACGACCGCCCATGTCCGTATCGACATCGGCAATGGCACGATCGTCACCGCTTCGATCACCAACGAGGCCGTCGACGAACTCGGTCTTGCGGTCGGTTCGGATGCCTATGCTGTCATCAAGGCCTCCGATGTCATGGTCGCGGTTGACTGACGATCATCGGCCCGATCGTCAGCCGGTTTGAAAATCGCCCGGCTGCGGCGGTGCGATTGGCGTGAAGAGAGTGCGGTCCGGCTTCAGGTCAAGAAGCGGCGTGCCGTCGAGACAATCGAGACCGCGCACGAGCAGAATCGCGCCTTCGACGGCTTCGAGCCGGACGATCGAGGTGCCGATCGGATTGGGCCGGACCGGCGAGCGAAGCGAAAAGGTCCCGTGGGTCTTGCCGGTTCGCGCCGGGCTTTGCAGAAGCAGGTCGCGGCGAGAGCGATCGAGCCAGTAGAGAACCTCCAGCCGCTCGAAAGCCTCGACGCCCTGTAGTGCCGGCACCCAGGGCTCGAAGATCTCGATCCGGCAGATGGGGCCATCATGACGGCCCTGACGCGGCGTTTCCAGCCGTGACGTCCACGGCGTGGCGATGCGTCCGATGAAAACGAGGCCTGCATCCGTCGGCGCCGGCGGCTCAATTGCCACTTCGTTTTCGCGGATTTCATTCTCACGGACCATCGCTTTTCCTCATTCAAACCGCAAAATCGGCCGTGACTATGCCATGGCGTTATATTTCATGGAACATCTCGTCCATAACGTGCCGCGAGCCTATTCCGGCAGATGCATATCAGGCCAACTGTCGGTGACGCCGGCCTGTACCGGACGCTCCAGATAGGTGGAAAGCGCGATATAGCTGCGGGTGCCGGTGACGCCGGGAACGGCATGAATCTGCGAGAGAAAAGCCTCCAAGGCCTGCGGGCTGGCGATGCGGACCTTGAAGAGAACGCTGGCGTCGCCGGCGACCGAATGCATCTCCTCGACTTCGGGAAACCGCAGAACCTGCATCAACCGCTCGCTCTTGCCCCAGCCGGCCGCTTCCACATGCACGAAAGCAAGCAGCGGCTTGCCGAGCGCTGCGCCGTCGAGCGCGGCATGCACGCCCTTGATGGTGCCGGATTGTCTGAGGCGGCGCACACGCTCATGCACGGCCGGCGCCGACAGGCCGACCGTTTCGCCAAGCCTGGCATAGCTCTGGCTGCTGTCGGCGGCGAGCGCGGCTAATATTTTTCGGTCGAAGGCATCGATGACCGGCTGCTGTGGGCGTCTTTGCCGAAGATCCTCTGTATTTTTCGCCATTCCGCAAAACCCTCTTTCTGCCGAAGAGTAATCGTCGATACTGCCATTATTCAATAGAATATTCGGAAGAGGAGAAATTCATGGAGATGATCGCGCGCAATCCGGCAAGTGGGATCTATCCGGCCAGCCCTGATTACATCCATGCGCTGGAGGTCAGGCATCCGTCCCGGCTGCTCTTCGTCAGCGGTACGATGGGTCTCGATCAACAGGGAATGGCGGCGGCCGATCTGGAAGGACAGCTGGAGCTCATCTGGTCCAATCTGCGCGCCATCCTCACTTCCGCTGATATGACCGTGGACAATATCGTGCGGCTGACGAGCTATCTCAGCGACGGCGCCTTTATGGAGGCGAACCAGAATGCCCGCCTTCGGGCACTTGGCGGCCGCGCCGTGCCGACCACGGCGATCATCGTCGAAACGCTGCGTGACGACTGGCTGGTCGAGATCGAGATCATCGCTGCCGGCTAAGGCACATTGGCCGTCGCACCGCAGGGGTGCGACGGCGGCGGCGATCAGGCCGCCTGTTTCAACAGACCGAGCGCCTCGGCCAGACCGACCTCGCCGCGGAAACCGCCGCTGCTTTTCGCCTCCTGTCGATGCTCGATCGCATGGGCAAAACGCACGGCCGGTTCCTGCTGCATGCGCTCATAGAGGCGATGCAGGCTGGGAAACTGCCGGCGGTCGACGACCTTGTGGAAATCGTTCCATCGGGCGATCCCGACGAAATAAGCGTCCGCCAGGCTCGGCCCGTTGCCGAGAAGCCATTCGCGGCCATCGAGCAGACGCTCAAGCGTCTGATGCGCCTTTTCGACCGCCGCGCTGCCATAGGCTGTGAGGGCCTGCTTCTGCTGCGGCTCCAGCGGGTGTTCGAACGCATACCAGAGCGGGCCGAAAGCCTTGAAGAAACTGGTGTTGAGAAAGGCAAGCATCTGGTTCAGACGATCGAAATCCTCCGACCCCTGTGCAAAACCCAGACCGCCGCCGATCGCCCGAGCGCCGATATGATGGAGGATCGCCATGCTTTCGCTGATCGTCCTGCCATCCTCGAGCAGCAGCGACGGCGTTTCGCCGACTGCGTTGATCCTGATGTAGTCTTCACTGGAAACCATTTCCGGCATCTCGACGCGGCAGAGCCGGTAAGGCAGGCCGGACCATTCCAGCGCGACGATCGAGCCGAAGGAGCAGCCCTCCGGCACGCCGTAAAACAATATGGGTGACATCAATCGTTCCTTTCAGAATTGACCCCGTTTGGACACGATGAATGTGAAGACGTGGACGATCCTGCGGTAGAGGCTATAAATGCGTCGCAATGTCCACATATCTGGAAGATGACAATGGCGCTCTTCAACCTCAACGACCTCCATCTTTTCGTGCAGGCCGTCGACAGCGGCAGTTTTACCGCCGCCGCCAGGCATCTCGGTATTCCGAAATCGACTGTGAGCAAACGCGTTGCGGAGCTGGAGGCACGGCTTGGCGTCAGGCTGATCCAGCGCACGTCGCGAAGCTTCGCGCTGACCGAGCTCGGCCGGGAATTCTTTCAGCACGCCCAGGCCTCGATCATCGAGGCGGAGATGGCCGAAGGCATCGTGCGGCGGCATCTGGCTGAACCCGCCGGCAGCGTTCGCCTCACCGCCTCGGTGCCGACGGCACAGTTTACCTTGACGGAGCATCTGCCGGCGCTGGCAGCGCGATATCCGAAGCTCAGGCTTTCCGTGCACGTGACGGACCGTTTTGTCGACATCGTGCAGGAAGGTTTCGACATCGCGCTGCGCAGCCATCGCGGGCCGCTGCCGGATTCCGCACTGGTACAGCGGAAGCTCGCCAGCCACCCTTTCCTCATCCTCGCCTCGCCGGATTATATCAGCACCCATGGGCAGCCACGCCGGCCGGAGGAATTGGCGCAGCATGCGACGATCATGACCAGCCTGACGGAGGATCAGTGGCGGCTTTATTCGGGCGGCGATGAGGCTCTCGTCACGCTGCATTCCGTCATGGCGGCGGATGAACCCTATGTCTTGATGGAAATGGCCGTGTCGGGGCTTGGCATTACCTGCCTGCCGACATCCGTCTGCCGCAAGGCGCTGGCAGACGGGCGGCTGGTGCGGGTGCTGCCGGAATGGACGGCGGGCAGCATCGAGACGACGATCCTGATGCCGCATCGGCGTGGCCAACTGCCGGCGGTGCGCGCCGTCGTCGATTTCCTGGCCGAACGGCTGGCGGCCCCGCATAACTCCTTAAGTCGGAATTGATTTAAGGAATTATGCGGTAGTTCAAAGTGCTACAGCGTCCTTTGCGCGTCTGAAAAGACGCGCGGCGCTGTAGAGATCACGCCGCCTTTGCGGCGTGATATTCCTTGATGGCGACCATCTTGATCGCCGGATGGCGCTCGGATTCATAACGCAGCGAGAAACCGTCCTGGGCGAGGAAGACCGGGTCGCCGTCGAGATCGCGGGCGATATCGCCGCGTTTGACGGTGAGGAATTTCTCGAGATCGGCCGGCTGCTCGGCCGAGATCCAGCGGCAGACGGAGAAACGCGACATTTCGAAGGAGACTGGCAGGCCGTATTCGGCCATCAGCCGCTCCTTCAAGACGTCGAGCTGCAGGGCGCCGACGACGCCGACGATCGCCGGCGAGCCGTCTTCCGGCGAGAACAGCTGGACGACGCCTTCTTCGGCCATCTGCTGCAGGGCTTCCTTCAGCTTCTTCGCCTTCATCGCGTCTTCCAGGCGCACGCGGCGCAGGATCTCCGGCGAGAAGTTCGGTACGCCCTGGAAGACCAGCGATTCACCTTCGGTCAGCGTATCGCCGATCCGGAGCGTGCCGTGGTTGGGAATGCCGACGACGTCGCCGGCATAGGCGGTGTCGGCGAGCTGGCGCTGCGAGGCGAAGAAGAATTGCGGCGCCGTCAGGCCGAGCTGCTTGCCGGTGCGGGCGAGCCTTGCCTTCATGCCGCGCTCGAGCTTGCCGGAGCAGATGCGGGCAAAGGCGATGCGGTCGCGATGGTTGGGGTCCATGTTGGCCTGGATCTTGAAGACGAAGGCCGTCATCTTGTCGTCGGTTGCATGCACC
>Ga0102591_1003662_pt1 | contig 13311 bp, 9 predicted proteins | sample AraplaCol_mCL_r2_2_FD_76860 | JGI IMG/M metagenome (GOLD analysis project Ga0102591, IMG submission 76860) | Arabidopsis root microbial communities from North Carolina, USA - plate scrape MF_Col_mCL_r2 (SPADES assembly) (version 2) | ecosystem: Host-associated > Plants > Roots > Endosphere... | reverse complement strand
CAGCGCCGGCGACCGCGTGCTGGCGCAGATCGCGCACCGCCTGCGCGAAGGCGTGGGCGAGCGCGGCGAAGTGTTCCGGTTCGGCGGCGACGAATTCATCATCCTGCTGCCCAGCGGCTCGCCCACGCGCGATGCGGGTATCGCCGAGGAGCTCATCCGCCGCGTCGCGGTTCCGCTGTGGATGGAAGGCGAGCAGCTCGGCGTCACGCTGAGCCTGGGCAGCGTGCGCCATCCGGAACATGGTCGCGACCATGACCAGCTGCTCAAGCGCGCCGACATCGCGATGTACCAGGCCAAGGCCGCCGGCAAGAACGTGCACCTGCGCTTCCTGCCGGACATGGAAGCCTCGGTGACGCGCCGCTTCGCCATGCTCAACGAGCTGCGCAACGCACAGGAACTCGGCCAGCTAGTGCTGCTGTACCAGCCCATCATCGAACTGCGCAACCGCCGCATCATCGGCGCCGAGGCGCTGGTGTACTGGGATCACCCGCGGCACGGGCGCATCACGCCGTCCACGTTCATCCCGGTCGCCGAGGAACACGGGCTGATCGAACAGCTCGGCGAATGGGTGCTGGAAGAAGCGGTGCGGCAGGCGGCGTCATGGCGCGCTCGCGGGCTGGCGCCGATGCGGATGGCGGTGAACGTCTCCAGCGCACAGTTCCGCGATGCCGGCCGCCTGCGCAACGCGGTCGATCGCGTGCTGCGCCGGCACGGCTATCCGGCCGATGGCCTGGAGCTGGAGATCACCGAGCGCCAGATCATGACCGACCCCGCCTCCAGCGTGGCGACCATGAATGCGCTGTCCGACCTCGGCGTGGCGATGGCGCTGGACGACTTCGGCACCGGCTACTCCAGCCTCAGCCACCTGCGGGAATTCCCGCTGCGCAAGCTGAAGATCGACCGCGCCTTCACCGACCAGATCGACCGCGACACCGCCGGGCTGGCGATCGTCCGGGCGGTGGTCGAGCTGGGCCGGAACCTTGGGATGCAGGTGGTGGCCGAGGGCGTGGAGCGCGAGGCGCAGGTCGCGCCGCTGCTGGCCGCCGAATGCGCCCAGGTGCAGGGCTTCCTGTTCGGCGCGCCGATGCTGGCCTCGGAATTCGAAAGACGACTTCTGCGGCCCGTGCCAGCCTGAGGTTTTCTCATAGGCGAAACGCCCAGCGTGCGTACTATCCGGCGGCTGAAGTCCGCCGGAGGTTCCGCCCATGTCTGTCCGCCTGAGTCGCCGCGACTTCCTCAAGTTCGGCGTGGTCGCCGGCATCGGCGTCTACATCGCCGCGCCCGGCAGCACCGCACTGGCTGCGCTGTTCGAGAAGGAACGCCTGCGGCCGATGCCGTGGGACGCAGCGACCGGGAAGATCAGCTACCGCACCGATGCCACCGCCAAGGTCACCGGCGAGAAGGTGTTTTCCTTCGACATGCGCTCGCGCGACCTGCCCGGCTGGCCGGAGCAGCAATCGCACGCGATGCTGCTGCGCGTGACGAAAGCCGACCGCGTCTATGCCGGCTTCGACCTGTCGGTGCTCGGCGACGCGCTCAAGCCCGACCGCATCGTCACCGCCGCCGACCTGCAACGCGATGGCGTCGCGTTCCCCGCGTTCTACGGCGAGGACATGCTGCTGCCGGAAGGCAAGACGCCGGCGTACCTCGGCCACGCGGTCGCACTGCTGGTCTTCCACGATTTCTCCCGATTCCGCGCGGCGAAGAACGCGCTGAAGTTCCGCGACGACGTCATCCGCTGGGGTGCGGAAACCGGCCCGCTCGAACGCCCGCCGTGGGCCGCGTTCCGTTACGTGCGCGTGGGCGGCGCGACACCGTTCGATGACGACGCGTATTCGTCGCTGAAAGACACGCCATTGTTCCCGTCCGGTTTCGACCGCAAGCGCCCGCTGTGGCCGCAGGCGAACGCGCACGGCGCGCTGGATGCGCAGGGCGCGGCGTTCGCGGCAAGCATCGCGGCCGAACTGGATGCGCCCGGTGACGGCACGCTGGTGATGGAGCGCGAGTACTTCTCGCCGTCCATCGACACCGCCGCGCTGGAACCCGACAACGGCAACGCATGGTTCGAAACCGCGACCGCGACGCTGCATCTGGTCTCCGCCACGCAATCGCCGCAGGAAATCGCCCAGATCGCACCGCTGATGCTCGCCGCCAGCAAGCTCGGCGTGCGCAACCTCGTGCTGCATCCCTGCTACACCGTCGGCTACGGATCGAAGGACCACAACCCGTTCCCGTTCTACGCGCTGATGGCGGGCCTGTACGGCGACGGCAAGCCGGTGCGGCTTGCGAACGATCGTTACGAGCAGTTCCAGTCCAGCCTCAAGCGCCACAGCTTCCGCATGAAGTACCGCATGTCGGTCGATCGCAAGAGTGGAAAGCTGCAGGCGTTCGCGGCCGACATGGTCGGCGACGGCGGCGGCCGCATGAACTTCTCGCCGTCGGTGTGCCTGGTGGCGGCGACGGCCGCGCAGTCGATCTACTACTTCCCGCGCAGCGATCTGGCGAGCACCGTGATTTCCTCGCGCGCGCTTGATGCCGGTTCCGCACGCGGCTACGGCACGCTGCAGAGCATGGGCGCGACGGAGATCATGATCGACGAGATCGCCGGTGAACTCGGTATCGACCCGATCGAACTGCGCCAGCGCAACGTGTTCACCTCGGGCATGAAGAACACGCAGGGCGCGATACCCGGCGGCGCGCAACGCGCGGACGAAGTGCTGGCGCGATGCCGCGCGCATCCGCTGTGGGCGCAGCGCGAGCAGCGCAAGAAGGATTACGAAGCGGCCAATCCCGGCCGCCGTTATGGCATCGGGTTCGGCTGCGTGCAGAAGGATTTCGGCACGGGCGCTGAAGCGGCGTTCGCGGAGGTCGCGCTGTCGAAGGACGGCCGCGTGCGCCTGCGCCACATCGGCGTGGAAATGGGCACCGGCATGGCGACGAGCCAGGCGGCGGTGTGCATTCCGTGGATCGGCCGCCCGGCCGACGACGTGCTGACCGGCGAAAGCGAATGGAGCGAACTGCCGATGTTCGCCAACGCCGATCCCTGGCTGATGTCGCAGGCCGAGCAGGATCGCAACGTCGGCAATCCGCGCTGGACGCCGAACCTCATCAGCCCCAGTAGCGCGAGCAATTCCGCGTATTTCTTCAGCCACGCCACGCGCGAGGCGGCGCGATTGCTGTTCACGCAGGGCCTGTGGCCGGCGGCGCTGGCCATCTGGGGACAGGGTTTCGGCGGCGGCCAGCTGGCGCCGTTGTCCGTGCGTCGCGAAGAAGCGCGCTGGGTGGACGGCAAGCTCACCGCGCACAGCCTCACGCCGCTGCCGTTGCAGGCGCTGATCGACAAGGCGTTCGAGCTGGGGCTGGCGACGGGCGCGATCGTGCATACGTTCAATCGCTGGCAGTGGGCGGAAGCGGACTTCCCGCTCGAAGGCGACGACGCGCGCCTGCCGCTGGACGGCATCGCGCTGCGCTGGGGCGATGGCAGTGCGAACGGGCGCGGCACGGCGACCGCTAACGGCTACCGCATGATCGAACGCACGCGCGCGCACTATCCGCCCGCGCAGCGCAACAACGCGGGCGTCGTGTACTACAGCGCGATCGGCACGATTGCCGAAGTCGCGGTGGATACCGGGTCGGGCGCGGTGGAATTGCTCAACCACCACTCCGTGCTGGAATGCGGCAAGCCGATCGTGCCCGAACTCGTGTCCGGCCAGCTGCAGGGCGGCCTCGCGATGGGCATCGGCCACGTGCTGCATGAAGGCCTCCCGCTGTACGAGGACGGCCCCGGCAACGGCACGTGGAATTTCAACCGCTACACATTGCCGCGTGCGAAGGACGTGGCGGTGTGGGCGCAGACCGGCGACGTGTTGCCGCCGCTGTCGGACACCGATCCGCCCAAGGGCATGGCCGAAGTGGTGATGATCGCCGTCGTGCCGGCCATCGCGAATGCCATTGCACACGCCACGGGGCACCGCTTCCGCGAACTGCCGATCACGCGCGATGTCGTCATGGCGGCGCTCACCGCCGCACCCGCAACAAAGAAGGAGCAGCCGGCATGAGTACGGTTCCCAGCAGGAAGCGTCCGCTGACGCTGCAGGTCAACGGCCGTTCGTACGGGCCGGTCGAAGTGCCCGAAGACATGATGCTGGTCGACGTGCTGCACGAATATCTCGGCCTCACGGGCACGCGCTTCGGTTGCGGCCAGGGCGAATGCCGCGCGTGCACGGTCATCGTCGACGATGCCAACGGCCCGCGCGAAGTGCGCAGTTGCATAACCGGCGCGCACTACTTCGAGGGCAAGCGCATCCGCACCGTCGAAGGCCACGCGCGCCGCGACGAGGGCGGCAAGATCGTCGAACTCTCGCAGGTGCAGCAGGCCTTCCTCGACCATTTCAGCTTCCAGTGCGGCTACTGCACGCCGGGCTTCGTCAACGCGACGACGGTGCTGATGGAGAAGCTGGCGAAGGCGCCGATCGCGAAGGCGGACGTCGAATCGACCGTGCTTGAAGCGCTCAATCCGCATCTGTGCCGCTGCACGGGATATGTGCGCTACTACCAGGCCGCGAAGGACCTGGTGATGGCGACGCCCGGCCTGGTGAAGGACGCGGGCAAGGAGCAGGCGTCATGACCCGCGTCGGTTGGAAACGCATGTTCGCGTGGCTGCTGGTCATCGTCGTGGTGATCGTGCTCGTGAACCTGATCTTCGGCCGGCTCGCTCGCCGCGGGCCGGTGCAGCATGTAACCGCCACGACCGAACAGTTCCAGCACGGCCGCTACCTCACCGATGCCGCCGATTGCGCGGCCTGTCATACCAATCCGGGCGGCGCGCCATTCGCCGGTGGATTCCCGCTCGAAACGCCGTTCGGCACGATCCACGGCACGAACATCACGCCCGATCCGGACCACGGCATCGGCCGCTACACGTCGGAGGAGTTCTTCCACGCGCTCACCCGCGGCGAAGCACGCGACGGCCACCAGCTGTATCCGGCGATGCCGTACGCGTCGTATCGCACGATGTCGCGCGCGGACAGCGACGCCATCTACGCCTACCTCATGAACCTGCCGGCGGTGGCGCAGCCGAACCGGAAGAACGACGTGCATTTCCCGGCCAACATCCGCACCGCGCTGCACGGCTGGAACCTGCTGTTCGCCGGGCGGGACATCCCGCCCGCCTCCAGCGGCGCGTCCGCGCAGTGGAAGCGCGGGCAGTACCTCGTCGATGTGCTCGGCCACTGCGGCGAATGCCACACGCCGCGCGGCGCGCTCGGGCAGCTCAAGCTCGATCGCACGTTGACCGGCAACGCCGACCTCGGCCGCTACGCCGCACCGGACATCACGCCCGCCGGCCTCGCCGCACGCGGCTGGGATGCGGCGATGCTGCGCGAGTACCTCGCCACGGGCATCAGCAAGCGCGCGGTGGCCTCCGACGAGATGCTCACCGTGGTCGGCCTGTCGACCAGCCGCCTGAGTGATGAAGACCTCACCGCGATGACGACGTATCTGCTCGGCGACAAGGCGCCGGCGCCGAAGGCGATCGCGATGAACGCCCGCGTCGCAGAAGGCCCCGCGCAACGCAGCTACTTCAACCTCTGCGCGGGCTGCCACGGCAACGACGGCCAGGGCGTGCCGAACGTCGCCGTGAGCCTGCGCGAGAACAGCAGCCTGCGCGAAACCGATCCGCACAACCTCGTCGTCGCGATCCTCGACGGCCTGCCCGTGCACGACTTCCCCGGCATCGCCCGCATGCAGGACATGCCGGGATTCGCCGACGACCTCAACGATGCCCAGGTGGCCGAGCTCGCCACGTGGCTGCGCCAGCGCTTCGGCGGGCAGTCCGATGCCGTCACCGAGGCCGCGGTCCGCGACCTGCGCCAGTCCCGCAAGCCGCATTGAGGTTGCCCGCCGCGCGCTTGGCGTGCGGCGGTGCAGCATGTCTTGCCGACAGGAAGGGTCTGTCCTGCGGCGTTTAACGATTGTCTGCAGGACATTCATTAAGCGCACGTGACGCGCGCCCGTTTCACGAGCGATGCGCGCCTACGTTCGTCGGCGCCGGCCGGCATTCGCCCGAAAATGCGGACGCGATCACGGATCACCCCAAACGCCACTGACAACGTTGTCAGCGTTCGACCGGGCCATTCGATGCGGCATGACGCCGCCGGCCCCGGTCGCCCTTCCTGCCGGAGGTGAGCGTGTCGGATTCGCGCCAGAACGCCTTTTCCGCTGCCCGCGCCAAGCGCGCGACGCCCGCCATTGCCGGCGTCCTCCAGCGCAGTCCGAACAGATCCCCGAACAGCTAAAGGAGCCGGGCCCGGTCGGGTCCGGCATAGGTGGCGGTCAATCTCGTATGGGAGGGAAGCTCGTGAAGTATGCAAACAGGAATGCCGCAAGACCGGTCGCGTTGGCGCTTTCAGGTTTGATGGCGCTGGTGGCGACGATCCCCGCAGTGCATGCGCAGACGGTGTCGTGCGCCGCGGTACCGGCGTGGACCGCGTCGACCATCTACAACCCCGGCGACAAGCTGGTCTATCAGAACCGTCTGTACCAGGCGAACATCCAGATCTGGAACGCGCCGCCGACGCACTGTCCGACCTGCGGCTGGTACACGGACCTCGGCGCGTGCGGCACGGGTGGGACGAACCAGCCGCCGAGCGTGACGCTCACCTCGCCCGCCAACGGAGCCAGCTACACCGCCGGCAGCAACATCGCCGTCACCGCGAACGCGAGTGACAGCGACGGCAGCGTCGCCAGTGTCGAATTCTTCCGCGGCACCGTTTCGCTCGGCGTCGATACCAGCGCGCCATACGCGGTGACCTGGAGCAATGCGACCGCCGGCAACCACGGTTTCACGGCGAAGGCCACCGATAACCAGGGGGCGACCACGACGACGGCCGCGGCGACCATCACCGTCACCACCGTCAACCCGCCGACCGACACCACGCCGCCGAGCGTGCCGACGGGACTTTCGGCGACGGCGCTGTCGACCAGCAGCATCGCGCTGAGCTGGAACGCCTCCACCGACAACGCCGGCGGTGCAGGCGTTGCCGGCTACGACGTGTATCGCGGCGGCACGCTGATCGCATCGCCGACCACGACCAGCTACACCAACAACGGCCTCACCGCGAACACGACGTACAGCTACACCGTGCGTGCGCGTGACGCCGCCAATCCGTCCAACGCGTCCGCGCAGAGCGGCGCGGTCAGCGCGAAGACGCTCGACGGCGGCGGTGGCGGCAACAAGCGCGTGATCGGCTACTTCGCGCAGTGGGGCATCTACGCCCGCAACTATCGCGTGAAGAACATCGACACCAGCGGTTCGGCGTCGAAGATCACGCACATCAACTACGCCTTCGGCAACGTGCGCAACAACCGCTGCGAAGTGGGCGTGATCCAGCCGACCAACGAAGCCACCGGCGTGGGCGGCGATGCGTTCGCCGACTACACCAAGTCCTTCGGCGCGGGCGAAAGCGTGAGCGGCGCGGCCGACACCTGGGACCAGCCGCTGCGTGGCAACTGGAACCAGCTCAAGCAGCTCAAGGCGAAGTACCCGAACATCAAGGTGCTGATCTCGCTCGGCGGCTGGACCTGGTCGCGCGGCTTCGCGAGCGCGGCGCGTCCGGAAAACCGCGTGGCGTTCGTGTCCTCGTGCGTCGACGCCTACATCCGCGGCAACCTGCCCGTCACCGACGGCGCGGGCGGTGCGGGCGCGGCAGCGGGCGTGTTCGACGGCATCGACCTGGACTGGGAGTACCCGTCCGCGTGCGGCCTGACCTGCGGCACGCCGGAGGAAAGCGCCAACTTCACCGCGCTGCTGGCCGAGTTCCGACGCCAGCTCAACGCGGTGCGTCCGGGCCTGCTGCTGACCATCGCCGCCGGAGCGGGCGTGGACAAGGTGCGCGTCACCGATCCGGCCACGTACAGCCAGTACCTCGATTACATCAACGTGATGACCTACGACTTCCACGGCACGTGGGACCCGAAGACCAACCATCACTCGCCGCTGTTCGATTCGCCCAGCGACCCGTCCACGGGCGACCAGAAGTTCTACAACAGCAACGACGCGATGGAAGCGTTCCTGACGCGTGGCGTTCCGGCGTCGAAGTTGAACCTCGGCATCGGTTTCTACGGCCGCGGCTGGACGGGCGTTGCGAACGTCAACAACGGCCTGTACCAGAACGGCTCGGCGGCGCCCGGCACGTATGAAGCGGGCAACGAGGACTACAAGGTCCTGAAGGATCGCCCCGGCACGATCTACACCGACGCCAACGCGCGCGCCACGTGGAAGTACGACGGCAACACGTTCTGGAGCTACGACACGCCGGCCCTGGTCACCGAAAAGATGGGCTACGTCAAGGCGCAGAACCTGGGCGGCGCGTTCTTCTGGGAGTTCAGCGGCGACGACGCGGCCGGCACGCTGGTCAACACGATCAACAACGGACTCAAGTGACGCGGACCCAAGTGACGCACTGACGACAACGAGTCCGACATTCGACCTCTCCAGACCCGTCAACGGGTTTGCCCTCGGCGCCGATCGCATGGTCGGCGCCTTTTTTATGCGTCGGATTCGGTATCGAAGTTCGCAGCGTCAGCGCATCGCGTCGAGCATGTAGCCCTCGCCGTGTATCGAATCCAGCGGCAGGCTCGCGCCGCAGCCATCGGCGACCTTGCGACGCAACCGGTAGACGAGCGAATCGAGCCGGTGCGAATCGAAGTCGCCATCGGCCAGCGCATCGGCGAGCGCCTCGCGCGTGACCAGTTGGCCGGGCGTGAGCAGCAGTCGTTCGATCAACAATCGCTCGGTGCGCGTCAGCGGCACCACGCTCCCGTCGGGGCATCGCAGCGACCAGCCATCGCCATCCAGGCCCCAGCGTGCGTGCGGGTCGGTGTCGGACGAGGTCGTTCTGTCCATCGCGCACCCTCGACGTGAACCTGCGCTCGATCCTAGCCAGCGCGGCGTGGGATCACATAGGCCATACGTTGGTGGGCCGCGCGGTGGTGAGCGCTACCACGCTGAATCGGCACGCAGCGCTTCAGGGGCGTCGCAGATGCGGCGCGAAGGGCGGGCCTTTCTTCGAGCGGAGCCTGTTCATCCGATCCGGCCGCTGCTGCTGGGGAAGAGCAAGATTGAAGCTGTCATTCCGGCGAAGGCGGGAATCCATCTGCCCGTTGCGCCACCCTCGATGGATCTCGTGGCCCGGGATCACGGCAACCGCTCAGCGCGTGAACCTCAGCACATCGTCCAGCAACCCCGCCGCAGTCACCTCCGCTCCCGCGCCCGGCCCCTGTATCACCAGCGGCTGGTTCGGATAGCGGTCCGACCAGATCGCCACGCGGTTGTCAGTGCCGGCACCACCCGCGAGCGGATGATCCACCGGCAGCGATTCCAGCCCGACGCTCGCCCTACCGTCCTGCAATCGCGCGATGAAGCGCAGGCGCTCGCCGCGCTTGTACGCGTTGGCGAAGCGCTCGCGAAGCGGCGCATCGAGGGCGGGCAGCGAAGCGTCGAGGGCGTCCTTCGTCAGGATAGCCAGTTCCGGCGGCACCAGCGAGGCGACGTCGACGTCGCCTGCCTCCAGTTCCACGCCCGCCGTGCGCGCGAGGATCAGCAGCTTGCGGCGCACGTCTTCGCCAGACAGATCGTCGCGCGGATCCGGCTCCGTGTAGCCGGCGTCGCGCGCCTGGCGCACCAGCATGGAGAACGGCCGCATGCCGTCGTACTGATTGAACAACCATGCGAGCGATCCGGACAACACGCCGGCGATGGCATGGATGCCATCACCACCCTCGCGCAACTCGCGCAGCGAACGCAGCAGCGGCAGGCCCGCGCCGACGGTTGCGCTGTCGCCGTAATGCGCATCGCCGACGCGTGACGCCGTGCGGATCGCGCGCCAACGCGAGAGCGACGTGCCCTGCCCGATCTTGCACGCCGTCGCGACATGGATGCCCTGCGCGAGCCAATGCGCGTGCCGCTCGGCAACGGCTTCGCTCGCGGTCGCGTCGATCACCACGCGCGCGCCTTCCATGCGCATGTGGTCGTCGCGCAGCGCGGCCTCGACCGTATCAATCGAGCTGCCGTGCGGCGTCAGCGCGAGGCGACGCAATGCATCGCCTGCGACGAGTCCATCGCGATCACCGGCGCATACGCGCGAGTTGGCGACGTGGACCAGGCGGAGGCGTTCGCCCAGCTGCGAGCCGCGCCATGACGCCAGCCGCGACAGCACTGCACTGCCGACCGTGCCCGTGCCGAGCAACGCCACGCGCACCGGCGCAGGTTGCGCGGCCGAAGCGCGCGCGACTTCGACCGCCGCCACGCTCATCGTTTGACGCGCTCCGCGATTGCTACTGCCTGCTCCGCGCGTTCCAGCGCGGCGGCGATATCGGCAATGAGATCGTCGACGTGCTCGATGCCCACCGACAACCGCAGCAGGCCTTCGCCGATGCCCGCCGCTTCGCGCGCTTCGGCCGACATCGCCGCATGCGTCATCGTCGCCGGATGCGCGACCAGGCTTTCCACGCCGCCCAGCGATTCGGCCAGCGTGAAGCACTGCAGGCCGTCGAGGAACGCGCGCACCGCATCGACGCCGCCGTCGAGCTCCACGCTCAGCATTGCGCCGAAACCGCTTTGCTGGCGCGCGGCGATCGCGTGGCCCGGGTGCGATTCCAGCCCCGGGTAATGCACGACGCGCACCGCCGGGTGCGCATCGAGCAGCGACACCAGCGCCTGCGTGTTCTCCTGGTGCGCGCGCAGTCGCGCGTCCAGCGTGCGCAGGCCGCGCAGCGTGAGGAAGGCGTCGAACGGCGAGCCCGTCAGGCCCAGCGCGTTGGCCCACCACACCAGCTGCTGATGCTGCTCGACATCGCGCGCGACGACCGCACCGCCGACGACATCGCTGTGGCCGTTGATGTACTTGGTCGTCGAATGCACGACGAAATCCGCGCCGAACTCGATCGGCTGCTGCAACGCCGGCGACAGGAACGTGTTGTCGACGACGGTCAGCGCGCCCTTCGCCTGCGCGGCTTCGATCACGAAGCGCAGGTCGGTGATGCGCAGCAGCGGGTTCGACGGCGTTTCGATCCACACCACGGTCGGATCGCTCGCCAGTGCTTCGGTCAGCGCGCGCGGATCGGTGAGGTCGGCGGTGATGAGTTCGAACGCGCCCTTCTTCGCCAGCGCATTGAACAGGCGCCAGCTGCCGCCATAGCCGTCGTGCGGGACGACCAGGCGATCGCCCGGCTTCAGCAGCGCATGCAGCAGCAGCGTGATCGCGCCCATGCCCGTGGCGGTGACGACGCCGCCGGCGCCGCCTTCGAGTTCCGCCAGCGCCTCGCCGAGCAGGTCGCGCGTGGGATTGCCGCTACGCGTGTAGTCGTACTGCCGCTTTTCGTTGAAGCCGGCGAAGCTGAAGTTGGACGACAGCACGAGCGGCGGCGTGACCGCGCCGAAGGCGGTATCGCGATCGATGCCCGCGCGGACGGCGGACGTACAGCGCTTGCGCGTGCTCATGCGGCCACCTCCAGCACGTCATCGAACGCTTCGCCAAGCAGCTCGGCGATCGCGCGCTCCTCCTTCAGGAAGGCGTCGTGTCCGTACAGCGAACGCACGACGCGCAGGCGCGTTTCGCCGCGCAGGCGCTCCACCAGGTCGTAGGCGTCGGACACCGGAACGAGCCGGTCTTCGGCGACGGCGACGACGGTGACCGGCAGGCGGATCGCGGTGGGATCCACGTCCTGCAGGTCGATGGATTCGGACAGCCGCAGGTAAGCGACGGGCGAGGTGCGCTGCACGTAGCTCGCGCCGCAATGGTCGAGATAATCCTCGGCACCCACGCGCACGACGCCGTCGGCGACCTGCGCGGGCTCGAAGCGCGCGGCGAATTCCTCCGGCGTGCGGTAGCTCAGGATCGCCAGCTGGCGGGCGAGCGCGAGGCCATGCGTCTCGTCGCACTGCAACGCACCCAGCGCGACGGCGCGGCGCTGCAAGGCACGCCATGCGCTCGCATACGGATGCGCGCGATGCACGCCGCTGATCGCCACCAGCTGCTCGGCGCGCGCACCGTGCCGCGCGGCGAACTGCAGGCCGACCATCGCGCCGTACGAGCAGCCGACGAACGCCTGCAGGCGCTTGACGTGCAGCACGTCGAGCAGCGCGGCGATGGCGTCGGCCTGGTCGGACGGGTCGAGCGGCGCGTCGAGCGTGCCGTCGGCACCAATCCAGTCGAACGCGATCAGGCAACGTTCGCGCGGATCGAGCGCCTTGCCCGCGCCGATCTGCTGCTCCCACCAGCCGCTTTCGGGAAACGCAGTGCTGGCGGCCAGATGGCGATGCGCGGAGATGCCACCCGCGACGAACACCGCCGGCAACGCGCGGTCGCCAAGGATTTCGTAGCGCAGCGCGACGCTGCGGCGGCCGGCGTGGCGAAGGTCAAGTTCGATCGTGCATTCGCCACGCACGGCATTGATCGCATGCGCGAACACGGCGGCGTGGACGACGGGATCGAACGCATCCACGCGCTCGGCGAGCGCGGCGTCGGAGGTCTGGGCAGTGGGGGCGAAGCTCATGGCGGCATCCTTGAAGACATAAGGGCCACCGAGCCTGCGAGTCGCAGTGCGCACTCCCGTGGAGCGCGCAGCGCAACCATCTTCCGACCGGCGCCTGGGCGCCCCGTCGCAGGAATTGGCACCTTCACCCGCGCTTGCGCGCTGGGTTGGGTTGCCCCGGCTTCAAAGGGCCTGTCCCTCTGCCGGTCTCGATGGATGGCCGCAGTCTGCCCCCGCTCCGGAGCGGTGTCAATCGCTTCATCCGCATATAGCGATTTATTATGTCGGTCACGTCTTCGGCTCCCCGTGCAAAGGCCGCCCGAATACACTTCGGCTCCATGACCCCACGCCTTTCCTTCCCCGCCGCCATCGCCGTTGCTGCGCTGGCGGCCCTGGCCTCCGCCTGCTCCACCCTTCAACCGCCCGCGCCCGCGAACACGGCCGCGCCCGTTGCCACGCCTGAAGTCCGCACCGTGCTCGAACGCTACGTCTCCGACGAAAGCGCGCAGGACGAACTGGACTCGCTCGCCACCTGGACCACCGAGGACGGCGCGACGTGGCTCATCGCCACCGCGAAGTCGACCCATCGCCTGGTCGTGTTCGACGCCGACACCGGCAAGCGCCTGCGCGACGTCGGCGGCGAAGGCGCGGCGGTGGGCCAGTTCAACCGTCCCAACGGCATCGCGGTGTACGGCGATTACGTGTTCGTCGTCGAGCGCGACAACCATCGCGTGCAGGTGATGTCGCTGCCGGATTTCAAGCCGGTCGGCACGTTCG
>Ga0102591_1003661_pt1 | contig 13314 bp, 15 predicted proteins | sample AraplaCol_mCL_r2_2_FD_76860 | JGI IMG/M metagenome (GOLD analysis project Ga0102591, IMG submission 76860) | Arabidopsis root microbial communities from North Carolina, USA - plate scrape MF_Col_mCL_r2 (SPADES assembly) (version 2) | ecosystem: Host-associated > Plants > Roots > Endosphere... | reverse complement strand
GATGCCATTGATGAGCTGACCTACGGCTCGGACTGAGGTGACAGGCGCGCAACGGACCATCAGGGTCGCCGTTTCGATTCTCCCCAACCCAAGGACACTCCGATGAACACCGCCGACATCGCCGAAGCCCTGGCCGCCGCCGACGACAAGATCACCAAGACCCAGGCCAAGGCCCTCGTGGACGGCGTCTTCAAGGCCATCGCCGAAGCCGCGACCAAGGGCGAGGAAGTCTCGATCCCCGGCTTTGGCAAATTCAAGATCCAGAACAAGCCGGCCCGCACCGGCCGCAACCCGGCCACCGGCGCCGCCGTCGAGATCGCCGCCAGCAAGAAGGTCGCCTTCACGCCGGCCAAGCAGCTGAAGGACGCCGTCAACGGCTAAAGCGCGTCCAGCGCCGACCGGAATTGAGCCGCCGCAGGGATGGTCCCTCGCGGCGGCTCATCGCCCTCCCCGGGCGAAACTAGCGCCACCTGTGCAATCTTGGCCGCAGCCCCCATATCAGCGCCTCTTGCCCGCCGACTGGACCGCGCCAATGACCAAGCCTCTGAAGATCGACTTCGTCTCCGACGTCTCCTGCCCCTGGTGCGTGGTCGGCTTGGGGGGCCTGGAGGCTGCTCTTGAGCGGGTCGGCGATCTGGTCGACGCGCAGATCCATTTCCAGCCCTTCGAGCTCAATCCGAACATGGCGCCCGAGGGCGAGAACATCGTCGAGCACGTGGGCCGGAAGTACGGCGCCACCCGCGAGCAGTCGGACGCCAATCGCCAGGCGATCCGCGACCGGGCTGCCGCCGTCGGCTTCACCATGGCCACCGACGAGAACAGCCGCATCTACAACACCTTCGACGCCCACCGCCTGTTGCATTGGGCGGGCGAGATCGGTGACCAAGCGGCGTTGAAGAAAGCCCTGTTCGAGGCCTATTTCACCGATAACCAGGATCCATCGGACCACGAGACCCTGGTGCGCGCGGCGATGAAGGCGGGCCTGGACCCACATGAAGCCCACGAGGTGCTGACCTCGGGCCGCTACGCCCAGGAGGTCCGCCAGGCCGAGCACGCGTGGCAGGCGGCCGGAATCAGCTCGGTGCCGGCGGTGGTCATTAACGACCGCTACCTGATCTCGGGCGGCCAGCCGGCAGAGTATTTCGAGCAGGCTCTGCGGCAGATCGCGGCTGAAGCCTAAGGCAGCGCGAACGGCGCAGGCCCAAGCAGGCCTGTGCAACGCCAAATGAGTCACCAAGGCAGGAGGAAATGCCCCTGCAGCCAACCGCGGATGTAATTCAGAATATCGGGCTTCTCGTCGAATATCTCGCCCAAGGCGTTCACCAGCATTGCTGAGTCATCCCGCTCGACCACCAATCGCTCGAGGAGAAGGCCGGTTGCGAATTCCCGGACCTCAGCGAACTGGGTGCGCCGCCACAAAATGTAAATGACGCCGCACAGCACCCGCATATGAGAGACCGGTTCGGCGGCGCGGCCTCCTAGCGCCCGGACCAACCATCTGAAGCGCCCGGATTGAGCGCGTGCGACGCCTTCGGCCAGGTCCATCTGGAGTCCCCGCACGAGCACTTTGGGCATGACGCCGATATAGGCGTGCCCCATGGCCACGAGCTTGGCAGACCAGTCTACGTACTGGTCGAAACTCGCCTTCTTCTCGTCGGTGGCCATGCCCAGAGCCCATTGACTCCAGGTCGAGCGAATGGGCCCCACCTCGGCAGACATGGCCCTCAGCCGCTGATCGTCCGAGATCAGCAAAAGGTCCTGGTTGATGGCGACAAAGAGCTCGTCGAGGAAATGAAATCGCATCTGACCGACCGATCGCGCGATGCCGTCGGGGATGGTTTCGGGGGTGTGCGCCGGGCAAACCCTGGCATTGGCCTTCAGCCAGGCGACCGCCTCGTCGATCTCGCCGATCGCTTGGCGAATGGTTTCGGCGCTCGTCTCGGTAATCGTAGGACGGCCCGCCAGATAACCGAGCTGCTGCAAGCCGTCAGTAGCGTGCGGCTCCAGAAACTCGCGCCTGGCGCCGAGCTCATCGAAGATGATCGACGCTACGTGCATCTGCCCAAAGGTCGCGATGACGGCATCCAAGGCTTTCAGGCGCCAGAGGCACCAGAAGGTCGCCGTGTCGATGACGAAGCCCTTGCCCAGGCTGGCCGCCATGGCGTCGGCGGCGACGTGTCGCTCCTCAATTGAGCCTGTCGCATTGATGAGCGCGGTCCCGCCGAACGACATGCCCTCGACGACGTCCACGGTGGTCGCCCCCAATTGCAACGCCAACATACTGAGCAAGGCGCGCCCAGCCTTGTATTCGCCGAGCGCAGCATCAACCGCATCGGCGCGTGACTTGGCGGTCGCGTAGATCTTGTCCAGACCGCCTTCGACCTCGGGGTTCACCTTCAGGCGTTGAAAGCTCTTGTTGTCTGGAAACCGCCGATGAAGGGTCTGGAAAGCCTCCTGCATCCGAGCGACGTATTTGTGCCGGATCGATTTGATGAGCCCGACCTCACTGTCGGGGAGCGTGACCGCCTCGCCTACCGCCTTTCCTTCGGCCGCCACCGCCGAAGGATGCGACGGCGCCCACGCCTGCCCGTTGAGACGCCTCAGCTCGGCGTCCGGTTCGATCACGAAGGAAATCACCTCTCCATCGGCGTCAATCTCAACCAGAACGTCGCTTGCCACGACCGTTGGATTGTACGCGCCGCTGGTGTCGCGTCGGGTCGCTTCCAGGGTCTGGAAACATTGGGCCATCACGGCGCGCCGGTCATCGCCGTAGCGCCAGGATAGCCAGTAGGCATAGCGCAGGCTGCGCCCGCGCTCGCCGAACACAAACAGATAACGCGCGAGCTTGATCCGCTCATCGATCGTGTCCGCCGTCAGCGCCTCAAGGTCGCGGGCGAGAACCTTGTTGATTGCCCGACGCTCGTCACGGCGCGCCAGGATATCGAGGAGGATCAGAACCGGTTCGAGCGCCTCGGGGCGGGCCTTGACCAACCGTCGTGCATGACCCTCCGCCACACCGAGCTCGCCGGCATTATAGGCGTGCAAAGCAACCGTCCGGATGATGGCGGGATCGCTTCGCACCGCATCGTCGGCCTCGGCGAGGACAGCCAGGAAGCGCTTGTCGCGGCGCGCGGCGGCGAGAGCCTGGAAATAGACGATGGTGATTTCGTCGGGCTGACGCAGATTGACGAAGCCGTCCAGGCACTCCGAAGCTTCGTACCAAAGCTGGTGCCGGCACAGAAGGTCGGCCAATGACGCCCGTGTGCTGAGATTGGCGCCAGCATCCAGCTTGACCGCCACCTCAACCAAGCGGCTTTGGACGACTTCCTGGTCAAGCCCATGGCGCCAATCCCACTCGATTGCGAACACCTCGGCAAACAGGGCTCGCGCCGGATCCTTGATGATCTCGGCCATCGCCCTGTCCAAGTTCTCGCGATCGCGGAGCCTTAAGGCGATGGCGCCCGCTATCAGCCAGCGGGTGGTCTTGTGTTCGGGGGGGACGGTCTCGTCGGCGACCGACAGCACTGCTTTAAGCGCAGCTTCTGGCTCCGTCTCCGACATAAGCTCGGCGCGATAGAGTTGAGCCTCGCCGTCATCTGGCACGAGCGCGAGGATCTCGATCGCCCGCCGCCTGTCCCCGTCTATGGCCTCGATCACCCCCTGAAGCTTGCGCAGTCCGGCCATGTCGGGGTGCGTCGACAGCACTCGATCGATCAGGCGCCTGGCCGCTTCAAAATCGCCCAGAAGGCGGTAAGCGACCGCGGCGTTGTTGGCATAGGCTTCAAGCTCGTGGAGATCTTTGTAGTCGTCCCGAAGCCAAGCCTCCGCCCTGTCCTCCAAGGTCTTTGCCGCAGCTCGCAAATCAGCCGGATCAATGCGCTGGTCCAGCGGGCGCGTGGGATCAGAGAACGGCGATGCCTGATCCAGGACGGCATGAGCCGCCGCATAGCGGAAGATGTCCTCGTCGGGATGACGCTTTGCAGCCGCTATCGCAGCCTCTCGCCAAGCCGGATCACGTCGCCGACGCAGGTATTCCACGCGCCCAAGATCGACATCCGGCGTCTCCCGAAGTGCTTCGGGAATGAGGTCGTCGGGGTCGCCGCTCCAGGTCGGGTCGGCCGCCAGAGCCTGATAGAGCACGGAGGCTGCGGACTTGTCGGGCGCGGGTCCCGTGAGGGCTTGCTCCGCAAGGCGCCGTGCTACCTGCACTTGCCCCTGCACCAAACGAGCCAGGCCTAGCGTGGCTACGGCATGCGGATTTTCCGGCTCGGTGCGATAGGCCGCCTCCCATCCCTCGACGGCTTCGGCCGTAAGCCCAAGATCCAGGGCCGCAGAAGCCAGGTTCGACTGGGCGCGATAGTAGGCGTGCGGCGTCTCGTCGGCATCGATCGTCTTGAGCAAGGCCTGCAGTTGATCGTAGGCGACCTTCGGAGAGCCAGCCCGGTTGATGTCCCTCAGCGAGTCGATCTTGGCATGGAGCTTGGGTTCTTCTGCGTCACGCGGGCCGGTCGAGGGCTCAGCCGATCTCTGGCGTAGCTGTGCTGCCGCCAAGCTCAAGATCTGCTTGAGGGACATGGCTTCCAGCGCAGCGTCGACGGACAGACTATCGCTGGATCCGGCCGGCCGCTCGGCGGCCGGAAGCCCCTGTGGGCCATCGTGCTGCTTCAGCGGAACTAGTTCCGTTTCCGGCTCTACCGGCGGGGCTCGCAACGCGTCGGCCAGGTAAGGGGTGGACGGTTGCTCGTTGACCAAGAGCACGGTTTGACCAGCCGCCGGCCTTCCGCGCCGCCCCTTCGCGATCGCCTCCAGCGCCGCTTTGCTGGATTTGGCTAGGATCTGATGGCGCGGAACGTTGATACGCCAACCGGTTGGCGTTTGGTGGGCGGTGGCTTGGGTAACGTGGGCCCAGTAGGTTTTCTTAGCGGCTGGATCGTGAATCGTGAGGACCAATGGGAGCGACAGCCCTTCCCAGTAGGCCATCTTTTCTTTGTCCACGTAGAGCCAGATGTTCTCGCTATCACCCTTGCCAAGATAGGACGGCCCGCATTTTACCTGGACCTTGAACAAGATCCCGGTGCTTCGACGGTTGCCTTCGGTAAGCTCAACCTCGGCATCGACCCCATAATCGTGCTCGACTTGGCGCCGATACATCCAGCCCAAGATATCGTTGAAAAAGGTCTCGACCGCGAGCACCCCGGTCATTGCCGTTGGACTGTAGATCAGTGAGCCCATCGCTAGTGGCGGATCCCGGCCTCATTCCTCTGGCCATGCGCTCAGCAGAGAGCGAATCGGGCCTGCATCGCTCGATTTCGAGCATTTGGTTAGTAGATCAACCATGCCGCTCCTGGGCAACTCCGACCAGGTGCACCGGCCGGTTCGCCCGGCGCTTAAGTCAGCGGCTTACCCCAGTCATAGAAGAGCGGCCGATCCCCAAAGGATCGGCCGCCCCCGCGCGAGCCCGCCCGCGCCCTCCCTGCCCCTCAACACCACCCCGCCAAATCCCGCCGCGCCCAACGGGCGCGACGGGCCGGCCGTCTAGTATTCCTGCGCCAACATCAGGGTCAGCACCCGTTTGGTGACGGCCGGGTCAGCCGGATCAGGCGAGGCCATGCAGAGGTCGAGGTCGTAATAGTCGATCTTCCAGAAGAGCCGCTCGCCCTCGACCTCGAACGCCCCGAAGTCGCGCTCGCCATGCGGGTCGTTGGCTTCAGAGAAGTCGGAAAAGGCCGAAACGGCGGCCACGGCCTTGGCCAGATCGGCCTTGGAGAGGGCCTGGACGCCAGGCGTCAGCACCCAGCCAGAACCAGGCTCGGCGCGGCAGGCGTCGTTCAGCGCCGCGATCGCGGCGGTATGGTCTTCCTCGGTCATTTGAAGGCTCCCTTCGGAGTTCGGGGTCAGGCGCAAAAGCGCGCCTGACCCCGGCGCCCGTCGGCGAGACCGGGTGTGCAAGCGGAGGGGCGGCTTCGCGGGGACCCGGCTGCAGGGCCCGAAGGGACCGAAGCTGGGCGGAAGCCGATCCGAAGCGCGCCGAGGGCGGAGCCCTAAGCTCACCCGGGTGCGGAGCGCCCAGACAAGGAGACGGGTGTCAGCCCGCGCCGCGGCAGCGGCCAGAACAACCCGTGCGCGCTCGCCTGCGAGCGCTCATGACCCATGAAGCCGGCAAGGAGACCGCGCAGAGCGCGTGTCGGAACGTCCGCGTCGAGCGGCCGGCGGCGACCAAAGTCGCCCGCCAGGCGTCGCGCCCGTAGGAGAGCCGAAAGGCTCGGGACCGAGCGTGACCGCCGGCCGCTCTCCTTGTCGGGTGAAGCCGGGCGCGAAAGCGACCGGCGAGAACCCCGCGTGAACCGGACCAACGTCCGCCCGGTCCTCGTCTCCCCTTCGCCGCGTCCCAGGGTCGCAGGCGTCCAGCTTCGCGACAAACGCGCATTGACTTCAGCGCCCGACGGAATGAGAACATTAAGGGAACATTCTGGACCCCCGTCATGCCGACCAAACGCGCCGACCCGCGCGCGCGCCCCCGCGCGCCAAGACCCCCTCGCGTCTATATGCGCACCATCGCCCGCCTCACCCGGATGGCGGTCGAGGAAGGCTATGGCGAGCACAAGACCCGCCGCACCCTGACCTTCCATCTTCACACTCAAGGCAGCTTCAATAGCCCCGCCGACTTCGTCGACCCCCGATACGTCCCCGACTTCGACGGCGACGTGGCCTGGTTCGAGGTGGAGAAGGTCGAGCGCGGCGGCGAGCATCGCTGGCCCTGGTGGCGGGCGGTGCGCCAGGTGGCCCCGCCGGCCGATGCCTGAGCCCAGCGACTGCGACCGGCGCAAGGCCGCCGAGATGGAGCCCTGGCTCGCCCAGACCCGGCTAGTCGACGCCCTGGAGCGCGGCTGGAGCTTGCACTTTCGCTGCCAGTTCTGCGGCGCGTCGAAGACCTGGCATCGCGACACCATGCTGGGGCGCGCCAGCCGCTTGCTGAGCGCCACCCTCGCCCAGGTGCAGGCCAAGGCGGTCTGTCCGCGCTGTCCTGGCCGCCTGCCGATCCTGTCTATGTCGGGGGTGCGCGACCCTGGGCCGCGGGCTCAGCGGCTGCGAGACGCCGTGATCGTCGACCTGCTCGACGCCGGGCTCGACCCCAGCGCCCTTGGCTACGGCTGGCGCGAGCCCCGGGGCGGAGGCTGAGCCATGGCCGACATGGATCCGCGCACGGGGCGCCTGGCCTCGCTATCGATCCGCTGCGCCTGCGGTTACAGCGTCCATTGGCCGGCGGCGACCATTAAGGCCAAGGCCGGCGCCTGGATGCGGCCCTACGAGCTGCGCCAGGCCCTGCGCTGCACCAGCTGCGGCGCCAAGGGCCCGCCCAAGGTCTCGATTTCCGGAGAACGGCGTTAGACGATGAGCCACCCATCGCTTGGCGGCCAGGATCATGGAGGGTAGCGTGACGGTGAAGGCGCGTCCCCGCGTTCGGCCAAGGCCCGATCGGCCCGCCGATGTCGAACTGTTCGGCGAAGGCCCGCCGCCCAGGACCCCGCCGGGGACCGACGCGCGGGACGTCGTTCACTGGGACCTCTTCTTCGAGGCCCTGCCGACGCGCTAGCATCCGCGCGGCTGGTGGGCGGCGCGGCTTTGGCGAAAGACGGCATGAAGCGATGTGCAATCTCTATGAGCTGCAGTTCGACATCTTCGGCTGGGCCAGCGCGCACGAAAAGCTCCTCTCGCGCCACCTTGCCCTGCCTGGCGGCGTCCCCTTCGCGGCCAGCAATGTCGATCTGGCCTACAAGCAGTTCCTCTATCCCAACTACCGCGCCCCGACCGTGCGCCTGGGCCCCGAGGGCCAGCACGAGGTCCACTTCGCGCGCTGGGGCATGCCGTCTTCGAGGAAACGTCTGACGGAGCTGGCCCAGAAGCGCGCCGAACGCCTGGACAAGGCCGACAAGCCCTACGACTTCGCCCAACTGCTTCACGATGAGCCCGACCCGGGCGTGACCAACATCCGCGACCTGGAGAATCCCCACTGGCGGCGCTGGCAGAGCCCCGAGAACCGCTGCCTGATCCCGATCACCGCCTTCAGCGAACCCGACCAGGACCTGACCCGGTCCCTCAAGCCCGTGTGGTTCTCGCAAGGACCCGAGCGGCCGCTGGCTTATCTGGCCGGGATCTGGACGCCGCACGGCTGCGTCAAGACCATCAAGGTCGGCTGGGAGGAGATGGAGGTCTTCGGCTTTCTCACCACCGAGGCCAACGCCGTCGTAAAACCGGTTCACAAGAAAGCCATGCCCGTCTTCCTGCGCACGGCTGAGGCCGTCGAGACCTGGCTGACCAAGCCGTGGAAAGAGGCCAAGGCCCTGCAAGGCCCCCTGCCCAGCGAGGCCCTGGAAATCATCGACGTCCCGCCCAGCCGGGCGATCGCGGCCTGACGCCGAAGGCGATAAGATCGCGCCGATCGATCCACCGAAAAATCGCATCGAGCCGCCCCTGCGCTCTGGGCCGGAATCGCCGCGCCTAGCATGGTCGTTAACCGTCTTGCGAGTTGGGAGGACCATGCCGATGACGATGATCTGGGGCGCTGTGCGCCAAGCCGCCGATCACCGCCAAGCATCCATGGACGACGCGGTCGTCATCGACGGCCAGCGCTTCATCAGCCTGCATCATCGCGACGGGGCTTTCCTGCGCGGCGGCGGCCAGTTTGCGTTCAGCCGCCGGGCGCCGGACGGGGAACGCACGATCCTGCACATCGAGCGAGCCGCCGATATTTCCCTGGCCGCCGGGCCTGGCCATCCGGCCTGGAGCGCGGCGCTCAGCAACGGCATGAACGAGCTGCTCGTGCGGCTGGCCGACTAGGCCTTCGTCTCCATCAGGCCGGCTTGCCCAGAAGGTCTTTCAGCCGCGGGCCGGTCTTGTCGCCCTGGCCCTCGCCGAGATCGGCTGGATGCAGCAGGAAGGCCGTCCGTTCGGCCAGGTCGCCGATGCGGGCCAGATAGGCGGCGAAGTGGGAACTGGCCCGATGGGCGACCACGGCCGCATCGTCGACATAGAGCTCGTCGAGCACGAAGCGGGCCGGATCGGCAAGCAGGGCTTCCAGCGCCGCCGCCCGCCCCTAGCGCGCGGTCAGCACCGCGATGATCTTGACCCCGCCGCTGATGGCCTCACCCTACGCTCTTGGCCGCGCCCAGCATCGCGCCGCGCCCATCGGCCGGGCGGGCTCTGACGGCCTTGGCGCAGGCCTCTCCGAAGGCGGCCGACAGGACGTAGGCCATGGCGTCCTCGTCGATGCCCTTGAGCCGGACACGGGTCACGCCGGATTTGCGCGGCCGGCTCGGGTCGGGCGTCACCGCCTCGCTGAGCGCCATGGCCACTCCCTGGTCCTTGAGACCGAGCTTGACCACCGCCCAGCCGGCTTCGGGCCAGCCTAGCGTGGCGAAGGCCCGGCCGCCGACCCGAAACTGGGTGGTCTCGAGCACGCAGCGCACCTGCACGGCGGCGCCGAGCCGAACGGCCAGGGTCGAAAAGGCCTCAGGGGTCATGCCAGATCCTCGCGCAAAGCGACGCCCTTCAGATCGCGAGTCGCCGCCCGATGGCAAAGGAGCCTGCCCTGGCGTCAGGATCGGACGCCGGCCGAGCCAAGATGGATCGCGGCCGGCGGCGAAGCAGTCTATGGCCCGGCCATGCCTGTCATCGCTCTTGCCGCCGCCATCATCGCCTGCACCGCCCCATCGGTTCACGACGGCGACACCCTGCGCTGCGGCTCCGAGCGCATCCGGCTATTTGGGGTCGACGCGCCGGAGGTCAAACGGGGAAAGACCCCGGCCGAGCCTTTCGCCTACGAGGCCCGCGACGAGCTCATCCGCCTGACCCGCGGCCGGGTGGGGTGCCGTCCGGTCGACCGCGACCGCTACGGCCGCACCGTGGCCAAGTGCTGGTCAAGCGCCAGCCCCGACCTCAACGCCGCCCTGATCCGCTCAGGGTTCGCCACCGAGTACGAGCGCTACAGCAAGGGTCTCTATGCAGGGCCGCAAGCCGAGGCCAAGGCCGCCGGCCGCGGGGTCTGGGCCAAGCCGGCCCGATAGCCCCCGCCCCTCTCAGAGCCGGTCGGAAAAGCGCGCGAAGGCGGTCACCCGCCGCATCAGCGGCTCGACCGAGGCCGGGTAGATCTCCTTCTGGAGATAGGCGGCCTCGGCGTCGCGATCGCCGCCGCCGACCTCTCCCCAGCAAGCGCTGGCGCACGCACTATCGTGGCTATGCCAGTCGTTAGGCGGTCGGGGCAGGTGTCGGATGGATGTTCAAGAACAGCCAGTCAGCCTTTTTGAGCAAGTTGCAGTTCGATCCGCTTGAGAACCTGAAGCTGGCGCTGCGCGAGCATGGCGGGCCAGAGCGATAACTTGAGCATCAATGACGCCAAGATCAGAACCGAAGCCGGCAGCCCCCAGCGCAGAGCCGTCAGCGGATCGGTCGCTTGATAAAACCTCCAGGCCGCCCAAGCGCCGACCAAGAACAGAACAGCTTGGGTCAGCAGAAGAACCGTCGCCACCCAGCCCGAGCGGGCGGCGATCAACGACGCGATCTGGTCCATATGACTGGGATCCTCGGAGATGCTGCGCAGCAGCGCTTCTTCCTCGTCCCTCAGGGCCTTGGTGATTTCAGACATGGTCTTCTCCTTCCAGCACGGCGCGCAGCGCACGTCGGACATGCATGAGACGGGTCTTCACGGCGCCCGCCGGTACATTGAGCGCGACGGCGATTTCGCTGACGCTCAAATCTTCGAAGTAGAACAGAGCCAAGGCGCTACGGACGACGAAGACCAGCAGGCGAAGGCCCAGGAGGTCGAGGCATTCTCCACCGGCGCGCCTCGCGGCCCCTCGGCGCCGGCAGCGCGGGGTCGGCGTCCCAGCTCCAAATCACCACCGCGACGGGGTCGCCCCGTTGCCCCTGGTCCGGCGAAGCAGAGGCCCGAAAGGCCCGGGGCTCTCCTGGCGGCGGAAACCGCGTCAGGCGAGCGGCCACGGCGGGCGAACTGCCAGACCCAGACGGCGGGGCCGGCGTTCAGCGAGGGCTCCCTGCTCCACGCCTCGTGCGCCTGACGAGCCGCAACCTTGGCCTTGTATCGGCGTTTGTCCTGCGGGGTGTCGCGTCGGGTGACATCCGCGCTCCTATGCCCTCTCGAGGTCGCCCGCAGCCATGATGCTCGAAACCACAGGCGTGGCGGCCTCCGGCGAGGTCGCCGCTCGGCTCAGTCGAGGTGATTGGCACGCCGCCGAACTTGGGCCGCTGGCGTCCTGGCCCAAAGCCCTGCGGCAGTCGGTGGACATCGTGCTCAATGCGGCCTTTCCGATGTTCGTGCTGTGGGGGCCCGCGCGCAGCCTGATCTATAACGACGCCTATTCGAGCATATTGGGCGACAAGCATCCGAACGCGCTGGGTCGCGGCTTCTGGGACGTCTGGCCTGAGGTTCGCAAGCCGATCGAGCCGGTTATCGAGGCTGCGTTCGCTGGTAAGGCCGCCTACTTCGAGGATCTGGAGGTGACCCTGCACCGCGATCAGCGCCCTGCCCCGGCCTGGTTCACCTTCTCCTATAGCCCGATCCCCGTCGATGGACGGATTCCGGGCGTGCTGTGCGTCTGCGTGGAGACCACGTCGGCGGCGCTGGAACGCGCCGCCCGCGAGGAAAGCGAACGTACCCTCGTATTCCTCGACAGCCTCACTCAGGCGAGCTCAATGCTGGAGAGCGCCGAGGCGATCATGCAGCGCACGGCCAAGCTCGTCGGCGAACACCTGAACGTTTCGGTTTGCGCCTATGCCGACATGGATAAAGACCAAGATGGCTTCACGATCCGAGGCGACTGGGCCGCACCGGGCGTCCGGTCCATCGTCGGCCGTTACCGGCTGGCCGATTTTGGCCGGCTGGCTGTCGACAACCTCACCCGCGGACTGCCGCTGGTCATCCACGATAACCGCGTCGAGATCGCCGCGCACGAGGCGGCGACCTTTCAAGCGATCGGCATCGGATCGACCATCTGCATGCCTCTGTTGCGTGATGGTCGGCTCCGGGCGCTGATGGCGGTGCATCATCCCGGTCCGCATCAATGGACCGACCGCGAGCAGGCGCTCCTGCGCCAGGTCACCGAGCGCTCCTGGGCGTTCGTCGAACGCGTCGGCGCCGAGGCCGAGCTGCGCGAGCGTGAGGAGGAGTTGCGACGCATCACCGACGCCGCGCCGCTGCTGATCGCCTATGTCGACCGCGACAGGCGATATGGTTTCGTCAACCAGGGCTATGAGACTTGGTTTGGTCAGCCTCGCGAGGCTCTGCTTGGGCGCAGCGTCGAGGACGTGCTCGGCCAAGCCTACGCGAAGGTCCGACCGCACCTGGATGCGGCCCTGGAGGGGCGTCGGGTCACCTTCGAGGACACACTGGCCTATCCGGCGGCCGGGCCGCGAGACGTCCAAGTCGATTATATTCCCCGTCGCAGCGCCGACGGTGCGGTGATCGGCGTCTATGGCGTCATTGTCGACATCACCAAGCGACTTGAAGCCGAACGAGCGCTTCTGAACAGTGAGACCCGCCTGCGTCTGGCCACGGACTTTGCCGAGGTCGGGCTTTGGGATGTCGATGCTGGGCACGGGGCGCTTTTCTGGGATGACCGTGTGCGCGCGCTCTTTGGGATCGAGCCGGGAACGCCGGTCTCGATGGCCGATTTCTATGCGGGTCTGCACGCTGAAGACCTGGCGGCCACCGCCGCCGCCTACGCCGCCGCCGCCGATCCCCAAAAGCGCGCGCTCTACGACGTGGAGTATCGCACCGTCGGCGCGGAGGATGGCGCGATCCGCTGGGTGGCGGCCAAGGGCCGCGGCGTTTTCGACAAGGACGGCCGTTGCCTGCGGGTCGTCGGCACGGCGATGGACATCACCGCGCGCAAACATGCCGAAGAGGCCCGTGACCTTTTGATGCGCGAGGTCGACCATCGCGCCCGGAACTCGCTGGCGGTCATTCAGTCGGTCGTCAAGCTCACCGACGCCAGCGATCCACTGGCGTTCCGCCACGCAGTCCATGGACGTATCGAGGCGATGGCGCGAGCTCAGGCGGCCCTGGCCAAGAGCAACTGGGGCGGCGGCACGATCGGCGAGGTCGTGCGCGACGAACTGCTGTCCTCGACGGCGGCCTCCACCCGTATCCGGCTGGCGGGGCAGGATATCGCCATTCCGGCCGACCACATGCAGCCGCTGAGCATGATCCTGCACGAGCTGGCGACCAACGCGGCCAAATACGGCGCTTTGTCCGTACAGGATGGCATGGTCGATCTTCGCTGGTCCGGTTCGTCCTCG
>Ga0102591_1003659_pt1 | contig 13325 bp, 24 predicted proteins | sample AraplaCol_mCL_r2_2_FD_76860 | JGI IMG/M metagenome (GOLD analysis project Ga0102591, IMG submission 76860) | Arabidopsis root microbial communities from North Carolina, USA - plate scrape MF_Col_mCL_r2 (SPADES assembly) (version 2) | ecosystem: Host-associated > Plants > Roots > Endosphere... | reverse complement strand
TCTGCCACGCCACAGCCTCGCCCTCGGGGCGGAGGGCGGCGAGACGGCTGACCATCTCGGCCGCGCGCTCCGGCAACGACGTGAAGACGGTGTGCTCGCCGTCCCAATATCGCCAGCATCCATGCTTCGCCCGAAGGTCTTGAAGTAGCCGTTCGATGGCGGGCGGGTAGGGTTGGAGAGCCCGGATAGCCAAACGAGCGCTCGGGATCATCTGCTCGACTTCGTAGGGTGTCGGCCCTTCGCAGCGGACGGTGTTACCCTCTCCAATCTTCGCATTCGCCATGCCGTAGGCGAGGTCGCGGATCGCCTTCTCATCCGCCTGGGCGGTCGGGGTGGTGTTGGGCATTTTGTATGCTCCGTGTCGGGCGCCATCAGGCGAAAATGTCGGTTTCAGGTTCGGGGTCGGCGGGGGCCGGCGCGTCGGGCGGGAAGGCCGCCAGCAACACCGCCTCCATGGTCGGGCCGGCGAAGCTGAAGACCTGGCTGTCCGGCGTCATGACCTCGAGCGTGACGGGGCCGCCCGGCTCCAGGGCGTAGAGCGCGAAGCCGAGCTCGGGGTTGGCGGCGCGAAGATCGTCGAGGGTCATGACGCCTCCGCAGGCTGGTGAGCGACGCAGCCGAAATCAGCTTTGGTCAGCAGCGCCGCCTTGTAGCTCGAGCCGTCCTGCACAAAGGCGAGAACGTCTTTGTGCTCGGGCAGGAGAACCTGCTTGTCGGCCTCGCGGCTCCACGTCGTCGCTTCCCATAGCTCCGGCGCGTACGCACAGTGCCGGGTTTCGATGTCGCGTCCCTCCCAACCGTAGAACTCGTTCTCTTGCCAGAAGCGGCAAGTCGCGCAGCGCGGCGTATCAGGCGAAGAGGTCGGGTTCATGCGACGCCTCCTGCGGGGCTGCCAGCGCGGGCTCCTGGTCGAGACCGACGTTCAGAAGCTGCTCGACCTTGTAGGTCCGGTTGACGTTGGCGCGCTCGGCCGCGGCGTCGACCCGGTCGATGAGGTCGACCCGCAATCTGAACGCGATCGCTCTGCGCGGGGCGCCCCCCGGCCGGGTCGGATTCGCACGGGCCGGGGTGGTTCTTCTCTTGCGCTTCTTGGCCAAGCGGCTCTCCTGCATGTCGGTTGACGTATGTTGGTTTGTATGCCTAATGTATGTCACTGTCAACCGACAACAGACAGGCATCCCAACCCCGGAGCTTTCAATGAGGTTCGATAGCAATCGTCGCCGGCGGCCCGCTCGCAGGCTCTTTCTGCTGCGGCATCAGCTGGCCGCTGCGTTCCGGTTCTTGCTCGACGGCCGGTCGTGGCGTCGGCACCCCGCGCCGTTTGCGAAGACCGAGCGCGGCCGTCAGCGTCGCGTCGAGTGGCAGTTCGCCCGGCAAGCCCACCTTCTGGAGGCCTGATCGATGACCAGAACCCTCTACGTCCCGGCCTACACGGCCGATATCGCCCGGCAGAAGATCGACCTGTTCGAGGGCCGCGAGCCCTTCTACTGGCGCGAGCCGCAGGCCGCACACGAGGCCGCCGACTGGCACTATCCCGACGGCAAGGTCTTCGCGATCACGAAGCACGACGACGGCACTACGACGGTGCGCCAGCACGTCCTCGGCGAGCCCGAGCCTTTGCCCGCCCCGGTCTGGACGATCGACCGCGTCGGCGAGATCGGCGCCGGTCTCGTCTTCTTAGTGCTGATGGCGTGGGGCTTTTGGGCCTGCGGGAAGGCGACGCTGTCATGAGCGAAATCGAGTTGCTGATCTTCTTTCTCCTCGGCGCCCTGGCAACCAGCATCGTCTTCATGCATGAAGACTTGGTGCCGCAGATCTTTCTGAGCGTAATGGGCGGCTGTATCACTGCCGTAACCGCTGCGCTTTTGATGACTGTTCTTATGGCGATTGCGCCATGAGTGTCGAAGTCATCGCCGTATGGTTCATGCTGGCAAACGCGGGATCTCGCACCGTTGTCTGGTCCGAGCATCTGACCGAGAACAGCTGCCGCGAAGCGATCGTCGAGCACATCGACCAGCCGCAGGCGTGGCCGAAGCTGATGTGCATTCAAGGCATGCGCCGCGTCTATGTGACCTCGCCGATTGCCGAGCGGGTCGACCGAAACACCTATCGCACCACCGTCGGGAAGAACGGCACCTGCACGGGCGACGACACATTCTGCGGGAGAAATCGATGAGCCTCTACGACACCCTCGACGTCGGCCAGGACGCCACGCCCGCCGACATCCGCGCCGCCTACCGCCGCAAGGCCAAGGCGGCGCACCCCGACGCTGGCGGCACGGCCGAGGAGTTCCAGGCCGTCGCGCTCGCGCATCAGGTGCTGTCGGACAGCGAGCGCCGGCAGCGCTATGACGAGACGGGCCAGGTCGACGACAAGCCGGACAACGACGAAGCCGACGCCATGGCCATCATCGCGGCCATGGTCGAACACGCGCTCAACAAGGAAGACCTGAAGCACTTCGACCTGGTCCGCGACATCCGCGATCAGATCAAGTCGGAGATCGGCACGGCGCAGGACAGCCTGATGGAGGCGCAGAAGTTCATCGATCGCGCCCACGACGCCAGGAAGCGCGCGAAGGTCAAGAAGGCCGGCAAGCGCAATCTGCTCGCCGGCATGATCGATCATCGCGTCGGCCAGGCGCAGCAGGCGATGGCGACGCTCGACCGCCAGATCAAGCTGCGCGAACGGGCGCTGGTGCTGCTCGAGGACAGTGAGTTCGAGGTCGAGCCGCGAGTCATGCAGCCGTGCCCGCCGATCTCGCAATCGGAGCTGCAAGACCTGATACGGCGCCAGCACGAGAAAAACATGTGGCGAGGATGGGGCAACAGCCTCTAGTCCTTCCGGTAGCGCTTACCAGTCCATCCGCCGGCCGTGAGCGGCATCCCCGCCGCCCACGCCGGCAGTTCGCAGATCAGCTTCTCGAACGCCCGGATATCGGCCTCGCCACTGCGCCGCTCACAGATGATCTCGTCGTAGACCGTCGCGATGATCGGATAGCCGGCAGCTTCTGCCTTCCACATGCCGTTTACCAACAGATCGCGCGCCGTCGCTTGCGTGTTGTTCTCCTGCGCCAGCCCGCCATAGAGCGCGAACCGTTCCCACTTCTTCGTCACGCTGTTGACGCCGAGCGCCGTCACCTTGGCCGTCGTCAGTCCCTGGATCTTCACCTCGCCCTTCATCTCCAGGTATTCGGCCCGGTCGCGATCCATGACCTCGGCGTCGAGCCATTCGCCATCGACCAGCGGCTTTGCCCACACCTGGTCCTTCAGCCGCGGCGCCCCGTAGGCGAGGCAGCGGCCGGACGGCAGGCGCGCCCACAGGAAGCCCTTCGCCATCCTGTAGCTGACGCGCGCCGCGCTCGTGATCGTGCCGGGGCTCTGGATCGCCTCGCGAATCGCCGTTTCCAGATCCTTCCACGACGACGCGATGGCGGGGTTCGTCTCGCGCCAGCCGACCTTGACGATCTCGCAGGCCAGCCACGCCTCGCGCGACAGCACGTCGGCCTTGCTGTCGCCGCGCTTCAGGCATTTCTCGTAGCGCGTGATCGCCTTGGCGCGGCGCTCCTCGCCGGTCGCCTCCCACACGGGGCCGAACAGCGCGTCTAGCTTCACGTCGGGGTAGTTGCGTGCCATCGAATAGAAGGCCGACACGCCGCCCGCGAAGCCAAGCGCGAGCTCGGAAATCTTGCCGACGGCCTGGCGCGCCCAATGCTTCTTCGTCACCACCTCGACAGGCAGCCCGAGGATGTTCGCCGCGGTGCGCCGATACATGTCCGGCAAGGTCGGATCGACGATGATGTCGTGTAGCGCCTCGACCTTCCAGTCCTCGCCGGCCAGCCAGGCGATCACCGCGCCTTCGATGCCGCTGTAGTCGGCCTGCACGAGCTCGTGCCCCGGCGCAGCCCACACGAAGCCGCGGATCGCATCGGAAATCAGGTGCAGCGGCCGGCCGAGATCGTCGCCGTAGAGGAACGGCAGGAGCTCCGGGTCTTCCGATCGGAACGCCTGGAAGAGCACATCGCGGCGCGGGTGCGTGTCATCGAAGACGCGGCGCGGCCGCGGCATGTTGGCGAAATTCACGCCGGTGTTCGACCAGCGGCCGGTGCTGGCGCCGTGGTACATGAAGGAGCCGCGCACACGGCCGTCGGCGCTGGCGCGGGCCGTCATGGCCGACAGCTTCGAGACCGACGTCTTGGCGGCCTCCTGGCGCAGCTCCAACGCCTTTCGCACCGCCGAGGGCAGATCGTCGTATTCGAGCAGATCGACGATGTCGGCCTTGGCTGCCGAGGTGAGCTCGACGCCCTGCGATTTCACCCATTCGACCAGCTTGCCAGGTTCCGAGCACTTGCTGACATAGCCGCCGGTCGCAAGCCGCATCTCGCGGTCGAGCCGGGTCTTGGCCTTCTCGGCGAGTGCGAGGGCCGCCGCGGCGGATTTCGTGTCGATGCGGATGCCGCGGCGATTGATCGTCTGGTCGAGCAGCCATAGCTGCTGTTCGGCATCGGAGAGCGGCACGAGCCGGCGCGCGATATCCTCTTCGGTCCTGACGTCGTCCATGCAGTAGAGGCCGAACTTCTTCCAGTCCTCGACGTGATCCTCGGGCTCGTTCCAACTGCCATCGCGGCGCGGAATCGAGAACTTGCGGATCAGCCGCATGCCGTCCTTGTCCTTCTGCGCTTCCGTGCCGAGCGCGGCCGCAGCGTCACCGAGGGCGCGCGGCAGCGACATGGCGGCAGCTGCAGCGGCGGTATCGATGAACTGGTCGAAGCGCGGGCGCGGCCAACCGCAGCGATCGGCCAGCAGCGTGAAGCCGAGCGCTTCAAACTGCGCGTTCCAGGCACGCAGCGTCGCGCCGGCCTCGATCGCGGCCCACAGGTCGCGCGGCGGCTCGTCGTCACGGAACGTCCACAGCTTCAGCGGGCCATCGTCGATCCGATAGGCCGCCATCAGCACTTCGGCGCGCAGGTGCTCGAAATAGACGAAGGCGCCGCGCGTGCGGATATCGACGGGACTGCGGGTCTCGAAGTCGACGGAGACGATCATGCCGTGGTTCCTTGCGGGCCGGAATCGCGCGACAGCCAGCCGATCGTCGGCTCGGCGTTGTGGCCTTGGCGCCAGATGAACCAAGCGAAGGCTTCGGTATTCCAGCCGGGTTGATCGGCGATGTCGGCATCGCCGGAGAAGAATTTGACCCGCTCCTTGAACACCAGCACGGAAGCGAGCGGAGCGCGGCTGTGAATGCGCTGGTGGCGCTTGAAGCCTTCCAGGTATTTCAGCCGCAAGAACATCGCGATGATCGGAGCACGCAGCGCCAGCGCGTGCTCGACGAACTCATCGGCCAGATTGAACGGCGGGTTCGTGACGATGGCCGGGGCCAGCAGCCACGGGCAGCGCAGAAAATCGACCGGGCTGTAGCCGTGCCCGCGGTCGATCAGGTCGGTCGCTACGACCGCGTGCCCGGCGGCGTGCAGCACATTGGCCATCGACCCGTCGCCGCAGGCCGGCTCCCAAACCAGCTTCGGCAGGATGCCGAGATTGCAAAGCGCCCATGTGGCGCCGGGCGGGGTTGGGTAGAAGTCGTTTTCGCCGCGAAATTCGCTCGCGCGGTTGGTGCTGCCGGCGCGTGCATTCACGACACGGCCTCGCACAGCATCGTCCGCGTCACGCCGGCCTCGAGGAACATGGTGCGCGCCGCGATGAACTCCTCGTCTGGCATCGACGTCGTGCCCGGCCCGACTACGACCTCGCGAACGCCGGCCTGGATCAGCGTGCGGGCGCAGGCCGAGCACGGATGGTGCGTGACGAACACCCGGCAACCGGCCGTGCGGATGCCCTCGCGGGCGGCGAAGGCGATCAGGTTCGCTTCGGCGTGGCTGGCGAAGAGGTATTTCGTCGGGCGCTCGCGGCGCTCGTCGAGATCCTTCACGCCGCGGGGCGGCCCGTTGAAACCCGTCAGCCGGACCTCGCCGTCCGGCCCGACCAGGACCGCGCCGACCTGCGTGCTGTCCTTGGATTTGCGGGCCGCGTGCTGCGCGAAGCCCATGAAGTAGTCGGTCCAGTTCATGCGAATATGCCCTCGTCGGTCGTCAAAACAGACAGATTTGTCAGGAGAAAATGTCGATCTCGCTCGGTGTCGAGGTAGGCGCGGATGAACTCTTCCGCGGCTTGCGCGACGATCGCGTTGCCGTAGGCGCGCAGTCGTCCCACGCGGCTGGCAGCCCCATGAGCCAACGGGAATGTGCTGGGTTCAACTGGCCGCCACTTTCCATCCCGGCAGAAGAGCCAGTCAGCATCTCGCCAGAGGCCGTTAGTCGGGCCGGGCCGACAAGCTGCACCTGATGATCCAGAGTTGTGACCGATGCCCCACAAGGCAGGCCCTTTTTCCGCTCTAGTGCCTGTTCCGGCGTTCCGCCCGGCGCCGAGGCGTTCGGCGTGCCCCAGCCCGTCAGATTGGCCTGTCGCGGCAACTGATCGAGCCGGTCCCGACCAGTGTCCTTCCAGTCGCGCGTCGTCGTCCATCCGGCAAGGTGCGTCGCCTGCGCCGTCAACGTGTCCGCAACGCCCCGCCCATGCCGCATCCCGGCGCTCTCCGCGTCCTCCGCGCGAGGCGTCGCCCAACCTTTCCGCGCACCACCAGAGCCGTTGTCTGATATGGGGCGCGCCGACGCCCGCAGCGCAGAGATCGATCGCCCCGCTGGCGTAGGCCGATCCTTCCAGGTCAGCTTGTACAAGGTCGAGCCAAGCGAGGCCGTCCTTGCTCGCAACCTGCTCGCCAAAGACGACGCCAGGGCGGCGCTCTCGGATGAGATGGTGGAAGGCAGGCCATAGGTGCCGCTCGTCAGCAAACCCGCCGCCTTTGCCTGCCGCGCTGAAAGGCTGGCAGGGGCAGCTCCCGGTCCAGACGGGTCGGTCGTCGGGCCACCCAGCCAGTCGAAGGGCATGGCTCCAGACGCCGATGCCGGCGAAGAAGTGACATTGGGTGTAGGGTCGAAGGTCATCGGGCGAAACGTCCTCGATCGAGCGCTCGTCGACATCGCCGGGAGCGACGTGCCCGGCGGCGATCAGGTTGCGCAGCCATGTGGCCGCATAGGGGTCGATCTCGTTGTAGTAGGCCGTCACCCGAAAATATCAGCCGCGTCGGCCGCCTCCTAGCGCTTGCGTGCGGGACCGGGCTTCGGCTCGAAGTTCTTGGTGTACCAGGCGCGGGCGCGCTGCTCGACGTCCTCGATGCTGGCGCCAGTGAAGATCAGTCGTTCCTTCGCGTCGACCAGCGGGCGGCACAGGTACGCAGGCCCCTCGCCGCTCACGAGCTGATAGACGCCGAGTTCAAGTGTGGTCATCCGAAGATCCCTTCGTTGGGCTGTTGTGGAGTGTCGGTCGTGGGAACAGACAAGGGCGGCACGAACGCGCGGCCCTCGTCGGTATTGGTCCAGAGCAGCCACGCCGCCATCCTGTCCCAGCTTGCCGTCGGCATGCCGGGGATTTCGGCGCGCGTCATGGACTCGGCGAAGGTCGTCTCGAAGAAGGCCAGGAAGGCGGCGAGTGCGTTCATGCGAGGCTCGCCTTTCCGAAGCGGTCGAAAATCACGCGCTGGTTAGGCACGTCGATCTCTTCGCACCGAAGGTTCGGCAGGGCCGTTCCGGCTTCGTAGAGTCGGATGAAGCCGGCGCCGTAAGAGGCGAATAGCTCCTTGCCACGTCGGTATACCTTGGCCTGGCGATAGACGCCTCTGGAAACCAGGATTGCCGCCGCATCGTCGATGATGTGGAAACGTTCGATGGCGCTACCCGAAGATGCCGAGCTGACCTTCGTAGAGGTCAAGGATCGCCTCTTCTTCCTTGATCTCGTTCCGGTCGCGCTTGCGCCGAGCGATGACCTTGCGGAGGATCTTGATGTCGTAGCCGTTGGCCTTGGCATAGACCTCCTTGATATCGTCCGTGTAGCTCTTCTTTTCTTCCTCGAGCCGTTCGATCCGCTCGACCACGCTCTTAAGTTGGTCGGCACTGCCGGCGCTGTTGTGGCCGGCGCCGGGCGCTTCGTCCTTCTTAGCCATGACGCGCCTCCATGCGGCGAACGCGGCTGGTTCCAAAGCCGGTCATGCGCGGCGTACGCGTGACCTTCCCGAACCAGCCCTTCGTCTCGACGAACCGCCAGTCCTTGCCGGTCGGCTCGAAGGGCTCGTTACGAGCCTTCGGGTAGCCGCGACGCTGGCCGCGTGAAAGGGCTTGCAAGCCCTTCTCCGTACGCTTGGCGACACGGCGCGCGATGTTGATCTGCGATTGCTTCTCCTTCACCGCCTGCCGTTGTTCGGCCCGGCGGACTTGCCTGCTCGGGTTCATGGCGCCCTCCGTCAGCTGATCGTGGTTTCGAGGCGGCTGAGCTCGTCGAGCGTCGCGTGCAGGCGCTGGCGCGTCGTGATCGCGTTTTCGGCGAGATCGTGCAGCACACCGTTGCTCGGCTTCTCGCCGTTCACGGCGTCCTGGCCGGGCTGCGGGATGTGGCCGCAGAGCCGACCGATCAGATACTGCGTGCGATCGGCGACATCGCGCGCCAGGCGCAGTGTCTCGGCGATCTGGTCGAGCGGGGTGGTCGATTTCGATGCCGCAAGGGTCGGGACGCTGTCGTATTTGTTCATTTGTCTCTCCTTCAGGGGTTGAGACGACGGCCATTGTAGGCCGCCGTCGCGCGTGAAAACAGACAGATCAGCCGAACAGGCCGCCGGCTCCGGCGCCGCCCTTGGTGCTCTCGGGCGCGTCGCCCTCGTCGGCGATCTTCTCGAAGTGCTTGTCGGGGTCCGGCCCGCCGCCACCGCCGAGGATTTCGTCGCCCTCGGCCTTGCGTGTGACCTGGACCATGGAGACGCCGAAGGAGATGCCCTTGCCGTTCTCCTTGTTCTCCCAGGTGAAGGCGTTCACGACCGGCAGGCCGCGCGAGCCGGACGGGACGTCGGCCTTGTCGAGGAGCGGCAGCACCTTGCGATCGAAGACCTTCGGCTTGTAGTCCGGCCCGGAGATGGCGCGGATGAAGCGGTGGCCGGCGAAACCGGCGTGGCGCTCGCCGGTCTTCTTCGAGACGGCGTTCGGGCCGTCACCGTCGAGGAACGGCGACTTGATCACGCCGTCCTTGATCCACTGCGCGGCCTTGTCACCCCACTCGGCCTTGGCGGCTTCGAGCGCGGCGGCTTCGAGCGCGGCGAGGCTGGTGCCCTTCGGCCACAGGAAGGAGCAGCCATACTGCTTCTTGCCGTTGTCGCGCTCCTGCAGCTCGAACAGGTTGTGCGCGAAGGCGATGATCGCCTCCGGGGCCTTCACGTCTTCGGATCTTGCCATTTGCTGATGTCCTTCAGTCGAGAATGGAGAAGTGCTTCTCGACGGCCGGTTGCACTGCCGGTCGCGTCGTCTTGTCGGCCCGCACGAGGTTCGTCCCCGTGATGGGCTTCTCGATCAGGTCGGCGATCTCGCCGGCCCGTTTCTTGCCGAGCAGCTTTTCCGCCTGTGCGGGGCTGACCAGCTTCTTCGTGTAGGGATCGTCGACCAGTGCCTTCAGCTTCGCCTCGGCGCCGTCTTCGTCCTTCCATTTGCGCCGGCCGATGCGGTCGACGAGCATGTATTCGGGGATCGTCACGCCCATCTCGGCCTGCGCGTGGGCGTAGGCGCGGACGGCGTTGATCCAGCCCTCGATCATGTCGGCGGCGTCGAGGGCTTGCGCCAACGCCTCCGGCGACATGGCGTCTGGACTGTTGGCCAGCCGTGGCTGGTCGAGGTCGTCAAACCAGACACCTGCCGCGTCGAGGGCCTTCTGCTGCAGCGCCGGGCAGAAGCCTTGCGCCTTGCAGAACGTCTTCGAGCACCAGGGACCGGGTTTAAGGTGCTCGGTCGCCCATGCCGCCGGAACCATCGTCGAGACCGACTTGAACGGCTTGCCCGTGTCTTCATCGGTCTCGTCCCGCACGTCGAGCATGTGCTTCGGCGACGCGTCCAGCGCCACCCTCGACCGCTTCATCGCCGCCAGCAGATCGCCCGTCCAGTCGACCAGATCGGCGACGTGGAACTCCTCGGACTTGGGCTGCCGATCCGTCCGTGGCTGGATGATCGTCGCCTTGATCCGCTCGACCACGAGGCCAGCATTCGCCAGCATCGCGCCGAGGCCGTAGGTGCGCGTCTGCTTGTTCTCGTCGGCCGCGACACGAACACCGCGCCCGCCCTTCAGATCGACGATTTCGAGCAACTTCCAGAGCGGGAAGTACAGGACGGCGTCACCCGTCCCGCCGGCATCGAACGGCGTGTCGAGATCGGCCAGCGAGAACTTCTGCTCGATCAGCAACATCGCCTTGTCGCCGGTCGCCGCCTCGTACTCGGCCAGCCGGCCGCGCACATAGTCGACATAGACCTGCGTCGTCTCGGCCATCTCGTCGTCGCACTCGAAGCTGTGCTTCTTGCCCTTGACGGTCTGGCCGATCCACTCGACGGCGTCCCGGCCCTCGCGCAGGCAGACCTCGGCGATCTGGTGGCAACAGGTTCCCCAATCGGCCGCTTCCGACGTGCTCTCGGGCAGGTTCATCGTCAGGGCGAGCGCGCCGGGGCAGTTCCAGTTGCGCTCGGTCGCCGACGCGGACCAGGTCGCGTGTTCACGATCGCCGTGCTTGTCCATCGCTGGCCTCCTCCTGCGGCGCGTCCCGTTTCTGGCGCTCGGTCTCCTTCTCGATCTGGAGGCCGAGCGTATCCATGGCGATCAGCGTGTCCTGGCTGGTGAGCCCGCCGTGCGACTCGTCGATGCGGAAGAAGCGCAGGGCGCGGCGAGCGGCCGAGAGAAGGGTTTCCTCGGCCATGACGTCACGCCCCGAACCGCTTGTCCGACGCCGCGGCCTTGGTGAAGGCGTCGATGACGGCCTTCAGCTTCTCCTGCGACATGTCGGCGAGCAGCGTCAGCTTCCAGGCCGCCTCGCCTTCCGGCGGCTTGCCGAGCACGGCTTCGAAGATCTTGATGCCGTCCTGCTGCGTCGCCGGCATGCCGTGCTTGTTGACATAGAGGCCGAGCGAGGCGCGAACGTCGTCGACCGTCAGCGGCGTCTCGTCCTTGCGGTCGGCATCGACCTCGGCCTTCTCGTCGGCCGCGTCTTGCGCCTGCGTGGCTTCGTCGTCTTCCGGCGGCTTGCGGTCCTCCGGGTTGGTGCTGATCGCCGGCTTGGCCTCGTCGGCCTTCTTGCGCGTGGTGCGTCTGCCGGCCTCGGCCGGCGCTTCGGCAGCGACGGCGGGTGCCGCAGCGGCCAGAGTCGGGGTCGAGACAGCGCCGGCTCGGCTGAAACCGAGCGCCTGCAGATGGATGTCCAGCATCAACGCCGAAACGTCGCCGTCGGGCAGGTTGATCGAAATGTTCAAGCTCATGAAAGAACTTCCCTGATTGCGGACCACTTTCGGAGGAGGATCGCTTGAAGGGCGTCGTCCACGGACCCCTCGAGCGTCGCGACGCGCACGCGCGGCTGGCGCGCCTGCGTGTGGTTGGTGATGCGCTTCGACATCTGCGCCATGTCCTTCGGGACGATCGACGTCTCGACGAACATCAGCTCGGCCGCGCTCGATAGGTCGATGGCCTCGCCGGCCGCCTGGATCTGGCCGAGGAACACGCGAATCTTCGGATCGTGCAGGAAGCGCTGTTCGGCTTCGCCGCGCATGTTGGCCGACGTCGAGCCGTCAAGACGGACAACACCAAACGTCGAAAGCTCGTGCTGGAGCAGATCGCCGACGTCCTTGTGCCAGTAGGCCAGAACGATCTTGTCGAGCCCGCAGTCGAACTCGTCCTTGACGGCTTCGGCGACGGCGAGCGCCTTGCCTGTGCCTGTCAGGCGCCGGATTTGCGCCAGTTCAAGCTCGACGGCCTTGAGGTCGTCTTCCGTGACGGTCTTCTTGCCGCGCAGCCGGCCCATCTTCGTCTCGTCGATGATGGCGTTGACCTCGCGTAGCAGGCGCGCCTGCGCCGCCAGCGGAAAGGTCTCGTAGATCGGCTCGGTGATGCCGACGTCCTTCTGCGTCCGCAGCAGCCAGAAACCCTTGATCCGCTCGCGCAGCTCCGGCGCGTTCCGGCCGCCAACCACGACGGGGATCTTGCGGAAATTCGAAGTCTTCTTCATCCGCACCACGCAATAGCGGTGCATGAAGCTCTCAGCCTTCATCACGTCCGGCATACCGTCACGGGCTGCGAGCCGCCACGGCTCCAGCGCCCGCAGATGCGGGTAGAGGTCGAACGGGCTGTTCGGACAGGGCGTCCCGGTGAGCGGCCAGATGTGGTCCTGGTCGGCGGCGAGCGCGACGCTGTTGTCGAGGTCGGCGCCGCCCCGGCCAAGCTCGCCGTACAGCACCTGCGTGCGCTTCGCGTCGAAGTTCTTGGCCTTGTGGCCCTCATCGGGGATGACGCAATGCGATTTGCGTCTCAGCAGGGCCGAGCGAATCTCGGGCTTGACGATCGTGTCCCACGAGACGATCGCGACCTGTGCCTTCTGGTCGAGCGGGCGCTTGCCGTCCAGCACCTGGACCGTGCGCCCGAACGGGCTCCACTGCTCGAAGGCTCTGCGCCAGACCGGGCGGCCCGAGCTCGTGGTGATCACCAGGATCGTCTCGGCGAGCGCATAGTCGGCCGCCATGATAGCGGCGCCGGTCTTGCCCACGCGCGGCTCGTCTGCCAGCAGGGCGCGGCGCCGGTCGGCGAGAAAGAGCGCGCCTTCGATCTGGTGCGGGAACGGGTTCACGCGTCCGAGTCCTCGGCGCCGACGACGTGATTGAGGCGCGCTTCGGTTGTGGCCTCGATCATGCCATTGGTCACGACCTTGACGTCGGCACAATCGATCCAGACTTCGTTCTCGCCCTGGCGAAGAACGATCCGCTTTTTGTCGGGGCGGAGTTCGATTTGGATGGCGGGGCCGTATTTCGCCCCTTCGATGTGCCACACAGCTGCGCGAGCGATTTTCGCCATGACGCGTTCCTTCGAAAAGCCAAGTAGGACCAGAAAGCCAGATAAGCGGAACGTCGACTGTGTTGGCCGATGTATGCCTCCTTAACCTACACTAACATACATCGCAGTCAAGCCAAAACGAAGTCGTCTGACAGAGACAACAAACCGAGGCCGCGGTACTCGAGAATGGTCAGCTTGCAGTTTTTCGCCAGCGCGAGTTCGGCGCTCACGCCCAAGGAACGCTCCCAACCAGGCAGCAGCACGATCGTGTCGGCCTCGTTGCAGATGAAGGCGCAGTACTCGGCAAAGGCCCGACGCAACGGGAACGTTTCGTGCGAGCCTTTCCAGTCGAACTCGGCCGGGTTGTAGACCCTGTGCCCA
>Ga0102591_1003650_pt1 | contig 13363 bp, 12 predicted proteins | sample AraplaCol_mCL_r2_2_FD_76860 | JGI IMG/M metagenome (GOLD analysis project Ga0102591, IMG submission 76860) | Arabidopsis root microbial communities from North Carolina, USA - plate scrape MF_Col_mCL_r2 (SPADES assembly) (version 2) | ecosystem: Host-associated > Plants > Roots > Endosphere... | reverse complement strand
CGAAAGCGGCCATCGACACGCTCACCGTGGGCCTGGCGAAGGAAGTGGCGGCCGAAGGCATCCGCGTGAACTGCGTGCGGCCGGGTTCGATCTACACCGAGATCCACGCCAGCGGTGGTGAACCGGGCCGCGTCGATCGCGTGAAGGCGCGCATCCCGATGCAGCGCGGCGGCGAGGCCGAGGAGATCGCACGCGCGATCGTGTGGCTGCTGTCGGACGAGGCGTCCTACATGACGGGAAGCCTGGTGGATGTGGCGGGTGGGTTGTAGTTCAAGCGGTCATCGCCGCCGTCATTCCAGCGAAGGCTGGAACCCATCTTGCTCTTGCTCTTGATCGTCATCCCGGCGAAGGCCAGCACCCAGGCCCGCAGCGTCCGGCACCCCCGCACCGATATACCACTTCACCGTCATCCTCGCGAAGGCGGGGATCCAACGTTCCGTCCCGATTCCGCCTCCCGGAAAGCCACCGACGCCTGACAGCTTGATTCCCGCCTTCGCGGGAATGACAGCTCAAGGCGGCAAACACCCCTCCTTCCCTGCCGCCGCCGGTGCCTTCATCCGGTACAGGTCCATCTTCCCGGCCCGCGGCGACTTCGCCGAACCGCTGACAATCAACTCACCGGGTTTGTTCCAGTCGATCACCGGCCCGAGAGTGGTCCCCTCGTCCGTGTTGAACGACAAGGCCAATGGCCCCGCATCGACGTAGCGCGCGCCATCGCAATGCGCGACGAACAACCGCACCGGCTTCGTCGCCGGATCCTGCGAACGCGCGTACACGAGCGTTCGACCGTCGCCGAGCCAGGCGGCATCGAACTCGTCGGCCTTCGTGTTGATGCCGGGCACCGGTTGCGGATCGACGAACGCCTTCCCATCCCAGCGCGCGACGAACAGATCGTGCCGTCCGGCGCCGCCATGGCCGTCGCTGGCGAACAGGAGTCGCGAACCGTCGCGATCCGGCGTGGGCGCCCATTCGTCGCCCCGTGTGTTGACGCCGCGGCCGAGGTTCTCCGGCGTGCCGAAGCTGCCGTCCGATTTCACCGCCGCGCGGTAAAGATCATCGCCGCCGACGCCACCGGGCCGATTGGAAAAGAAGTACAGCCAGCGACCGTCGGCGCTGAACAGCGGATCGAAATCGTTCGCGGGGGAGTTCACGGACACAGGACGCGCGTCCTGCCAGCGGCCATCCTTCAGCCGCGCCTGCCACAGGTCCCAACCGCCGGCGCCCCCTTCACGATCGGTGCTGCCCCAGACGATATGCTGACCGTCCGGGCTGACGCTTCCGCGGATCTCGCTGGCCTTGGTCGATACCACGCCCATGCCTTCGATGCCGAACTCGGACAGGAACGCCGACGCCGGGCCGGACAACGCGATACCGCCCACGATGAGCGCGGCCACTACACTGCATCCGCGGTACCTGCTGACCAAGGCCGGGCTGCGTCGCATCGTCCGTCTCCTGTGTGTGTGAACTCCAGTCTATGCGAGGGTCCCCCGTGTCCAACTTCGCCTCCGTCGCAAATCCGGCCGTCGTCAAACGTTTCGCGGTGATCGGCCATCCGGTGGCGCATTCGCTGTCGCCCCGCATCCACGCCGCGTTCGGCCGGCAGACCGGCATCGGCCTGGAATACGCCGCGATGGACGCGCCGCCGGAGCTGTTCGACGCGATCGTCGCGGAGTTCGCGGCCGAAGGCGGCCTCGGAGCCAATGTCACGCTGCCGCACAAGAACCGCGCGGTCAGCGTGTGCACGACGCTGAGCGAACGCGCGCGCCGCGCAGGCGCGGTGAACACGCTGGTGCGCACCGCCACCGGCTGGGAAGGCGACAACACCGACGGCGTCGGCCTGGTGCGCGACCTCACCGAACGCCAGGGCCTGGACCTTCGCTCGCGCCGCACGCTGCTGATTGGCGCCGGCGGTGCCGCTCGCGGCGTCGCGCCGGCGCTGCTGGATGCCGGCATCGGCGATCTCTATATCGTCAACCGCACGCCCGAACGCGCCGATGCGCTTGCCGATGCGCTGGCGATGCCGGGCCGCGTGCACCCGCGCTACCTGCGCGACATCGACACGCTGGGCACGTTCGACCTGATCGTGAACGCGACGTCCGCCGCGCGCGCCGACGGCCTGCCGTCGCTGCCGATCTCGCTGGCGAACCCGCGCACCGCGGCGGTGGACCTGAGTTATGGCGAGGTGGCGATTCCGTTCCTCGCATGGGCGCGTGCCGCGGGCGCACACGACTGCATCGACGGGCTGGGGATGCTGGTCGAACAGGCTGCCGAGAGCTTCCAGCGTTGGCACGGCGTGCGACCGGAAACGGACGAGGTCTACGAACTGCTGCGCGAGCATCGCGCCGAACTCGTCACCGCCGACTGAACATCGCCACGAAACATGGATTGCCGCGCCCAATGCGGCGCTTGCTGCATCGCGCCGTCGATCAACTCGCCCATTCCCGGCATGCCGCACGGCAAGCCGGCAGGCATGCCGTGCGTGCAGCTGGACGATGACTATCGGTGCCGGTTGTTCGGCACGCCGGAGCGACCGGCGTTCTGTGGTTCATTGCAGCCCGATCGCGAGATGTGCGGCGGTTCTCGCGAGGATGCGATTACTTTCCTGCTGGAACTGGAGCGGCTCACGCGTCCGTCTACGAAGCCGTCTGAGCTGTCCTGACGTCGTAGCCCGGGTAAGGCCGCAGGCCGCACCCGGGGCGCTTGCCGTAATGTCATCCCGGGTGCGCTCGGCTTACCCGGCTTCGCTGGCTGGAATGACGGTGTGGCGGTTCGCCGGCAATGGAGTGCCCATGCGTTACCGGCCTGGGTCCCGGCCTTCGCCGGGATGACGGTTCAGCGTCGGATCGTCGATGGGTGTGCGTGCGCAGCGAGCTACAACAACCCGTCCCGCTTCACCGCCAGATAGCGCTCCACCAGCGACGCCGCCAGCTGGTCGCACGCGACGTCCAGCACCATCACGCCGTGGTTGCGCAGCGCTTCGTGCGCGGCGTTGCGTTGATCGAGGTACTGCGCCGTGGCGCCCGCGCGGATCGCGCCGGGCAGGTCGTTCACCGGTTCGGACAACGCCGCGTCGAGCGAACCTTCGCGCAGGCTCGCCACGCAGACCAGATGGCGCTTGCGCAGCATCGTCACCGCGGCGAGCAGGTCGTCCATGTCCTCGTCGCGCAGGTTGGTCACCAGCATCACCAGCGAACGCCTCCGCTGCCGCACCGAAAGATCCGTCGCCGCGGCGAGGAAATCCGTCGCCACCGGTTGCGGCTGCAAGGCGTACGTCGCACGCAGCAGTTCGTCGATCGCGCCGACGCCGCGCCTTGGCGGAACCCACGCGCCTGCGCCGCCGCTCGCCAGTAACCCCACCGCATCGCCCTGACGCAGCGCGAGGTACGCGACCACCAGCGCCGCGTCGAGCACGTGGTCGAAATGCGCCAGCTCGCCATCGCGCGCCATGAGGCGGCGGCCGGTGTCGAGCAGCAGCACCAGCTGCTGGTTCTTCTCGTCCTGGTATTCGCGCGAGATCAGGCGACGTGCGCGCGCAGTGGCCTTCCAGTCGATCTGGCGCAGGCTGTCGCCGATGCGGTATTCACGCATCTGGTGGAAATCCGTGCCCTCACCGCGACGCCGGCGCAGGTGCGCGCCAACCAGGCGCGACGCCTGGTCCGCACTGAACATCGCGAACTTCGCCAGCGGTGCGAAGTTCGGAAACACGCGCACGTCCTGCGCCTCGCCCGCCACGCGCGACTGCCACCACAACTGCAACGGCGAATGCAGGCGCAGCTGCACGCCGTCGAAGCGGAAGTCGCCGCGCGCCTTCGCGCGCAGGTGGTAGTCGAGTGATGCGGTCTCGCCGCGCTTCAGGCGCAGCCGTCGCGGCAATCCCTGCATCGACCAGCCGCCCGGATGCAGGTCGAACACGTCCAGCGTCTGCGCACGGTTCGGCGTTTCCAGCGACAGCGTCACCGGGCGCTCGATGCCGATCGGCCACGTGTCGGCGAGTCGACGTTCGACCTGCGGCGTGGGCGTGCGCCAGAGCAGCGCGAAGTCGAGCAACAACATCGCGGCCAACGCAATGCCGACGAGCTGCCACTGCATCGCCGTGACAACACCGAACGCGACCGCAACTCCCAACGCCGACCACAGCGCCAGCAACGCCAGCACGAAGGGGGCCGGGCGCGGGAAAGAACGGGCGTGGGCAGCGGCGTTCATCGATGCTTACTTCCGCGGCGCCTCGACCTTCGCCAGCAACGCATGCAGCACGTCGTCCGGCGACTGGCCTTCGATCTGCAATTCCGGCGCCAGCGCGATGCGGTGGCGCAGCGCGGGCTTGGCGATTTCGCGCACGTCATCGGGCGTGACGAAATCGCGACCCGACAGCACCGCCTGCGCGCGCGCGGCGCGCACCAGCGCGAGGCTGCCGCGCGGACCGGCGCCGAGCGCGATGCCGGCCCAGTCGCGCGTCGCGGCAACAATGCGCACGGCGTAGTCGATCACCGCATCGTCCACCGACACCAGCGCAGTGCCTGCCTGCATCGCGACGATCTCCTGCGGCCCGATCACGCGCGCGACCTGCGACAGGTCGAAGTCCGACGCCGCGCGTCCCTGGCTCACGGCCGCGACCATGCGCTTCTCGTCGGCGCGCGTGGGATAGCCGATCAGCACCTTCAGCAGGAAGCGGTCCAGCTGCGCTTCGGGCAGCGGATACGTGCCTTCTTGTTCGACCGGGTTCTGCGTCGCCAGCGTGAGGAAAGGCGGCGTGAGCTGGAAGCTGTGGCCTTCGATGGTCACCTGCAGTTCCTGCATCGCTTCCAGCAGTGCCGACTGCGTCTTCGCCGGCGCGCGGTTGATTTCATCGGCCAGCAGCAGGTTGGTGAACACCGGGCCGCGCCGGATGTTGAACGTCTCGGACTTCGGGTTCCACACGGCGTGGCCGCTGATGTCGCTGGGCATCAGGTCGGGCGTGAACTGCACGCGCGCGAACCCGCAATCGATGGCCCGGGACAGTGCGCGCACCAGCAGCGTCTTGCCCAGGCCCGGCACGCCTTCGATCAGCACATGGCCGCCGGCGAGCAACGCGATCAGGATCTGGTCGAGCACCGCCTCCTGGCCGATGAAGGCCTTGCCGACTTCCGCGCGCACCGCGGCGGCACGTGCGGCCAGGGCTTCGCCGGTGATCGGAACGATGGGGGTGGGAGCGGCGTCGGCGTTCATGGCGTGGGTCCTGGTCAGCTCGGAGGTCAAGATCAAAGTGAGTTGCGCATGCGCATCAGCATCGCGATGCGGCTGCGGAAAGCGGCGTGGTCGCGTGCGATCGGCGTGGAAAGCGCGTCGCGGATGTCGGCGGGAGGAAGTCCGAAACGTTCGGCGAGCAGCGCCACCTGCGTCTCGCCTTCCAGCGCGGCAGCCTGCGGATCGCGACGACGCAGGCGCATGAGGAAGGCCTTGCGCGCGGCTTCGTGCAGCAGGTGCGCGTAACCGTAGCGGTAGATGTGTTCGCCGCTGGCGGTGACGTGTTCGAGCAGCGATCGACGCTCCAGCGCCGGCGAGGCCAGCAGCGGGCCGAAGCGTTGCGAGCGCCGCCACAGCCACGCCATCAACGCGAGCAGCAACGGCAACCACACGCGCCAGTGATCGCGCGCCAGCGTCAGCCAGAACGACGGCATCTGTGCTTCGTAGATCAGGTGCACGGTACCGGCGCGATAGTTCGGATCCAGCAGCTGTCGCGTCAGCGCGATGTGCGGACCGTCCTTGAGCGACTCGTTGTCGAGGAAGTCGAAATCCGACAGCACGTCGACGTGCCCGCGCCCGTGCGGCACGCGCGCGAAGACGTAGCCGATCGACGCCTCGCCCCAGTGCAGCGAAGCAGTGGATTCGAGGTTGTCGATATCCAGGCGCCGGCCGCGGCAAAACTCGACATGCGGATCCTCGCCGGCGACATCGAGCCCGGCGCACAGCTGGTCCGAGCGCGGATGCACGCCGAACGCATTCATGACCGGCAGCGGCGCTTCGAGATCCAGCGGGCCCGGCGGCGGCGTGCGCAGCAGCAGGTGGCCACCGCGTTCGACCCACTCCAGCAGCGCGGCTTCGTCCTTGCGGGTGAGCGTGCGCGGATCGTTGTAGAGCAGCACGGTGTCGCGCGGCCCCAGTGTCACGCTGTCCAGTTGCAGGCGCGGACGCGATTGCGCCTGCACCCCATCGGCGATCAGCGCGAGCTTCAGCACGTAGAGCGGATTGCGGCGCGCCTCGCCTGTGCGCGGCAGGTCGACCCACTCTTCGGTGCGCTCGTAGTTGCGTTGCCACCACGCGAAGCCCGCCGCCAGGAGCCCCGCGAAAGCGAGGACACCGAGCGCGATCAATCCGTGCCTGCGCGTGAACGTCATGCGGGCACGCTCCCTTCGCCACGCAGCGGCGCGGACCAGCCGAAGCGCGATGCGAGGTCGGCCAGTAGCGTTTCGAAATCATCGGCCGCCGGGAAGCTGTGCGCGTACGCAGCGTACTGCCAGGTGCGCACGGCGCGGGCGAAGGCGTCGCGATCGTCGCCCAGCGGCAACTTGCGCGAAACACGCAGCACCTCGGCCTCTGTCGCGCCCGGCACGAGCACGGCCTGCGTGCGCGCGACCATCGTCTCGACACTCGCGCGATACAGCAGCGCCAGCGCCTCGCGCTGTCGGCCGTCGTGCCAGAGTCGGCGGATTGCCGACGGGATGTCTTCAGGCAGCGGCGCCTGCGGTTCGTCGGCGCGATCGCGGCGCACTTCGTCGGGCTCGCGACCTTCGCGCGCCAAACTGCTGCGGAACCACGCCAGCCAGCGCGGCGACGTAAACAGCAACACGCCGACGAGTGCAATGACGACAAGCCACAGGCCGTATTCGCCGACGGTCGCGATGATGTCGCCGAGCCAGCCCAGTGGCGGCGGCTCGACTTTCTTCTTCGGATCCGGCTTCTTCGCGTCCTTTTTCTTCCAGCTGACGACCTTGCGCTTTGGCGAGACGGTCGGATCCGCGTACGCCTTGCTTACTGCACGACGCAGGCTGCCGTCGCCGGCCAGCGCGCGTCCGCTTCCGGTCGCACCGCCCAGTCCGCTGGCAGCACCGCCTGCGCCGCCGGGCGATGCAATCGTCGCCGGCGGTGGCGGTTGCGGCGTCATCTGCGCATTCACGCCATCGCGCAGGCCGCCCTCGTCGGCGACGCGGCCGAAGACCTGTTCGAGCGTGACGCGCGGGGCTTCCTCGTCGTCGGCTTCCTCTTCGACCTGGTCGGCGACGCCCTGGTCGGCGTCCTGCGAATCCTGCGCACGCACGACTGCCGGCGCGAATGCCATGCCCAGCGCGAACACCAGCATCAGCGGTGTCGCGCCGCGCAGCAGGCGTTCGCGCATCCGGCGCAGCGCGAGTTCGATGTCCCACGCTTCGACTTCCGTCCGGCGATTGAGATACAGGCCGAAGCCCGCGCCGATGTAGAACGGTTCGATCAGCGCGGTCGCGATCCACACCAGCGCGTTCGACAACAGCCCGAGCCACGCCGGCGATTCCTTCAGCACCGCCCAGGCGCTCCTGAAGACCTGCTGCACGTATTCATCGGGCACGAAGATGAGGGCGATCGACGCCAGGCCCAGGTACACGGCCAGTTCGAAATGCAGGCACACCAGCGTGACCAGCACGCTGACGCCGTTCACCGGCGCGCCCAGCGCGCGGCGGCGTTCGCGCGCGTCGCTTCCGCGCGCGCCTTCCAGGAAATCCACCGGCAAGTTCAGCGAACGAAGCGGGCTCAATCGTCGCCACAGCAGATAGCCTGGCAGCCACGACAGCCCCCAGTTGCGCTGCGCCGCGAGCGTCTGCCGCGTCGTCGGCACATCGCCGAACACCGCGCGCGAGAGCACGAACAACGGGATGCGGTCGAACGCCGGCTTCAGCCACCACATCAGCAGCCCGGCCAGCCACAGCGCGTCGATGGTCCACGCCAGCGCGTTGAACAGCACGAGCACCGGCAGCGTCAGCAGCAGCCAGGGTTTCCAGATCGCTGCGGCATGGCGACGCACCAGCGCGGTGCCGAGTTCGACCGCTTCCCATGCCGTGCGCGGACGCAGCGCGACGGTGAGCGACTCGATCTTCATGCGCCTGCATCCTCGGCCGGCAGATTGCGTCCGCCGAGCAGCAGCCACGCCGCGGTCAACGTCCACAGCACGCCGCCGACGGTGTACTTGATCCACGCCGGCATCCACGCGATCGACGACCAGAACGCTTCGACGAACGCGGCGAACACGAGCATCGCCAGCACGCCCACGCACAGCAGCGCGCCACGGCGGCCGCCTTCGATCAGCGCGTCGGCGCGTCGGCGTTGGCCCGGCGCGACCAGCGACAACCCCAGCCGCAGCCCGGCGCCGCCGGCTATCACTATCGCGGTGAGTTCCGGCGCCGAATGCCCGGCGACGAAACGCCAGAACGGATCGCCATGACCGACCGCCTGCAGGTGCCCGGCAACGCCGCCGATCATCACGCCATTGGTGATGAGCACGACGATCGAACCAACGCCGGCGATCAGCCCGCTGGCGAAGGTCTTGAAGCCGATGCTGACGTTGTTCCACACGTAGTGGCCAAACATCGCGAGATCGGTGCCGTCGTCGCGGCCGAGCTTGCGCGCCGGATCGGCCGGGTCGTACATGTGCTCGAACTGCAGCAGCTGCACGGGATCGAACAGCGACGACGACAGTTCCGGTTGCCACTGGATCGCGGCGAATATCACCACCAGCGGAATCCAGAAGAGCGCGAACGACGCGAGCATGCAGCCGCGCTCGGCGCGCACCAGGCGCGGGAAGCCGGCGATCAGGAATTCCGCCGCGCGGCGCCAGTGCGGTACCGGCGTGCGGTACAGCAGGCCGTGGCCGCGATGCATCAGCGCCTGGAGGCGGTCGGTCACCACCGGGCTGTAGCCGCGACGCCGCGCGAGCGCGAGCTGCTGGCACAGGCGGCGATAGCGGGACGGCATGTCCGCGTCGGACAGGCCATGCCAGCTGCGGCGTTCGGCGCGCGCCTTTCGCGCGCGCTCGCCACGCGCGTCGAGCCAGTGCTCGAACGCGATCCATTCGGGCTGGTGACGCTGGACGAAGTGTTCCTGCTTCATGCGTCAGCGCCGTCCCAGCAGCCAGTTCGCCATGCGGTACATCCGCGTCACCGCCGCCGTGCCGCGCGCGCCGGTGAGCGGTTCGGCGAGATCGGCCAGCTCCGCCTGCCGCGCTTCGCTCAACCGCGGGGCACGTTCGGCGAATGCGACAAGTGCGGCCTGTTCGTAGGGACGCAGTGCGATGGAGGGCGCCAGCGCCGTATCGACCACGGCCGGCTGCGGATCGCGCGGGCGGGCGTCGTGCACGACCAGCGTGCCGGCGACCATGTCACCCAGGCGCCGGCCCCAGGGATCGAGCAGCGTCGTCACCAGCCCCGTGGCGTAGGCCAGCGGCAGCATGTCGACCACGCGCAACAGGTTCCGGGTGAATGCGGCCAGCCAGCCGATCGGCGCGCCATTGGCGGCGATCACGCGCAGGCCGAGTGAGCGCTTGCCCGGCGTGCGGCCGTTCCACATCGCCTCGAAGACGACCGGGTAGAACCAGAACACCAGGAACATCACCACCGCGTACACGCCCGCGCCGCCACGGCCGAAGGCGCCCAGGAACATGCCCATCGCCATCATCACGCCGCAGCGAATGCCGAAATCGATCAGCCACGCCAGCGCGCGCGGCACCGGGCCGGCGGCGGGCAGGTGGAGGGCCACGCCCTCAGGCGTCACGACTTCCCGGTACGTGTCGAGCATTGCGGGATCAGTCGTTCACGGCCGTGCGTACGAAGTGCGATGTTCGAAACCTTCCATGTGTCCCCGTTCCTTTCGCGATGCCCATGCCGGGCACCGGTAACGCGGTGATCGCAGCCCCCTGCCGCGACCTGCCGCCCGCTACCCGGCCATGCCGAGATAGCGGTCCTTCAATCGTACATAGTGCGCGGCGCTGTAGCGCAACTGTTCGATCTCGCGGTCGTCCAGGCGACGGACCAGGCGCGCCGGATTGCCCAGCCACAACTCGCCCTCGCCCACCTGCTTGCCCGGCGCGACCACCGCGCCGGCGCCGACGAAGCCGTGCTTGTGAACGCGTGCGCCGTCGAGGATGCGCGCGCCCATGCCGATCAGGCAGAAGTCGTCGAGCGTGCAGGCGTGCAGGATCACGCCATGGCCGATGGTGACGTCGTTGCCGACGACCGTCGGCAGGCCGCCGGGGCGCGTGTACGGTCCCTCGTGGGTGACGTGGATGATCGTCCCGTCCTGCACGTTGGTCCGCGCGCCGATGCGGATCGAATTGACGTCGCCGCGGATCACGCAGCCGGGCCAGATCGACACGTCGTCGCCCAGCGTGACGTCGCCGATCACCGTCGCCATCGGGTCGACGTAAACGCGTTCGCCGACGGAGGGAAAGGCATCGAGGTAGGGGCGCATGGTCATGGGTGAAGTCTAGCTCGCCCGTCGTGCGGCGGCCCCATTCAGACGGCCGCACCGCCCCCCGGCGCGCGCCGGTTTCGCCCCTCCGGCCGGGCATCGGCGCGGACTACACTCGACCGCATGGACATCACCGCCGACACACCGCTGGACGAACTCGCCGCCACCCGCCAACGCCTTCGCGCCGCGTGGCAGGCCCGCAAACCGGACCTTGCGCAGCGTCGCGCGGACCTCGTGCGCCTGCGCGACGTGTTCCGTTCGCGCATCGATTCGATGGACGCGGCGATCCGCGCCGACTTCGGGCATCGCAGCGAGCACGAAAACCTGCTGTCGGAAGCGATGATCGTGCTGGCCGAACTCGACCACGCGCTCAAGCACCTGCGCCGCTGGTCGAAACCGCGTCGGGCCGCGGTGGGCTGGCGGTTCTGGCCGGCGAGCGCGCGCATCGTGCCCGAACCGGTCGGCGTGGTCGGCATCCTGTCGCCGTGGAACTACCCGGTGAACCTCGCGCTGGTGCCGCTGGTTTCCGCGATTGCCTCAGGCAACCACGTCTACCTCAAGCCGTCCGAACACACGCCGCGCACCAGCCAGTGGATGCGCGAACTGCTCTCGGAAGTGTTCCCGGCCGATCGCGTCGCCGTCGCGCTGGGCGGGCCGGAACTCGGCGCTGCATTCGCCGGGCTGCCGTTCGACCATCTGCTGTTCACCGGCTCGACCGCGGTCGGCCGCAAGGTCATGGCCGCCGCCGCGCCGAACCTGACGCCGGTGACGCTGGAACTGGGCGGCAAGGCGCCGGCGCTGGTCTGCCCGGACTTCGACCTCGCCAAGGCCGCATCGCGCATCGCCACGGGCAAGTGGTTCAACGCCGGGCAGACCTGCATCGGCGTGGACTACGTGCTGGTGGACGAAGCGCGCGGCGGTGCGTTCGTCGAGGCGATCCGCGCCGAAGTGATCGCCCGCTATCCCGGCTTCGATGCGACGCGCCCCGAGTCGATGTCGGACTACACGCGCATCATCAACGACGCGCAGTACGCGCGCCTGCGTGGCTATGTCGACGATGCCCGCGCACGCGGCGCGATCGTGGTCGAGCCGCTGACTTCGATGCTCGATGCCGCGTCGCGCGTAAGCATGGAGAACGAACGCGTGTTCCCGCCGACGTTGCTGGCCGAACCGCCGCTCGAAAGCGACGTGATGCGCAACGAGATCTTCGGGCCGATCCTGCCGATCCTCACGTACCGCACGCTCGACGAGGCCATCGAACGCATCCGTTCGTTCGATCGCCCGCTGGCGCTGTATCCCTTCAGCAATGATGCGCGCAGCATCGACCGGATCGTTTCCGGCACGCTCGCCGGCGGCGTCACGGTGAACGACACGCTGCTGCACTTCGGCGCGCACGACCTGCCGTTCGGTGGCATCGGGCCCAGCGGCATCGGCGCGATCCACGGCCGCACCGGCTTCGACACCTTCAGCAAGCTGCTGCCGGTGTTCCGCCAGCGCAGCTTCGCCGGCAGCGACCTGCTGAAGCCGCCGTACCGCGGCTTCGTCGATCGCATGGTGCGGATGCTGTCGAAGTAGGCGCTACGCCGAGGCGAACGCGCGCAGCACCTGCACGGTGCGCGCGACGTCCTCGTCGCCGATGTCGAGGTGCGTGACCAGGCGGATCGCCGGCGTGTAGCCGATCGACACGCGCACGCGTGCTTCGTCGAGCGCGCGGCGCAACGCGTCATGGCGTTCCACCGGCACGTCGATGAACACCATGTTGGTGTGCTGCGCGACGACCTGCACGTCGGCAAGACCCTGCAATCCTTCGGCCAGGCGCGCGGCGCGTGCGTGGTCGTCCGCGAGTCGCGCGACGTGATGGTCCAGCGCATGCGACGCACCCGCGGCAAGCAGGCCCGCCTGGCGCATGCCGCCGCCCACGACCTTGCGCCAGCGCTTGGCCGATTCGATCAGTGCATGCGTGCCGAGCAGCACCGAACCGACCGGCGCGCCGAGCCCCTTCGACAGGCACACCGACACGCTGTCGAAATGCTTCGTGATCTCGCGCGGCGCCACGCCTAGCGCGACCGCCGCGTTGAACATGCGCGCGCCGTCCAGATGCAGCGCGAGCCCGCGGCGATCGCACAACGCGCGCGCATCGGCGAGGTATTGCAGCGGCAGCGCGCGACCGTGCCAGGTGTTCTCCAGGCACAACAGGCGCGTGCGCGCGAAGTGCGGATCGACAGGCTTGATCGCGCGCTCCACGGTATCCAGCGGCAACGTGCCGTCGGGCGCCTGCACGACGGGTTGCGGCTGGATCGAGCCCAGCACCGCCGCGCCGCCGCCTTCGTATTTGTAGGTGTGCGCATCCATGCCGACGATGTATTCGTCGCCGCGCTGGCAATGCGCCATGAGTCCAATGAGGTTGGACTGCGTGCCGCTGGGCACGAACAGACCGGCGTCGAAACCCAGTTCGTCGGCCAGCCGCGCCTGCAACGCGTTGACGGTCGGGTCCTCGCCGTACACGTCGTCGCCGACGGGCGCGCGCATCATCGCCTCGCGCATGGCATCGGTGGGCTGGGTGACGGTGTCGCTGCGGAGGTCGATCCAGTGCATGGCGGCGGCTTGCTCGAAGTGAACGCCGAGTATGCCGCGCGAGGCGGCCCGGCGGCATGGCCGATGCAGCGCAACGAGCGGCACGCCGCGGCCAGCGGCTACACTTCGCCGCATGAAGATCGCCAGCTGGAACGTCAACTCGCTCAACGTGCGCCTGCCGCACCTGGAACAGTGGCTCGCCACGTCCTCGCCCGACATCGTCGCGCTGCAGGAAACCAAGCTGGAGGACGCGAAGTTCCCGGACGATCCGCTGATCGCGATGGGCTATCGCAGCGTCTTCGCCGGGCAGAAGACCTAC
>Ga0102591_1003643_pt1 | contig 13385 bp, 9 predicted proteins | sample AraplaCol_mCL_r2_2_FD_76860 | JGI IMG/M metagenome (GOLD analysis project Ga0102591, IMG submission 76860) | Arabidopsis root microbial communities from North Carolina, USA - plate scrape MF_Col_mCL_r2 (SPADES assembly) (version 2) | ecosystem: Host-associated > Plants > Roots > Endosphere... | reverse complement strand
TGACAACGATTATTACAGTTCGAAAGGGCGGTAAGGTCATCATGGCCGGCGATGGTCAGGTAAGCCTCGGCCAGACCGTGATGAAGGGCAACGCCCGCAAGGTGCGGCGCATCGGCAAGGGCGAGGTTATTGCCGGTTTCGCAGGCGCCACAGCGGATGCGTTCACGCTCCTCGAACGCCTCGAAAAGAAGCTCGAGCAATATCCGGGGCAGCTGATGCGCGCCGCCGTCGAGCTTGCCAAGGATTGGCGCACGGACAAGTATCTCCGCAACCTCGAAGCCATGATGCTCGTCGCTGACAAGCAGGTGACGCTGGCGATAACAGGCAACGGCGATGTTCTCGAGCCGGAGCACGGGGCCATGGCGATCGGTTCGGGTGGCAATTATGCGCTCGCTGCGGCCCGCGCCCTGATGGACACAGACAAATCCGCCGAAGAGGTCGCGCGTCGCGCCCTCGATATTGCCGCCGATATTTGCGTCTACACGAACCATAATGTGGTGGTGGAAACGCTCGACGCCGAAGCTTGACCCGGTTTCAAAGATTCACGCCCCGATGGGATATTCGATATGACCACATTTTCCCCCCGCGAGATCGTTTCCGAACTTGACCGCTACATCATCGGCCAGCATGAGGCCAAGCGCGCGGTGGCAATCGCGCTGCGCAACCGTTGGCGTCGCCACCAGCTCGATCCGGATCTACGCGACGAAGTGATGCCAAAGAACATCCTGATGATCGGCCCGACCGGTGTCGGCAAGACGGAAATCTCTCGCCGTCTCGCCAAGCTGGCGGGCGCGCCCTTCATCAAGGTTGAAGCGACCAAGTTCACCGAAGTCGGTTACGTCGGACGCGACGTGGAGCAGATCATCCGCGATCTCGTCGAGGTCGGCATCGGGCTCGCACGCGAGAAGAAGCGGAGCGAAGTGCAGGCAAAGGCGCATATGAGCGCCGAGGAACGCGTTCTCGATGCGCTCGTCGGCGCCACGGCCTCGCCGGCGACCCGTGACAGCTTCCGCAAGAAGCTGCGCAACGGTGAACTTGATGACAAGGAGATCGATATCGAGATCGCCGACACCGGTACCGGCATGGGTGGCTTCGACATTCCCGGCATGCCGGGCGCAAATATCGGCGTGCTCAACCTCTCCGAAATGTTCGGGAAGGCGATGGGTGGCCGCACCAAGAAGGTCCGCACGACGGTCAAGGCATCCTACACGGATCTGATCCGCGACGAGTCCGACAAGCTGATCGACAACGAAGTTATCCAGCGCGAGGCGGTTCGTGCGGTCGAGAATGACGGCATCGTCTTCCTCGACGAGATCGACAAGATCGCCGCTCGCGACGGCGGCATGGGTGCCGGCGTTTCGCGCGAAGGCGTGCAGCGCGACCTGCTTCCCCTGGTCGAAGGAACGACGGTGTCGACGAAGTACGGGCCGGTGAAGACGGACCACGTCCTTTTCATCGCCTCCGGCGCATTCCATGTCTCCAAGCCGTCCGATCTGTTGCCGGAATTGCAGGGTCGTCTGCCGATCCGCGTCGAACTGCGCGCGCTCACAAAGGAAGACTTCCGCCGTATCCTGACGGAAACCGAGGCGAGTCTTATCAGGCAGTACAAGGCGCTGATGGAAACGGAAGGCCTCACCCTCGAATTCACTGACAATGGCATTGATGCCCTGGCTGATGTGGCCGTCCACTTGAATTCGTCTGTCGAAAACATCGGCGCCCGTCGCCTTCAGACCGTCATGGAGCGCGTTCTGGACGAAATCTCCTTCAATGCTCCGGATCGCGGCGGCTCGACCGTGACGATTGACGCCGACTACGTCCGCGAGCACGTCGGTGACCTGGCGCAGAACACAGATCTGTCCCGGTTCATTCTGTGATGAACACGCATCGGGTCCGGTCCTTACTGATGTGACGCCGCGATTTTGACAGCTTGGACTCTCGACAGCGGGCCCTTTACTTTTTAGTGAAGGGCCCGTCTCGTTATCGGCGCCAGCATTATTCGGCCAAGATTGTGGTCCAGTCAGCGCGCTTCGCGACAATGCCAAAATGATGGGAATGCTGATCGTGCGACGCCTTATGACAAGCCTCCTGATTGTTGCTGCGGTGCTGACCTCGGTGCCTGCTTTTGCCATGCAGGTGGTGCCGTCAGGTAATCGTCATGCCGAGCAACCGGATGTTCCGGACGCCTCGGTTCGTCGCACCAAAGGCACGAAGAGCTCGTTCGATCGGAAATACGAGAAGGTCCGTGACCTCTTGGCCACGGATCACGAACTGATGGGCAAGATCAAGAAAGTTTCGGCCGCTTATGGCATCGACCCGATCCACGTGGTCGGTGCGATCGTCGGCGAGCATACCTACAATGTCGACGCCTATGACCGCCTGCAATCCTATTACGTGAAGGCCGCTTCCTATGCTGGCCAGAGTTTCCGTTTCGCCTATGATGGCGAGGACGTGGACGATTTCGTCAAGCGGCCGGAGTTTGCTGAATGTAGCGGCAAGGGCGATTCCTACACGTTGTGGAGCTGCCGTGAGGACGTCTGGGAAAGGGACTTCCGAGGCAAGACGGTCGGTGGCAAGAGCTACCCGAACAACCGCTTCAGTGCCGTCTTCTTTCAGCCCTTCTACGCTGGTCAGACCTTCGGCCTCGGCCAGATCAACCCGCTGACCGCGCTGATGCTCTCGGATCTCGTCTCCAAGGTCTCAGGTTATGAAAAGCTGAACGAGAGGGACGCCGGTGCCGTCTACAAGGCAATCATGGAGCCCGATATCTCGCTTGCCTTCGTCGCTGCCTCCATCCGCCGCTCGATCGACGATTACAAACAGATCGCCGACATGGACATTTCCAAGAATCCGGGCCTGACCGCCACCCTCTATAATGTCGGCAATTCGCGCCAGCGCGCGGCGGCCCTGGCGGCCAAGAACCGCGCTTCAGGCGAAACCGTCTGGCCGGAGGAAAACTATTACGGCTGGTTGGTCAACGACAAGCTGGACGAGTTGGAGCGCCTGCTCTAGCTTCCGCCTTGCCGGGAAGAGTTTAGAATCTTCCGCGAAAGGCTGAATTCTCATGGACATGCGTCCGGATCCCTTTGAACCGCCGGCGCCGTTGCCCCGCACGGTGCCACCGAGCCGCCTTGAGATCATCCGCACCATCCTGCGCAATCCGCTGGAGCTCTGGGGCGAGCCTTCCTACACGCTGCCGTGGATCCAGACACGGTTCTTTCGGGAAAGAACCCTGATCGTCAATGATCCCGGTTTGATCCGCCATGTTCTCGTCGACAATGCCACGAACTACCGCATGTCGGATATTCGCCAACTCATCTTGCGCCCGATCCTGCGTGACGGCCTGCTGACGGCGGAAGGAGAGGTTTGGAAGCGATCCCGCAAGGCGGTATCACCGGTCTTCACGCCGCGCCACGCAAACGGCTTCGCCGGGCAGATGCTTCGCCAGTCCGAGGACTACGCGATAAAATACGAATCCGCTGGCAGAGACGGCAAGGTCTTCGAGATTGCCGCCGACATGACGGAACTGACCTTCGCCATGCTCGCCGATACGCTGTTCTCAGGCGAGATAGTCACCTCCTCCGATAGCTTTGCCGACGACGTAAACGCACTCCTCCACCGCATGGGGCGCGTCGACCCGATGGATCTCCTGCGCGCGCCCTCATGGGTTCCGCGCGTCACCCGCATCGGCGGTCAAAAGGTGCTGGACAAGTTCCGAAACATCGTGCGCCAGACCATGGATGCCCGGCTCGCGCGTATGCAAGCCGATCGAGCCTCCGCGCCGGACGACTTTCTGACCTTGCTCCTTGATCAGGCTGCAACCGGCGGGCTGACGAACGACGAGATTGAAGACAATATTCTCACCTTCATCGGCGCGGGCCACGAAACGACGGCGCGGGCGCTCGCCTGGACGCTCTATTGCGTCGCCAACACGCCGCACATCCGCGAGGCGATGGAGGAGGAGATCGATCGCGTGCTGGCCCAGGATGTCGAGCCGGTAAAATGGCTCGATCTGATGCCTTACACGCGTGCCGCCTTCGAGGAGGCGCTGCGGCTCTATCCGCCGGCGCCGTCGATCAATCGCGCCGCCATCGCCGCCGATCGCTGGACCGATGCGAAAGGCGAAACGGTCGAGATCGAGGCCGGAGTCACCGTTCTCATCATGCCGTGGACGCTCCATCGTCACGAGCTCTATTGGGACAAGCCACGCGCCTATATCCCGGAACGGTTCCTGCCGGAGAATCGCGCCAAGATCGGGCGTTTCCAGTTCCTCCCGTTCGGCGCGGGTCCGCGGGTCTGCATCGGCGCGACCTTTGCCCTGCAGGAGGCTGTTATCGCTCTGGCCGTGCTGATGCACCGGTTCCGCTTCGATATGACGGACAAGACAAGGCCATGGCCGGTTCAGAAACTGACGACGCAGCCGCAAAACGGCCTGCCGATGCGCGTCACGCCGCGGTCTTTGTCCGTAGCGGCATAAATCTTTCGAATTATTGCATAATTGACTATGAATGAAAGCCGCGCAAAGTGGCAGCATGAAAAAGCTGCCGTGGTCTTGGGAGACATTGAATGAGCCGCATCGATAAAAACGGTCTTGCTGTTGAAGCCGTCCTTCATGAGTTCCTGGTGAAGGAGGCGTTGCCCGGCCTGCAGATCGATGCCGACAAGTTCTTTGCAGATTTCTCGGCCATCGTTCACGATCTGGCTCCGCGCAACCGCGAACTGCTTACCAAGCGCGATGCACTTCAGCTTCGAATCGATGATTGGTACCGTCAGCATGGCGCGCCGACCGACATGGAAGCGTACCAGGCGTTTCTGCGGGATATCGGCTATATCCTGCCGGAAGGCTCCGATTTTCAGGTATCAACCGCCAACGTTGATCCCGAGATCGCCTCGATCGCCGGTCCGCAGCTCGTCGTTCCCGTCATGAATGCGCGCTATGCGCTGAACGCCGCCAACGCGCGCTGGGGCTCGCTCTACGATGCGCTTTACGGGACCGATGCGATTCCCGAGAGCGATGGCGCCGAAAAGGGCAAGAGCTACAATCCGAACCGAGGCGAAAAGGTCATCGGCTGGGTTCGCAATTTTCTTGATACCGCTGCTCCGCTCGACAGTTGGAGCTGGAAGGATGTCGCGACCTTTGCTGTCAGGGATGGTGCCCTCGCCATCACTTCGACCGATGGCGAGCATGTTTCGCTGACCGATGCGGTGCATTTTGCCGGCTATCTGGGCGATGCCGCGGCGCCGACGCAGATCCTGTTGAAGAACAACGGCATCCATATCGACATCGTCATCGACGCCTCGACCGCGATCGGCAAGACCGACCCGGCCCACATCTCCGACGTCTGGCTGGAATCGGCTATCACGACGATCATGGACTGCGAGGATTCGGTTGCAGCAGTCGACGCCGAAGACAAGGTCGTCGTCTATCGCAATTGGCTCGGCCTCATGAAGGGCAACCTGCAGGAGGAGGTGTCCAAGGGTGGCTCGAGCTTCATCCGCAAGCTCAATCCCGATATGGAATATAACAGCCCGACCGGTACGCCCTTCGAAGTGCATCGCCGGTCGCTGATGCTCGTGCGCAACGTCGGCCATCTCATGACGAATCCGGCCATCCTCGATCGTGACGGCAACGAAGTCCCGGAAGGGATCATGGATGCCATGATCACCGGCATGATTGCGCTCTACGATGTCGGCCCTAATGGCCGCCGCAAGAATTCCCGTGCCGGTTCGGTCTATGTCGTCAAGCCGAAGATGCACGGGCCGGAAGAGGTCGCCTTTGCCGCCGAGATCTTCTCGCGCGTCGAGGACGCCCTTGGCATGGCGCGCAATACCATCAAGATGGGCATCATGGACGAGGAACGGCGCACCACCGTCAATCTCAAGGAATGCATCCGCGCCGCCCGCGAACGCGTCGTCTTCATCAACACAGGCTTCCTGGACCGCACCGGCGATGAAATCCATACCTCGATGGAAGCCGGGCCGATGATCCGCAAGGGCGACATGAAGCAGGCCGCCTGGATCGGCGCCTACGAAAACTGGAACGTCGACATCGGCCTTGAATGCGGTCTTTCCGGCCATGCGCAGATCGGCAAAGGCATGTGGGCCATGCCGGATCTGATGGCGGCGATGCTGGAGCAGAAGATCGCGCACCCGAAAGCCGGCGCCAATACTGCCTGGGTTCCGTCCCCGACGGCCGCGACGTTGCATGCGACCCATTATCACCGCATCAACGTCGCCCGCGTTCAACAGGGTCTGAAGGACCGTGCGCGCGCCAAGCTCTCCGATATTCTTTCGGTCCCCGTCGCGGTTCGTCCGAATTGGACGCCGGAGGAAATCCAGCGCGAACTCGACAATAATGCCCAGGGCATTCTCGGTTACGTCGTTCGTTGGGTCGATCAGGGCGTCGGCTGCTCCAAGGTGCCCGACATCAACAATGTCGGCCTCATGGAAGACCGCGCGACGCTGCGCATCTCCGCCCAGCATATGGCCAACTGGCTGCATCACAAGGTCACGACCGAAGCGCAGATCGTCGAGACGATGAAGCGCATGGCCGCGGTCGTCGACCAGCAGAATGCATCCGATCCCGCCTACGCGCCGATGGCAACCGATTTCGACGGTTCGATCGCCTTCCAGGCGGCACTCGATCTTGTCTTGAAGGGCAGGGCGCAGCCGAACGGCTATACCGAGCCGGTCCTCCATCGCCGCCGCCTCGAACTGAAGGCCAAGCAGGCTGTCTAAGGACAAATCAATAGAAAAGGCCGCCGAAACAATGTTCCGGCGGCCTTTTTAATACCCCATTTCAGCGACAGCTTACTGGATAACGATGACCTTCGAAGTCGTCTTGCCCGGACGTACGCGGCTGTAGAGGTCGATAACGTCCTGGTTCATCAGACGAATGCAGCCCGAGGAGGCCGCGGTGCCGATCGAAGCCCATTCCGGCGTGCCGTGCAGGCGGAAGAGGGTGTCCTGACCCTTTTCGTTGAAGAGATACATGGCGCGCGCGCCGAGCGGGTTGCTGAGGCCAGGGCCCATGCCATCTTCGACATACTTGGCAACTTCCGGCTTGCGCTCGGCCATTTCCTTCGGCGGATGCCAGGTCGGCCATTCCTGCTTCCATGCGACATAGGCCGTGCCTGCCCAGGCGAAGCCCTGCTTGCCGACACCGATGCCGTAGCGCATCGCCTTGCCGCCGGGCAGGATGTAATAGAGGAAGCGCTCGCGGGTGTTGACGATGATCGTGCCCGGACGCTCGGTGGTTTCGTAAGAGACGATCTGGCGGCGGAACTGCGGCTTGACCTTCTGGATCGGGATCGCCGGCAGCGAATATCCGGCATCCGTCGTCACGCCATAGGCGTCGTCGAAGATCTGCGCGGTCTGGACGGTCGGGCCCGGCACGGCCTTGTCTTCAACGGAGGCGCTCTCGGTAGTCGAAGAGCAACCGGCCAGAGCGAGCGTCGCCATCAGGCCGAATACAGGAAATGCATTGCGGATACGCATGGATGTCTCTTAGGAAATGGGCAAGGGGAAACGGTCTTTTGAACCATCTTTGATTATGGTTTATTTTCGATTAACTTTGCCTTTGCAAGCTGTTGCAGTGCGGCAAAATCAATACGCAGCGGCAAATTAGAAGCGCATGGTTTTTTTGCAACAACGCGCGCGCCAGACCTACGGTTATCCATGACGATTTTGAGTGTTTACAATAACAATCCGTTAATAGACGGCCGGCAGTCGGACAGAGCTATGCTCGTGCGGCGCGGGACTCAGATTTTACTTCATGAGATGCGTCACGCCGTGTTGCCGGAGCTGTCGCTTGCGAGCGGACGCCGGGCGGATCTGATCACCATTTCGGAGAAGGGCGAAATCTGGATCATCGAGATCAAGACCTCGATCGAGGACTTTCGCGTCGACCGCAAGTGGCCGGACTATCGCCTGCATTGTGATCGGCTGTTTTTCGCCACGCACAAGGATGTTCCGCTTGAGATTTTCCCCGAGGGCTGCGGGTTGTTTTTATCGGATGGCTACGGCGCGCATATGATCCGCGAGGCGCCCGAACATCGCCTTGCGCCAGCGACGCGTAAATCCGTGACGCTCAATTTCTCCCGCGTAGCCGCCCAGCGCCTGCTGATGGCCGAATGGGCAAACGGCAAGCCGTTTGAAGTCGACGATATTTAGGGTTATTTCGGCGCGCGCTTGGCGAGGATCCGCTGCAGCGTGCGGCGATGCATATTGAGCCGCCGCGCGGTCTCCGAAACATTGCGCTCGCACATTTCATAGACCCGCTGGATATGCTCCCAACGCACACGGTCGGCTGACATCGGGTTTTCCGGTAGCTCTGCTTTCTCGCCCGCCCGCTGCGTCAGGGCGGCATAGACGTCGTCCGCATCGGCGGGCTTTGCCAGGTAATCGACCGCGCCGAGCTTCACAGCGGTAACGGCCGTCGCAATATTGCCGTAGCCGGTCAGAACGATGATCCGGGTATCGTCGCGGCGCTGGCGGATTGCCTCGATTACGTCCAGACCGTTGCCATCACCAAGCCGCAGGTCCACGACGGCATATTTCGGTGGATGGCTCTTGGACTTGGCAACACCCTCGGCGACTGACTCAGCTGTCTCGACCGTGAAGCCGCGTGTCTCCATCGCGCGCGCCAGACGGCGCAGGAAGGGACCGTCATCGTCAACGATCAGCAAGCTGGCGTCCGGACCGATATGATCCGCATTGGCGAGGGAGGAATCGTGGTCAAGCTCGTTCATATCTATCAATCCCGGCGGCTGCCCCGCCTGATATAAGTCAATTATTCAGCTTTTTCATTATGCCCATAGCGTCATTTTGTCGAATTCGCATCGATCAGCATGCGCGGCCATTCGACACGGACACGCGCTCCGGCGGCTTCCGGCATGCGGTTCTCGAAGACCAACGACGCGCCGGATCGTTCCAGGAGCGTCTTGGCGATAAAGAGGCCAAGTCCCAGCCCACCGGCCCGGTCCTCCCGTTGCCGCTTCGTGACGTAGGGCTCGCCGATCCGGGTCAGGATATCGGAAGAATAGCCCTCTCCATCGTCCTCGATGGTGATGCGGACCTTTCTCAGATCGTGTTCGACCGTGACCGTTACCTTGTCGCGCGCGTAGTCGACGGCGTTCTCGATGAGATTGCCGAGCCCGTACATGATGCCGGCATTGCGGTCGGTGATAGGCTCGCCCTTGCGCGGGCTCTTCTCGATGAGCTCGAGTTTGATCCCGAACTCCCTGTGCGGCGCCACGATCTCTTCCATCATGGATGAGAGCGGCAGCCGCCGAAGATGGGCCTCGCCCTCTGCCGAGAGCGTCGCCAGCCGCCGCAGGATGTCGCGGCAGCGCTCGCTCTGGCTGCGCAGGAGTTGCACGTCCTCGCGAAAGCGATCGTCATCCTTCAGTTCCCGTTCCATTTCCTTGGCAACCACGCTGATGGTGGCAAGCGGCGTTCCGAGTTCGTGTGCCGCTGCTGCGGCAAGACCGTCCAGCTGCGAAAGGTGTTTCTCCCGCTGCAGCACGAGTTCGGTTGCCGCCAGCGCGTCGGCGAGCTGGCTCGCCTCCATTGAGACCCGGTATGCATAGAAGGCGGCGAAGGCCATGGTCGATGCGATCGAGCACCAGACGCCGAACTGCATCACCGTGTGCACATTGATCTCGACCCCGTCGAACCACGGCAAGGGAAAGGGTGAAAAGGCAAGGATGGTGATGCAGACCATCGCAATGAAAATGAGCACCGTGCTGAAGCGGATCGGCTGCGATGCGAATGAAATGATCACGGGAACGCAGACGAGCGCGGCGAAGGGATTAGCAAGGCCGCCGGTGATGAAGAGCAGTGCGCAAAGCTGCAGAAGATCGAAACCGAGCAGTGCGAAGGCGGCGCCTGGGTAGAGCCGGTGCGTCGGCGGATAGCGGATCATCAGGTAGAAGTTGACCGCCGCCAGCGCCGCGATCAGCAACCCGCAGGCAATAAGCGGAAGCGGAAACTTCAGCCAGAAGGCAACGATGAACACCGTCACGGCCTGGCCGCCGACGGCAAGCCATCTCAGCCGCACCAGCGTCTGCAGTCTCAGGCGCCTGCTGTTGTGCCTGTCCTCTTCCGACGAACTTTCGACAGTATCGACCATTTGACATTCCTTGAGCCATGCTAGGGCTCATGTACCACGCGGTTTTGCCCTTGTCGTCGGCGGGGCGTCCTCCGGCCGTTCCGGCCAGGGGTGCTTGGGATAGCGGCCGCGCATGTCGGCGCGCACGTCCTTCCACGATCCGGCCCAGAAGCCCGGCAGGTCGCGTGTCGTCTGGATCGGCCGGTGTGCGGGCGACGTCAGTTCCAGAAGCAGCGGCAGCCTTCCGCCTCCAATTGCCGGGTGCTGCTTGAGGCCGAAGAGTTCCTGCACGCGGATCGTCAGAGTCGGCTCCTCGCCGTCGTACTGGATCGGATGTCGCTGTCCCGTCGGCGCGTCGAAATGCGTCGGGGCGAGGCGGGAAAGATCCCGCTGCAGCTCGTGCGGGATCAGCGCCATCAACCCGTTCGAAAGAGCAGACGAGGAAATGTCGGAAATCCCGCGGGCATCCGTCTGGTAGGGAACGAACCACTCGTCCAGCCGCGCAAGCAGTGCCTGGTCGCTGACATCAGGCCAAGGATCGCCGATGTTGCGATGAAGAAAGCCGATGCGTTCACGCAGCTGCATGGCTTCCTTGGAAAAGGGCAGCAGTTCCAGCCCCAGCTCGCGCACGCCTACCGCCAGCGCGCGGCTGACGGCTTCGCCGGTTGGACGCGGCAGTGGCGTCTCCTCGAAGACAATGGCGCCGAGCCGCGTCGCGCGCCGGGCCCTGACCTGCCGGCTCTGGCGGTCGAAGAAGACCTGATTGTCGGTGGAAATGGCGCCAGGTAGCTCTTCCTCGATCTCGCCACGCGAAACCTCTGCTGCAGACAGAATTCGCCCCTGCGCCGCCCGGCCGGTCAAGTCGGCGATGACGAGCATCTGGGTGCCGGCAAGTCGCTCGGTTTCCGGCAGCTCCGCACCGCGCCCGTTCGCCATCAGGAATCGGCCTCTGCCGCCGCGTTGCAGCGCGATTCGGTCGGGAAAGGCGTGCAGCAGAAGGCGTCCCGCCTGGCTCGGTTCCGTTGACTTTGCGACATCGAGACCCTTGGCCAGTCGAGCCGCCAGCTGGCGCGCGCCCTCCGCGCGCTCACCTCGTTCCGACCGGAAGCGTCGCATCCGTTCCTCGAGGTCAATACCGGGACCACCGAGGCCCTGTTCGGTCAGCAGCACGGCAAGGGCGGCCGCATCTCTCGCTTGCCCAGTCTCGCCGGCTGAGATCACCATGGCGGCCAAACGTGGCGGCAGCGCAAGGTCACGCATCATCCGTCCGCGCGGGGTGAGTGCGCCGTCCTTGTCAAGCGCGCCGAGTTGCAACAGGAGCGCGCGCGCCTCCGCCAGCGTCGTCTCCGGCGGCTGGTCGACGAAGGACAGCACGCGGGCATCCTGAACGCCCCAGTGGGCAAGGTCGAGGACCAGACCGGAGAGATCACTGGAGAGAATCTGCGGCGGCGTGAAAGCCGGCAAGGCCGCGGTCTGTCCCTGATGCCAGAGGCGGATGGCGATGCCGGGCTCGGTTCGGCCGGCGCGCCCCGAACGCTGGTCGGCGGAGGCGCGAGAGACGCGCACCGTTTCCAGCCGTGTGATGCCGGTTGAGGCTTCGAACACCGGAAGCCGCTGCAGGCCGCTGTCGATCACGATCCGCACGCCGTCGATGGTTATCGATGTCTCGGCAATCGAGGTGGCGAGCACGATCTTGCGCGTCCCGCCTTCGGCCGGTCGGATTGCCGCGTCCTGTTCTTTCTGTGTCAGGTTGCCGTAGAGGGGCGCAATCAGTGTCTCCGGCCCGAAGCGTCCTTGGAGCCGCTCCGCCGTGCGGGCGATCTCCGCCTGGCCGGGCAGGAAGGCGAGGATCGATCCGCTTTCACTGGCATGGGCGTCGACGATCGCACGCGTCATCGCATCCTCTATGCGTTCGCCGCCCGGCCGATCCTTGTAGCGGACGTCAATCGGATAGCTTCGCCCCATGCTTTCGATAACAGGCGGCTGGTCGAGAAGCGCAGCAACGCGCGCAACGTCAAGCGTCGCCGACATCACCAGCAGGCGCAGGTCGTCGCGCAAGGCGGATTGTACGTCGAGCGCCAACGCCAGGCCGAAGTCGGCGTCCAGCGAGCGTTCATGAAACTCGTCGAAGATGACGGTCGAGACACCCGAGAGTTCCGGATCCTCGAGGATCATGCGCGCGAACACGCCTTCGGTCACGACCTCGATGCGGGTCTTGGCGGAAACCCTGGTGTCGAGCCGCATGCGATAGCCGACCGTTTCCCCCACAGTCTCGCCAAGCAGCGAGGCCATGCGGCTGGCGGCCGCGCGTGCTGCCAGCCGCCGCGGTTCGAGAAGTACGATCTTGCCGTCGCCGCGCCAGTCTTGCCTCAGCAGATAGAGCGGTACGAGCGTCGTCTTGCCGGCGCCCGGCGGCGCCGAAAGGACTGCGCGCCCCTGTGCACCGAGTGCTGCCCCGATTTCGGGAAGAACATGCGAAACCGGAAGCTCCGGCAAGGAAGTCATAGGGGTCACGTCGGTGTCTTCGTTTCGTTGGCGGGAATGGTGCCGGCCCCCACCATTCAGGACAAGCGCCGGTCATTCCCCACGTGTCGGATCGAAAACGAAACTACCGATGCTGCCCTATCGCGTGCAAGTCATGCCGACATCCGGACTGCGGCGGAGCCCAACCGCCCCAAATGACACAGCCCAAAGTGGTGGCGACCGAAACAGCACAGGCAGGGGTCGCCGCCTCCGCACCAAAAGCAATCCGAAACCGCGCTTCCAGAATATATCTCAATCGAATCAATCTGTTACAAAAATGTCAAAAAACTTTGTCTGGCGCTGTTGACTTAGAAAAGGGGTAGGATCTATAAGCCCCCTCACTGAACGAGGGCGGCGGCGCTGCTGGCGACGAAGTCCTTCGCTCTCAAGTTTCTTTTAAGATTGGCTTTGGTGCTGATTGGTTCCTTGGACTTTTTGGTTTGAGGCGAGGAAATTCGACCGGGGTATCTGGTCTGTTATTTGACAATTGAAGATGAGAAGAAAGAGAAACGTGGGCGGCGGAGCTTGCGGGACCGGAAGAGATTTCGGTTCTTGAAAGAGACTTTGGCGGTCACGTTTATCAAGAGAAGTTACACTGGTTTTTGACGCAGGGGTTTTTGCCTTTGTGTTTGGAAAACAGGTGTGAAGTTCTCGTCGATTCAGAACGTGACGTAAATGCCAATGATTGAATTCTCAACATGAGAGTTTGATCCTGGCTCAGAACGAACGCTGGCGGCAGGCTTAACACATGCAA
>Ga0102591_1003642_pt1 | contig 13390 bp, 13 predicted proteins | sample AraplaCol_mCL_r2_2_FD_76860 | JGI IMG/M metagenome (GOLD analysis project Ga0102591, IMG submission 76860) | Arabidopsis root microbial communities from North Carolina, USA - plate scrape MF_Col_mCL_r2 (SPADES assembly) (version 2) | ecosystem: Host-associated > Plants > Roots > Endosphere... | reverse complement strand
GCGACGTCCCCCCAGTTTTGAGTAACACGGCGATTTGGAGTCCAATCCCCCAACTGACGGAGATTGGACGTGAAGAAGCGCTTTTCCGAAGAGCAGATCATCGGCTTCCTGCGTGAGGCCGAAGCAGGCATGGCAGTGAAGGACCTGTGCCGCAAGCACGGCTTCAGCGAAGCCTCGTACTACCTGTGGCGCAGCAAGTTCGGCGGCATGACGGTGTCCGAAGCCAAGCGCCTTAAGGAGCTGGAGGCGGAGAATGCCCGGCTGAAGAAGCTCCTGGCGGAGTCGATGCTTGAGAACGAGATCACTCGTGAGGCACTGCGAAAAAAGTGGTGACCGCACCGGCGCGACGGTTGCTGGTGCGGGAGATGACGAGCCAAGGACTCAGCGAACGCCGTGCATTGACGGTGCTGCGTATGAGCGCCAGTGCGTTGCGTTACGCGCCGCGCGCGGACCGCAACGTCGAACTTCGGCAGCGGATCGTGGCCTTGGCGCAGCGGCACAAGCGCTATGGCGTCGGCATGATCTATCTGAAGCTCAGGCAAGAAGAGATGCTCGTGAACTACAAGCGTGTGGAGCGGTTGTATCAGGCCGCCAAGCTGCAGGTGCGTCGCCGCAAGCGCAAAAAGGTTCCAGCAGGCGAACGGCAGCCCTTGTTCCGACCCATGGCACCCAACGAAGTCTGGTCGATGGACTTCGTGTTCGATCGCACGGCGGAGGGCCGCGTCATCAAGTGTCTGACGGTCGTTGATGACGCCACGCACGAGTCTGTCGTCATCGAGGTTGAACGCGCGATCTCCGGCATGGGCGTGACGCGTGTAATGGATCGCCTGGCGCTCACTCGGGGCCTCCCGAAGGTGATCCGTAGCGACAACGGAAAAGAGTTCTGTGGCAAGGCGATGGTCACCTGGGCCCACGAGCGTGGCGTACAGCTGCGCCTGATCGAACCGGGCAAGCCGAACCAGAACGCCTACGTTGAATCGTTCAACGGCCGCTTGCGCGACGAGTGCCTCAATGAACACTGGTTCCCGAGCCTGCTTCACGCACGCACCGAGATTGAAAACTGGCGCAGGGAATATAACGAGGAGCGGCCGAAGAAGGCGTTGGGCGGGCTGACACCCGCCGCCTACGCCGAGCAGCTAAAGTAACCCCCGGACTCTAATTCGCTCCGCTACTGAAAGCGGGGGGACGTCGGTCGCGCGGCTAAGTGGCTGGTGTTACACATACACGGGGCATGGGTAAAGCCTCTTTGTGTACCACGCTGTGCGCCACTTCTGGCGTTCTCACTTGCAACTGGGGGACGGCATGACCGAATTCGATTATGTCGAGCACGCAGGGCTGCGTGCCGCACTCGAGAACGACTACAAGGAGATGTTCCAGTGCATGCAGATCGAAGCGTGGAAGAGTGCCCAGGTGCTCGCTGGGAGCATCGTAGAAAGTCTTCTCATGGATTTTCTCGTGGCTCGTCCGGGAGACGGTGCAAAGGCTTCAACCCTGAAACTTGACTTGGCCGAGGTGATAAAGCTCTGCCAGGAAGAGAAGGCCATCTCGGAGCGGACGGCCAACCTCTGTTCTGTTATTCGTTCCTACCGGAACCTAATTCACCCCGCTCGCGGAGTGCGCCTGGGGGAGCCAAGCCCGACGAAGGCATCAAGCGAGATTGCGGTAAGCCTTATCGATCTGATCGTTACGGAGGTCGGCGCAACTCGGCGTACTACCGTCGGCCTAACGGCGGAGCAGGTGCTAGGTAAGGTCATATCAGACTCGAAGAGCGGAAGTCTGATGAAACACCTTCTGGCGGATGTTCGGGATTCCCACCTAATGCGGCTTGCCACGGTGTTGCTCCCGGATGCATTGGCGCAGCAGGAGAACAATTTCGACGATTTCGGTCTTGAAGATAGGATCAGTAAGACGTTTCGCGCCGTGCTTGATGCGCTGCCTCCCGAGAAGCAGACTGAGGTCGTCGACGCGTTTGCCATTCTCCTTCGCCAAGGCTCAGAGGCAGAAATCGACCGCTACCGTCGTGGCCTATTTCGTGCACCGGACATCAATCTCGCGAGTCCACAATACAGGGAAATGATTAAAGATCATCTGCTCGGCTCGTTAGGTGTCGGGGTGGCATACGGCGACATTCGGGCTGCCGAAGGGATCGGGGCGTTCCTGAAGAGTGAGGACGTTGCGGTATGGACCAACACCTTGGTGCGGGTGACTCTCTCAAAAGGAGTTGCGGCGGCCTTGAAGAAGCGGGTGAGAGACTTTGTGGTGTCTCAGCATTTTCTGACGGACGGCGCTTTTAATGATCAGGTCGTGGAGCGCCTCGGTAGGACCATTAATCGCCTAGAAGCCACAGGCGAGAACACAAGTGCGGAGACCTTGCGAGATATCAAGCTTGAGATTGAGCTTCCATTCTAATGTTGGGCGACTATCGTCATCAAAACTACAGATGGGAACGAGCGGTCACTTTGAATATGGCGCGAACGGAAAGTTCTTCACCCCCGTGGGCGCACTCAGCGAGGGGTCGCCGTGACGACTGAGGCGGCGGTGGAGGATCGGTTTGGCGTGCTGTACATGGATGTCGTCGCGTGTGGTGATGAGCAAATCGGAGTGGGGCGGGAAGGCCTTCTGTATAGCTGTCGGATGCACGGCGTCCTCAGGGACGACATCGGCGTTGAGGGCCTAGCTGGCGCACCCGTGAGTATCAGTCTGAGGGGTTACCGAGACTTTCCCCTTGAGGAGGGCCTCGATCAGATCCATGGGTTGAGGCAGGGATCGGCTATAGGGGTCGTCGCCTTAATCAGCCCCGGAGTCCATATTGCAGCATCCCTCGATTGGCAAGTCGTAGAATCCCTACGTGCCCTGGTCGCTCGGGGGATGGGTCGGAAGGACGTCCGTCTGGAAGCTAGGTTCGCTACAGGCCGCTTAAGGCGCCGACGCAACCTTGAGCCGAGAGACTTGCACGAGATGCCTGAGCGGAGAGCTGCTTTGACCTATTTCGCGGTCGATGGACCTAGACTGCCCCGCGCTGACAGGCGGCGGCGGGAGGGGTGATCGCCTAACTAGGCAACCCAGCCCTCTAGTTCGATCATGTCAACCAAGTTCACGCACTCGACTGCCTCCGCGAGGCAAACGTCGGGAATCTTCGTCTTTCCGGGATGTTCCTCGGTGATGACCGTCATGGCCGGTTTTGCTGCTATGGCTAGTGCGATTACGAAAGGGTCTCCTCCAGAACGCCCTCTGGCGGTGTCTACCAGTCGAGGGTAAGCGTTCATAATGCGTACGACGGCGGCCTGTGTTGCACCATCAAGGTCTTCGAAGAGGAGGTGCTTTCGCTCTTTGCACCACGCGTGTATGTCGTCGTCCTTCTTGGCCATCTCGTGGAACACTTCGATCGATGCACGTAGACGCCGTGCGGCGATCAGAGTATCCATCCAATTCCAGAAGCTGGGGAAGTTGGCCGGACGATAGGCGCGTCGCCATGCATGTATGAGGGCGCTCGAATCGATGCTGTAGATCCTCCCTGACATCATCCCCGGCTCCGAAGTAGTTGCTCGACTCGACTCACGTGCTTGGTTTTAAGTCCAAGATAGCCAGCAACCTCGCTCAGGCTCAGTTGTTGCTGGTGATACTGGTCCATCACTCGCCCCACTAGCGGTCGCCCTAGGTTGCCGAGGGCTTCCTGGGGCATGTTTCGAGGGATGCCATCGGGATTGCCAGCGCGCTGCTTAGCGCGGCTTTCCTCCCACTCGCGCTCGAATCGGTCCCGGCTGTCGCGGTAGAACGCCCTGGTCGTCTTCCCAAGAGTCAGCAACCGCCGCAGTAGAGCTTCGCGGCTCGTGCCAAAGTTCCTCGAAACTTCTCTCAGTTCGTCGTCCGACCATTGAGCTTGGTCGCTTGGGTGCCTCAGCACGACTGGGTGGGAAAGGAGGTGCGCGCGAGGCATGAGCGCGGCCGCCGCTACCGCGTTGCAGAAGACCTCGACCCTCTGCTCTTCAGGTGGGCGCGTGGTGTCACCATCGATGTCCATGTCGGACACGCCGCTGGCCCGGAGCATAAGGTGCGCGAATTCGTGAAGTAGGCTGAATGTCTTGCGTCGGGCGTGCGTTCCCTTTCGGCTCACCACAATTATGGGGGCGTGATCTTCCCAGATGGCGAATCCAGACGCTTCTGCTGCACTGAACTTGTCACTCTGGAAGACGAGTACTCCCTCGCCCTCAATACGGCCGCGCCATGCGTTGAATGCCTCGCGTCCCTCGCTGTCGCGCCACGTAGCTTGCTCGGTGACGCTAACGCCAAGCTCTTCGCGGACGCGCTCGCCGACCGCCTCGGGATCTTCATCGAGAGACGCGACTGCGACAAAGCGCGGTACAACCTCATCCATGTCGGCGGCCAGTTCAAGGGCAAGCTCGCGCCGTTGTCGCGATCGCCTTTCCTCGATAACGATTGCCGAGTCAACCGAGGCCATAGACGAGCCCGGCAAGCGCCTGAAGTCTCGTAGCGGCTGGAAGCCGTCCGGTGGCTCGGACAGGTAGAGAACCGCCAAGGGGCGCTTATAGAGTTCAGCGACTTTGCGAAGTTGCGGGATGCTCGGGGCCGACTCCCCCAGTTCCCATTTGGCGAGAGTAGTTTCGTCCATGGCGAGCTTCGAGCTGGCCGCAGCCAAGTCGAGCCCGGCGGACTTCCTTGCCCATATGAGTACGCTGGGTTGTACCGTTGCCTTGAGCTTGGTCATTGGTTGCCCCGTTCCTCACCTCAGTGTACGACTATTGCCAGGAAACGATAGGGCCGTATCACGGATTGCGATGCGATTGCCGCTAGGCCCCCTGATGGTACAGAATGGCCTAACCCTCGTTACGCCATTTTGTAACTCGCATCAGGCCAACGCCTCCTGTGACGAGAGGTCATACTGCGTCTACGACGTTGCATCCAAGGTGGGTGTAATCTTCCATATGCCTCGCAGAGACGCACATAGCGTGGCCATCTCATCGAACTCGAGCGTGTCGCGAAACGGGCCGTCGCGCATCAATTCGAGTATAGAAAGCGCCAGGCCGCGTAGCATCATCAAGACTTGCCGCATGCGCTGATGCCGTTGCTCCAGAAGCTGAAGCGTCTCGTTGTAATTCTCGGCTGCCAAGAGGTCGCCGAATGCGCTCGAGAAGTGGTGGATGATCTGGTTGCGTTCCGCAACCACTTCGGTGAGCAAATGTTCGATCTCATCAGTGCTGCTGTTCAAGCTGCGTAGAAACTTTCCGGAGACGGACCCGAGCGTTTCCCTTTCAAGGGCACAACGGCGGGCGAGAATTGCGGCGAAAGACGGATCTCGGTCGTCTGTAACGGGTATGACGAATTTGAACAGCTGCTCGACTTCCTGGCTCAGCAGAACGTAGCTGCCGATCGCGCACGCTATGCGTTGCTTTGGATCGAACATCGATAGCCCCATGGTCGTACCCTCCATCGCTTAGCGAGCCAGTCGGTCGACCGTGTCGATCGACAGTTGGAAGAACACTAGTGGAGTCGCCCGGGCTCTGGGTGGTATGGCACGTTACGTCGTCCGGATTGACTAGCGGCCGCACCGGGCCTCACGCCACGGCTTAACCATAACCGGGGTGGCGGCCTAAGTGGGAAACGCAAAAACAACAAAGCCCCGCATCGCTGCGGGGCTTCGTCTATAATTGGTGCCCAAGAGAGGACTCGAACCTCCACGGTTTTACCCGCTAGTACCTGAAACTAGTGCGTCTACCAATTCCGCCACCTGGGCAGGTGTCCCGAAGCGCTGTTGCCGCCCCGTGAGCCGCGTAGATTAGGTAGGTCGGGGAAACTTGTCAACGATTTTGCACTCCGGATGTGAAACTATTTCGCGTCCCCCTCTAAAGGTTCTTACGTGACGAAGAAAAAGAAAGGTTCGGAAGACGGCCGCGGCCCTCGTAAACCGAAGGCCAGCCGGCCCGGCAAGGCGTTGGCGAAGTACGGCGACCGGACCCACGGGGCACCCGTGGTCGATCCCCATGCCGACCGCGAGGCCCAGCTGTACGACCAGCCCATTCCCAGTCGCGAGGCCATCCTGGCCCTGCTGGAAGATCGTGGCGAGCTGTTGACGGCCGAGGACATCGCCCGTGCGCTGCGCCTCTTCACCGATTACGAGATCAACGCGCTGGGCAAGCGCCTTGGCGCGATGATCCGCGACGGGCAGTTGCTGCGTAACCGCCGCGGCAGCTACGCGCCGGCGCAGAAGCTCAGCCTGCTGCCCGGTCGCGTGATCGCCAACGCGGAAGGCTACGGGTTCCTTCGCCCGGACGAGGGTGGTGAAGATCTCTACCTCTCGCCGTCGCAGATGCGTACCGTGCTGCACGGTGACCGCGTGCTGGCGAGCGTCGTCGGCATCGACCGTCGCGGCCGCCGGCAGGGCGCCATCGTCGAAGTGCTGGAGCGCCGTTCGCCGCGCCTCGTCGGTCGCGTCGTCGTCGAGAACGGGGTGACGCTGGTCGAGCCGGACGATCGTCGCCTGCACCAGAACATCATGATTCCCGCCGGTCGCGACGCCGGCGCCCGCTCGGGCGAGATCGTCGTCGCCGAGATCACCGATCCGCCGACGCCGCATCGCGGCCCGCTGGGCACCATTCGCGCCGTGCTCGGCGAGCGGCTTCAGCCGTCGCTGGTCGTCGAAATGGCCATCGCCAGTCACGACCTGCCGCACGAGTTCCCGCCCCAGGTCATCCGCCAGGCCGAAGAAGTCGAGCCGAAGGTCACGGCCGAAGAGCGCCGGGGCAAGGTCGACCTGCGCAAGCTGCCGCTGGTGACGATCGACGGCGAGGACGCACGCGATTTCGACGACGCGGTGTATGCGGAAGCCCTGAAGGACGGCGGATTCCGCCTGATCGTCGCCATCGCCGACGTGTCGCATTACGTGCCCGTGGGCACGCCGCTCGACGTCGACGCGTATGAACGTAGCACGTCGACGTACTTCCCCGGTTTCGTCGTACCGATGTTGCCGGAGACGCTGTCCAACGGCATCTGCTCGCTGAATCCGAAGGTGGACCGGCTCTGCATGGTCTGCGACATGGAAGTGGACGAGGACGGCGAAGTGGTCCGTTCGAAGTTTTACGAAGCGGTGATGTATTCGCACGCGCGCCTCACCTACAACAAGGTGTGGCAGGCGGTGGGCGAGCGCAACGCGGATGTCCGGCAGGAAATCGCCGACGTGCTGCCGCAGGTCGAGACGCTGCACCGGCTGTACAAGGCCATGGCGAAGGCGCGCAAGCGCCGCGGCGCGATCGATTTCGAAACACCGGAAGTGAAGTTCCGTCTCGCGCCGTCGGGCGACGTGGTGTCGATGGGTGCGAGCGATCGCAACGACGCGCACAAGCTGATCGAGGAATGCATGATCGCCGCGAACGTGCAGGCGGCGAAGTTCCTCTCGAAGCGGAAGATCCCGGCGCTGTATCGCGTGCACGCGCCGCCGCCGGCCGAGAAGTACGAAGATCTGCTGCAGTTCCTGCGCGAGTTCAAGCTGAAGATGCCGCCCGCCGACGAGGTCACGCCGGCCGATTTCTCGGCGCTGCTGAAGCGGGTGCACGATCGTCCGGAAGCGGGCCTGATCCAGTCCGTGTTGCTCCGCGCGCAGAGCATGGCCGTGTATCACCCGGAAAACCAGGGTCACTTCGGCCTCGCGCTCGACGCGTACGCGCACTTCACCTCGCCGATCCGTCGCTATCCCGACCTGCTCGTGCATCGCGCCATCCGCTATGCGCTGACCAAGGGCAAGCCGGCCGATTACACGTACAGCGAAACCCAGATGGCCGCCATGGCCGTGCATTGCTCGCAGCGCGAGCGCCGTGCCGAGGAAGCAGAGCGCGACGTCGACGAGCGCTTCAAGTGTGCGTGGATGGAGAAGCACGTCGGCGAGGAATTCGCCGGTACGGTCACTGGCGTGACGTCGTTCGGTCTCTTCGTGGAACTGGCCGAATCGCGTGTGTCCGGTCTGGTGCATGTCTCGCAGCTGCCCAACGACTACTACAAGTTCGATCCCGTCCGTCACCTGTTGTCCGGCGAGCGGACCCAGGCGCATTATCGTCTCGGCGATTACGTGAGCGTGCAGGTGCTGCGCGCGAGCCTCGAGGACCGGAAGATCGACTTCCGCCTTGTCGCGCGCCTCGCAGCGTTGCCGAAGCCGCGACCGGCCGTGCCGCCGCCTGTCGCCACGCCGGTCCGCCAGTCGGGCATGGCGGCGGCGGGCAAGGCGATCGGTCGCGCCGCGAAGGCGGTCGGCAAGCTCTTCGGTGCGAAGGCGAAGAAGGTCGAGGTCGTCGAACCGGCTTCGCCGCGTCGTTCGAAGGCGGCGCCCGTCACGGAGGCCGAGACGGCACCGTTCGCCCGCAAGCGCGCTTCCGCCAGTGGCGGCGAGCGTGCACCCGTCCAGGCGGCCGAGCGCGGTTCGTCGCGCGGCGGCCGGGGTGCCGGCGAAGGCCGGAGGACCGGTAACCGTGCCGACGCCCCGAAGCAGGCGCCGGCCACGAAGAAGGCTGCCGCGAAGACGGCACCAAAACAGGCCGTCGTGGCGCCGGCAGCGCCGGCAAAGCGCGGCACGACGAAGACGGCGACGAAGCGCGCGCCGCGTAAACCCAGGAGCAAGCCGCAGGTATGAGTGAGTCGTGGATCGTAGGCATCAATCCGGTCGAGGGCGCCCTCGCCAACGACCCGGATCGTGTCCGTGAAGTACTGATCGAGCAGAACTCGAAGAACGCGCGCGTCAACGACATCGCCGCGCTGGCCCGGAAGCTGGGGCTGCCGGTGAAGCCCGTCGGCAAGGAGCAGCTCGAAAAGCTCGGCGGCGAAGCACGGCATCAGGGCGTGATCGCGCGTTACGAAACGCCACCCCTGCGTGGCGAGAACGATCTGCCGGCGCTGCTCGACGCCGCGGGGCCGAACGCGCTCGTGCTGGTGCTCGACGGCGTGACCGACCCGCACAACCTCGGCGCGTGCCTGCGCAGCGCCGCGGCGGCCAACGTCACGGCGGTCGTCGTGCCGAAGGATCGGGCGGTCGGCATCACGCCGACCGTGCGCCGCGCGTCGGCTGGCGGCGCCGACCTGGTGCCGGTAATCGCGGCGACGAACCTCGCCCGCGCCATGCGCCTGCTGAAGGACGCCGGCGTGTGGATCACCGGGCTCGACGGCGATACCGACCAGTCGATCTACGACATCGACCTGAAGGGTCCCATCGCCCTGGTGATGGGTAGCGAAGGCGACGGCATGCGGCGGCTCACGCGGGACACCTGCGATTTCGTCGCGAAGATCCCGATGCCCGGTGGCATGGAAAGCCTCAACGTGTCGGTCGCCACGGGTGTGGTGCTGTTCGAGGCGCTGCGTCAGCGAGGAGCGAAGCGATGAACCTTTTCTGGCATGACTGGGCCGGCCTCGTCGGCGTGGCGCTGGTGCTCGTGGCGTTCTTCCTGCTCCAGGCCCACAAGCTTTCGGGGCAGGGCACGCCGTACCAGCTGATGAACCTCGTGGGGGCCTTCGGCATCCTGCTGTCGCTGATCTTCGGCACGTTCAACCTCTCGGCGTTCCTGCAGGAGCTGGCGTGGTTCCTGATCAGCGTGTACGGGATCGTGCGTGGTCTGCGGATGCGTAAGGCTTCCTCTGCACCGTTGCCGTAACCGATATTCTTCGGTGGGAGCCAGCCTGCTGGCGAAGGGTGCTTGCCGCGAGCACCCTTCGCCAGCAGGCTGGCTCCCACCAATACCGGTCGATCGGTGGTCAGCCGGGGGTTACATGCTTTCGGTAGAATGGACCTCGGCATCGCGCAACGCGGTGCCGCCCGGCGGGACGACCCGTCGGCGCCTTCGATAACGGGGACGACCTCGCCAAAGGCGGAGTCAAAGCCATGTACTGGATCATCCTCGTCGTCGCCGGTCTGTTCGAGATCGGCTGGGCCGTCGGCCTGAAATACACCGAAGGGTTCACTCGCCTCGTGCCGAGCGTGCTGACGGGTGCGGCCATGGTCGTCAGCATCGTGTTGCTGGCGCTCGCCGCGAAGAAACTGCCGTTGGGAACCGCCTATGCGGTGTGGACCGGTATCGGCGCGGTCGGCGCCGTGACGCTGGGTATCGTGCTGTTCGGCGAGTCCGCGCAACCGTTGCGGCTGCTGTGCGTCGGACTGATCGTGGCGGGGATCGTCGGGTTGAAGCTCACGGCATGAGGCGGTGGGAGCCAGCAGGCTGGCTCCCACCGGATGCCTCGATCAGGTCTTGTCGAAGTCCGGGTTGGCCGTGGTGTCGCGCTTCATGCGCGGTGCCACCAGCGGCTCGCCGTGCACCACGAACCAGACGTTCTCGGCGATGTTGGTCGCGTGGTCGCCGATGCGCTCGATGTTCTTCGCCATGAAGAGCAGGTGCGTGCAGGGCGTGATGTTGCGCGGGTCTTCCATCATGTACGTGAGGAGGGCGCGGAAGACCACCGTATAGGCCTCGTCGAGGTCGGCGTCGGATTTCCAGACTTCGTACGCGGCTTCGGCGTCCTGCTCGGCATAGGCCTTCAGCACGTTGCGCAGCTGGTCGGCGGCGAGTTCCGCGAGGTTCGCGAGGCCACCGGCGGCCGTGATCGGCGCGACGCGGCTGAGCGGGATGGAACGCTTGGCCACGTTGGCGGCGTAATCGCCGATGCGTTCGATGTCGGCGGCGATACGCAGGGCGGCGAACACGTTGCGCAGGTCGCCCGCGATGGGCGCGCGGAGCGCGAGCAGGCGGACGACGTCCTGGCTGATCTCCTGTTCGAGGGCGTCGATGGCGTCGTCGTTGTCGACGACGCGCTGCGCGGCGCGCTCGTCGCGGCGCTCGACGACGTCGATGGCGGCCTCGAGCTGGGCGACGGCGAGCTCGCCCATGCGAACGATCTCGAGCGTCAGGCGCTTCAGTTCGTCGTCGTAGCTCTTGATGATGTGCTGGTGGGTGGTGTTCATCGCTTGCCTCGGGATCGGGGGCTTAGCCGAAACGGCCGGTGATGTAGTCTTCGGTCTGCTTCTTGTCCGGCTTCGTGAAAATCTTTTCGGTGCGGTCGAACTCGATCAGCTCGCCCATGTACATGAAGGCCGTCATGTCCGAGACGCGCGCGGCCTGCTGCATGTTGTGCGTGACGATGACGATCGTGAAGTCCTTCTTCAGCTCTTCCACTAGCTGCTCGATGCGGCTGGTGGCGATCGGGTCGAGCGCCGAGGTCGGCTCGTCGAGCAGCAGCACTTCCGGCTTCAGGGCGATGCCGCGGGCGATGCACAGGCGCTGCTGCTGGCCGCCGGAGAGACCGAGCGCGCTGTTCTTCAGCTTGTCCTTCACCTCGTCCCACAGCGCGGCGCCGCGCAGCGCCTGCTCGACACGGTTTTCCATGTCGGCGCGCGAGAGCTTTTCGTGGTGGCGGATGCCGTAGGCCACGTTCTCGAAGATGGTCATCGGGAACGGCACGGGCTTCTGGAACACCATGCCCACCTTGCTGCGCAGGCGGTTCAGCGAGTACTTCGGGTCGAGGATGTTCTCGCCGTCGAGGATGATCTCGCCGCTGGCGCGCAGACCGGGATAGATCGCGTAGATGCGGTTGAAGATGCGCAGCAGCGTGGACTTGCCGCAGCCGGACGGGCCGATGATGGCCGTGACCTTCTTCTCCGGCACGTCCATCGAGATGTTCTTGAGCGCATGGAAATCGTTGTAGTGGAAGTTCACGTCGCGCGCGAACATCTTCGGCGCCACCTGGCCCAGGTCCACGCCGGAGGCATGGGGCGACGTGCCGAAGCCCGGCTGGGAGGCGACTTCGTTCATGTTAGTCATGGGACACCTTGGAACGCGAGAAGACGAAGCGGGCGATCAGGCTGAGCGCCAGCACGAACATGGTGAGCACGAAGGCGCCGGCCCAGGCGAGCACGTTGATGTCGGGGCTCGGGTCCTTCGTGTACTCGTAGATGACCTGCGGAAGGCTCGGCATCTTGTCGATCGGGTTGAACGTCATGAAGTTGTTGCCGAACGCCGTGAACAGCAGCGGGGCGGTCTCGCCGCTGATGCGCGCCAGGGCCAGCAGCACGCCGGTGACGATGCCCGAGCGGGCCGCGCGCACCAGGATCTGCATCGTGAGTTTCCACTGCGGCACGCCGAGCGACAACGCGGCCTCGCGCAGCGTACCCGGCACGAGACGAAGCATCTCGTCGGTGGTGCGGACGATGACGGGCAGCGCGATCAGGGCGAGCGCGATGCCGCCGGCGATGCCGGAGAACGTCACGTCGCCGTTGGTCAGCCACTTCGACGGCAGCACGATCACCGTGTAGACGAAGAGGCCGAGCACGATCGACGGTGCCGACAGCAGGATGTCGTTGAGGAAGCGGATGGTCGGACCGAGCTTCGAGCGCGAGGAATACTCGGCAAGCCACGTGCCCGCGGCGACGCCGATCGGCGTGGCGATCAGGATACCGATGATGTTGAGGATCAGGCTGCCGACCATGGCGTTGGCCAGGCCGCCTTCTTCGCGATAGGCGGTGATCTTGGTGAACAGCTGCGGCTTCAGGCCGGCGATGCCCTGGCTCAGGGTTTCCCAGAGGATCCATGCCAGGAACAGCAGGCCGATCGCGGTGGCGAACACGCTCAGCGCCATGGCGACGACGTTCTTGATCCGGCGGATCGTATAGAGGGAGGCCGACATTTACTTGCCCTCCCGGTTCGCCAGCCGGCGGAGCATCAGGCGCGCGATCAGCAGCACGATGAAGGTCACCACGAAGAGGAGGAAGGCCAGCGCCATCAGCGCGGAGCGCTGCAGGCCCTGGGCTTCGCCGAACTGGTTGGCGATCGTCGAGGCGATGGAGCTGCCGGTTTCGAGGATCGACGGGGTGAGCTTGAAGGTATTGCCGAGCACGAAGGCCACGGCCATCGTTTCACCCAGCGCGCGACCGAGGCCGAGGAATACGCCGCCGATGACGGCGGTGCGCGTGTAGGGCACCACGATGTCCCAGACCACTTCCCACGTGCTCGAACCGAGCGCGTACGCGGACTCTTTCAGGCGGGTCGGCACGGTCTGGAACACTTCGCGCATCACCGACGAGATGAACGGAATGATCATGACCGCGAGCACGAGGCCGGCCGTGAGCACGCCGGCACCGAAGAACGGGTATTCGCTGGAGAAGAACTTCGCGATCGACGGCACGTGCTGCACGAGCCAGGAGACCTGCCCATCGGGCGGATCCGCGCTGAAGTTGTTCATCAGCCACGGCTTGATGTGCTCGGCGACGAACGGGGCGAAGATGAAGAGGCCCCACATGCCGTAGATGATCGAGGGGATGCCGGCCAGCAGTTCGATGGCCGAGCTGACGGGACCGCGCAGCCACTGGGGGGCGATCTCGGTAAGGAAGAGGGCGATGCCGAAGCTCACA
>Ga0102591_1003641_pt1 | contig 13401 bp, 5 predicted proteins | sample AraplaCol_mCL_r2_2_FD_76860 | JGI IMG/M metagenome (GOLD analysis project Ga0102591, IMG submission 76860) | Arabidopsis root microbial communities from North Carolina, USA - plate scrape MF_Col_mCL_r2 (SPADES assembly) (version 2) | ecosystem: Host-associated > Plants > Roots > Endosphere... | reverse complement strand
CGCACTCTTCGGTGAGCTTGGAAATGTGGCGCACCGTCCACGACGCGTTCCAGTTGCCCAGCGTCCAGCTCAGCGTGGCGTTGCTGGTCCATTCCGGGATGGAGCTGTCGGTGACTTCCACGCCCGGCTCCTGCGGCTGGCGCTGGCCCGCTGCACCGATCGCCTCGTAGCGGCCGACGAAGGTGTTCTGCCAACCCAGCTTGAACTGGCCGATATCGCTCTGCGGGAAGGTCCAGAACAGGTCCACGTCCCAGCCGTCGGTCTTGATCGAACCCAGGTTGGTGAGGCGGTTGTTGAAGCCGCTGACCGCGCCGGTTGAGGCGCGGGTGATGCCGCCGCAGTAGATCGGATCCAGCGTGTCCACGCACAGGTCGAGCTGGGTCTGTGCATTGATCGCCTGGATCGCGCCTTCGATGGTGTGGCGATAGAACGTCACTTCCACGTCGAAGCGCTCGGACCATGCCGCATCACTGCCGAACCACGGGCTCCAGACGAAGCCGGCGGTGAAGCTGCGCGAGGTTTCCGGGTCCAGCTGGTCGTTGCCGCCCGTGGTCACCGAGATCTGCGAGTTGGCCTGCTGGAAGCCGACCGGCACGCCCAGTGCGGCGCAGTTGGCTGCGCTGCCGCGCGGCGGCGTGCCACCCAGGCCCACCGAGCACGGGTCGAACAGCTGCAGGTCGGCACGCGCGGCCGAACCGTACAGCTCGCCGATCGACGGCGCGCGGAATCCTTCGGCGTAGCTGGTACGCAGCACGAAGTCGTTGCTCACCTGCCAGCGCAGGCCGTACTTGGGCACGAACTCGCCACCGAAGGTGGAGTAGTCCGAATAGCGGCCGGCCACGCTCAGGTCCAGCCGCTCACCGCGGTCGGCGCGGGCGTAGATCGGCACCGCCAGTTCCAGGTAGGCCTCGTTGACGTCATAGGAACCAGAGGTGGGCAGCGACGGCACGCCGTTGTAGTGGCCGCGGACGGTAATCGGGTCTGGCTGGTATTCGCCTTCGTACTTGCGGTACTCGTAACCGGTGGCAAAGGAGACCGGGCCGGCCGGCAGGGTGAACAGGTCGCTGCTCAGGTTGGCGGTGAACAGGCTCAGTTCGTTCTGGCTGCGGTCGTGCACCACCGGCTGGATCCAGTCCAGCATCGGCTGGGTGATGGTGCCCGGGCCACCGAAGATGTTCAGCGGCACGCAGCCCGGAGTAGCCGCGCAGATCGCCGGATCGCCCAGCGCGATGTTCGCGTTGTAGATGTTGTAGCTGCCGTAATTGGTCTGTTCGGCCTTGTTCTTGCTGTACATGCCGTTGATGTCCCACGACCAGCTGCGGTCGGCGGCCTGGAACAGGCCGGTGAGACCGGTAGCAAAGTAGGTGGTGTTCACTTCCTGCTCGAAGATGCGCGGCCCGCCTTCGACCGGCCGACGACCGATCATGCTCAGGTTGCTCGACGAATCCAGGTCGAAACCGAACGGGTTGTACGGGTTGAGCGCGGAAATCACGATGTTGTCAGCCAGCGGGTTGCCGGTGGCGCCGTCCGGACCAAAGAACAGCGGTTCGGGACCGGCCTGGTTGGTCGACTCGCGGCGGTTGGCCAGGGCCTTGATGTACCACTGCACGTCGTCGCTGATGTCGAAGCGGAACTGGCCGAACACGCCCTTGCGCTCTGACGGGGTCAGCAGCAGGTTGTATTCGGCGAAGTTGAAGCGGTCCGCCGTGGCGAAGCAGTGGTAATCGTCGGTGCGGGCGCAGCCCCCTACCCCGTTGAAGGTGGGATTGGTCACCCCGGAATTGGGCGTGATGTTGTAGGCGATGCCGGTGTTCGGGTCGGTGAACATGAAGCGCCCGGTCGGCGTCGCCGAGCTGCCGAACGACAGCCCGGTACCCGGAATCGGGAAGCGCGACTGTTCGCGGGTGCTGGCTTTCACATCGTCCTGCTTGGTCCAGCTCGCGCCCAGGAACAGGGTATAGCGGTCGCCGCTGGTGCCCCAGGCCAGGTCCACGCCCTTCTGGGTGCCGTCGCCCTTGGTGTACTCCCCGTAGTTCAGGGTGACCTGGCCGCCGTCGAATTCGCGGCGGGTGATGATGTTGACCACGCCGGCGATCGCGTCCGAACCGTACAGCGAAGACGCGCCGTCTTCGAGGACTTCGATGCGTTCGACGATGGCCAGCGGAATGGTATTGAGGTCGGTGGCGGCGCCCACGCCCGAGGCGGACGACTCATTGACCCAGCGGATGCCGTCGACCAGCACCAGCACGCGCTTGGCGCCCAGGTGGCGCAGGTCGACCTGCGCCGAACCGGCGCCGACACCGCTGCCGTCGGGCGGGAAGCCGAAGTTGCCGGACGAATTGAACTTGGCATTGAGCGCGGAGCCGGACCCGGTCAGCTGCTGCAGCACTTCACCGATGGAGGTCAGGCCGGTGCGCTCGATCTCGCTGCGGGTGAGGGTCTGGATCGGCACCTGGCCTTCGACCTCGGCCCGCTTGATGCGGGTACCGGTGACTTCGACCCGGTCGAGGTCGGTGGTGCTACGGGGGTTGTCCTGCGCGGTGGCAAGGGCGGGGACGGACAGCAGGCACAGCGCTACGGCAGCCGCCAAGGGGCGGTAATGCAGGTTGTTCATTCGCTCTCTCTCCAAAGGAATGGCTAGCTGGGACCGCCGTCGCCTCCCCCTCGAAGCGCGGCAGCGTCTCCTTTGTAAACAACCTGTAAAGATGAAGGCGTGATGAAATCGGCGGTTTCACGAAGACTTTACGAAAGCGGCTGTCGACGGCGTATTGCGCCCGACGAGCGGCCATGGCCAATGCAATCACCCGAACGATATCGGCCGGCGCCGTATGGACAGTGCTGAACCCGGAGCATGGGCGCGGCCACCACCTCTGGACCCCGGCGGACAACCCCCTGCGTGACCCAGTCCATCTCCAGAAGCGCTTCCTAAAAATGCCCTGCTATTTGCAGAAATCTCCGATCAGGGAAGCGTTATGGATCTCGTTCCACTGAAGTTGCCTATCGTTCGCCCTCGCCAAGAACAGGAGCTCCTTGTCCACGGGCCCTGCGCTCGGCGCACCTCCCCATTTGTCTTGACACCACACATAAACACTCGCATCAGCGGGAACTGATTGCCCGAAACCAAGCGTAGCTCTTGACCTCTCGCGAGCAGACCCTTCGACATGTGACATGGCCTTCTCTCGAATGGAGTAGTTGGGATCCGACGTACTATAAGAAATATAAAAGAGACCGGTCTCTGCATCGTGCCTGGCGTGAATCATCCGCGCATCCTCCGGCACCGAAAGTCCTGCGACGATGGAGTAATCGTTTGTCTTGCGCATCTCGGCCAGAGTTGCATAGTGCCGCCCCTCACTCCCGGCACATGCTGAAATGGCGATCGACACAATTGGCAAGCAACACCATCTCGGGATCATCGTCCTTAGCTTCTTCAACCGCGATCCGTCGTCGAGCTTAAACCTGTCCTGACGGCTCGAGGCCTGCCAGTCCTTCTCGGCCCTTCGTGTTGGAACCCCAAGGAATCATCGACTGCGGAAAACGACAGTTTCAACTCAATGATTCACCCACAAGCACCTCCGGATCATCACCAGATATCACGTCGATCACCTCCTCACCAATCATGAAAATGAAGTGCGCCAACTGATGGCTGGACCGAGTCCCCAAGGATTCATCAACGTAGTAGCTAATCAATGATCCCTCATTACAACGAATCAAGGCCCCCCGCCTTTCTCCCATATCAGCGAAAAGCCTCAGTCGGGCACCCTCATCAGAAATGCCGATGAAATCTACGGAAGAAAACGCAATTTCCAAAATTACACGACCGCCACCATCTCTCCCTTGAATCACCAGACGGCCATCGTCGAAGAGGACATTGGAACTTGATGGCCTCGGCAGCAGACCGAGCAGAACCTCATACTTATTTAACATAGCGCACCTTCACCCGCGTTCTGTTTCCGGACCGGATTTCTATTGTAGGTGAACCATCGGAAGAATTTGGACGCACAGTGATTGTCCGCCCGTCGTCAAGAGTGCCAACCCTAATGCCGCCGCCCTTAGAGGATACATCGCTAGGAGACAGATCATCAAAATCGCTATTTGCAGTGTCAAACCCACCCTGCTTGCTCTCAATGTTCGTGCTCCCCTTCGTTCTATTCTCAGGGGTCGTGCCAGGAATCGGACACTCATCCTGCTTCTGCGAAAGCTGCTTAAGCATCTCGAGCCACATGCCCGGTGAAAGGGCGGCGCTCGTCATCAGCGTTGAGATAGCTGGAATCAACAGTGTGGGCGATGGAGCCGTCGGAAATCCGCCAATCGGCTCTGCGCCGATGTATGGGCCACCATATGCAGCATCCGCGATGGGATAGCCATCTTGGTCGAGTTGCGCGCCACCATGGATGGGCCAGGGAACGTAGCGCGGCATGGTGCCGCGTAGGCCATGGCGATCACTGGACCCTGTCGGGTTTCCGCCGACGTAGCCGTAAGTATTTATCCCCCCGGCCAACCCGACCGGATCGCTCTGAGAATAGCGGCCCACGACTGGATCGTAGTCACGCTGGTTGTTGTAGAAGAGCCCGCTAGCCTCGGTTGCCTCCTGTCCGGGGAAGCGAAGTGCCAGCTCAAACGCCACCCCGTTTCTGTCTGGATCAACATTTGGCTCCTGGCGACCGAAGACCTCCCCCTTGGCGCTCCATTCCCAGATCGCCACGTCACGAGTAGGATCGATGACGACACGTGCCGTGCCAAGATGATCCGCCTGGATGTATGACAACTCACTCCTATCAGCTGCATTCGAGACGATAAGCGCAACCGGGTGCTCATCCAGCCAGATCGCCTGCTGCAGCGAATTGCCGGTGATTCCATAGTTGCCTAGCCACCGGGAGTTTTCGTCGTACAGCGTAATCTTAGAATCATCTGAACTTGAAGCGCGCATCACGCGCTCGCCTCGATGGTTGTAGGTGTAGGCCTCCACAACCTCACCTGCCAGTTTGACTTGGCTCATCCGATTAGCGCTGTTGTATACCAGCTCCTTACCGTTAAGACTCACCGTATTGCCCACGGGGTCGTACTCGCGCAACGCGCCGTCCACTTCGGTAAGGCGGTGGCTACCGGCTGGATAAGTGTAGGCGACTGTTTCGGATGAGGTAGACAGAGAAGTCCTATTCCCGCTCGAATCGTACGTGTACATCTCGATCGAAACATGGGTAGGACCATCCTGCGTCTCGGTCAGCCGACCGAGCGGGTCGTATCTATACCTAGCCAGGACATCACTGCCGGTTCCGTTCCTCAATTCGCTGATGTTCCCCACCGCGTCGTAGCCGAAGCTCAGCGAGAGGCCGCCCGGGGCCGAGTCATGAACCGCTTCCGGACGGTAATCAGTATCCACGGGGCGCAGCAACTGGCGGCCGTTGCCGTAAGTCCACCCTGTGGGAGGACCAAATGGCGCGTGTGTGACATTGGTGACTACGATCTGCCGCGCTTGGCTGGGGGGAGTAAAGCCGATCTCCGTAATGCGACCGAGTTTGTCACGTACATAGTCGACCACACTGCCGTCGGGATACGTCAGTTGGGACAGACGACCTCCAGCTGTGTACGCGTAGCGCACGGTACTGCTGACGCCGTTCACGGTCTGCACTTTGCGGGTCACCTGGCCGAAGCAGTCATGGCAATACGTGGTGCTTCCTGCTGCGTGCTGCACCTGGCCCAGTCGTCCCTTGGCGAAGCGCTCGCTGTCATCACAGGCAGCGGGCGCAATGTCGTAGGTGTAGCCCACGTCCAGGTTCGGGTCGGGATAGGCGATTCGGGTCAGGCGGTTCAGCGCATCGTAGTGATAGGTGGCGGTAATGCCGCGTGCATCGGTGCGGGTCTTGCGGTTGCCGGCAGCATCGAGAGTGAAGTCCGTGGCACCACTGTCCGGGCTTACCTGCCCGATGAGGTCTCCGAAGCCGTTGTAGGCGTATCTGGTGCGCAGACCCTTCGGGTCGGTGACCTGGGTAACCTGGTCCAGCGCGTTGTACGCGGAGGCGATCTCGGCTCCGATGCCGCCCACGTCCTGCAGGGTTCGCGTCAGGCGGTTGAGTGGATCGTGCTGTTGGGTGGTCACGTGCTGCAACGCGTCGGTCAGGCTGGCAGGATTGCCTTCTGGGTCGTAGGTGAAAACCGTGGCGTGATTGCCGGCGTCCTTCAGCGTGGTCAGTTCGCCCAAGGTGTTGTAGATGCGGGAAAGGGTTCGACGCAGCGCGCCGGCGTCGTCGACCGTGTCTTCCCTGAGACGGTTGCCAGCGTCATCCAAGGTGTAGTGGAGGGTGTTGCCGGCATTGTCGGCAATATCGGTCAGGCGTTGGGCGGCGTCGTAGACATAGGTGACTGCGCCGCCATCCGGTTCGACCACCTCCTGCACCTGGCCGGTCGGCCAGTAGCTGATACTGGTGGTGCGGTGGGTGGCGGTGCCATCGCCTCGTACGGTCACCGAGGTAGGCCAGCCGCGCGGATGGTAGGTGAACTCGGTGATGACGCCGTTGCTGTCCACGACCGAAAGCGGCCTGCCGTGGGTGTCGTAGGCCAGCGTCTGCGCGGTGTTCCCTGCTGCATTGGTCACGCTCAGCAGATCGCCCTTGCGGAACCTGCATGTACCGGGTCCGTCGGGCACGCAACCGGCGTCATCGGCCGCATGGTACGCGTAGGTGACAATGTCGCTCACGTCAGTGCGTGGCCCATCTACCTGCTTGAGCAGGCCCGGCACCGGACAGGTACCACCCGCGGCCACATCTGCATCCTCGCAGTAGCTCAGGGCGGTGGTACGCACGTCGTTGGTGACAATGTCGCGTACCGCAATGGTGACCGGCTGCAGGCGCGCGTTTCGGGTGATGCGGGTTTCGCGGTTGCCCACCCGGCTGAATACCATGCGGTTGGTGCTTGCCTCAGTGTGGGTCTCGATGACGCGCTGCTCGGGCAGTCCGACAGCTTCGGTCGTGGCCTGCACCCGGACCGGCTCACCTCCAAGCGGGTCTGTACCGGTGCTGTAGTCATACCTGGTCTGGGTGCCACGGCGGTCTATGACTGTGTTCAGCCGGCGACGGAAGTCCTGCGCTGCCGGGTAGTACGAGCGACTGGCGGTGCCCTGGCTGTCCGTGAGCGCGGTCACCTTGCGCGGATGGCCCTCGATCGCAACGCCGCTGAGTCCGTATGTGGTGACGCGGCCAAGGGCATCTGTAACAACGGTGGTTCCGTCACCGGTATAGACCAGGCGCGTGCCATCGACCCCGACACCGGCCTGGCTGCAATCGCCGGAATGACGACTACAGGTTACCCGGCCTTTTTCATCGTAGCCGTACCAGCCGAACCGGCGGTTGTCCTCGCCGGTGATGCCGGTGAGATACTCCGGGAAGCGGGTGTCTTCGTAGTGGTATGTGCGCGTACTGCCGTCTGCATGGGTGACGGTGGCCACCTGCGCGGTGGCGCCATACGCGTAGGACGCTACCACCTGTCCTGCTACAGACAGTGAGGTTATAAGGTCTCCACGTTCAGGGGCGTCGTAGTGCAGGAGCAGCTGCCGACCACTCGAGTGGGTAATGGAAAGCAAGCGGTCAAGCGCGTCGTACTGGTAGACGAGCGCCGTCCCATCCTCGCGGTTACGCTGTCGGATGCGGCCGTCGGCGCCGAACGCCAGTACTTCGGTGCTCCGATGGAGCTGCCAACCGTCGCCCTGTGGCGAAAGCCTGTCGCCCGATCCATTGATGGCTTCGTATGCACCCGCCTCGCGACGAAACGCGAGATAGGTGCCGTCCTCCTCGATCAGGCCAAACTCGGCCGCGTCGTCGCTGTCGGCATGCCGCGATAGTGACACGTTGTGTGAATGCGTCCAGTTGGATCCAAATCCACCTCTGGCAACCGAAGTCATGGAGTTGAAGTGCCGTACGAACCGCATCCAGCCGAGGTCCAGGTCTAGCTCTGACTGGGACTTGTTGCCCGTTGTGGGCTCACAAGGGTTGCCTATTGGACATTGGCTGGTGAGCGGTATGCTCGTATACGTCATCAACGTATCGGCGTAACTCTCGTAATCCGGTCGTATTTCGCAGGCCTGTGTATCCGGCCGCCATTCCAGCAGTCGCGGGTTGGGACACCTCACTTCGCGAATCTGATGGATGTTGGTGGTCGATGTGTAGGCAGAGCATCGCCCGTTTGCGATCAATCCCTGGACCACCTTGTATTTGGCGGACATGCGCTTCGGACTGCCGTCCGGGCCCGTCGAACTTACGCGCCACTCCCCGGGGGTGATCTGCGTATCAGGGCAGTTTGCAGGCGACGCGTAGCGCTGCTTGATCGCATCGAGCAGCGCATCGTGACTGTCGTAGTCCGTGTTGACGAACTGGAACTTCCAAGCCGTGGTGAGCAGGTGCATGGGCTTGACCCGGTAGTAGTACGTCACCACTTGGCTGGAAACCTTGTTGTCCGCGATGTACCACTCGAACGGCTGGTCGGCCTGAAAGGACGATGCGACATGGTCCTCGATGGCACGCTGCGCCTGGCGCTCGGTAGCCCACAGCTGCTCGTCCAGGCGCGTACTCCATGTCTTTTCCACTTCCTGCGCGTTTGCGAATGGAGCGGTGGCGAGCGCGATCGCAACGGCCAGCGCGCGGCGGCGCGCGCAACGCGGATATGAAATGAACATCCCTTTTACTCCTCCCAAGCCCGAGCGGCAGGGAGGTTTATGCGCGACTGAAGCGTTTCCGCCAATGTCCGGAACTGTGACCGGTAACACCGATGGTGGGAGAATTGGCGTGGATTCGCCCATGTTGGGGTGATCCCCCACCCAGCTGCGCGGAAGTTCCGGACACCAACTCGAGTAGTAGACGTGGAAGCCGAGAGAGGGTGATTGCCGCTAACGTCACAGCTTGCGTGGGTGACGCGTGACCGGCCCGCCGTGGGCGGGCCGGTCGGACGACTACGGACTCACGAAGGCGATCTTTTCCATGTGCGCGTTGTTGGCAGCCGCCAGGACCTTGGCCATCACGTCGTATTCGGCGTTGGGGTCGGTGGCGATTCGCAGCTCCGGCAGGTTCCCGGTGTTGGCTTGGGCAGCGTCCTGCATGCGCTGCTGCAGAGAGCCGACGGCCACCGCCTGACCATTCCAGCTGACCTGGTTGCTGGCGTCCACGCGCAACTCGATTGGCGGCGGTGGGCTAATCGGCGGTACCACGGTGGTGGGTTGCGGCAGGTTGACCGGAATGGGCATGGACACCATCGGGGCGGTCACGATGAAGATGATCAACAGCACCAGCATTACATCCACCAACGGGGTGACGTTGATGTCGGCCAGCGGGCCGGGCTTTCCTGCTGCGGTGAAGGCCATGGTGTGCTCCCTTGTTCGAACGTTGAGGGTCCAGGGGCAGCCGGGCAGAGCCCGACTCTACGCGCCTTGCGGCGCCTTTGACATTACGCCCGCTCCGGCTGCCTGTTCAGCGGAGCGATACGATCCGTTCAGGGTCGAGTGGGCTTGCCGACACCGGCGTTCACTGGCGCCCGCTATCCTTCCGGCATGAACCGATTCCCCCTGCATATCCTGAGTGCCACCACCCTGCTCGCCGGTCTGGGGCTGGGCGCCACGGCGGGTGCCCAGAACCTCGACGCGCAGCGCGCGCAGATCAAGGCCGCCATCGACAATGCCGAGCGCGGTCAGTTCGACCCCGCGCAGGCGTCCGCCCTGGCGCGGCACCCGCTGTATGGGTGGCTGGAATACGCCAACCTGCGGCGCAACATCGACACGGTGACCAACGCGCAGGCGCAGGATTTCCTCAAGCGGTACAACGGCCAGGCCGTGGCCAGCAGTTTCCGCAGCGTGTGGCTGCCGGCGGTGGCGCGCCGCGAGGACTGGCCGACCCTGCTGGCCAACTGGGCGCCCACCGACAATGTCGGCCTGCGCTGCGCGCAGCTCAACGCGCGCCAGGCCACCGGCAAGGCCGATGCGCAATGGACCAGCGACGCCCAGGCGATCTGGCGCAGCACCGGCAAGTCGCTGCCCGATGCCTGCGACCCGGTATTCGCGGTACTGGACGCCAAGGGTGGAATGAGCGCGGAGCTGCGCTGGGAACGCATTGATGCGGCCGCCGATGCGCAGCAGCCGGCGGTGATGCGCAGCGCCGCGCGTGGGCTGCCGGCCGCGGACCTGGCCTTGGCCAACACCTATGCGGCGTTCGTGGACAAGCCCAATGCGAGCGCGCTGAACTGGCCGCGCAACGAACGCAGCCGGCGCATCGCCACCGACGGCCTGGCCAAGCTGGCCAAGGCCGACCCGGATGCCACCGAACAGCAGCTGCCGCAGTACGCCAATGCGCTGCAGCTGACCCCGGCCCAGCAGGCCGAGGTGCGCTATCAGATCGCACTGTGGACCGTGGCCTCGTACGGCCCGGAGTCCGCGCGTCGGCTCAACGCGGTGCCGGACTCGGCCTATGACGAGCGCCTGCACGAATGGCGCGCGCGCGAAGCGATGTCGCGCGGCGACTGGCCGGCCACCCTGGCCGCGATCCGCAAGATGGGCCCGACCCAGCGTGCCGACTCCCGCTGGCGCTATTTCGAAGCGCGCATGCTGGAAAAGACCGGCAAGCGCGCCGAGGCGCAGCCGCTGTACCGCGAAGCGGCGCGTTCGGCCACCTTCCACGGCTTCCTCGCTGCCGACCAGCTGGGTCAGAGCACGTACACGCTGTGCCCCATCGAGCCGACCGACAGCAAACAGGCGCAGGCTGCGGTGGCGCGAGACCCGGCCATCGTGCGAGCGATGGAGCTGTTCAAGATCGAGCGTGCCGGCTGGGCGGTGGCGGAGTGGAACGATGCCCTGACCCGCTTCGACACCCCACAGCGCCGCATCGCGGTAGAAGTGGCGCGCGACAACGGCTGGTTCGACCGCGCGGTGTTCTCGCTCGGCAGGACCCCGGACGAGCAGCGCCTGTACAGCCTGCGCTTCCCGCTGCACCACGACGAGGCGATCCGCCGCGAGTCCGCGCGCAACGCCATCGACCCGGCCTGGGTGGCCGCCGAGATCCGCGCGGAGAGCATCTTCAACCCGAAGGCGCGTTCGCCGGCCAATGCCATGGGCCTGATGCAGGTGCTGCCGGCGACCGGGGCCAGCGTGGCCAAGTCGATCGGGCTGGGCGGCTACGGCGGCGCGGCCAGCCTGTATGACCCGGACACCAACATCGCATTGGGCACCGCCTATCTGCGCCAGCTGATGAACAAGTATGACGGCCTCCCGTACGTCACCATCGCCGCCTACAACGCCGGCCCGACCCCGACCGCGCGCTGGCAGTCGCAGCGTCCCGGCTTCGACCCGGATATCTGGATCGAGACCATCAGCTACAAGGAAACCCGCGAGTACGTTGCGCGCATCCTGGCCTTCAGCGTGATCTACGACTGGCGCTTGAATGGTGACGCCCTGCCGGTCACCGACCGTATGAACGGGCGCCTGCAGGCCAAGCGCAAGGCGTTCACCTGCCCGACCGACGCAGACAAGGGTGGCGATTGACCCCCGGTAGCGCCGACCGTTGGTCGGCCCAGGCAATGCCGCATCGCTATGGGGGCGGCGGGGGTACGTGATCTCTCGATGCCGCTTGGGCCGACCAACGGTCGGCGCTACCGTCGCGGGCAGGGGCGCGCCAGGGGATCGGTGCCAGGGCGGTCGTGGCATGATTCCCCAATGAAAATCTATCTCGTTGGCGGCGCGGTTCGCGACCGCCTGCTTGACCGCCCGCCCGGCGACCGCGACTGGGTGGTGGTCGGTGCGACCCAACCGGAAATGGAAGCGCTGGGCTACAAGGCCGTCGGCAAGGACTTCCCGGTATTCCTGCACCCCGACAGCGGTGAGGAATACGCGCTGGCGCGGACCGAGCGCAAATCCGGCCGCGGCTATCGCGGCTTCGTGGTCGATGCGGACCCCTCGGTCACGCTGGAGGAGGACCTGCAGCGCCGCGATTTCACCATCAACGCCATTGCCTGCGATGAAGCCACCGGCGCGCTGGTGGACCCGTATGGCGGCGTGCGCGATATCGAACAGCGGGTACTGCGGCATGTGGGACCGGCGTTCGTGGAAGATCCGTTGCGGGTGCTGCGCGCAGCCCGCTTCATGGCCCGCTTCGCCCCGCTGGGGTTTACCGTCGCCGCGGAGACGATGCAGCTGATGCGGCAGATCGCCGAGAGTGGCGAACTGGATGCGCTGGTGCCCGAGCGCGTCTGGCAGGAGCTGCGCCGCGTGCTGGCTTCGGCGCAGCCGTCGGCGTTCCTGCGTACGCTGCACGACGCCGGTGCGCTGGGCGCGGTGCTGCCGGAACTGGAGGCGCTGTATGGCGTGCCGCAGCGTGCCGAGTACCACCCCGAAGTGGACACCGGCGTGCACCAGGAAATGGTCAGCGACATGGCCGCCCGGCTCGCGCCCGGCGATGACCAGGTCGGCTTTGCCGTACTCACCCATGACCTGGGCAAGGCGTTGACCCCGGAAGCGGAATGGCCGCGCCATGTGATGCACGAGCAGCGCGGGCTGGCACCGTTGCGGGCGCTGTGCGAACGGCTGAAGGTGCCGCTGGACCACCGGCAGCTGGCCGAAGCGGTCTGCCGCGACCACCTCAACGTGCACCGCATCGATGAACTGCGCGATGGCACGGTGCTGGAATTGCTGGGTCGCTGCGACGGCTTCCGCCGCCCGGAACGGATCGCGAAGATCGCGCTGTGCTGCGAAGCCGATGCGCGCGGTCGCCTGGAGTTCGAGGATCGCGCTTACCCGCAGGGTGAAACGCTCAAGCGCCTGCACCAGGCGGCGCTGTCGGTGCAGGCACGCGACCTCGACCTTGCCCATCTGCAGGGCCCTGCAGTGGGTGAAGCACTTGCGCAGGCCCGCATCAAGGCGATTGCTGCAGCTCGGTGAATGCGCCTGCGCACCGGACGCAGGCCGAGGGAGGATTGGTTCCACGTTCGGTAGGGTATGACCTGCGGTGAAGCCTGGTGCCTGGCTTCACCGTAGGTCATGCCACAACCGGGCGTGGAAGATTCCATGGCGGTCGATCGGGATGCGACCCTACCGGTGCTGGCCGCCACGGCGAGTCCGGTGCCGGCCGCCATTGCGGGGCCTGCCGGCTAGAAGTCGAAGCGCAGCCCGATGTTGCCCTCGATCACCTTGCGCTCCTTCTGCCGGCTGCTTTCCAGATCGCGCGTGTAGTCGGCCACCGCGAACGCGCTGACGTTGGCGTTGAACCGCGCCACCACGCCGAAGCCGACCTCCAGCGCACGCGAATCCTGCTGGTTGGTGATGCGGTTGCTGTCGAAGTCGATGCGGTCTTCGCCATCGAGCGTCTGCCAGTAGTTGAGCTTGAAGTACGGCTGCCAGCCGTTGCCGGCGATGTCGTAGTCGGCGGCCAGGCGCAG
>Ga0102591_1003638_pt1 | contig 13413 bp, 18 predicted proteins | sample AraplaCol_mCL_r2_2_FD_76860 | JGI IMG/M metagenome (GOLD analysis project Ga0102591, IMG submission 76860) | Arabidopsis root microbial communities from North Carolina, USA - plate scrape MF_Col_mCL_r2 (SPADES assembly) (version 2) | ecosystem: Host-associated > Plants > Roots > Endosphere... | reverse complement strand
TCGAAGGCGGCCTTCATGCCATAGAGCTTGAGCTCGCCCATGGTGGCGAGAATCTCCGAGCGTTCCATCACACGGCTCTCCTGAGGCTGTCGTAGCGGGCACAATCGGCGGCGGGCTCATGGCGCAGCCGCAAGGCATCGGGCGTCATGATCGTGATCGCTGCCGCGGGCTCGCGGCGCCGGGCCAGGATGTTGATGATCACGTCGGCGGAATGGACGCCTTGCCGCAGAGCGTCCGCGCAGGCGGCTTCGACGGCAGGCAGCCCGTCGCTGAGCACCGCCGTGAGGATCTCGACCATCTGCCGATCGCCGTCTTGAACGGCAGCGAGCTTGCGCCGGACCCGGTCGATCGCGCCGGGCAGAACCCAATCCTTGAAGGGCGCGCCATTGCGCAGAGCGCCCGGTTTGCGAGCCAGCACCGGGACATAGTGCCAGGGATCGTAGATGGGTCTGGTCGCGGCCGTAGCAGCGGGGATGCTCGCCGACGAGGCGCCCGTCCTGGCGCAGTTCGATCCGATCGGCATAGGCGCGGATCTCGACGGGGCGCCCGACCGCACTCGCGATGACCGAGTACTTGTTGTTGTCGAAGCGCACGAGGCAGGTCTTCGACACCGAGGCCGGCAGCGCATGGAAGCCATCGAACCGCCCGGCGTAAGGCACGAGGCTCGACCGCTCGGCTTCGAACATCTCCCAGATCGTGCGGTCACGTTGCTCCGGATGGCGGTGAGCCTTGGCGTAGCGGAGCACCTGATCCATCAGCCAGGCGTTCAACTCGTCGTAGTTCTTGACCCGCAGGCGCGGGGCGAAGAAGCGCTCCCGCACTAGCCCGACCTGGTTCTCGACCTGCCCCTTCTCCCAGCCCGAGGCCGGCGTGCAAGCGACTGGATCGACCAGGTAATGGCTGCACATCTGCTGGAAGCGGCGATTATAGGCACGCTCCTTGCCGACGAAGATCGTCTCTACCGCAGTCTTCATGTTGTCGTAGATGCCGCGCGTGCAGGCGCCCTTGAAGAAGGCGAAGGCCCGGTCATGGGCATCGAAGACCATCTCCTGGCTCTCGCGCGGATAGGCCCGCACGAACAGCATGCGCGAGTGACAGAGCCGGACATGCGCCACCTTCACCTGGGTCGTGGCGCCATTGATGACGACGATCTCGTGGCTCCAGTCGAACTGGTAGGCCTCGCCGGGCGCGAAGCTCAAAGGCACATAGGCGTCGGCCGTGACGGCGGATTGCTCGCGGCGCCAGCCTCGCGCATAGCGACGAACGGCATCGTAGCCGCCCTCGAAGCCGAGATCCCGCAGCTCTTCGAAAAGACGGATCAGCGTCAGGCGCTCGCGGGCCGGCTTGCCGTCGTTCGCCATCAGCAGCCGATCCAGCTCCTGGCGCCAGGGCCCGATCTTTGGTTGCGGCTGAACCTTCCGCTCATACTCGAACGACGTCGCGCCCGAGCGCAGCACCTTCCGCACCGTGTTCCGAGAGACGTGCAGCTCGCGGGCGATCTCCTTGATCGTCTTCCCGCGGATCGAAAACTCGCGCCGGATCCGCGCAATCGTATCCACGCCCTTCATCCCCCGCCCGCCCATCCGAAACCAGGACGGGCAGTCTCACCGAAACCGGCTCAAGGGGGTCAAAGTTGGAAGCCGATCCCCCGCCTCACGGGGTCAAACTTGCACGCCGAAACACAGGCTCGGCCGGACGGCTGAGGGAGTCGCTGTGATCCACGTCACCGCCGACGACGAAACCGGCGAGGTCAGCGAGCTCGCAGTGCTGGCGCGCCACGGCGCCATCCCAGAGGAGTTCGAGGAGCAAATCAGGGCGCTATGAGAGCACGGGGCCAGCCGAGCGACACGCAGATTAGCCAAGAGCACCCCTATCAGGTCGCGGTCCCGCTGTTTGAGGGACGCGGCCTTGGCTACTTCAACTGTTCCGGTCCGCTGTCCAGCCTCCATCGCCGCCGCTTCCACGTCAGCGACGGGACGCGCAGTTATGAGATTATTTGCTTCGGCGACCGACAGCAGGCAGAGCGGTTTCGAGACGCAATCAAGGGGGAGGATTTCGATCCGCGTGACCGTGTCGGCGCAAAATGGGATCGCGGCCGCGGCAAAAGACGAGAGGCTGGTCGCGCTCGAATGGAATACTGGTAGTATACGTTGCGGCTTCTGTCTCAGGGCTTCTTGCCCGGTAGCACAGCCTGCGGGTGAAATGCCCACACCGTGCCGCTGACGCGGTGGTTTGGCGTTGTCTCCACAACGTCCCCGTTAGGCAGGGTCTTCTTCACCTTCGGACCGAGGAACGAGACGATGTGCAGTCGTGCGCGATGAATTGGATCGCCTCCGGGAACGTTTTGCTCCAGCACATCGACGATGCCCTGGCCCACGACAGCCTCAACGACTGCCGTGTGGTGAGGGCGCTTCTCAACAGTCGTTCCCTCGGTTTCCCAATCACCGTTCGGATGCGTTGTTTTGACCTCTGTCCTGTCCTCCCAAACGAAGTTGCGGAACTGCAGGATGTCGCCGACGACGATGTCTCGGCGCAGATCCTTCACCAGCGTGCCCCAGATATAATCGCGGTCAGGTCCGACCTTGCCGCCCATGAGTTGGGTTGAGGTTTTGCCACCGCAGTCGGTCAGGGCGGTTTCGAGCATGGTCCAGCATTCGCCATCACCGATTTTCTGACCGATACGCTTGACGCTCCAGGCCACGAGATCATCGGGAAGAGCCATGTCCGCCTCCGGTTAGGAGCTGCAGGCGAGATGCTACGCGGCGGACATCCGGGGGACAATATCAATCAGACGCGCGGGATGGGAACCGTGGCAGCGAGCTAACGTTATCGAGCAGCCCAATCGAGGATGACGATGACAACCCTGATGAGCGCGCTCGTGATCGGATCGAGCTTGGCACTGGCGGCGTGCAATCCGCTGGAAAACCAGCCTGTCGGCAACGCCAATGTCCCGCAGCCGGCGAAGCCCGTGGAGCTGAATCGCTATCTCGGGAAGTGGTACGAACAAGCGCGCTATGAGGCCGGCTTTCAGAAGGGCTGCGAGGCGGTCACAGCGGAATACTCGCAGAAGCCGGACGGTGCGGTCGCTGTCGTCAATGCCTGCCGCCAAGGCAGCGTGACGAGACCGGTGAAGACAGCAGAGGCGACGGCCCGAGTCGTCGATGGCTCGAACGGATCGAAGCTCAAGGTCACGTTCTTCTGGCCAATTGAAGGGGACTATTGGGTTCTGGATCGCGCGCCAGACTATTCATGGTCCATCGTTGGAGAGCCTTTGGGTCGATATCTCTGGATACTGACCCGAAGCCAGGCGCTCAGTTCGCGCCAGTATGCGGCGCTGGAAGAGCGGGCAAAGGCGCTGGGCTATAATACCGACATGCTAAGGCGCACCCAACAATGAGGGTTTCACCTGAGGTCTTGGGCTTGCCATCGGTTATGGCCAGCCGCTCGTGAGGGGCGGGCGATTGCTTATGAGCGCGGATGGGTATCTCGCGTCCGATCCGGCAGATCATCGATTGCCTCGTCCGCACCTTGATCCTTATGGAGCACGCCCTCGCGGAGCACCTTCGTCGCAGCATCGGCCTTCTTCTTCGGGTCGGTGGGAATGGCCTCGGTTTCATCCGTCGCGTGAAGGCCAATATCCTTCGGCTTCTGCCCGTCGTTGCGGGCGCTGGCCGCAAAAGTCGCGAGAGCTTCAGGCTGATCTTTTGCCATGTCGGATTCTCCTGTTTGGCTCGCAACCGTGTGGATGTGCGGTTGTTCCTCACCCTGCCGCCAAATACAGTCAGCCTGGCTCGATGAGTTAGCTCAGCCAATAAATCGGCTGCACCGCGACAGCCATGGAGCAGAGGCAGAGACCGATTCCCGTCCAAAGCCAGAAATCCAACGAAACGATATATCGCATCGGATTGCCCTCCATGATGACGGAGGAATGCGGCAGCTTCGGCGACGTTCCCTACTTGCATAAAATGCCAGCGAATATGGAAAACGACTGTTTAGCGGCTTGCCCTCTTAAACGAATAAGCCCGCCGCTTGGGAAGCGACGGGCCTCTGACTTCTGTCAGGACTTGGCGGTTCCGGCCATCGCCGGGAAACTGGCTTTGCCCTCCCGTGGCTGCGGCCGATACATCCGCCGCGACGCATCCAACTAGAGAGCAGGCAGGCGCCATTATGGCACCGCGCCGACAACGGGATGATGACGGCTTTGGTTGCCAGAGCAGCGCGCGCAATATGGGTAATCCGTCATATCCAGCACGGGAGGAAGCCGGAGTGGACTAGGTTCGTGCCTGTCGGTGGAGGACCCCATGGCCTACACGATGCACATCAACCTGATCGGTATGCCTCAGATCTACAACGTGTCATTTCCCGTCGGACCAAAGATGGCGAATGCGCGTGACGACGTGCTGCTGGTGCAGACCCTCATGAAGCTTGCAAACTTCACACGGTCGACGCCGTCATGGGGACCAGTTGAAAGGAGCCGCGATATCAAGGTCGATGGCTATTTTGGGCCACAGACACAGCGAATGATTGTGGCGTTCGAGGCCGACCAAAAGCTCCATCGACGCCTGTTCATCGCGGATGGCATCGTCGAGCCATCCCCTAAGGACGGATACGCAAAGTCAGGGGTGCTCTACAAAATCGTCCTAATGAACCGTGCTGAGATGAACGAGTCCCGCGGCCTGCACCCATTTCTGCCATTTCACAGTGACACGCACCCGCTGCTACGGCAGTCGCTTCAAAAGGGTGCTGACCGGCCACCACCGTCTCCACATATTTGAGAATCCGATGGGCCTTCGTAGGTCGGCTCATGCGGGTGGCCGTCGGCTCTAATCCAATTCCATCCCTGAGGAAACCGTATCGCGAAGATGGACGAGGGATCGGAAACGGCACCATCTCACGTCTGCGCCATGAGATGCCGCGCCAATTTCGCGCCATCCCGCTTCGCCTTCGTAGGGCCTTCCGCATATGTGGATCCGGGAGGCAGGTCGAGCGCCCCGCAGGCGGCTGCCGGCATTTCCGCCTGATCGCCCTTGAGAGCAGCACAGAGGCGGTTTAGCGCGACGACCAGCATCCCCTGCGATGACGCCTCTACGGTCGCATGCGGGTCGACCAAGGCCCGAAAGCCTTCGCGCATCGCCTCTCGATCGTCCGCAGCAATGGCGTCAGTGATGTCTCGGAGCTTCACTCGCATCCTCGTCGCATTCACCATCGAGGACATCAGCCACGGCGATGGGATTGGCCACGATGGCATCCAGCCTGCGCCGCATGCCTCGGCCGGTGCTGGAGCGCCCCGCGAGCTTATGCGCGATCAGCTCTAGCATGTCGCGAACATCGCGCCGCTCGTCTTGCGAAAGTGCAGCGGCCTGTGCCTGAAAGTCGATCATGCTCATGTCATCGCCTCCAGCATCGCCTGGGCATAGCGGAATACGGCGATGAGGCCCCACTCCGCATCGTCCAGTTCGTTATCCGGCCCGCTGCAAGAGCCGGGTATAGGTATCGTCGATGCGCTTCTGCGCGTCCTGTTCGCTTATGCAGGCCGCGTGGCGAGCCGCGAAGCGAGATAGTCCCTGTCGCCCTGCTCGATCTTGCCATTCTTCAGCGCGTTAACGAAAATCAGCGAGGCTTCCTCACGCTCCTGGGCAGTCGGAGGCTGCTGGCCGTTGGCGCGCATGACGTTGTCGAGTGCCATCGCGAGCAGGTCGACATTCTGCGAAACCAGCGAGGCCACGCCCTAACTTGCACTGGCGATGCCGGTGACATCGGCCTTCGCGGTTCCGAACAGCGACGAGGTCGCGGCATCGCGTACCGTCCGTTTATCATCATTAGCATCAAAGCTCAGTCGGCGCCTGCGCCCAGCGAGATAGCCGCCGACCATGCTTGCCGATGCCATGACCCACAGGACCCAGAGGCTGCCCGCGACAGCCAAGGCGGTGGCGCTTGATCTCTTTCGAATTCGGTGGAGACCATCGACAGGCCCATCGCCAATGCGAAGACGGTCATGATGGTGGAGATGGCCGTCGCGATGACCGCGCCGCCGAGGATTGGGCCCCACTACACATAAGAGCGGGCCTCCTTGTTGACGCTTACCTGGGCGACGACGTCCGTACCGGACATGGACAGGCAAATTCCTATCGAAGACCGAGGAACGATAGGATGGCCAGAACCACCACGATTAAGCCGACGATATAAATGACACCGTTCATAATCGCCTCCTTCGTACACTTTCAGCTTCAACAGACACTGATTCCGATCGGTTCCGGCGCATGTCCGAACGAAAGTACTCCGCCACCAGTCGGTGACGGAGCGATTGGCTACCGGCGAGGGCGGTAGTAGCGGCGGTGCCGGCGGCGATAGTAACCATGCGGTGGCCCGCGCCGGTGGCGCCAATACGGCCTCGGACCACGACCGTGTGCGTGAGGCGGAGGGCCGCGCCGAACGGGCCTGCCGTGGTAATGGTATGAGAGAATTCCACTTGGGCCGCGTCGAGCTTGTCAGCAACATCGGGCGCGAGCGTAAGCTTGCGGGATGGATGGGAAGCGCGCCATCGCTCGCTACAGCAATCGAACCTCCTAGCAACGTCAGCAAAACCGATCTGCGATCCATAACCCACTCCTTTGGCAAGAGGGTACGGGCAGCCGCCGTGCAGCATCCCTAAAGGGAGGGGAGCCGGGACTGCACCCCGCTCCCCTCGGGTCGGTCATTCGATGATCTGAACGATCTTCCGGCTGGAAGGCTCGACCAGAACGACGTGGTTGTCGGTGTAGACGTAGCTGTACTTGCTGACGCTTGTGCCCCAGTCGGCGGGAGCGGTATGAAGCTCGACATCGGCGGGGAGCGTGGCGCCGACCGTGACCTTCTCCTTGACCATGACCGGCTTCGTCTTCTCCTTGACCACGTATTCCTTGATCTTCGTCCGCTCGGGCTGGCTGATCGTCACGGTGGTGCTCTGAGCAAAAACGGCCGAGCTGGCGACCAGCGCCGACGCAGCGACCATTCCAAGAATCGTACGGTTCATGTTGGTTCCTCCGATTGCGCACACGTTTGTGCGATGGACCTCAAACTCGACCGCGAGCGAGACAGTTCCGAATTCATCCAATTAAAAAGAACGCTATAGTCAACGAGCTATAACGCTGAAAAGATTCATGAATTCTGGGGGAACCCGACGTCGATTAAAGGCTTTCTAGAAACCGAGGTGCGGCTCCGCGTTGTCGTCGCTCAAATGGGCCGGCCCGATCGGTGACCTCGCAATCCGATCGGGCGTCTTTTTTTGGAGGAGACAATGGGTCGGCTTTATGTCTCCGCGACAATAGTCGTCATGACGATCTGGCTAGCCTTCCTGTCATGGATTTCATGGCGCGTTGTGCTGCTGGTTTGGAATTTTCTACTTGGGTGAGAACCTGCCGAATTCTCGTAAGATATTGGGTTAGATCCACGCCCGGATGCTATGGTATCGGGTAGAGAGATGACGCAGTCGGCTAATTTCAGGGTGATGTCGCGGCCTTCTGGCGCGCCTTCGCGGGGCGTCCCACTTGCCTGGCCTGCTGGCTGCCAAAACTGGCTTACAGGTTATGCCGATTTTTACAGACTCTCGGGACTGACGTTCGGTACGCGGCACACGATACGAGCCTTTCTCTCCTGCCTGCGCCGTGTGCTTAGATCTTACGCTATAGGAGGGTGGGTAGGAAATATCCAAGGACTGCGAAGGGGGATAGCGCGGCCAGCAAAATGACCATGGCTCGAAGGTGGGTTAGCTTTGATCGAGACGCATCTGCCTGGACAAGCAATCTCAACAGTCCGCGAACAGGTGCAATCCCGGGAAAAGTCAGCGAAAAGTCTTTGGCGCCATCTGCGCCAGCCGATGCTTTTTTCGGATCGATAGCGTTTTCATGCCCTGGCGGATCTCAACCATCTTTCTGGCCCTCCGTTTCCTGCTGATCATCCAAGACGGCTCTGATGAATGCTGCAGAACCGCCATTGATGATCGGGCCACTCACGATCCCGTCCTCGATGGTCTTGTTGCTCTCAAGGTCACGGACTTCCCTGCGCGCAGGCGGCACATCGCGCAGCTTAAGAGTGGATATTCATAGCTATCGACAATGCCGGTCAGGGTGATTTCCGACCCGGCTTCGAGCATCTTGTTTCGCATCTTTTTCCAGTCTGGAAAATGGAATATCTCCGGTCCGTTGGGAATGCCCCGCCGATGCCCAGCGCCTGACCGTGTTGTTAAGGCGGTCTCGCCGATATGCATAGCGCGAAGTACAAACATCGCTTGCTCAGACTCGTTCCGTCCGCTTTCCCGACGAGGTGGGCGGAGAACATAAATTCTGATCGGATACGCTATGTTCAATTAAATATAGCGTTGCCTTATAGCGTGGTTTCCTGAATGGATATTCAGGTTGTTCCTGAATAATTGTTCAGAATGAGCACTTTCTGGGAAAAATCATGAAAATAGTGAAGGAATACGGAACCGTTTAGAGGGGTTCAAAGTTGCGGCCTGCGACTGGGGAAATTCAGGAGATCGACCCATGAAGAAGATCATTCTTGCTGCGTCCATTGCGATGCTTCCGCTGGCTGCTCTCGCTCAGAACCCCGAAGGCGCGCGTGGTGGTGCGGCCGCTGGCGCGGCAACCGGCGCGGTCGGCGGCGCAATCGTGGGCGGGCCCGTAGGAGCTGTCGTAGGTGGTGTCGGTGGCGCCGTCGTGGGCGGCATCGCCGGCGATTCCACGCCGCGTTTCAAGACCTATGTCCAGGCACACGAAGTGCCGTCCTACCGGTATCGCGAGGACGTCCGCGTCGGGGTAGTCTTGCCAGAGAGCGGCGTGACCTATCGCGAGGTGCCGGCCGAGTTCGGCACGAAGGGTTATCGCTACACCGTGGTGAATGACCGGACGGTGATCGTCGAGCCGAAGACCCGCAAGATCATCCAGGTGATCGAGTAGCAGACCTATGGCCCCCGCCTTCCTCTGAAGGTGGGGGCCATCATGCGACATGCTGCAGGGGGCGTTCAAATGCCCATCTCACAGATCGTTCCGAAGAATGCGTCCGCGCGCGAGGAGTCTGGCGCGGTCCATCCGACGCGCGAACTTTTTAGAGAGCGCTGGTGCGATGAAGATGGAAACGTCTTTACGATCGTCGTGTGGCGTAGCTCCTCAAAAGTGAGCCGAACGTTCTACACGCTCGATGACGGAACGCCGGTCCAATTCAAGAGTCACTCGGTCTTCAGGGTCGTGACGACCGGGGAGCTGCTTTTCCCTTGCGAGGACTGAGAATCTCGTGATGCGTTGGCGAAAAGTGAGCTCTCTTGGTCAATGCCGGCGGCCCGACGTCGCCACTCCTCAACGGACGCTGATCCTCGGAACTTCATTCAAATTTCGCACGTTGCATTTGCGGGGTCCACGAATGGGGCTGGCGATGCGCTGGATCGTTCTTTGGTGTTTTGGAGTTCCGATGTCGACGATCATTCGACTGAGGTCGCTGTAGGTCGTTTGAGTGGGTCATTGACGCGGATTTCCATTTTTCAATCTCCACCCGAGCGCTGGCGCTAAATGCGTTACGCCTTGGAGCAAATTCACGATGCAAAAGCTCGCTGCCGCCGCCGTGATCACAGCCTTCGGCTTAGCAGGATGCAATCAAAGTCGGCCCCAAGTTTCGCCGGGCGCCGATCCATCTCAAATGACAGTGGCGTTCAATTGGTGCTCCAATGCGTCGCCCTCCTTCAGGATCGGAAACATCCCCCCGGCGACGATGTCGCTGCGATTCAAGATGGTCGATCGTGATGTTCCGGGATGGATTCATGGTGGAGGGGAGGTCCCCATCCGAGGACCCGTGGCAACCGTCCCGTGTGGCGCTTTCGCTGGCGGCTACAATGGGCCGGTGCCACCGGTCGGACAAATCCATACCTACGAATGGACTGTAACCGCCTATGACCGTTCCGGTGCGGTCCTGGCGCTTGGCGCAGCCTCAAAGACCTTCCATCGCTAGAACTGCAACTGGTAGAGCGACGACCTAATTTGGTTCTGTTTGGAACCATTGTAAGCTGCGGTCGTTCTGTGAACTCCACGATGCAAACCCGGAGTGCACCGATGAAGAAGTATCTGCTGCTGGCTCCCTTGGCTTTCCTTGCCTTCCCGATGATTGCTGCGCCCGCTTCGGCTGAGACCGTCGTCGTCAAGGAACGTCGCCATGTCGATAACGGCTTGCACCGCGGCTGGCGTAACGGGCATCGCCATGGTGTCCGCAAGGTCGTGATCCGCCGCGATACCGGACACCATGGCACGACCCGGGTGACCAAGAAGGTGATCCACACCAATGCTTACGGCGACCGCGTCACGCGCAAGGTGACCCGCGAAGTCAACTGACCGCAGCAGGAAGGATGGCAGCCTGGCTATCCTTCCCATTCTTCGGCGCCGCGATGGGTGGCCCGTCTCAACAACTGAAATCAGCCTATCGCGAGGCCTGACATGCGCCGTTCGGCATTTGCCCTATTTGCCGCTCTTGCGGGCTGTGGCGCCGCTCAAGCAGCGGATATCGAGCCGACGAACCCGAGTGGCAGAATCGCGGGATTCGAACTCGGCACTCGTCTTCGCTTCGCGTCGGTGAGCACGGGACCTGAATCTTCTGTCGCAACGGTTGGGGCTGCAGGAGAGCCGGCTAAGCCAGTGAGCAAAGAGCGCAAAGTGAGGGTGGTTTATCTACTCTCCCCATAAGCAGACTGACGCTGAGCCGAGTCAGGGTGGGTACGTCCCGGAACCCGCGTTCCTTAGTAGCGTTCTAAGGTCGGTCGAGGGATTTGGATCGAAATCCGGGGGGGATTGTCAGTGTATTCACCGTCTCGGCGAGCGCTTCTGGCCTTACCCTCTAGCGCAACCTCGTCGGTTCCGATCGGAGACATCGCCCGGGCTAAAGCCTCTAAACATTGAACTTTGCTGCTGCACCTGGTCGCTATCATGGCAGCCGTGGTGGCATCGTCTAGGGAAGTTCATCCGATGCCCGTTGTCGAGCCTGCATCTGACCTCGGAAGGACAGCGGCGCGTTCGCAGCCTGGCGGGGTGTCGAATGCAGTTATCGGAATTTTTGTAGTCGCAGCGTTGTATTTCGGGCGGGAGGTTCTCGTCCCCGTCGCGCTCGCAATCCTGTTCAGCTTCGTCCTGGCGCCACTGGTGAGGGAGCTTCAGAAACTTCGTATCCCTCGCGCGCTGGCGGTCTCCACGGTTGTTCTGATCGCATTCGCGGCACTGGCGTTCCTGACGATGGCTATGGTCAGTCAGGCAACGCAGCTCGCGAGCCAGTTGCCGACCTACCAAAACACCATGCGTACCAAGATTGCCGCGTTGAAGGATTCGAGCGCGGGCGGCGGCGTGTTGAGCCGAGCTGCGGATGTCCTGCAAGACCTCAGCAAGGAGCTCGACCGCCCAAAGCCCGACCCGCTTGCGCCGAGTGACACATCTCGCGCAGCGCGCGAGGCGCGTCCGATTCCGGTCGAAGTCCATCAGCCGGAGCCGGGTGCACTCGAAACGCTGCAGGCTTTCTTGTCCCCGCTGATCCACCCGCTGACGACTACGGGGATCGTGCTGATCTTCGTCATATTCATCCTTCTGAAACGCGAAGATCTGCGAAACCGGTTCATTCGATTAACTGGCACGCATGACCTCCAGAAAACCACGGCCGCGTTCGACGATGCGGCCAGGCGGCTCAGTCGCCTGTTCCTCACCCAGCTCATCGTCAACGCGGGCTTTGGGGTCGTCGTAGGCTGCGGTCTTTGGGCCATCGGAGTGCCGAGTTCGCTGCTTTGGGGAATTCTGGCCGCAATTCTCCGATTCATCCCCTATCTCGGGGCTGTGCTTTCGGCCGTATTCCCGATGGTGATCGCCGCATCGGTCGATCCTGGCTGGTGGATGCTGGCGCTAACGGCTGGATTGTTCGTGGTCGCCGAGGCGCTGGTAGGCCACGTCATAGAGCCGTTGGCCTATGGCCGCTCCACCGGGCATTCTCCCGTGGCTATCGTGGTCGCAGCGACATTCTGGACCTGGCTATGGGGGCCCATCGGCCTGGTTCTCGCCATGCCTTTGACTGTGTGCCTCGTCGTTCTCGGTCGCCATGTCGAGAGGCTCGAATTTCTCGATGTCATGCTGGGCGATCGTCCACCTCTTTCGGCTCCCGAAATCTTCTATCAGCGCATCTTGGCCGGCGATCCATCGGAAGCGGCGGACAAGGCTGAGGAAGTTCTCAAGGAGCGCTCGCTATCCGCTTATTACGACGAGGTTGCGCTCGAAGGTCTGCGCCTGGCCGCGGCTGACGAGGCCCGTGACGTTCTAGACACATCTCGGCGAAACCAGATCCTCGCGAGCATTCGGGAGGTGGTCGAGGATCTGTCCGATCATGACGATCGCCGCCCCGACCTGGCAGATGCGACGGCCGATCCCGAGACCGAGGCAGCTGTCGAACAAACCGACGAAAGCGAAGGAGCCTCGGACTTGCCAGTGCTCAGCGCGACTGACCTGAAGGAAGCATTTCAGGGTAGCGATCGTGTGGTCTGCATCGGCGCGAGGTCGCAGCTTGATGAGGCAGCTGCGCTGATGTTAAGCCAGATACTAGGCAAGCACGGGTTAGCGGCCGATGTACTACCGCCAACCACTCTGTTGACCACGGGTCTGGATCGTCTCGCCGAACGAAGCCCCGCCTTGATCTGCCTTTGCTTCATCGGCCCGCAGGGGTCTGCCCACATGAAGTATGCGGTCAGGCGCCTGCGGCGCCGGGTCCCGACCGCGGCCCTCGTGCTGGGGCAACTCTCGCAAGCTTCGGGCCATACGGCGGATCCTAACAACACGGCCGACGCGGTGGAAACATCCTTGCGAGGAATCTGCCGAGCCTGCCTGCCCTTGGCCGCAAAAGATGATGCGAGATAATCGCCGGGCGACAATGTTCGCCTCGACCGAACCGCTCCACGCACATGCTGCTACGAGGTGCTCGTGAAGTTGCGAAAACACCCTCTTGGGGTCGCGCTGATTTCGGCCGCGCTTGGAGCCGCGGGATGCCTCGGTGTCTTCAATCTGCTGCCCGAGCCGCAGGAGCTGAAGCAACCGCTTTCGCACCATCTGGCTTCGTCCGATGATCAGCTCAAAACATCGATGGGGGCGCTTTTCGGCTCGAACTACCTGCCTGGGAACAAGGTCGATACGCTGGTCAACGGTATCGAGATCTTCCCCGCTATGTTGCGCGCTATCCGCGAGGCGAGGCAGACCATCACCTTCGAGACCTACATCTATTGGCGCGGAGCCGTTGCGGAGGAGTTCGCCGACGCGCTCTCGGCTAAAGCTCGGGAAGGGCTGAACGTAAAGGTTCTGCTCGACTGGGTCGGCAGCCTGCCCATGGATGAGCGGTTGATCAAACGAATGCAGGATGCCGGTGTCGAGGTGG
>Ga0102591_1003635_pt1 | contig 13421 bp, 22 predicted proteins | sample AraplaCol_mCL_r2_2_FD_76860 | JGI IMG/M metagenome (GOLD analysis project Ga0102591, IMG submission 76860) | Arabidopsis root microbial communities from North Carolina, USA - plate scrape MF_Col_mCL_r2 (SPADES assembly) (version 2) | ecosystem: Host-associated > Plants > Roots > Endosphere... | reverse complement strand
TCCTTGCCATTCTCTCCATCCTGTTCGCCTCCGCACTGCCGGAACTGAGCAATATGCTGGCCGGACGCCAGTTGCGCTCAGCCTCCGCCGACCTGCTGGCGGCCATCAACGACACACGCGCCCAGGCTATCGCCCGCCGCCGCGTGGTAACACTGCTGGCCGAAAACGGCAACTGGCAGCAAGGTTGGCTGATTATCATCGATGCCAATGCCAACCGCAGCCCCGACGAAGGCGAGGCAGTCCTGTTCCGCCATATGCCGCCCTCCGGGCGACTGCTGATAAGGGCCAGGTTCACCGACAATACAGCCCCGGCCTATATTTCATATAATGCAGCAGGACGAAGCTGCCGCGCCGCCCATCCGAATGCCGCCAACTTTGGCACCATCACGCTTGAACTGGCCGGCGCGCAGCGCAATATCAAGATCAATATGCAGGGCAGGGCGCGCTTATGCGATCCTGCCCTGGAACCGGCAACCTGCGCAAGCATATGAATATCAACAGCGACCTCGAAGGCATGCGACTGGCCCTGCAATGGGCAGAGAAAGGCTTGTTCACTACTTCTCCCAATCCCCGCATTGGCTGCGTGATCGTGCGCGACGGCGTTGTGATCGGCGAGGGCGTGACACAAGCCGCAGGTCAGGACCATGCCGAAGTCCAGGCCCTGAAGGACGCCAAGCGCCGCGGCCACGACGTGCGCGGCGCCACGGCCTACGTCACACTGGAGCCGTGCAGCCATCACGGCCGCACGCCGCCCTGCGCCGATGCACTGGTTCGCGAAGGACTGGGCCGCGTCGTCGCTGCGATGGAAGATCCGAACCCGCTGGTCGCAGGCAACGGCATGGCGCGCCTCTCCGCCGCCGGCATCGAAGTCGCCAGCGGCTTGCTGGCCGACCAGGCCTACGAAATGAACATTGGCTTCTTCCACCGCATGCGCCACGGCCTGCCATGGGTCCGCATGAAAACCGCCGCCAGCCTGGATGGCATGACCGCCCTGCACAACGGCCAAAGCCAGTGGATCACCGGCCCCGAGGCGCGCGCCGACGGCCATGCCTGGCGTGCCCGGGCTTGCGCCATCCTGACCGGCATCGGCACAGTGAAAGCCGACGACCCGCAACTGAATGTACGCGCAGTCGAAACGCCGCGCCAGCCGCGCCGCATCGTGGTCGACAGCAAGCTGGAAATCAGCCCGCAAGCGCGGGTGCTGGAGGGCGGCGGGACCTGGATCGTCGCCGCCGCCCATCATCCGGAGAAAGAAGCCATCCTGCGCGACAAGGGCGCCGAGATCATCGTGCTGCCGAACGCGCATGGCAAAGTCGATTTACCGGAGCTGATGCGCGAGCTGGGCCGCCGCCAGATCAACGAGCTGCACGTCGAAGCAGGCGGCAAGCTGAACGGCTCGATGATCCGCGAAGGCTGCGTGGACGAACTGCTGGTCTACCTCGCGCCAACCCTGCTGGGCGATGCGCAAGGTATGTTCGCCCTGCCAGCGCTGACCGAGCTCAGCGGCAAGCACAGCCTGAAATTCCACGAGGTTAAGCAAGTCGGCGCCGATTTGCGTATCCTTGCCCGATTCAACCCTCATTAAAGATCACTATGTTTACTGGAATCGTAGCCGCAGTCGGCAAAATCAAAACCGTAACCCCGCTGGAAGGCGGCGCTGATGCAGGCGTGCGCCTGGACGTGGATGCCGGCGGCCTGCCGATGGCCGATGTCGGCCTGGGCGACTCGATCGCCCTGAACGGCGCCTGCATGACAGTGGTGGAAAAGACCACGACCGGATTCACCGTCGACGTTTCGCGCGAAAGCCTGAACAAGACCGTCGGCCTGGACACGACCACTGAAGTGAACCTGGAAAAGGCCTTGACCCTGGCCGAGCGCCTGGGCGGCCACCTGGTCTCCGGCCACGTCGATGGCCTGGGCGTTGTGCGCAAATTCGAACCGGTCGGCGAATCGCACGAACTGGTGATCGAAGCGCCGCGCGACCTGGCGAAATACCTGGCTTACAAGGGCTCGGTAGTGGTGAATGGCGTGTCGCTGACCGTCAACCGCGTCGAAGACAGCGCCAGCGGCTGCGAGTTCTCGATCAACCTGATCCCGCACACCATTCAGGTTACAACCCTGAAGCACCTGAAGGCGGGCTCCAAGGTCAACCTCGAGATCGACCTGATCGCCCGGTACGTTGAGCGCATGCTTTCGCTGAAGTCCTAAAGGGATATATCGATTTCATTCGCCAGCCGACCAACAACAGCTCTTACCGAGCTCTGAGTTGGACCGCTAACGGCAGCCAATAGCGGTCTGTCAAAAAAAATATAGGGTACTTCATGCGCAAGCTAATCGCGGGCATCGCAGCGTTATTAAGTATTAAGAATTCGATAGCGGGTCAAGAATTGCAGTCAACGCCAAAGCAGATTAATTACCGTGGAGGACTCGTAGTGTTCGCCTTGCCGGGAACCTGGATTGAGGAGTATGAACCAGAGGGCGGCGGATTGTTTTATGCTCCCGGAGACCATACTGGTACGCTACGACTGGATGTTATCACTGCTAGATCACCGAACCCGGTGACGTCCGCTGATAGCGGCGCGGTACTTTTGAAAACTGGCGATTCGCAAGTAGAGTCTTTATCAACTGGGGCGGCGATAGCTAAACGCGTCTCGAGGGAAGTTGATCGTGGTAATCCCATCACGATCTATTGGTGGTCAGTGGCCAGTGTTGTTGAGCCTGACCATGTGCGCATTGCAAGTTTTAGTTACTCGATTTTGAGTACCCAAGAGCAGTTAGAGCGCACGGCTTTGGACCTTGCTTTTCTTGAACAATCAATTCGAAACATTCGTTTTAGCCCAGTCCTCGAGAAGTAATAAACTATAGAACTTGCCGGAGACCGCTGCGGACATGAGATTTGAGGATAAAGATGGAAGGTTGGCTCAACGACGAGTATCTCGTATTGTTCTCGGAGGCAGAACGTTCGGCCCTCGCGGACCGTTACGGGATTTCGGCAACCCTACCTGGTTATGTGCTGGTTGGATTGCGAGGATGGGATGAGTTCATTGTATTGAACGAGGTTGGCGGAATGCTATGTATGCCGACGGTGCCGCTAGACCTGGAGTATGCAAAGCCATTTGAATTGCCAGGTTCGTTTGATTTGATCGCCGACGGTCGATTCTCCAATAAAATCAAATGGTACGTGAAGCCGCTGGTGTTTGGCGGTGATGTGCAAGACCTCGATAATATGACTTGGGTAAGCTTGACTCAGCATGCCGAGCTCGTCGTTTGGTGGAATGCTCAATACAAACTTGCCAGCTCCGATCAGTAGTATTCGACTTCCGGCCTGCTGTTTACGGCCAATAGCCGACCATTCAATATAGTGTATCTATGAAGACGTTTCAGCTCGACTGCTCCCAAATAGATTCCGAGGGTGAATTCTGGGACCTTTACCTTGAAGTTATTCGCCCAGACGGTGCCGAAGTTTTCGGTCGAAATCTCGATGCGTTCTGGGATGCGGTATCAGGAGGCGGCCCAGGATGGCCAGGCGAATGCCAAATCACCCTGAGTAATACGCAAAAGCTACAGCGTCGAGTGCCTCGTTTCTTTAAAGGGTTGGAACGCATCGCAGGCGAGCTTAAGGCCTACCCGTTCGTCGAAATCGTCTTTGGGACGGCCTAGTTCGGCCAAAAGCCGTCATTAACCATTAGGAATCTAGATGCGTATTGTTGGCTGGCCAGAAGAACCCGACACTGAAGGTGCGATTCTTCCTTTGGCTGTAGTTGATGTAGATTTCCATGGGTCGCCGGAAGAATTACGTGCAATTGGCGAATTCTTGCTGAGGGCGGCGACAGAACTTGAACTCGCACAGTCGAATAACTCGGCATTGCACGTGGGTGTCGAACTCGGAAATTCAAACCCTTGTGCTTCAGTAGGCATATCGGTCAACGTCGTGCGAGATGCCGACGAATAGCCGTAGGGGCAAGTCGGCTGCCGATATCCGAAACCGGCCAACTGCGGACAGTCGTAGGAAGAATTGACAAAAAGCCGGACGTACGATTAGGTTTTGATAAACACTGATGCAGAAAATTGTTCAACTTCTATTTGCAGCAATGCTGTTTAGAGCAGGGGCAGCGGCTGCGGCAGACTCGCCGGAGTTAGTAACTGCGGCGTTTTACGACCGCTTCATTCACCTTTCCGACAAATACTATGGTCGGCCATCCTTCGAGAGAGTTGCAGACCTCGTTACCCAGGAATTGCTCGCCTCATTGAAGGCGCAAGATAGGTATGAACGGCATTGCGTAAAGCTCGCGCCCCCAGACATCAAACCGCACATGATCGATCAAGATCCGTTCCTTTTGGCTCCGGATGACATTAAGCAATTTTTGGGTACGACGTCTTCGCGTACCGGCCATACCGCGAAAGTCGTTGCGCATCTCAGCGACGGTTACGTCACATGGTACGACACGTTGGTGCTTAAGCAAGTGAAGGGGCGATGGCAAGTCGCAGATATTGTTTGGGGCGGCGGCGGCGCATTGTCAAAGCGCTTGAAATCTTTTATGCAACATCGATGTGATACCTAATGCTTTTCACCATTGGTGTGGCGGCGATGTAGTATCACGAAAGTCCACCACGGGGCTGTTTTTGCTCTTGATGACTGGCGGTATCGGCCAAAACCGGACCATCTTATTTTGAACTCAGTTTATGCATTTTCGCTTACTCCTAACACTATTCACCTCACTGATCATCATGGTTTCACAGACAGCGAACTCGGCATCTAGTCGATCACAACCCTCCGAAACTGCTAACCACTCTATGTCTTTAGTAGGAGTTTATGTAGGAACCTATGAGTCAGAAGAAAGTGCGTTAGCTGGCTGGCGTGAGCTGCCGGTGGGTAGTGTTCCCGAGGGCGCTCCAATAGAGCTTGAAGAAGCCGCTAAGTTAATTGGAATGCGCCCACCGGCGCGGTCCACAGATATGAATGGGTTGATTTATATGATAGTTTCGAGGCAGCCTGACACGAAGGTTCAGGCCTTCTTCGTTCTGCCTGAAGATGCACTTTCCGCGTCACCATGGTTTAAAAATATCGAAGCAGCGAGGCAGCTTGTCGCCAGGCTACAAAGCGCAGGATCTACTGAGTCAAGGGTATTTGTTCGAAAGCAGAATTAGTCGTCTCGTCTAATGCACTTCCGTATGCCCCTTCTAGATGCGAGTATGAACCTTTCACGACAGCAATGTTGCTCTGCATCTTCGGCCGAGTACGGCCAGATGCAGACAGACGTTATTCAATAGCCATATCGACCTTCAATGATACTGATTCATAGCAAGCGGGAATTCGAATTCAGACCGACCAGTTCCCCGTTAAAGGGGGTACTGGTTTTAGATGCAGAGCAAAGAGCTGAATTGCGAAAGCTCGTGGAGTCTGAACCTGAGGATTGGTACCTGGACCGGACAGGAGAGCGACTTCCGCCAGACCAGCTTTTTGAAGCATCTCCTTGGACCATGGAAACTACGGCAGGGGCCATTAAGATATTGAACAGATTCTTAGACCTGGAGACAGGGGATGCGGCCTTCAATATGCCGGATACATATACCGGCGAATGGTCGCGATGGCTTCGGGACTAACGGCCAACAGCGGACAGTGCGAGTTGAGGATAAGTGCATGAACTTTTCGGCGAACAAGCTCAGTAGGACATTGGCGTTTGCAGGTACGTCGGCTGCTCTTGCCTGGGTAATAGGACTGTACTTCGCGTTCTCACCCAACGAAGTCTCATGGCTGCCAGGCTCCGTCACTTCCGGAAATTTGGAATGGGTGTCACTGATTTGGGCCCTTGGCGCCGGCCTCTGGTGCCTGTATTTGCTTTATAAAGCGGTGAGACTTAGAGGTGTTACATGGTGGGCCTATGCTATCGGCATTTTGACGGTCGGCGCCACCTTAATGGTTATGGTCATTGTAGTGTATGGTCTGCTCCACTGAGGATAGCTCACATTCGGCCAACAGCTGACCGTCGGCAATTTAGTTAAAAAATGAGCGACTCCATAAGCGAGGGTATTTTTGTGAACCGATCCGTTCGAATACTTGCCGGGGCCGAAGTTGCAATCGCCTTAACGGTGGGCACGCTACTTTTAGCAGACACACTCGGCGTATTTGGTCCTGACTCGACTTTCACCGGACTGCTTGCCATAACGTTGCCAGTAGTTGCCTTTGGCATAGTCGTCTGTTTCTTGATTCTGGTACCGATGGCAATCAAGGATTGCATGCGCAAAAAGGACAGTCGCAACGTTGTACAGCTTGTCGTCATCAGCATTGCAATTTGCTTACTCGTGACGCTGATAGGCTGGTCCATGCGAGTGTTTCTTTGGCGCTAACCTCCCTAAGGCACTGAATGGAAAACTTCAGATATCGGCCAGTAGCAGTCGGCCAAACAGTATTAGAAAAGGGGTAGTCATGAGTTGGGACATAACGGTCCAACGGTTCGGTAAGGAATACGCATCCATCGCCGAAATTCCAGACGATGAGCAGTGTGTGGTTTTAGGAAGCAGCGAGGAAGTTCGTGCCGCGATAAGCCGATTTTTCCCAGATGTAGATTGGTCTGACAGTGCATGGGGCATCTTCGAATCTGAATATGGTTCTGTGGAATTCAACATGGGAACGGACGAGCAGAGTAATGGATTCATGATGCACGTGCGCGCCTCCAATCAAGTTGTTCCCTTAATTGTGGCCATGTGTCTGTCGGAATGCTGGCAGGCTCTCGATTGTAGCGAAGGCGTGTTTCTGGAAAAGGCGTCGGATCCGGCCGTAGGACTTGAAGCCTGGACGGCATATCGTAATCAAGTAGTAGGTGACGTGTAGATACCGATTTCGGCCACTTGCAGTCATTCGATCTCGATAGACTACCGCCCGCCGGCAAATATAACGACGCAAAAGTCATGGCATATCTTCGATACTCGAGAACTTGTGAGTGGTATATTTTCGAACGCGACGATTCGCGTCTCGCGGTTTGGCACAGGGATTTCCGATCTTCCGATGCCAGCTTTGATCGTGTTGAAGTCGAATCGATGTTGAGTGCTGATTCATTCTTGGTTGTACCTGGCTATCGCTTAGATCAGAAAGACATTCTTCGCGAAGCATTCCAAGCATGGCTTCAGGATCCCGTCGCTTGAGCGTCAACTGGTTACAGCTGCCAGGAGCGGCCATTCCATCATTAGGGCGATAGCAATGCATTTCAAGCAGTACGACGTGGTCAGGGTAATGGCATTGCATGTAGGGGCAACCAAAGCTTCTGATGCATTCAATTTTCGCAGCCCAGCAATTGGCGATGTCGCTACCATTATTGAGATTTACTCAAAGCCGCCCGGTTACGAGCTGGAATGCAGTGATGGAAACGGTATCACACAGTGGCTAATGGCGTATGGCCCTGACGACATTGAGCTAGAATTGGTCCCCTGAATGGCCCCGTCCGGCCAGAAGCCGCCGGTCATATAAGGGATTTCAAGAGTGCAGATAGATAATGCAAGCGTTGATGACGCGTCACTGAAAGCAGTTGGTCGTGATGCCGTTCGCCTTTTGTGTTCAGGCGACATAACCGCTCTGGCTTCTCGCTTTGGATATGCGATTGCACTTGGCCGGGAACCAGCGGCAGCTATTCAGCAAGACCTGGCAGAGTGTTTAGAACAGACTGGCGCTTCCGGTTTAGCATGTGAAATTGAACTCGACTACGAAGTAAAATTCTTCGCTCCGAACGATTCCAATCTCTTCGCGTTAGTCGAATGCGTCATTCCGGTCCAAGATGGCAGTAGTGGCGTTTTGATCGAAGTGATCGTGACGTCGAAGGGAATTGATAAGTATGCAACGTTAGAACAAATCAGCGTAGCGTCGTGGGACTGATTGCGGCCAACAGCAGGCGTTCAATTCAGAGGCAAATTATGCGGTTTAAGTTGGAGTGGGTACCTGCAGATGCTCAGTATGTGCTGGCTCGCCAAGTCGACGAAGGTACATTTCAAGTGAAGCCTGGTGCTCGCTTGGGAGGAGTTCGAATTAAGGGGCTGTCACAGCCTCGTTCACTCTTGCCGGATGGATCGCCGGATCTGACAGTATTCGCCTTTCAATTAGTTGATACTTCAGAGGCTGAGCTTCTGAAGACGGGTGAAACTGTGGAATTAGCATTAGGTGCGGGCAATTAGCGGCCAACAGCAGTCATTAACCTTTAGGAAGCTAGATGCGTATTGTTGGCTGGTCCGAAGAACCCGACACAGAAGGCGCGATTCTTCCTTTGACTGTAGTTGATGTAGATTTCCACGGGTCGCCGGGAGAATTACGTGCAATTGGCGAATTCTTGCTGAGGGCGGCGGTAGAACTTGAACTCGCACAGTCGAATAACTCGGCATTGCACGTGGGCGTCGAACTCGGAAATTCAAACCCTTGTGCTTCAGTGGGCATATCGGTCAACGTCGTGCGACATGCCGACGAATAGCCGCATGGGCAAGTCGGTTGCCGATATCCGAAACCGGCCACAAGCGGTCCATCGACTCAATTGTCTTTGCAGCTACCGTGAAATCGTTTAAGAAATGAGATGAGAGGAAAGTCCGTGTCACTGCATTTGGTCGCTGATCTACAAGCAAACAAAGATCGCTTTGTGCGGCGCGTTATCGAAACTGGTCAGGTTTGGGGATTGCGTTCTGACGATGGCTGGGCCAACTGTCCATCAAATCAGAATGATCCCGACGTATTGCTCTTCTGGTCCGACGAAGCCTACGCGAGGCGGCTCGCGGAGAATGAGTGGGCTTCTTATGTGCCGACCGCAATTGATCTGGCTTCCTTTATTGATAGCTGGCTTCAAGGTATGCATAGGGACATGGTTTTAGCCGGAGTTAATTTCAACGCGGACCTGGCTGGACTAGAGATTGATCCGTTGGATTTGGCTCGTGAACTAACGCATAATCGCTGAATGGGCACGCCGTCGGACCACCATGCCGGCAGAGTCCGGCCAGGAGCGGTCGATCAATCTACCCATACTAATGTCATGACTGATCGCATGCGAAAGCTCATATTATTGATATCAATACTCTTCTCGGGAACCCTCGTCTTTCTTTTTGCGGGGGAGGTCACGGAATTATGGGTCTTGTGGTTGCTCACGATCGGCTTCTTCTTCGGCAGCGCGTTGGCATCACCATTGAGTAGACTCCCTGTCTTGCTATGCGGACTTGCAGTTTTGGCGATCACTACTACATTGCTCTTTCGTCGCTTACCAATTCACTCGTTAGGTTGGCGCCTAGCTGACCGAGTCGAAATTTCAGATTTAGACGGAACGATGAAAGTTGTTCTCACGGACCCACAAGAAATTTCAGCTCTAATTCAATTTGGGGAGTCAGGACACTTTGAATCGATGATTAAGAGCGGAACCAATATTCACTTATATGTCTCTCATAACGGAACAAGCCATGGGTACTATATTCATGGGAATGCCGTTGGCCAGCTCCCTGGAGGGATGAGGCAAACTGTATTTGTTCCTGAGCGTGATGGCCTCTTGATAAGTCTTGAACGCATTCTTGATCGGCATAGTCACAAGAAATAGAGGTCAAGGACGCTTGAGATCATGACCGACTGTATGGGCAGCGGTACGCACATCGTCGAGTACAATCGGCAGCGATCGGCCAGCAGCAGACTGTTCGAGAACAGCGTTCACACACGAGCAATATGAAATTCGAGATTGAAAAGCCTGAACTTGACAGATTTATCGAACGCTTAAGTCATTGCGGTCAAGTGGTTTCGACATTCATGAAGTTCGTGCCGGCAGTTATGCCTTCGCGCGAGTTCGCATCTCCAGTTCCACTGGCGGACTTGTTGCAGCACCCGGAATTTTGCGACGGAACTGAGGCATTGGGGGCGGTGAGCTCCAAAGCGCATCACTATTCAACATTGAACCGGCTGGAATTTGAAGGATCCTTGGCGAGCATATTAGTTGAAGGCGGCTGTTTTCGAAATTCGACCTCAGAAGACGAGGCTAGGAAATTGGCGCGTGATGTTTTGGCGGCGGTCTTCCCGAAGCCCTTTGACGACTTACTGGTGTTTCGGTTGGACGATCCGAGTTGGAGCGAGTTGACCAACGCAGCAGTGGTATCGCACTCTTACGTCGCATGGCAGGGAGCAAGAGGCTTATGGTGGCTGCTTTCGTTGGCTGATGAAGACTAAGCGCTAACGGCCACTTGCAGCCATTCGATCTCGATAGACTACCGCCCGCCGGCAAATATAACGACGCGAAAGTTATGGCATATCTTCGATACTCGAGAACTTGTGAGTGGTATATTTTCGAACGCGACGATTCGCGTCTCGCGGTTTGGCACAGGGATTTTCGATCTTCCGATGCCAGCTTTGATCGTGTTGAAGTCGAATCGATGTTGAGTGCTGATTCATTCTTGGTTGTACCTGGCTATCGCTTAGATCAGAAAGACATTCTTCGCGAAGCATTCCAAGCATGGCTTCAGGATCCCGTCGCTTGAGCGTCAACTGGTTTCGGCCAGGACCTGCCATTCAAGGGTTTGTATCAAATGAGGGAAGATAATTCAATGGTGGAAGTAGTAGCGGTCAAGGATGGCACAGCCGAACGCCAAATTCCTTCGGCATGGCGGCCAGCTCTGCGCGGAATTGTGGCTGCCTTTGTAAAGGGTGACTATCTCTTGGCCGATAGCATAGAAGATGTACAGGCTGTTTCTCAAGAGACCGCTAACCATATTCAGTCTTATCTCCGCGACTACGGAGCGACTTTGAATCCTTTACCTGACGAGACTTGGAATTCCTCCGTATGCATATGGACCGGAGATCACTGGGACTTTCTAGTGGACTTGTACACTAGGGAGGAAGGGGCGAGCGACTTGGTGTTAAGTGGACGCGTCACGGATACAAATTCGGGATTTAAGATCGCCGTTCATATGGTGTATGTGCCATAGGTACACTCCAGCCGCCGGACTCGTAGCGGCCACGAACGGACCGTGCAACAGATGTCCTCATATTCTTACTTGATTTTGTGGCATCCCGACAGGAGAGCTCATGGGACAAGATTCAAATGACCACGACGGCCATTTTGCTAACTATACTGAATATTCGAAGACTTTTCGATCCTGGATGGTTGCGTATGGGATCGGTGGACCAGTATTGCTCCTGACTAGCAAAGATGCTCCACAAAACATTGCAAAGTCTCCTCATTTACAATTGATTGTCACGTTGTTCATTGTCGGTGTGGGCGTTCAAATTCTTCTCGCATTGATTAACAAATGGGCTGCCTGGCACATGTATAAGGGCGCATTCTCGATGCATCAGCTGCAAGGAGGCGACCCAGACTGCGATAATCACCACGACACATTAACGTATCGGTTTTGGAAATGGATAAACCGCCAGAGCTGGATTGATTTCTTGTGTGACGTCGGTGCAGTGACAGTGTTTTCGATTGCAACCTGGTTGGTGCTTAAAGTTCTTTTTGGTGCAGCATCTTGATCGTCTGCTCTTCAATCTGATACTGGCCATCAGAAAAGCCGCAGATTGGCACTCGCCATCGGTCAAAAGCCGCACATGAAAAAGATGTTGACGATATGGTGCCGTATTGACGATGAATGGTATGGGAAAAAGGCGCATGGTAAAAAACTGTTCTCATGAAGTGCTAGCAGGTAAGACCGGGTATTGCTTCCTCTGTCGACAAGCAGTAATCGTTACCGCATCTACTCCGGAGCAGAGTGACAAGAATGGGATTCGAACTAGGAGTAAGCGATGGTTGCACTGGCTGCTGGTCCGACCTTGGCCAATCTGGTCGTTGATCGGGATTGCAGCAATTGTAGCCTTTTATGGTGAGTGGAATATCATCGCTGTGGGAATCAATAAGATGGCCGGTGCTGCGCTTCAAGTGTTGGGTGCGTCCCTAGTGTTAATTTCGATAGACGGAAATATTGGTATCTTTAAAGGCAAGAACATTTTATCTGTGGTCAAAAACTGGGCAGTTGACTATCCAAAATCGCCACGTAACTTCGTAATGGAAGCTTCAACAGGTTGTTATAGCACAAGCACCGCAAATGCGTCGTTGACCGTAAGACATTCAACTATCGATGCGCGTGTTGATGAACTTGAGCGTGTTACAGTCGAACTGCGATCATTGATTTCCACCCGACATGGCGAACTTAGAGAATTGATTGCATCAGTACGAGCTGAAGCGAAAACAGCGAACGACCAAACAACACATTCCATTCGCGACCTTGAAAACAAGGTGATTACATCAGTAGTTGGCGGACTACAGACACAAGCCTTTGGAGTGGGACTAGCCCTGATAGGCTCAGTTCTGAGTATGTTTAGTTAGCTTCAATATGTTGGGCAAAGTAAGGAAGCTGGAAAGAGCATTCGGCTTATTGGCAAAACCAGCCAAACAATATGCGTGGATAAAATTACTCCGTGCCGATTCGTAGGGTGTGAATTCCAGAATGGTAAGACCATTTACAGGGTCATGGAGGATAGAAACCTGCTTGTCATGGATGGCAATAAAGTCCTCTTAGAGCAACAGGGTGTATGGCATTAGCAGGCCTGGTTTTGAGACTGACGCAAAGAACTCATTTGCGGGGGGCGGCTTTGGGGCGGGAACGGACGGGAAGGGTGGGCCTGACGTATGTTTTTCGTTTCCGCCGCCGCGTCGCATTTGCACTGTGAGGCCGTGACTTCGCAACATGCTCGGCGTGCGAAATTGAATCGCATCCTCTCCTGACTCAATGACGTTTGCCATTACCGTGGCCTTCTTCCTTATCGGGCCTGCCGTGCTTTTCCGGCCGCCCTTCGTGTTTAGGCTCCGCGTTGCGGGAAGATTCGCGTACGTCGGATTGGCCGCGATGCATCATTGCATCACCATGTGGCGCTTCGGCTCGCGCAGGTGGGCGTTCATATCGAGCCACGGGAGCTTCTCGATGCGGTGAAGGCCGGTCCCGATTTGCATGCTCGCGCGCGGTTGGACGCATGTCTTTGTCCGGTGCGTTCGAGGGACGGGATTGAATCTGGGCCCGTGACTGGCGTGGTGAGCTTGACGGCTTGTAGTCCTGGTGGGAGGCATTACCCACATGTGCCTGCCACGTCTCGCGAGCCTGCGAGTCATGCGGCTTGTAACGGTAATGCTGCTGGGCGAGTTTGCGCCGCTGTACGTCAGTTGGATAGTTGTCTCGTGTGAAGCGTTGCTGATACCTTGGCAGAGGGGCTGGCGCCGGGGTTGCGGCGCGATTCCATCGCTGCCAATTTGGATGTCGATGCGCCCAGTCCGGTCCCCAGACACGGTCCCAACGCGGTGGAGCGTTTCGCGCCCAACCGCTGAATATTACGGGCGGATAGAGGTAATAGCGGACAGGGATGCGCAGGATAAAGAGCGGCACACTGTCGAAGGCGACAAGATCCCATGGGCCGTCGAACCAAGGGCTGACAT
>Ga0102591_1003634_pt1 | contig 13421 bp, 15 predicted proteins | sample AraplaCol_mCL_r2_2_FD_76860 | JGI IMG/M metagenome (GOLD analysis project Ga0102591, IMG submission 76860) | Arabidopsis root microbial communities from North Carolina, USA - plate scrape MF_Col_mCL_r2 (SPADES assembly) (version 2) | ecosystem: Host-associated > Plants > Roots > Endosphere... | reverse complement strand
CGCGCGGGCTCGAGGATCGCGATCCCGCCGCGATCCGGGCGACGCGCGAGATGGTCGAGAAGATCCGCGCCGTCTACGAGCTCTACGGCTTCGAGCCGGTGGAGACGCCGGCGATGGAATACACCGACGCGCTCGGCAAGTTCCTGCCCGACCAGGATCGCCCGAACGAGGGCGTGTTCTCGTTCCAGGATGACGACGAGCAGTGGATTAGCTTGCGCTACGATCTGACCGCGCCGCTCGCCCGCTATGTCGGCGAGCGCTACGGGACCGACGCTCTCGTCTTGCCCTACCGCAGCTACCGCGTCGGCTACGTCTTCCGCAACGAGAAGCCCGGCCCCGGCCGCTTCCGCCAGTTCATGCAGTTCGATGCCGATACGGTCGGCTCGGCAACGCCGGCGGCGGATGCCGAGATCTGCATGATGGCCGCGGACACGATGGAGGCGCTCGGCGTTCAGCGCGGCCAGTACGTGGTGAAGGTCAACAACCGAAAAGTGCTCGACGGTGTTCTGGAAGCAATCGGGCTCGCTGGTGACGAGAATGCCGCACGCAGACTGACTGTGCTGCGCGCAATCGACAAGCTCGACAAGTTTCCCGCCGACGAGGTGCGCAAATTGCTCGGTCCCGGCAGATGGGATGGTGGCGAAGAGGGCAAGGGCGACTTCACGAAGGGCGCCAATTTGAGCGCGGCCGAGGCTGACGTTGTTCTCGCCATCACCAAACCGCGCGACGATTGGAAAGAGGCCATTGCCGCGGCGGAAACTTACCTCGCCAAGACCGAAGTTGGTCAGGCCGGCGTGAGCGAGCTGGAAGAGATCGCCAAGCTGGTCACGGCGTCGGGCTATGGCGCGGACCGCATCAGGATCGACCCCTCCGTCGTGCGCGGCCTCGAATACTACACCGGCCCCGTCTACGAGGTCGAACTCCTGCTCGACACCAAGGACGAGAAGGGCCGCCCGGTGCGCTTCGGCTCCGTCGGCGGCGGTGGCCGCTATGACGGTCTCGTCTCGCGCTTCCGCGGCGAGCCGGTGCCGGCGACCGGTTTCTCGATTGGCGTCTCGCGCCTCCAGGCCGCGCTGACGCTGCTCGGCAAGCTCGACACGCGGCCCGAGTTCGGTCCCGTCGTCGTCACCGTGTTCGACCGCGACCGCGTCGCCGACTACCAGAAGATGGTCGCGTCCTTGCGCACCGCCGGCATCCGCGCCGAGCTCTATCTCGGCAATCCCAAGAACATGGGCAACCAGCTCAAATATGCCGACCGCCGCAACTCGCCCTGCGTGATCATTCAGGGCTCGGACGAAAAGGCGCGCGGCGAGCTGCAGATCAAGGATCTGATCGAGGGCGCCAAGGCGGCGGCCGCGATCGCTTCCAACCAGGAATGGCGTGAGACGCGGCCGGCGCAGTTCTCGTGCAGCGAAGCCGACCTCGTCACAAAAGTGCGTGAAGTCCTGGCCCGTCATGACGTGAGCTGGGGCTAGCCATTCGCGCATCGCCTCATGCCCGGGCTTGTCCCGGGCATCCACCTCCTGTTTGATGCGCACCTCATGAACGACCGGGGTGTGCCCGGTCATTGCGACAGCAGGGAGAAGACAATGCCTGAGATCACCGTCAGCATGGCCGAGGGCCGCACCGACGAGCAGAAGGCCGGCATGATGCGCGACATCACGCAGGCGCTGGTGAAGAATCTCGGCGTCGACGCCGATGCCGTCGTCATCCAGATCAACGAAGCCCCGCTCCGCCACAAGATGAAGGGCGGCAAGACCTTCGTGGAGCGCGCGGCGGCTGCGAAGAAGTAGCCAGCGCTGGTGCGGCAATAACAGGTGTCGTCCCCGCCTAGTGCGCAATTGTGCACGGGCGCGGGGACCCATAACCACAGGGCGTGGTTATGGCGCGAGCTGGTAACTCCGAGCCTTCGCCAAACTCAGTCCTGTGGTTATGGGTCCCGGATCTGCGCTTCGCTTGTCCGGGACGACGGCGGAGTTTGAGGCCACCATGGACGCACGCGATTTCATCACCATCGGCATGAGCGCCGAGCGCACGCTGGTCGTCCCGGCGGAGCGCACGGTCGGGCATTTCGTGCCCGGCATGCCTTTTGTCTATGCGACGCCGATGATGATCCTGGAAATGGAGATGACCTCGGGCGATGCGATCCGCGCCGCGCTTCAGCCGGGCTGGGTCACCGTCGGCACCGAGGTCGATATCCGCCATCTCGCAGCAGCCCTGGTCGGCGCCACGGTGCGGACCACAGCGAAGGTCACCGCGGTGGAGCGCCGCGTCATCCGCTTCGAGGTCGAGGCGTTCGAGGGCACGCGCAAGCTCGGCGAAGGCCGCCATGCGCGCGGGCTCGTCAATGTCGAGATGTTCAACAAGCGGCTCGGGGCGTAGCGGCTACTTCGCCAATTCCTGCGACCGCTTCGTCGCCGCCGCGATGGCGCGGATCATGAGATCGCGCAAACCAGGCTCGCCCATCAGCACGCCAAGCGCTGCGGCCGTGGTGCCGCCGGGCGAGGTTACGTTCTGGCGCAGCGTGGCGGAGGGCAGCTCGGACTGGTGCAACAGCTCGCCGGAGCCCGCGACGGTTTCGCGTGCGAGCTTCGTTGCCAGCGCCTCGGGCAGCCCGGCCTCGACGCCGGCGCGCGCGAGCTCCTCGGCGAGCAGGAACACATAGGCCGGCCCCGAGCCGGAGACGGCCGTCACCGCGTCCATCAGGCCTTCATCCTCGACCCATTCGACCGAGCCGGTGGCGCGCAGCAGCGCATCGGCAACCGCGCGCTGGGCGGCGCTGACATTTTTCGCCGCGACCGCAACGGTGATGCCGCGGCCGATCGCGGCCGGCGTGTTCGGCATCGCGCGCACCACGGCCCCGCCGCAGACTTCCTGGAGCGAGGCGATCGTGGTTCCCGCCATGATCGAGACCACGGAGGTCTGGTCCGAGACGAACGCTTTCAGCCTCGCGCCAGCCTCGCGGAACATCTGCGGCTTCACCGCGACGACCAGCGTCTCGACCGGGCCGGTCGCTTTCACATCGGGATTGAGAGCGACGCCCTTGGCGGCAAGCGCGGTGATCTCAGGCGAGATGTGCGGATCGACTACCGCGACGCGGCGCGGGTCGAGCCCGCCCGAAAGCCATCCGGTCAACATCGCGCCGCCCATCTTGCCGGCGCCGGCGAGCAGGATGGTGCCGGTGATGTCTTGAAGGAGGTTGTTCGCCATTGCAGCCGCCATACACTCAGTGTCGTCCCCGCGAAAGCGAGGACACAGGCGGTTCTAGTGGATGCAGGTGTTGGCAACAAGTCGCGTGCCACAACAGACATCACGCGGTCTGGGTCCCGGATCTTTGCTTCCGCCTTCGCTCTTCGAGCTACGGCGGACGTGTCGCTCGTCCGGGACGACAGAGAGGGGGAGACGAGCCTCTACGCCTCTCCGACCGTGTCGAACATCGCGGCGTCCATCGCCTCGGTCGTGGTCTTTCCCGCCCACACCACGAACTGGAACGCGGGAAAGTAGCGCTCGCAGGCGTGGATGGCGCCGGCGAGCATGGCTTCGCATTGCGCGGTCGAAGCGGTCAGCCCGCCCGGCAGCACCAGCGCCTGGCGATGCATCACCATGCCGGTGTTGGTCCACAGGTCGAAATGGCCGACCCACAGCTGCTCGTTGACGGCGGCGACGAGCCGCTGCACCTCGCCGCGCCGCGCGGACGGAATCTTCATGTCGAAAGCGCAGGCCAGATGCAGCGCCTCGATCTCGCCCATCCAGGTGAAGGAGAGCTGGTAGTCGGTCCATTGTCCCTTCGAGACAATCGTGAGTTCGTCTTCGCCGGAGCGTTCGAACGGCCAGTTGTTGCTGGCAGCGATATCCTCGACCACCGCGAGCGGATGGCTTTTGGAATCGATAGTGCCTTCGAGCAGGGACATGCCGTCTCGACCTCTTGCCTTCTTGTTGTCTTTGATACGCACACGGTTGGGCCCGGCGCACGCTCCCTAAACGTCGCTACGGCGTCCCCTCGGAGTCGCCTTTGCGATCTCCTCGGGGTCTTGCGATCCCTCGGATCAGCGCGGGCCTGTCGCGGATCAAGTGATGTGATTTGCGGAATCTGCGCAACGGGGTCCCGAGTCCGTCCACAAGCCAGGACTCGTTCGTCCACAGCTCATCTCCGCCACAATTCTTAACGCCGGGAGTCCTCGATCGAGATCGAGGAGAACAAACCGGAATCGGATCCGGCGAGGCGCCAATCGTTAATTCCGCGCGGCGAGGGCCGCTCCCACGGCGATGGCATGGGACCATGCGATTTGCCCATGCGGAACATACTTGCCGCGCCGGTCCGCCGGCTGCATATTTCCGGACAGGCCGTTCATTCCGGGCGGCCGATGTTCTCAGGGCGGGGTGAAAGTCCCCACCGGCGGTAAGGGCCGAAAGGCCTAAGCCCGCGAGCGCCTTCCGCGAGGGGTATCCCGAACGGAAGGGTCAGCAGATTCGGTGCAACTCCGAAGCCGACGGTTAAAGTCCGGATGAAAGAGAACGGTCGGTGGCAGACGCATCGCGAGGTGCGGCTGTTTGTCGTTCCGTGTGCCCTGATTCTGGTCCTTGAACCGAGGAAAGCCATGAATCAGATGTTGCAAGACCCCCAAGCCGAAACTTCCAAAGCCGAAACTGAAGTTCCCCAACCGCCGGTTCCGCAAGGACCTGCGACCGGGCACCCTCGCTTTGCCAAGCCACAGCGGGTGGCCTTCGTGCAGGCCTGCTGGCACCGCGACGTGGTCGAGGAGGCCCGCATCGCCTTCATGAAGGAGGCCGAAGCGCGCCACCTCACCCATGTCGACGTGTTCGAGGTGCCGGGCTCGTTCGAGATCCCGCTGCACGCGCAGGTTCTCGCCAAGACACGGCGCTACACCGCGATCGTCGCGGCCGGCCTCGTCGTCGACGGCGGCATCTATCGCCACGAGTTTGTCGCCGACACCGTGATCAAGGCGCTGATGGACGTGCAGCTGCGCACCGAGGTGCCGGTGTTCTCGGCCGTGCTGACGCCGCAGCAATTCCACGAGACCGAGGTGCACTACGACTTCTTCCGCAGGCACTTTGCGATCAAGGGCGTCGAAGTCGCCGCAGCCTGTGCCGAGACGTTGCTCGGCCTGGAGCGCCTGCGCGGCCAGGTCGCGGCGGGGATCGTCGGATAGGCAGGCTGCCGGGTGGGCACTGCGCGGTGCGTTTTTGCCCACCCCTTTGCCGATGCGGCAATCAGACTTCAGTCCGCTCCGGCTTGAGCAGCCGGTAGTGCAGCCGCGCATAGTTGCCGAGCCACCTGACGGCGGCATTGAGTCCGAGCGCCAATAGCGCACCGAAGCCTGCGCCCGTGGTCACCAACGCGATTCCCGCGAGCCCGCGCAGGATCAGATTGACGACGTGTCCGTCGCCAAAATGCTTGTAGACACTGATCAGCAATCCGATGCCGACGATTCCCAGCACGCACATCACGAAGGCGATCACGAGCAGGATCAGCAGAACGGCGAGCAGCAATGGCAGCAGAAGCACGATGTCGACCACGGCAAGACCACTGAGCGCGAACAGCGCAGCGGTGGAGTTGCGGAAGGAGTGATGGTTCTCCCATCGGCGCAACCCCGTCTCGGCGCGCAATTCGCGCGCCAGCCTCTTGGGATCGCCGAGCGCGGCGGCGACCTCTTGCTCTGTCCGCCCCGAGGCGCGGGCCTCTTCGAAATGGGCGGCATAGTCAGTCAGGATGTCGTCGATCTCGGCGGCGGGCAGCCCCGCGAGTCCATCAGCGAGGACGTGAAGGAAATCGTCGCGGTTCATCTGGTGTCTCCGAGCAGCCGATCCACAGCGTCGGTAAAGCTTCGCCATTCGCGCTTCTGCGCGATGAAGGCGGCGCGGCCGGCGCCCGTCAGCCGGTAATATTTGCGCGGTGGGCCGCTGCTGGATTCCTCGAGGCGCGTGTCGACCAGCCCGTCATCCTGCATCCGCCGCATCAACGGATAGATCGTCCCTTCCCCCATACCGACGCCGGCCGACAGCTTGCTCGCGATCTCATAGGCATAGCTCTCGCCGTGCGCGAGCAGGGCGAGCACGCAGAGCTCCAGCGCGCCCTTCTTGAGCTGAACCTGATTCGTCGAGTCGGCCATTTCCTCCTTGACTACACCGCTTTCCAGAGACCTTATATAGCAAGGTACTATGTATAGCAAGGTACCTGTGAATACTCAATTCCGGAGGACAACTTGCTGTGGCCCAACTGAACCGTCGTGATCTGCTGGCCTGCCTTGGCGCCAGCGTGGCCCTGCCATGGGGCGTTCCCGCCCTTGCCGCGTCATCAGATGCTGCCGAGCGCTTCGCCGCGTTGGAGCGGGCCGGAAAGCTGCCCGGGCTTCATGCGTTTCTGGTGAGCCTGGGCGGCAAGCTCGTATTCGAACATTATGGGCAGGGTGATGATGAGGGCTGGGACCGGCCGCTCGGCCACGTCGTATTTGGTCCCGACGTGCTGCACGATTTGCGCTCTGTCTCCAAGAGCATCGTTGCGCTCGCCTATGGGCTCGCGCTCGCCGAGGGCAAGGTGCCGCCGCCTGACGCGAAGCTTTACGCGCAGTTCCCTGAGTACGCCGATCTCGCGGCGCAGCCCGGCCGCGACAAGATCACCATCCATCACGTGCTCTCGATGACGCTCGGCTTCGAATGGGACGAACTCACGATTCCCTACGGCGATCCGCGCAACAGCGAGATGGCGATGGAAGCCGCGCATGACCGGTACCGCTATATTCTGGAGCGCCCGATCGTCGGCGAGCCAGGCGTGAAATGGACCTATTGCGGTGGGGCCACCGCGCTGCTCGGCCGGCTCATCGCCAAAGGGACCGGCGAAGCCTTGCCGGCCTATTGCCGCCGCGTTCTGTTCGATCCCCTGGGCTTTGGCCCGTCCGACTGGAGCGTTGGCCGCGACGGCGAGGCGCGTGCTGCATCAGGGGCACGTCTCCTGCCGCGCGACCTCGTCAAGATCGGCCAGCTCATGCTTGCGAATGGCAGCTGGAATGGAAAGTCCGTCGTACCTGCCGATTGGGTGAAGCGCGTCACCACGCCGGTCGTCCCGATCCGGATTGGCCGCGATTACGGCTATCACTGGTACATGGGCGATTTCGCCACCGCGCGACCGCTGCACTGGTTCGGCGGTGTTGGCTGGGGTGGTCAGTATCTCTATGTCATCCCGACGCGCGATCTCACCGTGGTGATCCACTGCGGAAACTACAGGCGATCAGGCCAGGAGCAGGCGGCCGTGCTGGTCGCGCTCTTGCAGGACCTGGTGCTGCCGGCCTTTGCGGCATAAGGCGCCGGTGGCGTCGAAAGAAGGAAAGGTGGGCACGGCGCGTCGCGCCTTTGCCCACCTTACGAGACCCGCACGAGAAAAATCAGTCGAACAGGCTCGACACCGACTCTTCCGCCGCGGTGCGCGCGATCGCGTCCGAGATCAGGCTGGCGATCGGCAGCGTGCGGATGTTCGGCGCCTTGGTCACCGCCTCGGTCGGCAGGATCGAGTCGGTGATCACGAGCTCCTTCAGCTTGGAGTTCGTGATGCGGGCGGCCGCGCCGCCGGAGAGCACGCCGTGGGTGATGTAGGCGTAGACGTCCTTGGCGCCCTTGGCGATCAGCGCGTCGGCCGCGTTCACCAGCGTGCCGCCGGAGTCCACGATGTCGTCGATCAGGATGCAGGTGTATCCGGCGACGTCGCCGATCACGTTCATGACCTCGGACTCGCCCGCACGTTCGCGGCGCTTGTCGACGATCGCGAGCGGGGTGTTGATCCGCTTGGCAAGGCCGCGCGCGCGGGCCACGCCGCCGACGTCGGGCGAGATCACCATCGTCTTGGAGAGGTCGAACTTGTCCTTGATGTCGCGCACCATGAGCGGCGCGGCATAGAGGTTGTCGGTCGGGATGTCGAAGAAGCCCTGGATCTGGCCGGCGTGCAGGTCGAGCGTCATGACGCGATCGACGCCGGCCTGCGTGATCAGATTGGCGACGAGCTTGGCCGAGATCGGCGTGCGCGAGCCCGATTTGCGGTCCTGCCGCGCGTAGCCGAAATAGGGCAGCACCGCGGTGATGCGGCGCGCCGAGGAGCGGCGCAGCGCGTCGGTGATGATCAGCAATTCCATCAGATGGTCGTTCGCCGGGAACGAGGTCGACTGGATGATGAAGGCATCCGAGCCGCGGACGTTCTCCTGGATCTCGACGAAGATCTCCATGTCGGCGAAGCGCCGGACCACCGCCTTGGTCAGCGGCAGGTGGAGGCCTTGCGCGATGGCCTGGGCGAGAGCCGGATTGGAGTTGCCGGCGACAAGCTTGATGGAGCCGTTCTTGGCCGACATAGACGCTTCCTCCCGCGCTTTGCTGGATAGGACGTTCAACATCTGGGAATACCCACTTGAAGCACGGTTACGACGGGCGAGGAAATATCAGGCCGGGGGCCGCAATGGCAACCCGGGATGCTACTTTTCCCTTTGAAAATCCTGAGTCGGGCCAACGGCTTGGCCGCAACTTGAGGCCGTGGTTTAGCGGGGGTTATCGCTCGGCATAGCCGAGCGCCGAGGCCGGCATGTCCGATGCCGGAGCCTCCGGGGTGACGCTTGCCACCGCCGGTCCGCGCAGGCCCGGAGCAGCGCTCGGCGCCTCCGGCGTCCCGTTGATCATGTTGGAAAGTCCGCTGAATCCGGCCTGGGCGATCTTCCGCAGCACGAGGTCGTCGGCGGCTCCCCAGGGATCGCGGCCCCCCTTGCTGGCGGTGGGTTCCTCGCCGGAGAGGCGCAGCGCCCGCTGCTGGTTGGCGTCATAGACGTCCCAGACCCAGGCGATCACGGTCCTGCCGCGCACGATCTGGGCAGAGAGGTAACTGCGCACGCGGTAGGCGGCCGAACCCTCGCGGGAGACCACGGACAGGCTGCGCAGCTTGGATTCGCTGTCGAGCACGCCGACCATGCGGTCGAACACCTGCGGCGGCGGTCCGTCGATGGATTCGAACGCCACGGTCGCTCCCGAGCCGGTGCTCGGCGCCATCGCATAGGAGTTGGCGGCATTGCCGCCGCCCCCGGCGCAGCCGCCCAGCGCGGCCGCAGCCGCAGCCGCCAGCAGCATGACCGCCAGCACGCGCGAACCCGCACGGCCCAGGATGAACGACGCGTCCCTCATTATGGAGGGCAGCGATATCGTTAAAACGCATTAACGTCTAGGGCGGCGGCGACACAACGCACCGTCGTCGCGACGCGGCGTCGCCCCGGAATGACACGGAGTTGCCTGTGTGTTCACGCTTCGAGCGCGATTGCGTGAACGTGGCGGCCGTAATCCGGCTCCTTGCGATGCACCGAGCGGCGGTAGCTGAAGAACCGCTCGTCGGCGTAGGTGTCGAGGCCGAGATCGTCGATCATCAGGATGCCGGCCGCCTCCAGCCTCGTCCGGATGAAGCCGGCGAGATCGAACATCGCATGGCCCTCGCGCACCGACGGCATGAAGAACATGGCGTTGTCCGCGTCCGCCTCGATGAAGCGCGCCACGAACTCGTTGCCGACCTCGTAGCTGTCCTGGCGGATCAACGGGCCGATCGCGGCGATGATGCCGCTGCGCGTGGCGCCGAGCTTTTCCATCGCGGAGATCGTTGCTTCGAGCACGCCGGTGAGCGCGCCCTTCCAGCCGGCATGCGCACCGCCGATCACGCGCGCATTGGGATCGACGAACAGCACCGGACCGCAATCGGCGGTGGAGACGCCGAGCGCGATGCCGGGTGTCTTCGTCACCAGCGCGTCGCCCTTCGGCCGCGGACCGCTCGGCCACGGCGTTTCGGCGACGAGCACGTCGGGCGAATGGATCTGGTGCAGGCTGACGAAATGGTCCAGCGCGACGCCGACATGCTCGGCCATGCGGCGGCGGTTCTCCGCGACCAGGGCCTGATCGTCGTTGGAGCCGAGCCCGCCGTTCAGCGCGGCATAGATGCCGCCGGAGACGCCGCCCTCGCGCGTGAAGAAGGCATGGCGCAGGCCGGGTACGCCCGACAGCAGCGATGAAGCCATAGTCATCAATTGCCTCCGGTATGTTCGAGATCGCTGAGGCCGGCGATGCCCGACAATCGCGGCTCGGAGATGCAGAGCACCTTGAACATCGAGCCCATGCCGCTGCGTCCCGTCTCGGTCAGGCGCTTCAGTGCCACCGAAATGTCGGTGGCGACCTCCGGCGTCGCCTTCTGCATCAAGGCGGCGGCGCGGGTGTCGATGCCGACGCGCTTGAGGAAGTCGCCCTGCGTCACCGGCCCGTGCACGCGCGCGCCGACATCCTCCGCCGCGCGTGCGAGCGCCTGGAAGTCGACATGGGCAGTGACGTCGGCCTGGCCCGGCGCTTTCAGGGGATCAGTGAAGGTGTGGCGCGCGATCGCCTGGAAGGTGTCGCCGGCATCGCTGCGCAGATGGCCGTAGTCGATGATCAGCGCCGCGCCGTCCTGGTCGCGCACGCGCGTGGCGAGCTTCATGACCTCGCCGTCGGGGCGCCATTCGAACACGGCGCCGACGGGCGCGGCGCGCACCAAGGGCGGCAGCAGCACCTCGAAGCGCGGCGTCGGTTCGGCCGCCGCGCCGAATTGAAGCTTGCCGTTGGGATCGATCTCGATCACGCGCTCGTGCCAGCCGTTCTCGAGTTTCACCATCTGGTGGATCGGCAGCACGTCGAAATATTCGTTGGCGAGGATGATGCTCGGTCCTTCCGGCACGTCATCGATGCTGTCGTGCCAGGCAATGTTGCGCACGCCCGACAGCGTCGCGCTCTGCCGATCGCGCAGCACCGGATTGACCTCGACCATGTGGATGTGGAGCGCCTGGTAGAGCGGCGGCAGCACGCGGAGCGCGCGCAGCGCATCCGCCATCATGGTGCCGCGGCCGGGGCCGAGCTCGATCAGCCGCAGGAATTGCGGCGAGCCCATCTGCTTCCACACCGAGGCGGTCCACAATCCGAGCAGCTCGCCGAACATCTGGCTGACCTCGGGCGCGGTGGTGAAGTCGCCTTCACGCCCCAGCGGATCGCGCGAGACGTAATAGCCGTAGCGCGGATGCATCAGGCACAGTTCCATGTACCGCCAGACCGGCATGGGGCCTGACGATTTGATCAGCGCCTTGATCTCGTTGAGTAGCGGCTGTTCGGTCACGGTCCATCTTCTCGAAAGAAATTAACGAATGGCCTCTGCAGGCTTCGGCGCACCGCGCCTCACTGCCAATACAATAAGTATGAGGCCGACAATAAGCATCGGGATCGACAACAGCATACCCATGGTTAATCCGCCCCAGAGGTAGCCGAGCTGGACATCCGGCTCGCGGAAATGCTCGCCGATGATCCGGGTCAGGCCGTAGATCAGGATGAAGCTGCCGAGGACGAGCCCCGGCCGCTTCAAGGCACCCATTCGGATCATCACGGCCAGCACGATGAACAGCAGGATGCCCTCCATGCCCGCTTCGTAAAGCTGGCTCGGATGGCGCGGCACGTCACCGCCGGTCGGGAAAATCATGGCCCAGGGCAGGCTCGGGTCGGCTGCGCGGCCCCACAGCTCCCCGTTGATGAAGTTGGTCAGCCGCACCAGGAAGATCCCGATCGGCGCAACGCCGCAGGTGATGTCGCCGAGCGACAGGATCGAGATGCCGTTCCTCCGGGCGAACCACATCACCGCCACGACGCAACCGAGAAAGCCGCCGTGGAAGGACATGCCGCCTTCCCACAATTTGAAGATAGCGGCCGGATGCTCGATGAAGAACGGCAAATTGTAGAACAGGACGTACCCGGTGCGGCCACCGAGAATGATGCCGAGCGTGACCCACAGGATGAAATCGTCGATCTGCACCAGACTGATCGGCGACGCCCCGCCCCATAGCCTGTCTTTCTTGATCAGCGAGCGCGCATAGAGCCAGCCGAACGTAATCCCGCAGATATAGCCGAGCGCGTACCAGCGGATCGCGAACGGTCCGATCGCGACCGCGATCGGACTGAACGATGGAAAGTCGATGAGCAGGAACGGCATCGCGCCTTTGTTTCTAGAGAGTAAAACGCAAGCAGCGGCCCCGACGGAGCTGCGCTCCCTCCCCCGCTTGCGGGGGAGGGTTGGGGAGAGGGTGTATCCGCGATCGAGACAATCTCTGTGGGGAGAGAGCCCCCACCCGGCGCTTCGCGCCGACCTCCCCCGCAAGCGGGAGAGGTGCACCGAGTTCGCGGACAGGCTGCTTCATACCGCTCACACGAGGTTGCGGCGATAGAGCGCCAGCAGCCGCTCCCAATGCCGCTCGGCGGCGTCGCGGTCATAGACGGGGCGCTTGGGGAAGGCGAAGCCGTGATGCGTGCCGGGATAGATCTCGACTTCGGCCTTGGCGCCGCTCATGCCCTGCCTGACCTTCTCGATGATCTCGGTCGGCGCATAGATGTTGGTCTCGGCGCAGGCGAAATAGAGCTCGGCCCTGGTCTTGTTCGCGGCAAGATGCGGGCTGTTGTCCTGGTCGGTCGCAAGCTGCGTGCCGTAGATCGAGGCGGCGGCCTTGACGCGATCGGGGAAATGCGTGGCGGCGTTGACGGCGTAGCGGCCGCTCATGCAGTAGCCGACGGTGCCGACGATCTTCGTGTTCGCGGCGGCCTGGCCCTCGGCATAGGTGAGCAGCGCCCGTGTGTCCTCCATGATCATGGGGATGGTGAGCGAGCCCATCAGCGCGAACATGCGCTTGCGCTCCGGTGCGTTCGGATCGGCCGGCAGCGCGCCGAGCTCCATCACGCCGGAACGGTAATAGAGGTTCGGCAGCATCACGTAATAGCCTGACGTCGCGAGCCGGCGCGCCATGTCGCGCAGTTCCTCGCGGATCGCCGGCGCATCCATGTAGAACAGGATGACCGGAAACGGCCCGCCACGTTCGGGATGGGTGATGAAGGTTGCGGTGTGGCCGTCCCTGGTGGGAATCGCGATCTGCTGGTCGATCATCTCGTGCGCCTTGTGATTCTTCTTATGCCGGGACGTTGAATACGATTGCAAGGAAACCGGGGCATGACAAGGATACCGCCGATCGGCCCTTGATCCGTTCCGCCCGGATTGCCATTGTCTTTTCGAGCGTTCGCGCAAAGTTTATCGGAGCTGCCAGGAGACCGAAATGACCCAGACCAACAACCGGTTTTTCGACGAGATCGGCCGCCTGATGAACGACGCCGCCGGCGCGGCCCAGGGCGTCAAGCGCGAGTTCGACACGGTGATGCGGACCCAGGCCGAAAAATTCCTGCGCGACATGGACCTGGTCAAGCGCGAGGAGTTCGAGGCGGTCAAGGACATGGCCCGCCTGGCGCGTGAGGAGAACGAGGCCCTGAAGGCGCGCATCACGGCGCTGGAGGCCAAGCTGGGCGGATAGCACCAATGCCGTAGCCCGGATGGAGCGCAG